>TARA_R110001592_G_scaffold300895_1_pt1 | contig 174049 bp, 146 predicted proteins | sample TARA_R110001592 | Tara Oceans TARA_R110001592 (sample SAMEA4398387) | marine metagenome | biome: Polar Biome; feature: [SRF] surface water layer (ENVO:00010504); material: water (ENVO:00002006), including particulate matter (ENVO:01000060) such as... | depth 5 m
TCCGATATTTTTACAACATTTTTTCCGCTACTAACTTAGTATGACGTAGCTTGTTATTGTTTTCGGAATAAAATACACCATTGGTTTCTTTCTTAGAATTGGCTCCCCAGTTAAAAATTGAGCCTACCCAATTTTTTACTTATCTTTGAGGCTTTATTTAAAACTTGAACCAATTACAATGGTAGCCTATATGTTTCCGGGCCAAGGAGCCCAATTTCCAGGAATGGGAAAATCACTTTATGAGAGCAGTTCAGAAGCCAAAAAGCTTTTTGATCAGGCCAATGAAATTCTTGGCTTTCGCATTACCGACATCATGTTCGATGGCACAGCAGAAGCGCTGAAGCAAACAAATGTAACCCAACCTGCGGTTTTCCTTCATTCTGCCATAGCCGCTTTAACGGCGCCTGATTTTCATCCGGATATGGTAGCGGGTCATTCATTGGGAGAATTTTCTGCCTTGGTCGCCAACAAATCCTTACAGTTTGAGGATGCTTTAAAACTGGTTCACCAAAGGGCTTTGGCCATGCAGGAAGCCTGTGAAATTAATCCATCTACAATGGCTGCTATTCTCGGATTGTCCGATGAGAAAGTAGAAGAAATTTGTGCTTCGATAGAAGGCCACATAGTGGTGCCTGCCAATTATAACTGTCCAGGACAGTTGGTGATATCAGGTAGTTTAGAGGGCATTCAGATCGCCTGCGAAAAACTAAAAGAGGCTGGAGCCAAGCGTGCCTTACCATTGCCTGTAGGTGGCGCCTTCCATTCTCCATTGATGGAGCCTGCCAAACTAAAACTAGAAGCTGCCATTAATTCCACCACCTTTGCTGATCCGATTTGTCCTGTATATCAAAATGTAAGTACCACTGCCGTCAGTGACGTAAATGCGATCAAAGAAAATTTAATCGAACAGCTTACAGCTCCTGTAAAATGGACACAGTCTGTGCAAAACATGACCAAGGATGGCGCCAAGCTTTTTATAGAATGTGGCCCTGGGAAAGTATTGCAAGGTTTAGTCAAAAAAATTAACAATGAAGTAGAGACCAAATCACTTGATTAATGCGGGAAAACTAATTCTGCTAGCAAAACAAATTGAGTCTATCTTCAACATTAAAGATAGACTCAATTTTTATTTTCAATACTTTGGTAAACTTCAGTAGTAGACAAAAGTTTTACGCTCGACAGCTTGCGTCCCAAAATACAAATCATTTGTAATTTCTTCAATTAATCTATCGTTCAAATAATATTTGTATTCAAACGCGGGTCAATATTCTGGGCTTATTATCTTTAAGGATCTGGCTATCAATAAATCTCTTTCATTGTATAAATATCTGTACCGATAAAAAGGGTTCTCCATTCCTGCTTCCCGGAAATGCTCTTCTCTAATTAATCGGTCATTATCATCTATGTAAAAATATTCGTGCAACTCATACATTTCATCATCACCACGCCGATAAGTGACTTCCCTACCCAGTTCATCGTACTCAAAGCGCTCATATTCTTCAAATATTCCATCGCTGTCCTCCTCCACGCGTATGGTACGACCATCATCTTCATAAAACCGTTGAAAATCAAAATCGAAAAACAGCCCCTCAGTTCCTGACCCTTTTAGCTTATATCACACCATGGCTTCACCTTCAGGCTATCCTCACATTCTTCCCTCAAAACCATAGACGACTTTCCCATCTGTGGATGTACAAAGTCAGGCAAAACCTCCGCCAAAGGCACAAGAACGAAGTTTCTATCTACCATATAAGGGTGAGGCACTTTTAATCTTTCAGTATTGATTATTTCATAATCATAATATAGAATATCGATGTCCATCGTTCTATCCCCCCATTTTATAACCCGCTCCCTTCCCAATTGATTTTCTATATTAAGAATAAAATCCAGACAATCTATAGCATCTAAATTGGTAGTCAAGACAAGCACTTGATTGAGATAAGGCGTCTTTGATTCCCCACCCCAAGCTGCTGTTTGATATATTAACGATTCCTTTTCGAGGCTCATTTGTTGAGTTAGCAGTTTTCTTGCATTTTTTAATAAAGAAAGTCTATCTCCCATATTCCCCCCTAAGCCCAATACCACCTGATGCATACTGAATTAATTAAATCAAAATCAACAGTTTTGTTAAAAATAGGTTAATTTTGAAGATTATAAAAAGAGGATAAAGATATGAAATTTTTAAGCAATGTATTGGCTGTCATTGTTGGATTGCTGATTTTCTGGGTAATTGGCTTTTTTATGCTGGCCGGAATAATCGCTATCAGCTCCAGCGGAGACCAAACGGAAATTGAAGAAAATTCTGTTCTACATATTAAACTCAATGGCATCCCAATTGTAGAAAGCGCCCCAGACGATGACTTAGGGCTGCCTCCTCTACCGTATATTGGCAACACAACCACTATAGGCCTTAATCAAATAATTAAAGCCATCCGGACTGCCGCTGAAAATGATGATATCAAAGGCATTTATCTCGAGAGTGGTATGCTATCCGCTGGGCAGGCACATATTTTAGAAATCAGAAATGAGCTCAATTCATTTAAAGAGAAGGGGAAGTTTATTGTTTCTTATTCTGAATATTATTCCGAACCCGGCTATTTTCTTAGTTCTGTAGCAGATGAAATCTACCTCAACCCAATTGGGGATATAGAATTCAATGGATTTTCCAGTGCTCCTGTATTCTTCAAAGGCATGTTTGAAAAATTGGAAATTGAACCTGTTATTTTTAGAGTAGGCGAATTTAAAAGTGCCATTGAGCCATTTATTTTAGAAAAAATGAGTGAAGAAAATCGTCTTCAAACCAGGACCTATCTAAATGACATGAATACGGTGATGGTGGAGCAAGTAGCCAATAGCCGTAATCTAGAAACTGAAAAGGTTAGAGAAATCAATGATGGCATGTTGGTTAGAAACGGACAGGATGCTTTGGATTACAAATTAATTGATGGCCTTTGGTACGATGACCAGGTAATCACACGCTTAAAGGATAAACTAGAGATTTCAGAAGAAGATGAAGACATCAATACCATTGGTATTACTGCCATCAATCAATCCGCCAAATCCAAGAACAGGCTTTCTGAAAATACCATTGCCTTGATCATTGCGGATGGGGAAATCGTAGGTGGAGAAGCCATAGACCAAATTAGTTCTGAACGGTTTCTAAAGGAAATCAGGAAAGCAAGGAAAAATGAAGATGTAAAAGCAATTGTAATACGAATAAATTCCCCTGGTGGATCGGTGGTTGCCTCTGAAGTAATTTGGAGAGAACTTTCCGAGGCCCAAAAAGAAAAGCCTTTAATCGCTTCCATGTCCAATTATGCTGCATCGGGTGGGTATTACATTGCCGCACCAGCTGACACCATCGTTGCCTATCCAAACACCATTACTGGTTCTATCGGTATTTTCGGACTTTGGTTCAATGCCAAAGGGTTATTAAACAACAAACTGGGCATCACTACAGATGAAGTCAGCACTGGAACCTACTCTAATTTGCTAGACCCTACCAAAACCATTTCGGAAGCGGAAAAAGCCATCATGCAGAAAAAGGTAGAAGAAGGTTACGATACCTTTATCAGTAGGGTTTCAGAAGGAAGAAACATGAGCCGGGAGCAAGTCTTAGCCATCGCTGGAGGTAGGGTTTGGTCAGGAAAAAAAGCCAAAGAAAATGGATTGGTAGATGTGCTTGGTGATTTTGACGATGCCATAGAAATTGCAGCTAAAAAAGCGGGAATAGCAGATGATTACAGACTTGTTGTCTATCCAAAGCAAAAAAGTGTTTTTGAACAGATAATGGAGGATTTGGGAAGTGATGTACAAAGCACCTACCAACGAATCAAATTGGGTTATTCTTATGAGATTTTCAACACACTTGAAAAAATCGAAAAATTGCAAGGAAGAATGGTTCTATTACCATTTCAATCAGAAATAAAATAACTACCTATAAAAATGAATATTTTCACCTCTTTCCGATTAAAATTGCGGTATTTCAAACTTTCTGGTTTCACGCTTTCTATAATCCTAATACTGTTTACTTTTATTCAGGCTCAAACATCATTGGCTCAAGGAAAATACAATATCGCTACTTATAATATTCGCTATGCCAATCCAAATGACGAGGGAAATCTATGGGAAGATCGAGCACCACATTTAATAAATCTCATCCGTTTTCACGAAATGGATATCATAGGCATTCAGGAAGGGCTATTTAACCAACTTGAAATGATTAAGGAAGGGCTAGACTTCCCATACATAGGCGTGGGAAGAGATACTGGAGAGAAAGAAGGAGAATTTAGTGCTGTTTTTTACAATCCTGAGAAATTTACACTTCTTGATCAAGACACCTTTTGGCTCTCTCCTACACCAGATAAACCCTCAAAAGGTTGGGATGCCTCCTTAAATAGAATTTGCACCTGGGGTAAATTCAAAACGCAAGAAGGTCAAGAATTTTATGTATTCAATGTACACTACGACCATAGGGGTCAAAAAGCTAGAGAAGAAAGCAGCAAATTAATAATCCAGAAAATTCAAGCCATTAACACACAAAATCTCCCTAGCATTTTAACAGGAGATTTTAATATAGAAGACGACAATCCTGCGTACAAGGAAATTGTAAAGGACGATAGGATGAAGGACAGTAAGATGGAATCCAAGAATCCTCCCTACGGCCCATTAGGTACTTTCACCGGTTTCAAATGGGACATGCTCCCAGAAAAAAGAATTGATTATATTTTTGTCAACGATGGTGTAAGCGTCACGCACCAAGGTACTCTTTCCGACAATTACGGTAAAAAATACCCTTCAGATCATTTCCCTGTGATGGTGAAAGTTAACATAGGCAACTAAAAATTCATTCACTTTTCCTTAGCAAAATATACAACTTTTGGTAATCCTTCTCATAAAGGTGCTCCAAAGAGTATAATTGTATTATTTTTGCACCTCAAATTGATTAGACCATGGCATTACCTACCAAATATACCCCCTCAAGCATTGAATCTAAATGGTACCAATATTGGATGGAGCACGGAATGTTTCATTCCGAACCTGACGCCAATAAAGAACCTTATTCAATAGTAATCCCCCCTCCCAATGTGACTGGCGTACTGCATATGGGCCATATGCTCAACAATACCATTCAGGACATCCTGATCCGGAAAGCGAGAATGGAAGGTAAAAATGCTTGCTGGGTACCTGGTACAGATCATGCATCTATTGCTACTGAAGCAAAAGTAGTGGCCATGCTAAAGGAACAAGGGATTGAAAAAAAATCGCTTTCCAGAGAATCTTTTCTAACCCATGCCTGGGAATGGAAAGATAAATATGGCGGTATAATACTTGAGCAGCTTAAAAAGCTAGGCGCTTCTTGTGATTGGGAAAGAACACGTTTCACCATGGACAAGGACCTTAGTGAAGCAGTGACCAATGTATTTGTAGACTTACACAAAAAAGGTAAAATTTACAGGGGCATCCGGATGGTGAACTGGGACCCAAAAGGCCGAACTGCTCTATCTGACGACGAAGTTATATTTAAGGAGATTCCTTCTAAGCTCTATTATATAAAATACCAAATAGAAGGCGAAAATGAATACCTAACGATCGCTACCACCAGGCCTGAAACCATAATGGCCGATGTGGCAATTTGTATTCATCCAGAGGATACACGTTTTTCGCATTTGAAAGGAAAAAAAGCATTGATTCCATTGATCAATAAAGCCATCCCCATCATTGAGGATGATTATGTAGACATGGAATTTGGTACTGGTTGTTTAAAAATTACTCCAGCGCATGACATTAATGATTACGAAATTGGCATCAGGCATCAATTGGAAGTAATTGATATTCTTAGCGATGACGGAACATTGAATGAAAAAGCCCAATTACTTGTCGGAGAAGATCGATTTATAGCAAGGAAAAAGATAGCAAAATTATTAAAAGAAGCAGCACAACTAGAGAAAGAAGAAGCTTATAATTCCAATGTAGGCCACTCCGAACGAACTGATGCTGTAATAGAGCCAAAACTATCGATGCAGTGGTTTATGGCAATGGAGCAAATAACCCAACCTGCTCTTAAAGCAGTTATGGATGACAGCGTGAAGCTCTTCCCGCCGAAATTCAAAAACATGTACAAAAGCTGGATGGAAAATGTAAGGGACTGGTGCATTTCTCGTCAGCTCTGGTGGGGTCACCGTATACCTGCTTTTTATCTTCCTAATGGCGAATATGTAGTTGCGGCTTCAATAGAAGAAGCGGTAATTTTGGCCAATGATAATGGGGGCAATTTCACTGCAGCTGACTTAAGGCAAGACGAAGATGTTCTGGACACTTGGTTTTCTTCTTGGTTATGGCCTATCTCAGTTTTTGATCCGGAATTCTTTAAAACAGGTAAAAAGAATGAAGACCTTGCTTATTATTACCCAACAAATGACTTGGTAACTGCCCCAGAGATATTGTTTTTCTGGGTAGCCAGAATGATAATTGCAGGATACGAATATACGGGTGAAAAACCATTTCAGAATGTATACCTAACGGGAATCGTTAGGGACAAATTGGGTAGAAAAATGTCCAAGTCACTTGGCAATTCTCCAGACCCGCTCGCTTTAATTGAGCAATATGGTGCTGATGGTGTGAGGACAGGCATGCTATTTAGTAGTCCTGCTGGTAATGACCTCCCTTATGATGAAAAACTAGTGGAGCAGGGCCGTAACTTCTCCAATAAAATTTGGAATGCCTATCGATTGATAGAAGGCTGGGAAGTTATTGAAAAGGATGAAAGCACCAATCAAACAGCAATTGACTGGTTTGAAAACCGTTTTAACCAATCCCTCGCCGAAATCGCTGACCACTTTGATAAGTTCAGGATTTCAGACGCTTTAATGTCCGTTTACAAGCTTATCTGGGATGACTTCTGCTCTTGGTACCTGGAAATGGTCAAGCCGGAATATCAAGCTCCAATAGACAAGAAAACTAAGGATAAAACCATAGTCCTTTTCGAAAACCTGATGAAGGTATTACATCCTTTTATGCCTTTCATCACCGAAGAGCTTTGGCAACAATTGGGGAAAAGAGAAACCAATGAAGCACTAATGTTATCAGATTGGCCTCAATTAGGATCGTTTGATACTAAAATCATAGAAGAGGCTTCAAAGATATTTGAGATCGTATCGCAAATCCGTAATGTAAGGGCTTCAAAAGGGATTTCTCCTAAAGAGGCTTTCGAACTTACCATACACACAAACGATCCAAAATTATACACAAAGTATGAAGCAATTGTCTCCAAACTAGCCAATATAAGCGCAATACAGTTTGGGGAAAATGTAGCCAATGCCGTTAGTTTTGTAGTCAAATCTGATGAGTTCTTTATTCCTTTGAATGAGAAAATCGATCTTGAGCAAGAACGAGAGAATTTGCAGAAAGAACTAGATTACACTTTAGGCTTCTTGAAGGCTGTTTCTAAAAAACTGCAGAATGATAAGTTTGTCAACCATGCTCCAGAAGCCGTGGTGGCCAAAGAAAAGCAAAAGATGGAAGATGCCATATCTAAGGTAAAAGCATTGGAGGACAACATTAACAAATTAGGCTAGGCTTAAGCATTTTATGCGATCCTATTTCCTCAAAAAGGGCCGCTGATGAAGCGCTTCCAAACACTTACCATATAAATACAGTAGCCCGAGTTGTGAAATAAATAAATTATTTCGCAACTCGGGCTAAACTAATATTTCAATAATTAGAGAGAGTAAACCCCTATTTAATAGTCTTAAAGGTTTTATTGTAGAGCTCTACGGATTCATTAATAATGCGCATAGCATCTTCTTTTCCTAGGAAATCTTCCACCTTCACTTCCTTATTTTCGAGTTTTTTATAATCCTCGAAAAAACGATGAGTTTCCTTCATTAAATGGGGAGGAAGTTCAGAAATATCCTCATAATAATTTACAGACTGGTCATCAGCAGCTACAGCAATGATTTTATCATCGGCTTCACCACCATCAATCATTCGCATAACTCCAATAACTTTTGCCTTTACAAGCGTCATCGAAGGAATGTCTATTTGGGAAATAATCAATATGTCAAGGGGATCACGATCCTCACAGAAAGTTTGAGGTATAAAGCCGTAATTGGCAGGATAGTGCACAGCTGAAAAAAGCACACGATCCAAAAGTAACATACCTGATTCTTTATCAAGTTCGTACTTTCCTTTACTTCCTTTGGGTATTTCTATTACTCCAGTTACGTATTCTGGTGAGTTTGGCCCAATACTCACATCATGCCAAGGGTTAATCATAAAAAAACATTTTTTAATAAAAATTAATGTTGCAAATTACCTCCATTTTATATCTCAACAAAGAACTTTGGAGAATATTAATAGGGTATCAGGATATTTAAACGTACCATACAATAGAAAATTGCGAGTTTTAACTTGTTTAAAATTCAAACATTTTTCTTTGAATAAGATTGAAGCTACTTAGGTAAAGTTATAATTCTAACAAGTCAGGAAGGTGTACATGGACTTTAGTGCCTATTTTAGGAACGGAATTAAGAATAACATGACCTTTAAGCTGTTCTATTGATTCTTTCACCATGTATAGCCCAAGGCCAGATCCCACGTTTCTTTGAGTAGCCCTGTGAAATAGATTAAAGACATCATTTTTATGCTTGTCCTCAATGCCTATTCCATTGTCAGAGACTTCAATCATCGCCCCTTTAGGATTCACTTCAATATTGATCTTTATCCATTTGCCTTCTTCGTCCTTCTGAAATTTGAAGGCATTACTGAACAAGTTATTAAGAATCACCCTAATCTTTGATTCATCTGAATGAAACACGTCTTTCTGGTCAATGGACAAAAATATTTCAATCCCATCTAGTTTCCATTTTAATTTGTATTCATTCAGTAATTGCCTAAGGATATCTTCAAATTTTATCGTGACAATTTTATTTTCGATTTTTGTTGACCTGTAAAAATCTAGCATTTTATAAATAAAATCATCTAGCTTCAAGGTCGCAGAATCTATCATCTCAAAATACTCAATTATACCCGGATCCTTTACTTCCATTTTTGCAAGTTTGGATATGCCTGATATACTCATCAGTGGGCCACGCAATTCATGTGACAAACTGTATACAAACTGATTCATCTCAGAATGAAGCTTTTGCAGTCGATTGTTCTTCTCTTTTAACTCTTTTCTGGCATTGAAAATCTCTGCTGCATTTAGGATTGCATTTTTTATCTGCTCAATGTTCCATGGTTTATCTATAAATCGATAGACCTCGCCTCTATTGATAGCGTCAATAACACTAGTAATATCGGAGTATCCTGTTAAAAGAATTCGAATCGGATCAGGATTAATTTCAACCAGTTTTTCAAAAAACTCAACCCCGGTCATACCTGGCATCCTTTGGTCCGCTATGACAACTTGAAACTCATGGTTCTTGGCAAGAATCAACCCATCCTCAGCATCTATTGCCGTTTGCACTCTAAATTCTTTCCTCAATGCTGCCTTGAATGAGTTTAGATTATTGTCTTCATCATCAATATACAGCACCTCAATCCTTTTCGTCATCTGTTATCCTTTTTGGTTAACTGGCAATGCGATATTAAAAACAGTTCCTACACCTTGCTCAGAATCCACCTTAATGGACCCTTTGTGATTTTCAATGATTGTATAAACTATAGATAGCCCTAAACCCGTACCTTGACCAACGGCCTTGGTAGTGAAAAATGGTTCAAATATCTTCTCCTTCACTTTATCTGGCATACCAACTCCATTGTCTTTAATTTGAATTCCAACCATCTCATCTTTAAAGAAAACATTTATGGTAAGTTCAGGCTCTCTACCTTCAATAGGATGATCAAGAAGTGCATGAATAGCATTGCTAATTATATTCATGAAGACCTGATTTATCTTTCCAGCCAAACATTCTACCATAGGAACGTCTTCATAATTCTTGGTTAACTTAATAACACCAGACATAGTACTATTAAGGAGAATCAATGTACTATCTAATCCTTCACGAAGATCAACTTCTTTGACATCTTGTTCATCCACTCTTGAGAATAATTTCAGACCACGTACTATCTCTACTGTCCTTTTAGCACCATCTTCCATCCCATTAAGCAATTGCTCAACTTCTTCTAATAAGTAATCGAACTCAATTTCTTCCTCCATCTCATCGAGCTGCTCTTTACTTTCCTCAGAAAACTCTAATTTGCCCTTCTCCCTATACACATCCATCAATTCGAGAATGTCTTTGAGGTCACGTTTTAAAGGAGAGATATTTGAACTAACAAAATTTATGGGGTTATTGATTTCATGGGCTATTCCTGCTGTCAACTGACCTAGAGATGCCATTTTTTCTTGATTAACAAGTTGAGTCTGCGTGTTTTGGAGATTCTTCAAGGTCAATTCTAATTCCTCTGTTCTGGATTTGACCATGTCCTCCAAATAAACGTTTTGTTCCTTGATTAGTCTTTCATTCTCTTTGACAGCTTCAAGCTTGTCTAACTGCTCATCTTCTTTCTCCTTCTTCAAAATATTAATTTTATCAGCCAAAGCAAAAGAAAGCAATAATGCTTCAATGGCAGTTCCCGCAAGTAAAGGTGCATTCGCATAGGAACCCAAATTAATTATCATCAGGTTATGAAGTATTAGCACTACCAGCCCGATCAAAAGGAAACTCCAGGCCAGCAAAAAGAAATAAGCAGACCTATTACCTCCTCGCGCGGCTACTATCCCTATAGTGAAAAAACAAACAACAAATATAAGCCCGTTCAAATCCATCATGGAATAGCTTATTTCAACAAAGCCCATTTGCCACAGCACCAGGGATATCACATAGGACAAGGGGATTAGGTAAAGGTATTTCTCATATTTAGGAATGTATTCATTGGTTCTCAGGAACAACTGAATAAATGGAATAACAAAGACACTGGACAGGGTAGTAAACCCAATTATACTCAACTCATATAGGAATACGTCCTTTTGAAGCAGGAAGTAAGAATGTCCAGAAATAGAGAGCTGAGCCAGCCCAATAAACAAAATATAGAAACAATAAAATAAATAAACCCTATCCTTAACAGCGAAATAGAGGATCAGGTTGTAAAGAAAAAGCGCAACCATTATTCCAAAGTAGAAACTTATGATAATGAGGCGCAGACTATAATTTGAATAAAAAGAGGAGTAGGGATAAATAAAGGCCTCAAATTTTAAAGGCACTTTAGAATAAACTCTTAGAACAACTGAAGAACTAAATTCATTGTCAAGCTGAAGATTAAAATATGGATTTGGGTTGCGCAGGGAGTTTTCGCTCTTCAAGACAGTACCTGACAACTCTTTATAAACCAGTTCTCCATTTCTATTGAACCGGTATAATTCCACCTCCCTAAATGATGGGTTGCTGATTTCAAGAAAGTAAACACTGTCTTTATTTAACCAGCCAAAATCATCTAGATCGAGTTTTACGAATAAATCCTTTTTAACGGCCCCAAGGTCCACACCTCCCAGAGCTATAGAATCGAAGGCAGTTAGGTCTAAATCCTCACCAATGGCATCTTGTTCTCCAAAAAAATAGGAATAATTGGTAAATCGTAAATCATCATCCTGTTTTAACATCCCCAAAAAGGAAATTATTGGCAATATCACCACCACTAATGAAAGGATTGTTAAAGATGCATATTTGAAATAAGTCTTATTTTTCATTCTGTGGCTTAGGGATTTGAAGTTCAAACTGTAATTCCATTTCACCTTTCGGACCACTCTCTACAGTATTAAAATTAATTTTATTCCTTAATTCAAATATATAATTCCTTTCCGTTTCCTGAGCGTGAGACAGTTCAGGTATATCATTGATCTCTAAAGCTGTTGCTATCAATCCTTCTTTTGGATAATAAAACGAACCATTATCTCCTAGAACGGTAATTATCTCATAGCCAACGCTCTTAGAGATACTCAATGTTACAGGAGAACTTAGACCAAAAAGCTTTTTCAAATTCAACTGTGGAAGAATGGCAATTCCAACCCTAACCAAATAAATACTTCCAATCCCATATCCTGCAACCTCTCGGCTATTCCACAAGCCACAATACTCGGCTACTTCCAGGTCTTTAAACTCTGCCAGATAAGCACCAATTTTAGGATCAATTTCTTTAATTGCCAATTCAAAGGGCAAGGGGAAATATTCCGTTCTTAATTGAATTCTACCTCCACCTAATATTCTTTGATCCTCCATGGACTCAAAAAGAATCAGGTAAACATGGGGATTCAAAGCCCATGACCTATCAGCGGATGTCACTTTCGTAATTCCATAAGATTCTAAAACCTTATGGTGACCGAAAATATACTTTTCGGTAGCATCGACATCATCAATGGCTCTAACTATCCTAACTCTAACTTTCATTAAAATCGATTATCTTGTCCAGATCAACATAAAACCTTCCTGATTTTACTTTGTGATTCAAAAGTAACAGTCTTGCATAATGACAACAAGCTGCTCCACCTAAAAACACAGAGGATGCAAGTTGAGGCCACGATGTTATGGTTTTTCCCAATTCAGAAAAACTAAATTTTACCCTTGGCGAAAGGTTATCAAATTGTAATAGAGACATCATTATATCCTTAGCCTTTTCTTGCAGCTTAGAAATAATTTCTCCCTCTGGGCCATATTCAGTTAATAGTCCATGAAAAATCAATCTCTCCGGTTCCTGATCAAACCTTTCGATATCAATCATACCACGGTCACTTGTATCCATCATTACAGGTATTTTAAGAGCCTTTGCTTTTATTCTACTCAGAATTTTAATTGGTAAACTATCACATTCTTCAATCAATAGATCCATTTTTCCGTTTAAGTTAAAAAAATCATTGATATTATCCTCGATAATCCCCTCATTATATAATGTAACTTTTAAATATGGGTCTATTTCAGCAATTTCTCTAGCAACAATCCATGATTTCTTTATACCAATATTGTACACACCAGTTCTTATGCGATTCATATTGCTCAAATCCAAGGTGTCAAAATCAGCAATTCTCAACTCTCCGAAACACCTTTCCATCGCCAGACTTATTGCCACACTCTGCCCGACAGATAGACCTATTATGCCAATAATCTTATTCTGAAGCAAGTCCTGCTCTTCATCTGTGATTTTGTAGCGATTCCGAATGGTACGTAATTTTACAAAATCTTTTTCCTCCAATATTCGTACTGCCGTATTGCGCCATGGATAAAAAACCCAGACCCCATTTTCAGATTCGGAAAATCCAGAATTTGAGAAATATTCATTTTTTTTTTCTGCTGCTTCCTCATGAGACAACTTTCTCTTAGGGTTTTGCGTTTTTATGAGTTCTGAAAGTTGTAAATCAAAAGAATCAAAAAACATTACCTTACCTGTTTCTTTAAGCTGTTTGAGATCTTTTTTGTCCTTCTTATTTCGAGGTGAGAACAAAACAGGCTTATAGGCCTGATTAAACTCATTAATCTTAATTGAGTTTTCCATAAATATTAATAACTGAAAAAAGGATATACTGTAAGTAAAGTTATATTTTTGTAATTACAAATAATCAAGTGAGTAGAATTAATTTAATATTTTTTGATTTTCAGGTTTAAATTTATTAATTTATAGAATAAACTTTTGAATATAAATATATTAAGTTTAAACTAGTAAATTATATTTGAAGAAGAGCGATAATTTGCTTAAAATTAAAAATTGAATTTCTTGTTCTTAGCAATTTATTGTGGTATTTCGAAACTTAAGGTATGGAAAATAATAAAATCAGAATCCTCTATGTGGATGATGAGGTCAACAACTTAAAAGCGTTTAAGGCCACTTTTAGAAGGGAATATAAAATATTTTTAGCAGATTCTGCTGACGAGGGAAGAGACATACTGCTTCAGGAAGACATTGACATTATCATTACTGATCAAAGAATGCCTAAGGAAAACGGGGTAGATTTTTTGGAGTCAATTATTCCTATGCATCCAGATCCTATGCGTATTTTACTTACGGGCTATACTGATATTCAAGCGGTTATTGATGCTATCAATAAAGGAAAAGTGTATCATTATCTTACAAAACCCTGGGAAGAAGACTATCTCAGAACGGTAGTAAAAAATGCCTATGAAGTTTTTTCGTTAAGAAAGGAGAATAAGCAATTAACAGACAGCTTGCTCAAAGCCAATGATCAATTGGAGTTTCTCCTTAGGCAAAACCTCCTTTCCTAACTTTGTTTTAAGGATAGTCCTTTTTTAATATCTGGCGGCCAGTAACAATTGAAGCTCCTTGTGGGTCATTTGAAATTTTCGGCCCAAATGTGCACTAGTAAGACTGCCACGGTAGGTATATACCCCTTTCATGAACCATTTATAATTGAAAACCATTTCTTCTGGCCCTCCTATATCTGCCATCTGAAGTAAAATGGGGGTAAAGATATTACTAAGGGAATAGGAGGCTGTCCTTGAAACTCTCGATGCGATGTTTGGTACGCAGTAATGGATAACGCCATGTTTTTTAAACACTGGCTCGTTATGGCTGGTCATTTCTGCTGTTTCTATACATCCGCCTTGATCTATACTTACATCAATGATAATGCTTCCTTCCATCATTTGAGAAACCATTTCCTCAAACACAACTATTTTTGACCTACCCTTCTCTGCTCTAAGCGCTCCTATGACAACATCTGACTCCTTTAAGGCCTGACCTAAGACGTAATTGTCTATGGTAGATGTAAACACTTGCTGACCGAGGACCTGCTTAATTCGCCTTAATTTATATATTTGGTTGTCAAATATTTTAATGTTAGCACCAAGACCTAAAGCTGTTCTGGCCGCATACTCAGCCACTGTTCCAGCACCAATAATTACAACCTGAGTAGGCGGAACCCCAGTTATCCCCCCTAGAATTAATCCTTTACCGTCATTCACGCTGTTGAGGTACTCCGCAGCCACTAGCATGGCAGTGCTACCCGCTATTTCACTCATGGCCCTCACCACAGGCATGCCTCCTACTTTATCTTCCAGATTTTCAAAAGCTACTGCGGTAATTTTCTTCACATTCAGTTGCTGAATAAATTCGGCTTTTTGCTTGCCTAACTGGAGAGCTGAAATCAAACATGAACCTTGGCGCATATAGCCAATTTCCTCAGCAGAGGGGGGCTCAACCTTTAAAACTACCTCAGCATCAAAAGCCTCCTGACTGGTATAAACAATCCTTGCTCCAGCATCTGAATAATCCTTATCAGAAAATTTTGATAATTTACCAGCATTGGTTTCAACGACTACCCGCTGTCCATTGTTAACTAACAAAGTCACTGCCTCGGGCGTAAGAACGACCCGCTTTTCTTGATCAGCCGTTTCCTTAGGTATGCCAATCAATATTGGAGGACCTTTCCTCTTTAAACGGTCCATAGATTCCTGGGTGTACACCAAAGGCTCTTCGGCAATTTCGGTAAAACCTGTTTTACCTATCATTGATTGATGGTTTTAATGGCAATATTTCTTTTTTCAACTTGATCACTCTCAATCGTAATTAATGCGAATTTATCTGGCAAAAACATAGGGATTTTTTCTGCCCATTCTACAAAACAATAATTGCCACTGGAGAAATATTCTTCTATCCCCATGTCCAAGGCTTCCATTGGATCCTCTATTCTATAGAAATCAAAATGATACACTGGATCCCCTTGATCACTTGTGTACTCATTAACTATTGAGAATGTAGGACTGCTTACAGGGTCTATGATATTGAGTTTTTCGCATATCGCTTTTATCAAAGTGGTTTTACCCGCTCCCATATCTCCTTGGAAAACCCAAATTTTCATATCCCTGCATAAATCAATGATTGCCTCAGCAGCATTTGAAATCTCACTAATATGATCGCAAAATATTCGTTTCAATTAAAATTATTTTGGCTGCAAATGTACAATAGGAATAATCATTTCTTCAAGAGAAACCCCTCCATGTTGGAAAGTATCCCTATAATAGTTTACGTAATAATTATAGTTATTGGGATAGGCAAAGAAATAATCCTCTACAGCAAATACATAACTGGATGAAATATTCAAACGAGGAAGCCTCGCTTCATCCGGATTATCTATTTCAAAGACCTTTCCCGATTCAAAATTAAGGTTTTTTCCTTGTTTATACCTTAAGTTGGTGGTAACGTTTCGATCTCCGATGATTTTATAAGGTTTATTCACACGTTTGGTTCCATGATCAGTTGTTACAATCACCTCTGCACCTGCGGCGCTAATTTTCTTAAAAAGCTCAAACAAAGAGCTATGCAGGAACCAACTTATGGTCAAAGAGCGATAGGCAGATTCATCTGGGGCCAATTCTCTGATCATTTTCATATCAGTCCTGGCGTGTGACATCATGTCCACGAAATTATACACCAAAACATTCAACTCATTTTTCATCAAGTTGGGAAACTGATCCAATACTGCTTTCCCTTGGTTGGTTTGCAATATTTTATTGTAGCTTGAACGAATAGAAAGACGGTTCTTTTTTAAATTAACCTTCAAAAATTCGGCTTCGTTGTTGTTTTTCCCTTCATCTGTATCTTCACCTTCCCATAAATCAGGATGCGATTTAGCCATTTCAAGAGGCATCATACCACTGAACAAGGCATTTCTTGAAAAGGCTGTCGTTGTAGGCAGTATGCTATAATAGGTCCCATTCTCCTTAACCAAAAAGTAATCTCTCAGTTGGGTTTCTATCATCTCCCATTGATCCAGTCTTAAATTGTCAATTACAATAAAAAACAAAGGCTTATCCGTTTCAATTTTTGGAAACACATGTTTCTTCATCACCTGATGGGACAAAACAGGCTTGCTAACGTTAGGCACATTTAGCCATTCCAGGTAATTTTCTTTTATAAATCGGGAAAAGTTTGCATTTGCCTCTACTTTTTGAGTTTCAAGCACTTCCTGCATACTTTTATTTTCGGTTTCATCTATTTCAAGTTCCCAATAGGTAAGCTTTTTATAGATATCTGCCCACTCTTCATGGTCAATAGCATCATTGTAAGCCATACTTATATTCCTAAAATCCTGTTGATAGGATAAGTTGGTCTTTTCACTTATCAGTTGTTTGTTTTGAAGGATCTTCTTCACTGAAAGCAAAATTTGATTCGGATTTATGGGCTTGATTAAGTAATCAGCAATTTTTCCACCGATAGCATCATCCATGATATGCTCTTCTTCACTCTTGGTGATCATCACCACAGGTATTTGTGGTTTAATGGTTTTGATTTGCTGAAGGGTTTCTAGACCTGTCATACCAGGCATCATCTCATCCAAAAAAATCACATCGAAATTATCTTCCTCTACCTTTTCAACAGCATCTAATCCACTATTCACCGTAACAATGTCATAGCCTTTTTGTTGTAAAAATAATATATGTGGTTTTAGGAGATCGATCTCATCATCTGCCCATAATATTTTGAAATTTTGCATATCAATTGGTTTAATTCTTTTTTAGTTTAATTACTTTTGGCAAGATACCTCTATGAACAGGACATTGAAAAGTTATAAAATCATAAATGACCCAGTATACGGGTTTATCAACATTCCTAGTGAGCTGATTTTTGCCGTCATTGACCACCCTTACTTTCAAAGGTTACGTAGAATCAAGCAGCTTGGTTTGACGGATATGGTTTACCCCGGCGCACTGCATACACGATTCCATCATGCCATTGGAGCGATGCACCTTATGAGCATCACTTTAGACCAGCTCCGGAATAAAGGTATAGAGATTTCTGAGACCGAATATGAAGCTGCACTACTCGCCATCTTGCTCCATGATATTGGCCATGGCCCATTTTCTCATGCTTTGGAATCAATATTACTAGAGGGCCAACATCATGAAACACTTTCACTCCTCTTTTTTGACGAATTAAATAAGCAATTTCATGGCCAGCTTTCACTGGCGAGAAAAATATTTGTTGGAAGTTACGAAAGAAAATTCTTTCACCAACTTGTATCTAGCCAATTGGACATTGATAGGTTGGATTATTTACAAAGAGATTGTTTTTTTACAGGGGTATCAGAAGGCACTATAGGGGCAGATCGTATCATTAAAATGATGACCATCGTAAATGATGAAGTTGTCATCGAGGAGAAAGGAATTTACAGCATAGAAAATTTCTTAAACGCGAGAAGACTTATGTACTGGCAAGTTTACCTGCATAAAACGACTGTCTGTGCCGAGAAAATGCTAATTAATCTGATCTTAAGAGCAAAGGACCTTGGGCGTGCAGGGTATCCACTGCCAGGCTCCATTGAGTTCATAGGTTTTTTGAATAATGACCTACCCAAAACAGGTAATATTGAAAACCCAGATTGGCTGGATGATTTTGCGCAACTAGATGATTTGGATATTTGGGGAGCCATCAAACTTTGGAAAGACCTTGACGACGTAGTACTAAGCCAAATCTCAAAAATGTTTTTGACTAGAAATTTGTATAAAATACATCTTAGCAACCTGCCACTAACTACTAGCAAAGTAGCTGATATGAAATCGAAAGTTCAAAAAAAGCTAATGGTTTCCGACAAAGAATTAAATTATTTTTTCTCAGAAGGTGAAATAAGCAACTATGGCTATTTGAAAGAAAATAAAATTTTAATCCTGACTAAAAAAGGGGAAGTTTTGGATGTAGCAACGGCAGCAGATTTACCAAATATAAAAGCCATGAGTAAAATTGTTAAAAAATACTATGCTTGTCATGCTAAAAACATAACTTTACGTTAAAAATTAATTAATACCTAATGGAATTTACCGTCGATCAAATTGCTCAACTTTTGGATGGAACTGTAGAAGGTGATGGTTCGCAGGTGATCAATAACCTGGAAAAAATCCAGGAAGGAAAACCAGGAAGCATAGGTTTCCTCGCTAATTTAAAATACGAAAAACACCTATACAGCACCAATTGCTCAGCAATTATTGTTTCAAAGGACTTTGTACCACAAAAATCCTATACGGCAACATTGGTAAAAGTGACAGACCCTTACTCTGCTTTTTCCAAGTTATTGGAAAGCTATGCAGCCCTCACCAGACCAAATCCACTTGGTATAGAAGAGCCCAGTTTTTTTGGAAAGGACAGTACCATTGGGGAGGGATTTTACCGAGGAGCATTTTCCTACATAGGTAAAAACTGCACAATCGGAGACAATGTTAAAATTTATCCTCAGGTATTTATTGGGGACAATGTCACCATTGGTAACAATTGCGTATTTCATCCGGGTGTAAAAATTTACGCTCAAACAAAAATAGGTAGCTACTGCGAAATCCACGGCGGAACGATTATTGGTAGCGATGGTTTTGGTTTTACCCCTCAGCCGGACGGTACCTATAATAATGTACCTCAGTTAGGAAATGTCATCTTAGAAGATCATATTAGCATAGGTTCTAATTCCACCATAGATTGTGCTACTATGGGGTCAACGCTAATTAAAAATGGGGTAAAAATAGACAATCATGTTCAGATTGCTCACAATGTCACTTTAGGAGAAAACACAGTTATTGCTGCTCAAGCAGGTGTAGCTGGCTCTACAGTAATAGGTAAAAACTGCGTTTTAGCAGGGAAATCTTCTATTGTTGGGCACATTGAACTGGCCGATAACACTACTATTGGAGGTAATACTGGTGTAATGAAATCAGTAACTGAACCAGGAACAACTTTATTTGGTTTTATAGGTTTTGATGTAAAAGCTTTCTTAAAATCTTATTCTGTATTCAAAAAACTACCTTTACTTCAGGACAAATTAAGAGAGCTGGAAAAAAAACAATAAATTCGCAATCTGAATTGGTCCACCTCTAGTAAATAGTTATTTATTTTAATGAAAGTAAAACAGCATACCATAAAAAAACAAGTTACCGTGAACGGTGTAGGTTTACACACGGGAATTGTAGCTAACATGACCTTTGTACCAGCGAGCCCTAACCATGGATATAAATTCCAAAGAATGGATCTGGAGGGTCAGCCTATTATTGATGCAGATGTGGATAATGTTGTAGACGTTTCTCGAGGCACCACCTTAGAACAAAGCGGTGCAAGAGTATTCACAGTCGAACATGTGCTTGCAGCGCTTGTAGGGATGGAAATAGACAATGTACTTATCCAGCTTAATGGCCCTGAGCCTCCAATTTTGGATGGTAGTAGCATACAATTCATAAACGTCCTGGAAGAAGCAGGGCTTGAGGAACAAAATGCGCTAAGGAGATTTTTTGAAGTCCCAGAAAGCATTCATTACAAAGACAGCGCGAGAGAAGTAGAGATGGCAGCTTTGCCGCTAGACGACTTTAGGGTTACGGTGATGGTAGATTATAACTCACCTGTTTTGGGAAGTCAGCACGCTTCTATTACGGACATTGGCCAATTTAAAAGCGAAATCGCTTCCTGCAGAACATTTTGTTTCTTGCATGAGTTAGAAATGCTATACAAAAACAACCTGATACAAGGTGGAGACCTTAACAATGCCATAGTGGTTGTGGACAGGGTTGTCGAGGAGGCCGAACTAGCTAATCTAGCCAAAATGTTTAACAAGCAAAAGGTTGAAGTAAAGAAAGAAGGCATTTTAAACAATGTAGATCTAAGGTATAAAAACGAACCAGCGAGGCATAAACTGCTAGATGTGATCGGTGACCTGGCTTTGGTAGGGCGTCCACTTAAAGCTCAAATTTTAGCAGCCAGACCTGGGCATGCGGCCAATGTCGCTTTTGCAAAAAAAATAAAGCGGGCTATGGAAAAGGCAGGCCCTATGCATATCCCATACTACGATCCAAAATCACCTCCAGTTTTAGATATAAATCAAATAAGTAATATTTTACCTCATAGGTATCCTTTCCAATTATTAGACAAGGTCATATACCTGGATGATAAAGTGGTAGCAGGCGTGAAAAATGTAACCATCAATGAACCTTTTTTTATGGGACACTTCCCAAATAATCCGGTCATGCCAGGCGTTCTTCAAGTGGAAGCCATGGCGCAAACAGGGGGTATTCTCGTTTTGAGTACTGTTGAGGATCCTGAGAACTATTGGACCTATTTCCTTAGCATAGAAAATTGCAAGTTTAGGAAAATGGTTATACCTGGTGACACATTAATTTTTAAATGTGAATTACTGAACCCAATCAGAAGAGGAATAGCAAAAATGAAAGGGGAGGCATTTGTAGGTAATGCCTTGGTTTGTGAAGCCATAATGACTGCCAGCATTGTAAGAAAAGACGCATGATCAGTAAACTATCCGAAGTAAGTGAAAAGGCCCGTTTGGGAGAAAATGTTTCAATAGAAGCTTTCTCGTCCGTTCATCCTGATGTTGAAATTGGTGATGGCACATGGGTAGGCTCTAATGTAACCATCTACCCTGGAGCCAGAATAGGTAAAAATTGCAGAATTTTCCCTGGTGCAGTAATCTCTGCTATTCCTCAAGACTTGAAATTCAGTGGTGAATCGTCCCTTGTGGAAATAGGAGACAATACGACCATTCGTGAATTTGTAACTATTAACAGGGGAACTGCTGACAAACAAACCACCAAAATAGGGCATGACTGCCTGTTGATGGCCTATGTACATATCGCACATGATTGCTTGATTCAAAATCGCGTAATTATTGCGAACTCTGTGCAGGTTGCAGGACATGTAACCATAGATGACTGGGCTTTTGTAGGAGGCAGTAGTGCCATACACCAATTTGTGAAAATTGGGATGCACAGTATGATTTCAGGCGGATCTTTGGTAAGGAAAGATGTGCCCCCATTCACTAAAGCAGCAAGGGAACCTTTAAGCTATGCAGGTGTAAATTCATTGGGGTTAAGGCGAAGAGGGTTTGAAAGCAAAACCATCAGTGAGATTCAAGAAGTTTATCGTTTTCTTTTTTTAAATAACTGGAACAATAGCAGGGCCTTGGAAGAAATAGAAATTAATCTTCCTGCCACAAAGGAACGTGATGAGATAGTTAATTTCATTCGATCATCTGAAAGAGGTGTAATGAAAGGATATATTCAGTAATATGTTATCTGTAAAGCTGGAAGGAGGAGGAAAGAAATTTCAGCGTGAATGGATATTCAGAAACCTAGACCTTGACTTCACTGAAGGTACAAAATCGGCAATCATAGGAAGTAATGGTTCTGGAAAATCCACATTAATCAAATGCCTCTCCTCTCAAATGCCACTTACTGAGGGAAAGTTGCATTTTACTCTGAATAAAAAAGAGGTGTTAGAAGAGAATATTTACCAGCACCTGACCATTAGTGCTCCCTATCTGGATTTTCCTGAAGAGTTTTCTTTAAAGGAATTTTTGAGTTTTCATTTTAAATTCAAAAAACTTATAGATGGAATTGATATTCCTCGGCTAATCGAACTGATGTACCTTGAAAACTCAATAAATAAACCATTAAATTATTTTTCTTCGGGCATGAAACAAAGGCTAAAATTGGGCATTTGTTTTTTCTCCGATGCGCCATTTTTACTATTGGATGAGCCTACCTCAAATCTCGATGAGCGAGGAATTAGCTGGTACAGAGATTTAGTAGAAAAATACAGTAGCAAAAAGTGCCTGCTTATCGCCTCAAATGACACAAGAGAATTCGATTTTTGTGAAAAAATTGTTTCAATTGAAGATTATAAACTAAAGCGAATACTTTGATAAAATTCGGAAATGATTAATTTTACTTTTTAAGGATATGATTATGAGAACGCTAGTAAACAATTATTTGATTTTTATTTTGTTCGTGTTTGCAGCTTGTACGGAAAGTGGGACCGAAGATCCTAAAAAAACACCTGAAGAAATTGCAACCGAGCTGCTGACAGGTGCAAGTGGCAGCCAAACCTGGTCCTTAGAAAATGGAGGCTCCGTTTCGAAAGATGGGGCTACGGTTACATCCGACTTTAGCGGTTTTGAAATTCGCTTTATTGCCAATAATGCGGGCAATACCTATACGTCAAAAAACAGTAACTTGCTTTTCGACACCAATGGTAACTGGGCCTTTTCAGGAGCTAACTTTGATAAAATTATTCTTTCGGGAATTCAGCCAGCATCAAACAAAGAGATTTCCTTTACTAAAAATCAGGAGAAATTACGTTTGGAGTTTGTGGTTCCTGCACCTCAGAATGCCCGAGTAGATGCATTGGCAGGCTTCTATGTTTTTGACTTGACAATTATTAATTAAACAAACCCGATTAAAAATGTTCAAATACCTCTTTACCCTTTGTTTCCTTTTTTCTTCAGCATTAATGGCTCAGGAAAAGCAAGTAGCGGCAGTAGAAAGTGCCGTCACCGAATTGGTCAATGCCATGGTGGCAGGTGATGCTTCCCGTCTAGAAAAGATCACAGATTCTGAATTGACTTATGGGCACTCTAGTGGCTTATTAGAAAACCAAAGTGAATTTATCGAAGCATTAAGTTCAGGCAATTCCAATTTCACAGAAATAAACATCGAGAATCAAACCGTAAACATTACTGGAAAAATTGCACTTGTTAGGCATTTTTTAATTGGAAAAACTCTCAATAAAGGTAGCGGTCCTGAACCTGTAAATCTTGGCGTTTTGACCGTTTGGCACAAAAAAGGAAAAAGCTGGATTTTACTTGCTCGTCAGGCATACAAAAGATAATTAGATGGGGAGGGGTAACATTCATCAGTGCTTTTTAATTTTTAAACTGCACCAATGTTACCCCAGAGCCTCCTCTATCCGCATGCTCGTCCGAAAACCCTGCCACCGAGGAAGTACTTCTTAAGAGGTTCCTTGTTAGCTCCCTTAGAATACCATCCCCTTTTCCATGAATTACTTTGACATCATTGATGCCCAACATAAATGCGTCATCAATGAAATTTTGAACCAAAATTAATACTTCTTCCCCTCTTTTCCCTCTTATATCCAGATTTGGTGAGAAATTTGCCATCTTTGAAGAGGTGTCGTAAGTAATTCTTTTTTCTATCGCTCTCTTTTCCTTTTTAAGAGACGTATTTGATATTTTTTCCAATCGATTTAGATTCACCGTAGATTTAAGGTCACCAATAGTGACAGATACCTGCTTCCCTTTAATTCCAAGGACTTCTGCTAAGGCTCCATTGTCTTTAATTCTCACTTGGTCCCCTACGCCAATTGCCCCACTTTCAACCTTGATTGTTTCTCTTGGTTCAACAGGCTTTTTCTCGGGCTTTATTGCTGCCTTATGTGCATCAAACTCTTTCCTTATCTGTTTGGTTGTTTCTTTGTTTGCTTGAGATTCTTTGATAGAACGAATGGTATTCTCGATTTTCCGATTGGTATCATCTAGCAATACCTTGGCTTGCGCTTTGGCTTCATTTAAAATAACCTTTTGTTGACCATCTAAAGTCGCTTTTAGTGAATTGTACTCCCTTAGCTTGATGGCAAGCAACCTGTCTTTCCGCTCCACTTCAGCCATCAGGTTTTCATATTTACTTTTCTCACTTTCAACTTTGAGCAGCAACTTATCATACCGTACTCTCGTTTCTCCGATTTGTGCTTTCGCATGAAGAACAATTTCTTCAGGTATTCCTATTTTACCGGCAATTTCAAAAGCAAATGAGCTTCCTGGCTTTCCAATCTCAAGCTCATAAAGTGGCTCAAGCCTATCCACATCAAACCTCATTGCACCATTTACCATTCCCTGACTTTTGGAAGCCAGTTGTTTCAAGTTACCATAGTGAGTGGTAACCAAGCCAAAAGCACCTGACTTGTTCAAGGCCACCAATAGGGCTTCCGCTATTGCACCACCAAACTGCGGCTCTGTTCCAGTACCAAATTCATCAATGAAGAATATCGTTTTTTTATTGGCAAAGAAAGTAAAGTGCTTCATGTTCATCAAGTGTGAACTGTAAGTACTCAAATCGTTCTCTATATTTTGTTCGTCTCCTATGTCTATAAAAAATTGATCGAAGATGGCACATTTTGATTTCGGCTCCATCGGAACAAGCAAACCACATTGGTACATAAATTGCACAAGGGCTACAGTTTTAAGGGTAACGGACTTTCCGCCTGCATTTGGGCCTGAAATTACCAATAACCTATTGTTAGGATTCAGGTGAATGGTTACAGGTACAATTTCTTTCTTCTGCTGCTTGAGCGACATTTCCAGGAGTGGATGTCTGGCTTTTACCCAAGACATTTCTCTTTCTTTAACCATCTCCGGATTTATGCCATTGATTTTTACAGCAAATTTGGCCTTCGCTCTAATGAAATCAACCATTCCTAGAAAATAAAAGGCCCTTCTTAAGGTTGGTATGAATTCTCTGAGCTCGTCAGTTAGTCTCATAAGGATCTTCTGAACTTCCCTCCGCTCCATGTATAGGAGATCTTTGATATCATTATTGATGTCCAGAACTTCTGCAGGCTCAAGGTACACTGTTTGCCCTGTTGCCGATTCATCGTGGATAAATCCTTTGATACGCCTTTTATACTCAGCCAATACAGGAATGACCATTCTGCCTCCCCTTATAGTAATAGAGGCATCTTCAGGGGTAAACCCTTGCGCTTTTGCTGTCCTATAAATACTATCAAGTACTTTCCGAATTCTATTTTCTTCGTAAGAAAGTTGGGTTCGGACAAGGTTCAATTCCTTGGAAGCATTGTCCTTCATTCTACCCTTGTCATCAAGTACTTTATCTATACTAAACTCTAAAGGTATATTGTCTTCTACCATTCCCAAAAGTTGGTACAATTGGGGGTATTCTTCTGCATTTTTCTTAAAAAAAAGAACACAGCCAGAAAGTGTTTTTAATCCGAGTCGAATCTCATGAAAATCTTCTTCAAAGAGAAAAGTCCCTTCAATCTTCGCTTTGTTTAGATAAGGGTAAATATTAATATAATTATTACTAGGGAATGGATCACCTGAGACCAATATCTGTCTAAACTCCTCAGTTTGAGACAAAAGCCTACTAAGTAATCGTCGGTCTTTCGAAAAAGCAATTTTTTTTACAAAATCAGCCCCCAGAATACCTGTGCATTCTTGTCTGATTAAATCTTTGATCTTGTCAAAGTCTATTTTCTCCTCTAAATTATCAGGATATAATTTCATTTATGGCTGTTGGTTTTGCTGCGCTTCTTTTTCTTTGACTGACAATGAATCAATTGCCCGTTCATATAAATATTCCATTTTGGCGGCATCCCTCAAATAAAATTCCAAACTTTTAACATAAACTGAATCAGGGATACCGTACTTTTCAAAAATACGCCTTTCCAAAATCGGATAAAGGACCTTGGAAGAATCATACGGAATGGAGAGGGACTGCACAAAGCCCTCTGTCATATGTATTTCCACAAGAATATTGACCATGGTGTCTTCAGATAAAATATCATCTGAACCATTATTATCGCGACAGGAAATCGTCCCGAGAAGAAAAGCAAAAGCTATACATAGGTGTTTCACATTTCAAAATTACCTAATTCCTTTTAAAATTGACAATAAGTATAGGCTAAGTCGTTTTATTATTCGAATGAGACTGCTAAATTAGGCCTCTGATTCAAAAATGAAAATGAACCAACTGATAAAAAAGCTTAGAAAATATGAAATCCTACTCAGGAAAGTGGCGAATAGTCATCTCCAAGGGGATCATCTCTCTATTTTCAAGGGTGCCGGCCTAGAGTTTGACGATCTTCGTCCCTATCAGTATGGTGATGATGTGAGAACTATTGAATGGAAAGTTTCTGCAAAAGGACATGGGACATTTGTCAAAACCTTTAAAGAGGACAAAGACCAAAGCATTTATTTCCTTTTAGATGTCAGCGGATCCCAAGATATCGGTAGCAAAGTGCGTAAAAAAATTGACCTCGGTAAAGAAATTGCAGGGGTATTGACACTGGCATCCGTTCATGAAGGATCACAAGTGGGACTAGTAAGTTATTCTGATCAAAAAGAAACCATTATTACCCCAGGTAAAGGAACTCGACAAGCAGTTAAAATCATAAAAGGAATATTTAATTCAGAAACAAAATCAAAAAAAACAGACCTTAACGGCTTGTTTACATTTTGTCTCAACCTTATTAAAAAAAGGTCTATTCTTTTCGTCATATCAGATTTTATAGATGAAGAATATGAAAGGCCTTTAAAAGCCTTGGCTTTCAAACATGATTTAGTTGTATTGCAAATGACTGATCCAATAGAGTCGGCTTTGCCTTCTTTAGGTATAATTCCTGTTTTTGATAAAGAGGAAGATAAAACCACTTGGGTAAATACTGCTTTCGGTGGATTTTCGAAAAAAATCGCCACGTCATTTACTAGCGACAGGACCAACCTCAAAGATTTTTGCAAAAAGAACCAGATCAATTATCTTCAGATAGCAACTGATCAGGACATCGTCCTACCTTTGATGGAATTATTTAAGTTGAGAAATAAAACCATGAAACGTGGATAGAATAGTAAAACTAGGTTGTTTGGTTATCTTTCTTATCTCATCTATTCCCTTTGCTCAAGGGCAAGATGTTGTGGTAGAAGGATATTTTTTGCAGGATTCTGCAAAATTAGGGGAAAGAGTAGGCTATGTTTTAAAATCTAGCTATCCAAGTGATGTACCTGTAATATTCCCAGATTCAACTTATAACTTTGGGAATTTTGAATATTTGAACAAACAGGTATTTTCTTCCCTTTCAGAAGACAGTCTCACCTTGGACAGTGCCGTTTACTGGATTTCAAATTTCTCTTTAGATTCGGTGCAAGCTTTTCGCATGCCTGTGTTTGAAGTGCTAAACTATGACAGTATCAGTCATTTCCCTCAACCTGCTATGCTGGGGCTGACACTAACAATAGATGAAATACCTGAAGAACTGGCTTTCGAAGAAAACAACAGCTACCTCAATATACCTGTTGCTTTCAATTACCCATATTTAATCATTGGCATTTCAGTTCTGGTAATTCTAATAGTGCTCGCCTTCCTGGTATTTGGAAAAGGCCTCTTTAAGCGTTGGAAAGCTTATAGGGAACGAAAAAAATGGCGCACATTCATCTCCAATTGGGAAGGCTCTATGAATTCCCTAGTGAAAAACCCAGGTATTCAGGAAGCAGATGAGTTGTTGGGATTATGGAAAAATTATTTAGAGAATTTAACCGGCCTACCCTACAAGGAGTGGACCGCTACCGAAATCTCGGTTCACCTAAATAAACCAGAGATAATTAAGGACTTTAGAAAAGTCGAACTCATTATTTATGCCAACCGCGTAGATGATAATATTCAGGAAGCCTGTGATAATCTATTAAATATATCTGAAGGTCTATTGGAAGAAAAAATAGATAAAATTTACAATCATGACTGATTTCTCTTCCTTTTTCTCTTGGAGCTGGTTTTCTCCGGAAACCCTCCGCAGCTTTGAGTGGGAAAACTTTTTCTTACTTCATCTAATTTGGGTCATTCCAATAGTACTTTTAATCAGGAAGTTGATTAAAAAACTGCAAAAGCCAGTATTAGAACTCTCTCTACCGAAAATTGTCCCTTCCAAAAATCCATGGACTTACCTTCGGCTTATTCCTTCCCTATTCTTTCTGCTTGCTTTATGGATGGTGATAATAGCCCTCGCAAGACCACAACGAACGAATGAAAAGGTAGAACAATACACCGAAGGAATAGACATCATGCTGGTATTGGATATTTCCGAATCCATGGACTTACAAGATTTCACACCCAATAGATTAGAGGCAGCGAAAGAAACTGCAATTGATTTTATCAACGGTAGAATCGCCGATAGAATAGGCATGGTAATCTTCTCAGGTGAAGCTTTTTCTTTAGCCCCACTTACCACTGATTATGAACTTTTAACAGATTTGGTAAATAGCATTACCTTCAACATGATGGACGCCAAAGGCACAGCAATTGGCAGTGCTGTATCCACTGGGATCAACCGCATGAGGGAATCTGAAGCCAAATCCAAAGTAATGGTCTTATTGAGTGATGGAGACAATAACGCGGGAAACGTGGACCCGGTTTTCGCCGCCCAGCTTGCTGAAGCTATGGATGTGAAAATTTACACCATTGCTGTAGGTAAAGATGGGATGGTGCCTTATGGTACTGACTTTTTTGGCAGGCCACAGATGATAGAAAGTTACCTCAATGAAGAAACATTAAGGAATATAGCCCGCATCACTAAAGCTGAATTCTTTAGGGCTTCAGATGACCAGGCATTGGAAAATATATTCACGAAAATAGACGAATTAGAGAAGGCTGAAATCATAGAGTCCAGGTACAAAGAAACAATGGACTATTACAGGCCTTACCTCATGTGGGGGATACTGTTTTTCTTTGCGTGGATGGCTTTAAAAAGTACATTTTTCAACAATTTTCTATTGGATTAAGGATAGCAAAGAAACCTACAGACAAACCTTGAGATGCGCCAATGACCTAACCCATCTTTTCTATTTTTCATAAAATAGACCAAAAAAAGCCGACTTATTTATTAAGTCGGCTTTTTTTGGTCTATGATGGCTTAGCTCATCTCCCATCCATTTCTAACTGGTTCTTTAATGTATTGATCCACTTCACTTAAGCCAATTGCTTTAAGATTTTTGGCATCCCATTTAATTTTTTGTCCTTTCATTCTTAAGGAAAGCACGCCTAATAAAGTGATTTCTGTCAAATGAGCACCATACTCGAAGTTTGAACTTGCTGCCGGTCCTCCTTTTATAGCATCCACCCAATCTCTAAAATGACCATTGGAACGTGGAATAACTTCTTTAGGCTTTTTCAAATTTGCCGCTAGGCTCTCTGGAAAAACATGAGGCACTCGATCTCCTCCATTCACTATTACTCCTTTATCACCTACAAACAAAGTTCCTCTTGAAGGCCACTGATATCCTTCAGGCAAGGATGGATGAAGTTTGGGTTTAAGTCCACCTGAATACCAAGTCAATTGGATGGGCTTACCTGTATTGTTGTCAGGGAAATTATAATAACCAATCTCTCCATAAGGTGCGATATTTTCATTGCTAAATCCTGCAGGAAAAACCTCGATAGTATCAGGGTGACCAAGCTCAAAAGCCCAGGTCGCTGCATCCATATCATGGCAGCCGAAGTCTCCCAGAGCACCACAACCGAAATCCCAAAAATCTCTCCATGTCACAGGGGTATACCACTCATGAAAGGGGCGGTTGGCTGAGGGGCCCAACCATAAGTCCCAGTCAAAGCCATGAGGCTTTTGTGTATTGGTAGTAGGTACGGCTTGCATTTCGTCTATCCACCTTGAAGCTGGCACCCAAGAGTGGGTTTCCTGAACATTTCCAATGACACCAGCCCTAAGGTACTCAACTGTTTGACGTATGCCATCCGTACTATGCCCTACATTCCCCATCTGAGTAGCCAATCCAGTTTCTTTAGTCAAATCCTTGATCATTCTGGCTTCCCAAATATTATGGGTAAGGGGTTTTTCGCAATAAACATGCTTCCCTAGCTTCATAGAGGCGTAGGTGACAACGGCATGGGTATTGTCTGGGGTCGAGCAACAAATTGCATCCAAGCCCTTTTCCTTCTCGAGCATTTCCCGAAAATCAAGGTATTCATTTACTTTATAGTTTTCCGATTTGTCTTCAAAATGGTCTTCTACCATTCTTTTCACAGGGTTTCTTCCGGCGATGGACCTGTAATAAAAATTGGCAAGATCCCAGTACTCAGCAGGATCAGCAATGGCAGTGATTTGCACATCGTCAAGTTTCATTAAATCCTGGGCATTTTGTCGACCTTTACCCCCTACTCCCACCATGCCAACATTTACTTTATCACTTGGTGCTACATGACCTTTACCCCCGAGAACAAATCTTGGTACTATAAAAAAACCCGCAGCACTTAATGAAGAGGTTTTAATAAAATCCCTCCTGGAGCCAGGCTTTTTATCTTTATTTGGTTTATCAAGCATTGTTAATTTTTTTGTTTAATAAATATAAAAAAACTATCGATAATCTCCTTAAAACATTGAATTCCTAGCTACAACAATTTTATACCTGCCTTCTCATAACCTATATATGGATGCTGCATTTCTGTAATACAATTTTTTCTTTTCACTGAACGTCAAACCCTGAGTCATTGTATAAAAAACTTTTATCCAATCACGGTAACTTGCGGCTCTTAACAAAACCGGCCAATCCCCACCGAAAAGTACCCTATCAATCCCAAAGACCTCTAAGACGGTATCAAAATAAGGTTCCATCTGTTCAATACTTCCAACCGTTAAATCTGTTTTGGTCAGCATTCCTGAAATTTTGCATGAGACATTTTGCAAGGATGAAAACGGTGAAATGGCTTTTTCCCAAGTTTCCCAATCGTTGTTTCCAATATCAGGATTGGCTATATGGTCCAAAATTATCACCAAATTTGGGTTTGATTTAGCAAATTTAAATGCTGCCGGAAGATCCCTAGGTCGTATATTGAGATCATAAGACCAATTAAATTGACCAAGCAATTTAATACCCTCCAGAAAATTCTGGTGGCCTGGCATAAAAGCTTTCCGAATACCTTTAACAATTTTTCTTTCTGCCATTACCTCCATTTCCTTGGCCCCTGACATGCCCTTCTCTAATGGGAAATAGGCCACCATTCCAGAAATCCTCTTGTCTTTTTCTTGAATCCCTCTCACCCAATCTACTTCCTGAAGGTATTGACCAGGATCCCTCGCACATTCTACGAAAACCATTTTCTCAATCGGTAATCCAGCAGTCGCTTCCTTATAGTCTGCCAATAAGTAGTTTCTGGAAAGAGGGTTTTCAGGATTCTGTAGCCAAGGATAATCCAAGTGATTTAAATCCCATAAGTGGAGATGGGTGTCAATCAAGGGAATATCCTTTTCAACATCATTGGGATCAATGTCATAAAACGGAACTCCCCCAGGTAATGTCAAGGCAGCACAAGCTAAACCTCCTTTTTTTATAAAACCTCTTCTATGCATAGACTAAATAAGCTTATCTCTTAAACAGGAATTGTAGGCGTATTTAATTTTGAAATAGAATTGTCGATCTCTTCCTGGCTAAGTTCATGGCTTTTTATTTTTCCAGAAAAATAATCATCGTAGGCCTTCATATCAAAATTACCATGTCCACAGAGGTTAAACAAGATGGTTTTGGATACCCCTTCCTCCTTGCATATTTTGGCTTCCTTAATGGCTGTGGCAATACCATGATTGGCTTCAGGAGCAGGTATTATTCCTTCTGATCTGGCAAAAAGCACCCCAGCCTCAAATATTTCAAGGTTATCGTGCGACTGCGCCTCAATCAGGTTATCCTTTAGCAATTGGCTAACAATTACCCCTGCTCCATGATATCGAAGACCTCCAGCATGAATTGGGGCAGGAATAAAGTCATGTCCAAGGGTATACATTGGCAACAATGGTGTCATCCCTGCGGTATCCCCAAAGTCGTACCTGAATACGCCACGGGTAAGTTTTGGACAGGAGGCCGGCTCACTGGCAATGCATCGAATTTTTTTACCCCCTTCCAGGTTTAACCTCAAAAAGGGGAAAGAAAGTCCAGCGAAATTTGATCCTCCACCAAAGGGAGCAATTACAATGTCTGGCATATCACTGCCCGCTTTTTCCATTTGCTTGATCGCTTCCAATCCGATAATCGTTTGGTGTAATTTCACATGGTTAAGCACAGATCCTAAGGCATATTTAGTATCCTCCCGAGTGGCTGCCATTTCTACTGCTTCAGAAATAGCGATCCCAAGGCTTCCTGGAGAATCGGGATGCTCCGCAAGGATCTTTCTACCCGCAGCTGTTCTATCTGAGGGAGAAGGGTAAACATTGGCTCCCCAGGTGTTCATCATCATTTTCCTGTAGGGCTTGTCATTATAGGAAAGCCTAACCATGTAAACATCACACTCAATACCAAAATGCTGACAGGCAAAGCTCAGTGCACTTCCCCACTGCCCAGCACCAGTTTCTGTGGTAATCCTTTTTACACCCTCCTGCTTATTGTAATAAGCTTGTGGGATAGCCGTGTTGGGTTTATGAGACCCAGAAGGACTTACGCCTTCATATTTATAATAAATCTTTGCAGGTGTATCCAGTGCTTTCTCCAAACCATATGCCCTGTACATAGGAGTAGGTCTCCATATAGCATACATATTCCGAACCTCATCGGGTATCGTCACCCATTTATCGCTTGTCATCTCCTGCTTGATCAAAGCTTCTGGAAACAAAGGAGCCAAAGCCTCAGGACCTAGAGGTTCTAGGGTTCCAGGGTTTAATGGTGGCAATGGTTTATTAGGCATATCTGCTACGATATTGTACCAGCTTTCTGGTATTTCCCTTTCCTCTAAATTTATCTTTCTGTTTTTCATTGAATGAATACATAATAGGTTTACTGATTTTTTCTAGACAAGTTTTTCAAAGGCTTTTTTGTTAAACTATTGTTGAGGACATAGGCCTCCACTCCTTGATTGTTTATACCAACCAACAATACTTTAAGATACGATAATGCTATAAATTGTATATTCTTCACATCGCCTATAAAGTTTAATCCAGTTTCCAATGGGGGAACTGTTGAAAACTGGCCCTTTCCATCTCCGAGATAAATTTGACCAAAATTGGCATCTATCATGCCTAATCGAAGCCTGGCTGTATTCTGATTTCCACCAAGAATAAAATCCAGATGCCCATCCTCATCAAAATCCATAGCACTAATCGCAAAAACAGGGGCATATTGTGCTTCTACCGGCAATTCATGTCTTTCGAATTTATCACCTTTATTTTCCAAATAAATCGTTTTCAGTTCATTAACTTCTAACTTTTGAGCTTTAGCTAGCGCTTCTTTGCTAAATAGGTCCTCAAGTGTGGCTTTTGAAAAGGAGGCATAATCGGTAAACTTACTACGCATTCCGTACATTTGATCCAATAATTCATCCCTGCTCATAAAAGGTACAAGCTCTCCCTCGAAATAGTAATTTAAAATGGGGTCTACTGAACCATTGCCATCAAAATCAGCATATACTAGGGTCAAAGGCTCCTTCACATTGGCCTTTAACTGACTATTTGTACCAAAATTTCCCACAATAAAATCCAAATCCCCATCACCATCAAAGTCGGCCGGCGCCAATTTTGACCATTTCCCAACCAACGGGACTTCAAAGTATTGGGAAGTCTGGTTAATGAAACTTTTCCCCTCCTTGTTCAAAAAAACACTTATAGGCATCCAATCGCCAACAATTATCAAATCCTGCCATCCGTCTTGATCAATGTCCAGCCATGAAGCATCGGTAACCATGCCTAGGTCTGATAAACCTGGAAAAAGCACAGTGGTATGGTCTTCAAACTTACCTTTTCCGTCGTTGATAAAAATAAAAGACGCGGCAGGTTTTGGGTATTGTCCTGGAACAGCTCTTCCTCCAATAAAAAGATCCAAATCTCCATCATTGTCAAGGTCTATGGGCTTCACCACGCTCCCACTGCTCAAAGCTTCCGGCAATGCATCTGCTTGAAACTTAAAGTTTCCACTACCTTGATTGATGTACAATTGGTCCTTTAATTCAGGAGAATCTCTTTCAAAGTCGTGATACCCTCCTTTTACAATATACAAGTCCTGCAAACCATCTCCATTCGCATCAAAAAAAACAGCATCAGTAGTAGCACTTCCAATTTCATCCGTTAAATTCAATCCTTGAGACTCCAAAAATTGACCTGTAGAAACCTGAAAATATAATTTTCCCGGTTTTTCAGTAGTGCCCCCTATAAATACATCTGCATACCCATTCTTATTCACATCTCCCACAGCTATCACTGGCCCACTAGGAGACAACATATGTGACAAAAGTGGTTGACGCTTAAAATCATTGAATCCAGCTTCTGTGTGTGTATAAGGAATGGGGGAAACAATTTTAGTAAAAAGAGGTGGTTTTTTTTCTAAAGCATTTGGCAGTTTGGTCTTTGCATTGCGTTCTTCGAGAACAAGTAATTGATTGCTTTCGATATCCATTATCCATTGCTCTTTGCCTCCAGTCCAGCTAATCTTCAAAGAGTCGACATTGGCTACGCTTCCTAAGCCTATATGCAAAACATGGCTGACCGAGGATTGGAAGCCCCGAGTAGGTTGCTGTTCAAAATACTGCTGTTCACTACCCGTGTACACAGAGACTTTCGCTCCTACGCCACTGGTATTGAAGCCTTCACCCTGCAGCTTTATTTTAAGGTAGTTCCCTGCACTTTTTTCAGGTTTCAACACATTGGCATAAACACCTGCATAGTCATTTAAATGGTTGACAACCAAATCCAGTGCGCCGTCATTATTAAGGTCAGCATAAGCCGCTCCATTCGAGAAATTCGGTTCAGAAAAGCCCCAATCATCGGAAACATCTTCAAAAACTAGCCCATTCTTATTTCTATACATATAATCCTGAATAGGTGTAGAACTCATACTTGTCACGAGGTGTAGGGTATCTGCTTTTTCCTTTGCCCTTGCTTTGCTGAAATAATAGTCCCCTTTGTACTTTAAAAAATCCCTGTTGGTATAATCTCGAAAATAGCCGTTACTTACAAAAAGATCTTTCCAACCGTCATTGTCAAAATCCGTAAAGAAAGCGGCCCAACTCCAATCCGTATTTGAAACTCCCGCAAGCTGCCCAATTTCGCTAAACAAACCAGTCCCTTGGTTAATATGGAGCATATTTCGCATGTTTTGATGGTAAAACCCTTTCATCACCATCAATGCATATTGCTCATAATTCTCCGGTCCATAAAGTAATTTTTGTCGCTCATTGTCCTTAGGAAGCATGTCCAGGGTAAAAATATCCGATAGCCCGTCGTTGTTTACATCACTGATATCAGAACCCATAGAGTAATAAGAAATGTGTTGTAAATATTCCGTCAACTTTTCCGAAAAAGTGCCATCCCCGTTGTTTATATACAAATAATCAGGCTCTATATAATCATTTGAAATGTGCATATCAGGAAAGCCATCCCCGGTAATATCTGCAATTGCTATACCCAAGCCAAACCCCATAGAATTCCCAATAATACCAGCCGCTTCACTAATATCAGTAAAGACGCCATTATCATTCCTAAAAAGTTTGTCTCCTGAAAGGGAATTTCTGTCCTTCCTTTTCGCGTCAAAATCTATTTCATTGATTACTTGCGTATTGTGGTTGAGCAAATACATGTCAAGATCACCATCCAGGTCATAATCAAAAAATGCAGCCTGAATGCTATTGGCTGGATCCGCCAATCCGTACTTTTCGGCCTCATCTATAAAAGTATTGTTCTTTTGATTGATCAGCAATTCATTTTTTCTGGATATGGCGTCTCCTTTCCCCGAATAACAAACATAAATGTCCAGGTAACCATCTCCATTGACATCCGCCATAGTAGCTCCGGTAGTCCAAGCATTTTTACCTTGCACTCCTGCAGCCTTACCAATATCCTTGAATTTAAATTCCCCTTGGTTTAGATAAAGGCCATTGGAAGTCATGTTTCCAGTAAAAAAGAGGTCATCCAAGCCATCATTGTTAATATCACCTATGGCTACACCTCCTCCATTATAAAAATATTCATAGGTTAAAATATTGGTGTGCTGGCTCTCTATCAATTTATTTTGAAACTTAACTCCAGTTTTTCGACTTGAGATTTTATCAAAACCTTGTGCCATCATCCAAAAAGGACTAAGGTATAAGAACAATACAAAAACGACGTAAATATTATTGTTTTTCATAACGCAATTTTCTCCCCTATTTCCCACTAAATATTTAACCATGGAGCTCAGTAGTAAATCTACATTTTTTCGAGGGATCGCACAATAGGTATAATTGCACTTTAAAAGGCTAAAAATAGACTTTTCGCAGTTTTTCTTCCCTTCTTACAATTAATTTAGAAATGCTGATGGCAGACATCCCTTAGCTAAGGGTAAGGCTAAAATATTCTGTAATAAAAGAGTTTATTAACTTTGGCTATTTAAGCGCTATTTTCACGATTAATCATCGTACTATCCTGCTATTTTTCTTCATAAAAACAGGTACCAACATAAAACCCAAAGCAATTGCCTCACTAAAGGGAAGTATTCAATTGAGTAGCTTCACTCTCGGTTTGTTCAATGTTTAAAATTTCTTTATTATTAAACAACCTTAAGTAAACCTGAAAAATGTCCTACTATAAGTTACCTACCTGTATAATCTTGCTCCTTATTGTTTCATCATGTAACAAAAAAGAGAAGAGTTTATTAATCTGGGAAGCTAACTTCCCGGTGATCGGTTCGCAATCATCACCTAGGTCTGCAGACCTAAATGGGGATGGAATACTGGATTTTGTAATCGGGGCAGGAAAGAATGAATTGGAGCACACAGAATCAGGTATTTTAGCCATTAACGGCTTGGATGGTGAGCTTTTGTGGACACAGGAAACGGAAGACCAAGTATTTGGATCAGCTACTTTTTTGGATGTAAACAAAGATGGAATACCCGATGTTTTTATTGGAGGTCGGGGACCTCACCTTAAGGCCATCGACGGTCAGTCTGGAAGTTTGATTTGGGAATTTGATACATTGGATCATTTAAACCATCCCGTTCTAAAACATGCCAGGTTTAACTTCAACAATAGCGTCACTATACCTGATCAGAATGGAGATGGAGTAGAAGAATTGCTTTCTAGTAATGGGGGAAATGCTAAAATTGCTCCCAATGTTACTGAAGGCAGGTATCCTGGGGTTTTAATGGTGATCAACCCTGTAAATGGTGAAATCATGGCAGCGGATACCATGCCAGATGCCGGAGAAACTTATTTGTCACCTTTGTATATCCACCAGGAAGCTACAGGTTCTCAGCAAGTACTTTTTGGGACAGGTGGAGAAACCTTACCTGGAAGCCTTTATATAGCAGAACTGAGTGATCTTATGGATAATAACTTGTCCAACGCTAGACCCTTGGTAAGTGAAAAGGGACATGGCTTTATTGCTTCACCGGTATTAGTAGATCTGAATAAAGATGGATTTTTAGATTTTATCGGCATTTCTCATGCAAGTACCATTACGGCTATCGATGGTAATCGCCTAAACACAATATGGCAACTTCAATTGCCTGACACCGAATGCAGTAATAGTTTTGCGGTGGGTCAATTCACCGACGATGACATTCCTGACTTATTTACTTTTGTGAGTAAAGGAATATGGCCAGAAAACACGGGATTAGTGCAAGTAATGATAGATGGTAAGTCCGGTAAGCCTTTAATAAAAAAAGAAATGGGATGTACCGGGTTTTCCTCACCCATAGCCTATGACCTCAATAATGACGATATGGATGAGGTGATATTCAGCATCAATGAATACGACTGTAGTAGAGCCATCGACGATCGGTCAGCTTTTCTGATCGAAAACAAATTAATGTTGATGGATTTCAAAGCAGACACTACCTTCATTCTGGATCAAGCAAAAGGGTTTAAAAATGTGTTTTCTACACCGTGGATCGGGGACCTGGACAGCGATGGTTATTTGGATTTGGTACATTGCCAGTATTTTAGTCACGGAGATATATTATCCTTTCTCGGAATGAAGATTAAAAGAATCGACTTGCCTATAAAAATAAGAGACAAACCACTGTGGGGGGCTATCATGGGATCCGATGGAGATGGAATATATAAACAATAAAAAGGCTGCCCATGGGCAGCCTTTTATAAAACACTAAATTAACCAAGTAAAAACATTCTTTGTTTCTAAAACATTGATTTTTTTTTCAAAGCAAAACCTCACTTTAGTTTGCTACGTCCCACCATACACGAGTAGTGTTTATATCTGGCAAAGTAGCTCCTTCTTGAAAATTCGCATTGGCTGCAACTTCAGATGATGGGTACCTAAGTTTTCTCATGATCTGTCCTTGCGTAATATTTCCAGGGTAGTTGGTAGGAGTTAACTGAGGATATCCAGTTCTTCTCCAGTCAGACCATGCTTCCCACCAGTTGAAAAACTTGCTCACCCACATTTGCTCTCCAATCATTTCCAATGCAGGCTTTTCTACACCATAAGGATGTCTTTGAAGGTAAGCGGCTACTGCCTCATCAGAAACAGTTAAAGAAGCATCAAAGGGGGTATACATTTGCATGGCACCTTTCACACCAGCCTCATAATGATCCTCAGCAGCATTTGGAATTCCAGAACCAATTCCTCTTTCCAAAGCTTCCGCCTGCAAAAATGCAGATTCAGCATAATTCATGAAGATATAAGGCGCATCTAATTGAAGCATCAGGTAATTAATTTTGGAATAGGTTGTTACCAAATTTACTTGCTCTCCTTCCAGCTCATCCAAGCCAGAGGCATCATATCCATTTGGCATCCCTCTTTGTTCCAATGGATTGGTATTGGTAGGAGTCCATGCAACTGCTGACCAATCAGCTATTCCTCCACTAATGATCATTAATCGTGGGTCTACCTCATCTGCTGTAGTTGCACCAGCTTTTAACCAATCTACTAGGGTATTGCTTAGGTAAGTAGGCTGTCCTCCATCACCTGGATAGAAAGCCCTAGAAATACCATTCTGATTGATCCAAACGCTAGGACCTTCTGACATGGGCACCCAGGCATTGTCATCATTGCTTTCCATAACGCCTCCTGCAATTGCCTTGGTAACATATTCATCGGCCATTTGAGGCGCTACATTTGAAACCCTCATCGCTAACCGCAGCATCAGTGAATAACCAAATTTTTTCCATTTGGCTATATCCCCTTCGTAAATAATGTCTGCTTTTGAAAAGCCATCATCTGGATTAGAGGTACTCATTGCCGCAGTCGCTTCCTCCAATTCTTTTAATAAATCAGGATAAATGGCTGATTGCTCATCGTATTCAGGAAAGAAAACACCTTCCATTCCTTGGAGCGCATTGAAATAAGGGACATTCCCATAAAAATCCGTAAGTCGATGGAAATTCAAAACCCGCATAATTCGTGCAGCGTTTCTAGTATTTATTTTATTCCCTTCATCGTATCCTCCCGGACCTGTTTGTTTGATTACTTCTGAAATATTTTTCAATGCATCTCCATAGAAGAATTCGAAAGGTGCGCTATTTGACTCAAAATTTTCAGTGTATTTATCCCCAGGAGCGATTCCACCACCAGCATTGGCCAAATGCTGAATCAAGTAGGCAGTCATGCCTATATTGGTTCTCCAATCAAGGTACCTATTGTCTCCAGCAGATCCTCCTGAAGCAGATCCTAGCTGAGCAGCCGTGAACATGAAATTCAAATCTATTTCATTTACTGCCTGTGGATTAATATTTAGATCCTGTAGTTCTTCTGTATTGCAAGAGGTAAAGCATACACTAACCGCCAAACCAAACAGAAGAAATTTATTTATAATTTTCATAATTCTTTCTTTTAACGATTAAAATGAAGCCCTTAAGTTGAACCCATAAGACCTTGATTGAGGCATGCCAAAGAAATCAAGGCCTTGCCCATTTCCTGAAGAATAGCCCGACTCCGGATCTATATTATCCACGTTTTTCCATAGGATGGATAGGTTTCTCCCTACAAAGGAAAGGCTCACATTGGTAAAAGGCGTTTTCTCCATTAAGGATCTAGGGAAATTATAACCGAAGGTAATTTGCCTTAACTTGGCAAATGACCCATCATAGATAAAATGATCCTGCACCCTGTTGCCCATTTGGTTCCAATAATTATTGGCTTCACCTGGCGAAAGTGTTTTAGAAAATGCCTCATAAATAGGAGTTCCATCAGAGGTTGTGCCTGATTGAATAACGCCGGATACTGAAAGCGGGTCTTCCCCTTCTCTACCTTGTATTGTTTGCTTGTGCAATCCCCATTGGGTTAATCTAACATTAGTACCTGAATAAATCTCTCCTCCTACTCTGAAATCAATCAACGCAGAAAGGTTAAAACCTTTATAAGTAATACTATTGTTAAATCCTCCGGTAAAATCGGGAATACCGTTTCCGATTACTTCCATTTGGTCGGACTGTACAGGCGCTCCATTTTCTTCGAAAACTGGTTGCCCATCAGGTGAGGTTTTTTGTACCCAGCCTGCCAGTACGCCAAAAGGCTGTCCGGTTCTATGTTGTACAAATACCGTCCTTGTTCTTGGCTCCTCTACGTTCAGGATATCCGTCCCTTCAATTAAGGATAAAACTTTGTTTCTGTTTCTGGCAATGTTGAATGAAACATCCCAATTGAAATCTTTGGTGCGTACTGGGGAACCGGTTAATAAAATTTCAACTCCTTTGTTCTCCATCTCTCCTAAATTCACCAATGTTGATCCAAAACCTGAAGCCCTTGAAATTTGTGCATTCAACTGGTCATTGGTACTTTTCTGATGGTAATAGGTGAAATCCAAACCCAATCTGTTTTGGAACATTCGAAAATCTAAGCCGAATTCTATCTCTGTGGACAACAAGGGTACTAAAAATGGATTTGGAATGGTTCCATTGTTATTCCCAGCAGTTGCATAAGAGGCCATTGGTACCGTATTGCCTTCAAAACCAACAGCAGGAGCACCCAATAAAGTATAGGTATTTTGAATCTGATAGGGGCTTACGGTAGAACTACCCACTCTGGCCCATGAAGCTCTAACTTTTCCGAAACTTAACCAGAGAGGAAGATCCTCCATGGCATCAGAAAATACAAAACTACCTCCCACTGAAGGATATGTTATATCATTTAAAGAAGGATCTAAAGTAGAAAACCAATCTGTCCTACCTGTTCCTGTAAGGAATAGTATGTTTTTATAATTAATTTCTGCAGATCCATAAACCGAATTAATTCCCCATCCGGAATAACCATATCCAAAATTTCTGGTGACTGTATTATTGATCGCATGGAAGAATGGCACATTAAAATTAGTACCGTTAGCTGAAATGGTTTCATCTTCTCGACGCATTCTATTGGCTCCTAAAAAGGCTACTACACCAAAATCACCAAACTGTCTATTATAACCCAACATGGCTTCCAGGTTAATTTCATTTACCCTTCGCTCAGCCTCCGACATGTTCCCACCTCTTGAGTACCCCGTTCCTTGTGGAGTCAGTGAAGTACCTCTTCGGGTATACCAGTCCATCCCTGCTCTACCTGATAAATAAAGATGCTCTGTAATGTCATACTTCAAAGACCCCGAGGTGATAATTCGATCCCTGGTATCACTGATTGACAATTGGTAGGTCGAAAAATAAGGATTTTGACCCCAAGGATTATTGGTCATCAAGTATTCCTCTTGTTCTGCAAAACCCCAAGTGCTCAATAATGCTGGATCCGTTCCAATAGGAATAGTTCCCAACCTATCTGGATCACCTTGTCCCCAAAGTACATTGACATTTGGTGGCAAAGCAAAAATAGACTGAAAGGCATTACCTGGCGAATCTGATAGCCTTGGCCGGTTTTGAGTTCGTTCATTGGAATAAAGCACTTTGGCATCAAAGGTTAACTTTTTACCAAATTTACCGCTTGTGGCCAATGACATATTGATGCGATCAAACCCTGCATTTGGAATAACGGATGAACTCCTTAAATCGGTCACATTGAATCGGAACGTTTGTGTGTCGCTTCCTCCAGACAATGAGAGGCTGTTGGTAAAAGATTTACCGGTTTGATAAAAACGATTCCAATTGTCCCCTGCATCCACATAGGGTCTTTCTATTCCATCAAAATGCATAGAGGTACCAGAACCTAATCGTTCTCCCCAAGCTTGGGTTCCCCAATCATAACCATCCCTTACAGAAGTTGGTCTTACAGCGCTTCCTGTAATTTGATCACCTTGAAACCTTCCAGATCCAAACTCCCTTTGCAAGTCGGTTTGATTGTTAATTCTTTCAAACACCACATTGGAATTGAATTCTACGCCAATTCCTTTTCGTGAAGTTCCTCTTTTGGTCGTAATAAGAATTACACCATTTGCTGCTCGCGAACCATATAGTGCTGCTGCACTGGCCCCTTTTAGTACCGACATGGATTCAATGTCATCAGGATTGACACTGGTCATGCCATCTCCCTGATCTGCACCACCCCAAACTCCGGCTTGTCCAAAATTGGTATTGTCCATTGGCACCCCATCAATAACATAGAGTGGTTGGTTTCCCCCTTGCAGAGAAGTATTTCCTCGAATGATTACACGCGAAGAGCCTGCTGGTCCAGAGGCCACATTACTCACATTCACACCAGCTACCCTACCGGCAAGCTGATTGGCAATGTTATTTTCTCTGGCTTGAGTGAATTCTTCTCCTCCTACTTTTGTCATTGAATATTGGAGGGCTTTGACATTTCTTTCAATACCCAAGGCAGTTACTACGACTTCGTTCAATTCCGAAGCATCTTCTGCTAAGCCAACATTAATTGTGCTACGGTTTCCAACCGTTTCTTCAACGGCCTCAAAACCCAAAAAGGAAAAGACTAACACAGTCTGCGCACCTTGAACATTGAGACTGTATTTGCCATCCACATCTGTAGCAGTACCTGTGGAAGTACCCTTAATAAGAATTGACACCCCGGGTAAAGGTGTTCCGTCTGAACTGTCTGTGACTGTTCCCGTAATAGTCTGTCCTATAACACTACCTCCCATAGAAGTCAGCAGTGCCATAAAGACGATAAGTAATAGGTTTTTCATAAATGGTTATTTTGGTGTTAAAAACAAAACTTAAATATCTATTAACCCTCTCCTCTCTTTTTACACCAGTGGAAAACACCCCCGAAGACTCTTTTTAAAATAAAGGACTTAAGTCACTTTACTGAAAACGGAAATATTTACAACTGGCTCCAAATGATGATGAAAGGTTAAATAAACTTAAATTTCTCAGAAATGTAGAATATTAAAAACATAAAAAAAAATTGTGCTTGTCATTTTTCAAATTTTAATCGGGAAAATATTTACACGACCGGAAATTGCTATTAAAACTTTTTAAAGAATTTCTCCTTGGCCTCATGAAAAAATGATTTAAAGATACATTCACACTTATTAAATATTTTTGGCCTCTAAAATGGTAATAAAAAAACGTGAAAACATCAAATTCATCCAAAGTTTACTATTATAAATGCTAAACGAGAAAGCCTCTTATTAAATAAAAATAATTTTTAAGCTCGTTTAAGCCTCTAATATTTTAGTAATGTCTATAATATACCAATATCTTTGTTCTCAGAATCGAAACTGATGTAATTACATTAGAAAATGCAAAAAACAGAAATAAGCCAAAATTTAGAAGCCGTAAAAGCCACTTTTCCAAATCCAGATTGCCTTCTGGTAGCTGTAAGCAAGACAAAACCAAATGCTGCAATTCAACAAGCCTATGAGGCAGGCATACGAGACTTTGGGGAAAACAAAGTCCAAGAGATCACTGATAAAGCTGCCCAGTTGCCCAAAGATATAAAGTGGCACATGATAGGACACTTGCAGCGCAATAAAGTGAAATTTATTGTCCCGTTTATTCATTTGATTCACAGTGTGGATTCTTTGCGATTACTAAAACAAATTAATAAAGAGGCAGGAAAAGCGGGTAAAACAATCAATTGTTTGTTGCAAGTCTATATAGCAAATGAAGAGACAAAATTCGGCTGGGACAAAGAAGAGTTAAATTGCTTCCTTTTAGGAAATGAAGTAAGCACCATGCACCATATCCAAATAGTGGGGTTAATGGGAATGGCTACTAACACTAAAGATGAAGAGGTAATTAGAGGAGAGTTTAAATCTTTAAAGGCTCTGTTTGACGCCTTGAAAAAGGCTATCCTCCCTGAAAATGTCGAAATGAGAGAAATTTCAATGGGCATGAGTGGTGATTACCTGCTGGCACAAGAAGAAGGAAGCACTATGGTAAGGATAGGAAGTGCTATTTTTGGTTCTAGAAATTACAATTAAACAATATGAAAGCTAGTCAAATAATTCAAACAGCAGCAGTTTTTGGTGCGCTTGCTGTAATTTTCGGGGCATTTGGAGCCCATGCATTAGAGGAAATTTTGGTGAGTACTGGCAGATTGGAGACCTATGGAACCGCTGTTAATTATCATTTCTACCATACTTTAGCACTTTTACTTATCGGTATTTTATACCATTTATTCCCTGATAAAAAACGGCTGAATTACAGCGCTATTTTCTTCATTGTAGGAATATTAGTCTTTTCAGGCAGCCTGTATTTCCTTTGTTTGAGCCAAGTCACATGGTTAGGTGCCATCACACCCTTAGGAGGGCTTTCTTTTATTTTGGGATGGGTGATGTTACTATTAAGTTTCGGTAAATAATAGCTAATACATATTTATGAAGTTAAAGTTTTTATCAGCGATTTTAATATGGCTGTTTATTTTTCAAAACGTTCAGGCACAAGATGTAAAGTCATCATTTTTAGGTTTAGATAAGTTAATGGGGGAGAATTCCTTTTTTGACAATCACCTTACGGGATTCATGCTCTATGATCTTGATAGCCAGACGGTCCGTTACGAGAAAAATAGTCATTTGTATTTTATCCCTGCCTCTACCACTAAACTGTTCACTTTTTTTGGGGCGATGATGGTTCTTACCGACAGCACTACTTTTTTAAGATTTGTACCCAATGGAAAAAATGTAACCATATGGGGGACAGGTGATCCTTCCTATAAATACCCTGCTCTACCCAATCCAAATATTAAAGCATTCCTAGCGACTTACGACACAATAAAGTACTCAGAAAGCAATTGGAAAAACGATCCTTTTGGTTTTGGATGGCAATGGGACGACTACTATTATTCTTATGCTGCAGAAAAATCACCTATACCATTGTATGGTAACCTAGCAAGTTCCAGAAACGTCAATAACAAGCCTGTTTTAACTCCAAATATCTTCTCTGTCGAATACTCAGACAAGTCAGTAAGAAATGTGCAAAGAAATTGGCGAAACAATCAATTTTACTATAACCCGAGAACATATAATGGAAGGGACAGTAAGGTACCTTTTATGACCTCCCCTGAAATTTTTGCAACTTTGGCTACTAAGGATTGGGGAATTCCCGTTAAACTTTCTGATTCGAAATTACCCCCAGACCACTACCTTCTAAAGGGCATTCCAACCAAGGCACTGTATAAAGAAATGTTATTGGAAAGTGATAACTTTATTGCCGAACAACTGCTTTTACAAATTTCCGATCAGGTCTTTTTAGAACTGGACAGTGAAAAAGCAATTGAATACATTAAAAAAACTTATCTTTATGACTTACCGGATGACCCACAATGGGTAGATGGTTCTGGCCTGTCTAGGCACAATTTGTTCACTCCTCGTACTATGGTGGCCTTAACAGAAAAAATTTATCGCCTATTCCCAGACAAAGAACTTTTCAGTTTATTACCAACTGGGGGAAGAACTGGCACATTGAAAAATAATTATTCCGCTTCTATACCATATATTATGGCTAAAACGGGAACCATTAGTAACAACCATAGTCTGGTCGGTTATTTGAAAACAAAAAAAAATAAAATTTATGCCTTTGCATTTATGAACAACAACTACCCCTACAAAGCAACAGCGGTAAGGACTGAAATGGAAAAGGTACTGTTATATATCCGTGATAATTTCTAGATACCACCATGAAAAAAAGACGCTTCTTGCAAACTGTTGGACTTGGGATTTTGCCAGTTTTAGGGTTTTCGCATCCATTTCAAAAGACCTCTCTGCCTAAAAAATTATTACCCAATGCTTTGAAACCAGGAGATTTGGTGGGGCTTGTAAGCCCATCTTCTGCTACTGCGGACCTGATGCAATTTACTTTTGCCAAAGAAGCCATGGAAGGATTAGGGTTTAAAGTAATCGAAGGAAAGCACCTCCGAAACAGAAATGGACACTTGGCGGGGACAGACAAAGAAAGGGCAGCAGACTTAAATGAGATGTTCGCCAATAAAATGGTAAAAGCAATTATTTGTATAAGAGGTGGCTCTGGTGCTTCCAGAATACTTCCCCTTATCGATTACGAAAATATTAAAAAAAATCCCAAGCCTATTCTTGGCTACAGTGACATCACCGCTTTACACAATGCCATCCATTCAAAAACTGGCCTCATAACTTTCCATGGACCGAATGGCTCCGGAACTTGGGGGGAATTCAATGTCGCTCAGTTTAAAAGCGTTTTTTTTGAGCAAAATGACAATATCCATTTTGAAAATGAGGTAGAAGAAACGGATGACCTGGTCATAAAAAAGAACAGAACAAGGACAATTTACCCCGGCAAGGCTACCGGAGACCTTATAGGAGGAAACCTGACAGTACTTACCTCCCTCGCAGGTTCCCCCTACCTTCCGTCGTTCAAAGATAAAATTCTTTTCCTTGAAGACATAGGCGAAGAACCCTACAGGATAGACCGCATGATGAGCACCTTAATGTTAATGGGCGTTTTCGAGGAAATAAAAGGTTTTGTTTTTGGTCAATGTACAGACTGTGATCCAAGCGGAGGTTATGGAAACCTCACCATAGATCAGATTTTTGATGATTACCTCCTTCCCCATAAAATTCCCGCTTATCGGGGAGCTATGATTGGCCATGTGCCAAAACAATTCCTTTTGCCATTTGGCGCTAAAGTTATGCTGGATGCTGACAAAGGCACATTGACCACCATGCAGCCCATTTTCCAACAGTTCAGATAAATCAGTGAAGGTCTATTTGAGTGCCATTCGACCCTGGAGCGTACTTGCAATTTCTATTTTGTGCGTATCGGTAATCGCTTCATGTAAATCCAATGAACCTATGATCGAAAATAATAACATCCCCATTACGAAAGCCCAGACCGATGGATTAAAATACCTGGCTTTGGGAGATAGTTATACTATAGGAGAAGGCGAAAGGACTGAAAACAGTTATCCCTTTCTAGTAGAAAAAATGCTTGAAAAAGAAGGCTTCAACTTCTCCTTTATCAAGGTAATCGCAAAAACAGGATGGACAAGTGGAGAACTGCTTGACGCAGTAAACCAAGAAAACATTGGAGCAAATTCTTTTGACATCGCCAGCCTCCTTATAGGAGTAAACAATCAATACAGGAACCAAACCTTAGATCAGTTCAAGAAAGAATTGATTGAATTGATAGTTATTACACAAGGGTTTCTTGGGGATAATAACCAAAAAAACTTAGTGCTCATTTCAATCCCTGATTGGGGAGTTACCAGTTTTGCCCAATCCGCAGCAAAACCTCAACATCAAATTAAAAAGGAAATAGATGCCTTTAATGCTGTAATAAAAGATGAAGCTTCAAAATATGGACTGCATTTTTTAAATATAACAAACAGCTACAGAGAAATAGGTGGTTTAGAAAAAAATCTGGTGACTGACGGATTACACCCCAGCAAGCATATTTACAGCCAATGGGCATATCAGATCCGTGAAGTATTCAAAGGGATGGCAGACCATTAAAAGCAGGAAAAAGGCATGTAATCAATTGATAACCATAATTGTAGTCGTCTTACTAATGAAGCAACAAGCTTTATTTCCTGTCAGGGGAACAGCAAATTAGGGTTGCCCATTTAACCACCAATCAGTTCCCCTCCATTAACGTGGATAAATTGCCCTGTTACATAACTGCTATCCTCACTCGCAAGGTACACATAGGCAGGTGCCACCTCACTTGGCTGCCCTGCGCGCCCAAGAGGAGTATCTTGTCCGAAATCTGATACCTCGTCAAAAGTAGCAGGAATAAGAGGGGTCCAAATAGGCCCTGGTGCGACGCCATTTACCCTGATTTTCTTTTTTGCCAAATTTTGAGAAAGAGAACGCGTGAAACTTACAATTGCACCTTTAGTGCTCGAATAATCGATTAAGTGTTCGCTGCCCCTGTAAGCGGTAACTGAAGCTGTGTTGATTATAGCATCCCCTTCCTTTAAGTGTGACAAAGCTGCCCTCGTTATATAAAAAAATGAATAGATGTTTGTTTCAAATGTTTTATGCAGTTGATCACTGTTAATTTCCGACAATGAATTCTTTGGAAACTGCGTAGCAGCATTGCAAACTAAAACATTCAACCCACCCAAGGAGCTCACACATTCTTCAACAAGAGCTTTGCAAAAGCTTTCCTGCCTCACATCTCCTTCTATCAAAAGACATTTTCGCCCTTCTTTTTGAATCAACCTTTGGGTTTCTTCTGCGTCGGTAATTTCATTTAAATAAACAATAGCAACATCCGCACCTTCTCTTGCAAAATGTACCGCCACACTTCTTCCTATACCGCTATCTCCCCCTGTTATAAGTGCTACTTTATTTTTCAATTTGTCACTTCCCTTATAATTTTCTCGGATGATCTCAGGAACCGGCTTCATCTTATGTTCCTCACCAGGTTGTTGCTGCGATTGACTTGGAAACTCCTTTGGTTTATTCATAATACTGTTTAGTTATAGAAGCAAATTAATACTGGGAAAAGCAATTCAATGACGCTATTAATGAATTCTTTAACTCATGAGAACAGGAAATAGAAATAAATGAAAAACTGTATTTCAATATGGTATCATTTACCATTTAATAGGGATGACTAACCTAGATTTTAAGCTATAATTTGGTAAACAAGCTTGCAGCTTATCCCTATTGAATTAAAAATTAGCGCTAAAGCATATCAAGGTGTAAAAGGTCTGAAAGTTGTACTAATAATTCAAGATTAAAAATAAACCAACTTAAATTTAATTATCATGGAACCCACTAATAAGAATCCAAAAAGTGGTCCTAAACCACTGGAGATAAAACAGGAATTAGAGGAATTTATTATTGAGAATGAACACCCATGTATAATGGCCAATGCGGTGTTCAAATTAAATAATTTCGAACTCAACCTTTTTGATAAATTGGCTTCAAGAACCACCGCTGGTAAAATGTTAAACGCGATTAAAACTTATTTGTCCAATTACCAATTTAACAAGAATACGTTTAAATCCTTTATAGCTGTTTTTCCTCAATCAGAGGTAGATTCAGAAGAAGAATTCGAAAAGTTGTTGTGGAAACAATTGCAATATATCCACGAAATAGATGAGCAGCCTTGGGATCCAAATGTAAGTAGTGACCCTGAAAATGCTAATTTTAGCTTCAGCATAGCAGGCCATGCTTTTTATGTTGTGGGTATGCATCCTCATAGTTCACGAATGGCCAGAAGATCTGCCTACCCCACGCTGGTATTTAATTTGCACAGTCAGTTTGAAAAGTTACGGGAAATGAATGCTTTCCGTAAAGTACGTGATAAAATCAGAGCCCGGGATATTGCATTTCAAGGTTACATAAATCCAGTATTGAAGGATTATGGGGACAATAGTGAAGCCATTCAATACAGTGGTCGAAACACAGCCGAAAATTGGAAATGTCCCTTTCACTCAAAAAGTGAATTTTAAAATTTAGGCGCAAATCAAACTATCCAATGTTATCCATACAATTAACAATTATTGAAAACCTCAAAAGCTTAGCATGAATATTATTAAAAAACAGTCGGGAACTGCCTTTAAATTATTCAAAGGTCAAAAGTTAAAAGTCATCGACCCAGAAGGGATGCAAGTGAGTGACATGGTGCTTTTTAATGCAAATGATATTGGTGAGAAATTGTCCTCTGGGAAGACTTTGGATTTTGAAGAAACAATTCTCGTATCTACCAATAATTACCTTTGGAGTAATAGGTGTAATCAAATGATGCAAATAATAATGGATACCAATGGAAGAAATGACTTTCTACTTGCGCCATGTAGTCCAGAGACATTTAAAATCATGTATAAGTTTGACGACTATCACCCGAGTTGTTTTGAGAATTTGTATACCAATTTAGCACCCTATGGAATTAAACCAGATGACATTCCCACGGCATTTAATCTTTTCATGAATGTTCAATTTGATCAAGATGGAAAAATAAAAGTCCTTCCACCAACAAGCAAGGCAGGAGATTACCTACTTTTCGAAGCCAAGATGGACCTTATTATTGCCTTGACAGCCTGTTCAGCAGAAGACAGCAATGGTGGGACTTTTAAGCCCATTCACTTTGAGATTTTGGATGAATTGGTTTAGGTACGCTCTTCATCAGAATTGACAAATTAAAATAAAAAACCTACCCAATTTAATTGGGCAGGTTTAAATCAATTGCTGGAAAGCAATAGTTCGTTTTTATTTAGGGAGGACATTTGAAATGAGTGATACCTTTTCGATAGGCTCACTAGCATTGGAATATATCCTCACCACGCTATTTTGTTTGCCCATTTTCCCCGCGGAATTAAAAGACACTTTTATCTCAGCTGTTTTACCGGGTGCTATTGGCTCTTTGGGCCAGCTTGGCACTGTACAGCCACAAGTTGCTGCTACATTTGAAATAATTAATGGAGTTTTGCCGGTGTTTTCAAATTTGAAAACATTCTCCACTTTGTCTCCTTGCTTGATGTCTCCAAAATCTTTTGAATCAGACTCGAAGGTAATTACGGGACCATTTACTGTTTTTTCTTGGGCGATCACAAATGCTGTACTTAAAACAACCGCCAATACTACTGTTAGTAACCTTTTCATATTCATCAATTTAATTCATTCCTACTTACTGGTACATTATTATTTAATAAAAAAATTGTTGTGAAAGTTCACCATAAACAATTCTTTTTTTGCTCTCGTCATGGCTGTATACAACCATCTGACATAATTTTTATCAATTTGCTCTTCGTTCAGGTATCCCTGATCAACAAAAACAGCATCCCACTGCCCACCTTGTGATTTATGACAAGTTAAGGTATAGGCATATTTCACCTGAAGGGCATTCAAATAAGGGTCTTTACTCATCGCTTCCCTAATCTTGCTCTTCTGTTCCAGATCCTGATAGTCCTCAGCCACTTGCTGATAAAGCGCCTTCCATTCCTCAAATGTCAAAGCAGGCTTATTGGAGTGCAAGGTATCCAATATAACGCGCGCCTCAAAAGGTACCTCATCTGGATAATCTATCAATCTTAATTCAAGTGTAGCAAACCTTAGGCCATATAACTCCTCAAATGAACGAATTTTAAGTATCTCTACAAAATCCCCATTGGCCAAAAAGCTCACCTTATCAGAAGATTCCATATAAGTATAATTGTTTTTAACAATCATTAGCCGCTCTCCGGCACTTAATTCGTCTTCATAATAAAAAATAGAATTCCTAATGTATTTATTGTATTGAACCGCAGCCTTATTGGATCTGGTAATGATCATCGTATTGTCTAAGCCAAATTTATCATAAGCATACCTCAAACCATCTTCTAATCTTTCGCCGGTCATTCGGTAAAAATCCTTAAACCCTTTGGAAGTAAATAATATTTTTGGCTTGACATTTAACACCTCATTCCTCAGAGAGGTTGCATTGGCCAAAATTCCTGAATCCTGCTCTTGCCTCGTAACGATGGTAAGCAAGGCTTCATTTACGTCAAGTTTGTAATTCCTTATGAGGTAATTTTTATCTAAGGCAGGGCTATCTTCACTCCCTACCGGTGGCAATTGGGCAATGTCTCCTATTAAAAGCAGGCGGTTCTCTGGGTTTTGAAAGACAAAACCTATAAGGTCTGCCAAGAGCGACTTCCCACTCATTCTATCATCGGAAAGCATGGATGCTTCATCTATAATAAATACAGATTTCTGATAATAATTCTTCTGCACCGTAAAACTCTCAGCCCCTTCAGCAGCTCCTTGCTTGGCCCGGTAGATGATCTTATGAATGGTATAGCCTGTCTTATCGGCATAGGTACTCATTACTTTTGCGGCGCGTCCGGTAGGAGCCAGCATTACAGCACGCAATCCCAATGATGGCAAAACCTTGACCAAGGCAGCCAAAACCGTGGTTTTTCCTGTTCCTGCGTACCCCTTTAGAATAAATGTTGCGCCCGAAGGCGCTGTTTTATCTAAAAATTTATCCATCGAACCAAAGAAATTATCCTGATCAGAGGTTGGCTCATGCGGGAAAAATTTTCTAATTCTTTCTGATGGCTTTGGACTTGCTTGCTTATCTTTATGCATCTATTGCGAAACTAAGATGAAAAAGCCGAACATAAAAAAGGACATTGTTGATAATTTCGGAAACCGGCTCAGAACCAGAGTAAACGGCCTTCTCATTCAGGACAATAAATTATTAATGATCAAACATCATATGGGCGCCGACCACTGGTTTTGGAATGTCCCTGGTGGTGGCATGCAGTTCGGACAGGATGCCAAAGAGAATTTACAAAGGGAATTTCTGGAAGAAACTGGTTTATATATTGATGTTGGAGCGTACCTATTTGTGCATGAATTTTTGGAACCACCATTGCACGCAATTGAATTGTTCTTTGAAGTTAGCCAAACAAATGGTAAATTAGAAGTTGGAATTGATCCTGAGCTAGATACAAACAAACAGGTAATAGAAGAGGTGAAATTTCTTAGCATTGAGGAAATCAAAAAAATACCCTCCCATCAAAAACATGCTTTATTTGGAAGAATAAATTCTCTGAAAGATGTAAGAATATGGAAAGGATATTTTAATTTTGGAAATAAATGCATAAAATAGCATTCTAATTACGAACCATCAATTCTTTATAATAATTTAATTACGCTTTAAAGATATTCAAAATGACATTGAGTAAAATCTTATCGATTGTTTTTCTATTGGGAGCCTTAGGTCTCGGGTACAAACTTTATCTGGGAGTGGACGAAGTTGTAGAAGAAGAAAAAGTACTAAATAGGACTGAAGAAAGGATTATTGAAAAGCTTGAAATGCTTAGAGATGCCCAAATTGCCTACCAAGCTGCCAACGATGGTTATGCTTCCAATTGGGAAGAACTTAAAAAGTTCATTACAGACGGTAGTATATACTTGGTTCAAAGAACTGAAACCACCAAGTTGCTAGACTATGGTAAAGAAGAAACTACTGTAACGTTAGATACTTTAGGTTCTGTTAATGTTCAGGATTCTCTTTTCAACGAAGCCAAATATCCTGATTTTGACCTGGAATTATTAAATGTTGTACCTGGATCAGGAGGGAAAACATTTGAATTCTTCGCTGACAAAATCGAACGAAGCAGCAGAGAAATCGCTGTGTTTGAAATCAGAGACCCAGCACCTCGTAATCCAGAGAGAAGAAGAAATAACAATGAAAAAGCTTTAAGAGTTGGTTCAAGAACAGACTCTTCTACTTCAGGAAACTGGGAATAAATTTGGATACGGTAGGTTCCCATATCCAAAGCAAATTCATTAGCGATAAATTTGATATGCAAGCCATATCAAGTTTATCGCTTTTCTTATATGAAAAATTACTAGTTGTCATCGCACACGAAGGTGAGAAGAAGGACATAACAGCTACTTATACTTATTCTTTTCAAGACCAGAATACCATTCAGCACCTCATAGAAACGGAAGCAATTTTCAATGCGCCTAATACTGTAGGAAAGCTGTATGTTCATCACCAAAAATTCACTTTGGTCCCCACCTCCCTATTCAACCCCTCCCAAGGGGCTAAGTACCTAAGCTTTGCCACTGAGGTCAATGAATTGGAGGATAGTGTCACTTATACCGGTGTTTCTAATAATACCATTCAAATTCTTGGGACGGTAAATAAAAACTTAATAAACAGTCTTGACAAAAAATTACCTGAGCTGGAAATAACCCATGGCGCAGCACATGTGTTGGGCTTCTTTCTGACTCAAACACATGACCTACTTAACCAAGAATTATTTATACACGCTTCCCCAGACTGTATGTATTTGGCAGCTTTCAGTGAAGGTGAACTGAATCTTTTCAACCGATTTATTATTACGGATGAAGCTGCGTTTTTACGCTATTTGTTCACCTTTATCCAACAGATGGCCTTTGATCGATCCCATTGTAAAATTCGTTTCTTTGGCAACCCTGAATGGCTCCATACCAACATGGATAACATGGAGCTCTATTTCAAAAACGTACATTTAAATACCCCCATTCAAAATATTTCCTACCTCAAGGGGGCAGAATCCTTTATGAATACACAACTTTTAGAGGCTTTCTGGCAACAAAAAAATTTTTCATGAAGAAAACAGCCCTTTTCCCAGGTTCTTTTGATCCTTACACCAATGGTCATCATGACATAGTCATGAGGGGATTGAATATATTCGATGAGGTTATTATCAGCGTAGGGCACAATACAAGTAAGAAAAACAGGTATTTTGACATTGATTTTATGGTCGAAAAAATCAAAAACACCTATAAAAAAAACCCATCTGTTAAAGTGATTGTTTATGATGAGTTAACCTCATCTCTAGCCAAAAAGTACGAAGCCAGGTATTTGCTCCGTGGACTAAGAAACACTACTGATTTTGAGTATGAAAACACTATCAGTCAGATGAACAGATACCTCAACGAATCATTAGAAACAGTATTTCTGATCACCACCCCTAAATATGCTGCCATCAGCTCTACTATCATTCGGGAAGTTCATAAGTATGGCGGAAATGTGAACAAATTCCTACCCTATAAAGTCTGAAGAATCTCTGGATTTGTCTTTAAAAACTGCTTGTAAAGGTACCGCATTGATGGGTAAGAGTTAATTAATGCTGTTTTAGCTTCATGATGCTTCAACCACTTGGTATCCATAATTCCTTCCTCAATCTGAGGTTTCATTTTTGAATCATTAAGAGATTTCATATTGTACCAATAGGTCTTCTTAAGTATGCTTTTCCTGTTTTGAGTATAGGTATGCCATGTTACACAGATAAGATCTTCAAGCTTCACTTTAATGTTGCATTCTTCTTCTACCTCCCTGGCAGCACATCCTTCAGGCGTCTCTTTCTTTTCAAATTTCCCTTTTGGCAGATCCCATTTACCTAGCCTATAAATAAACAATACCTTATCTTCCTTGGTCACTACACCCCCTGCGGCTTTAATGATTACAAACCTGCTTTTTATGAATTTTTTAAGTTCAGATTTTGCTTCAGTCACAAGGGTAATACTATCCAAGTTTTTAAGTTTCCTCGTTCGCATTAAGAATAGTAGCTGAACAATTATGTCTTTAGAAGGGTTTTTTATCAGAACGTCATCATAAAAATCTGCTGACGCTGGTAATTCTACGGGATTATCATAAACACACTCAAATGACTTTTTTGGCAGGAAATCCTTTGTTGCCACAAGGTCCAGTGGTTTATCGTTGATAAAGATTTTCATAAAATGATCTAATTTTTTCAAAAATGCATTTTTTTTCCAGTGTGCACAACCCTGAGTAAATTTTAAATGTTAAATTTATCGCATGGAAATTTATGATCAAAGCACCGCTTCTCTAATCGCAAAAAAGCTACTTGAAATAAAAGCCATCAAACTGTCACCAAAGGATCCTTTTACTTGGGCATCTGGATGGAAATCCCCTATTTACTGTGACAATAGGCTTTCTCTTTCATATCCAGAAGTTAGGAAAATTATTCAAGAAAAATTAACAAGTGTTGTTCGTACTCACTTTCTAAATATTGAAGCTATAGCAGGAGTAGCTACAGCAGGTATTCCGCAAGGAGTGTTAATTGCCGACAAACTTGATGTTCCTTTTATCTATGTTCGTTCCAAAGCAAAGGGACATGGGATGGAGAATATGATTGAAGGGAAAATCACCCCCGGCCAAAAGGTGGTGGTCGTAGAAGACCTTGTCTCTACAGGAGGAAGTTCACTTAAAGCTGTTAAAGATCTACGAGCAGCAGGCTTTGAGGTATTGGGAATGGTTGCTATTTTCACCTACGGTTTTGAGATATCCGACATCAATTTCGAGAAGGAAGACGTGAAACTTTATTGTTTGAGCGACTACAGCTCTTTGCTTCCTCAAGCTTTAGAACAAGGATATGTATCCGAAGAGGACATGAATACCTTGGCAGAATGGCGAAAAAGTCCAGATGTGTGGCAGCCATAAAAACTTAAGAGCCTAAGGTGGTTATTAGAGTGGGCCAGTACTCTATTTTGAGGATCAAAATCTATGAAACCTTTTACTTTAAGCCTGTCTTTTCCTCATTTTGCAACACCCCTAATCCAAATAAAGCGAAATCATATTTAACGGGATCTACAGCGTCAAAAGCGCGTAAATTCCTTGTTAATTCCATGGCTGTAAGCCAGTCTGTTTGTTTCCTTCGAATCAACCCCAAGGACCTACCTATTCGATCTACATGAAGGTCGCAAGGGCATATTAATTGAGAAGGAGCTATTTTATCCCAAAGGCCAAAATCTACTCCCATATTGTCCTTTCTCACCATCCACCTCAAAAACATATTGATCCTTTTGCATGCGGACTTCTTCTTTGGGGTTGCAACGTGCTTTCTGGTGCGTTGGGGTGCATCGGGAGATTGAAAAAAATTGTCGTGAAAATTAGTGAGAAGCGCTTCCATGACATCTATATCAGGAGTAAAACCAATGGAAAAAGCTTGCTCAAGGCTGTGGTTTTCGCGGTAATACCTCGAAAAAAAATCGATAAAATAGAGCGTATCTAAATCATTAAACGTGCGGTGTTTGAATTTCATCAATTGTTTTAGTTCATCCTCAGAATGGTTTAAAACAAAATCATAAGGGCTATTGCCCATCATATCCATTAACTCCAAACTTTTATTGATAATGGTTTTGCGCTGGCCCCAGGCGAGAACAGCAGCAAAAAAACCAGAAATCTCAATGTCTTGCAATTTCGAAAATCGATGGGGAATGGAGATGGGGTCATTCTCAATAAATGATGGTTGATTAAAAAGCATTACCTTTTCATCTAGAAAACCCTTTAAATCATCCATCCGTAAGTGCCACTTTTACTTCACCGCCTTGGGTACCATCAAACCACTTGAGCAATAAAGATTGCTCGTCTTGCTCAGCAACATGCCAGTCAAAGCACTTAATATTTGTTAGTCTAGTTATCTTATCCTCTTCAGGATCATATAGACAAATGTCAAAATCGGGGATGTTTGCCAATTCTGTCGTGTTCCATTTTTCAAGCAACCATCCTTCTTTTAAAATTATGACTCGTTTCCCAAAAACATTATCTTCAAGCACGGAAGGTATTCCATCTGTCCGACGAATATGGTAACACTCAGGGCCAAAAATTATTTGCTTATGAAGCTTTCCCTCAATCAGGTTAGATTCATTAGTTAGTAAAACCCATTCTGATTTATTCAATATTTTAGGTACTGAACCACTGAATTTGGTTAAAAAGGAGGAAACCCACGAAAAGAATAAGGTAAAACCGATAAACACTAACCCAAAAGTTGCCAGAATGGGATAAGTCAGCACGAAGATGGCATTCCAAATAAATTTGAAAAACCTGTGGAAGAAAAGTTCAATTGAATTCATTTATTAATTAATACAATTTCAAAATTAAGGCAAATTAAGCAAACAAACAAAATTCAACTTTTCCTAAACAATACCTATACCCATCGGGATAATGTCTGACATTGTCAACTGATTTACCTACCTTTGCACGCTGAAAACACCTATGCACCATGACCCTAACTCAAGAGATAGCAAAAAGAAAAACTTTTGGAATTATAGCTCACCCTGATGCGGGTAAGACCACATTAACAGAGAAGATGCTGCTTTTTGGAGGTGCTATCAAAACAGCGGGGGCGGTAAAATCAAATAAGATAGATACTGCTACCAAATCCGATTGGATGGAGATTGAAAAGCAAAGAGGAATATCTGTGGCTACTTCTGTAATGGGTTTTGAATATAAGGGGCAGAAAATAAATCTCCTTGACACCCCAGGTCACCAGGACTTTGCAGAAGACACCTACCGGACACTCACTGCTGTGGATTCAGTAATTATGGTTATTGACTGCGTAAAGGGGGTGGAAATTCAAACTGAAAAATTAATGGAAGTATGCAGGATGAGAAAGACGCCTGTTATTTGCTTTATTAATAAGCTCGATAGAGAAGGACGTGACCCTTATGACTTGCTAGATGAAGTGGAGTCCAAATTAAATATAAAGGTAAGACCACTCTCCTGGCCCATTTCTATGGGGAAATCATTTAAAGGTGTTTACAATCTTTATGACAAACAATTGAATCTGTTTACCCCCAGTCAGCGAAAACTCAGCGATGACAGGGTTGTTATTGAAGACCTAAGTTCTGAAAAACTAGATCAGCGTATAGGAACCAATTTGGCAGATCAACTCAGAGAAGACGTGGAGTTAATTGAAGGGGTATATCCCGATTTTGACCCTAAGGAATACTTGGAAGGTACTGTTGCTCCTGTATTCTTTGGCTCTGCGGTCAATAATTTTGGCATAAAAGAAATGTTGGATACCTTTATCAAAATAGCTCCTGGCCCAAAAAGCCGACAGACGGATGAACGTGAAGTCAAACCTGATGAAGATAATTTCAGCGGATTTATTTTCAAGATTCACGCCAACATGGATCCTAAACATAGAAACCGTATCGCATTTTTACGTATCTGTTCAGGGACCTTTCAAAGAAATAAACCTTATAACCATGTAAGGGGAACTAAACCACTTCGCTTTTCAAATGTCACTTCCTTTATGGCTCAGGACAAAGAAATAATCGAAGAAGCTTTCCCCGGTGATATCGTAGGGCTTTACGATACAGGTAATTTGAAAATTGGAGACAGTTTGACTGATGGTGAAAACCTAACTTTCAAAGGCATCCCTAGTTTTTCCCCAGAGATTTTCAGGGAAGTTGTAAATAAGGATGCCATGAAAACCAAGCAACTAGAAAAAGGCTTGCAACAATTGATGGAAGAAGGGGTTGCACAACTCTTTACCTTTGAAATAGGATCTAGAAAAGTGGTAGGCACCGTAGGTCAACTTCAATTTGAAGTAATAAAGTTCAGGTTAAAAAATGAATACAATGCCACTGCTGACTTCGTCCCAATGAATCTATACAAGGCTTGTTGGATCACCAGCACGGACAAAAAGAAATTGGATGAGTTCATCCGTTCTAAACAAAGACATATTGCAAAAGATAGAAATGGTAAATTAGTATTCATGGCTGAGACCAAGGCCTGGTTACAAATGGTTCAGGAAAATTTCCCTGAAATTGAATTCCATAATACATCAGAATATTAACCTATTTATCAAACCTGAGAAAACATGAAAAAACCATTTAATGTAATATTTGAGGACAATCATTTGCTGATAGTCAACAAATCTGCTGGGATTTTGGTCCAGGGAGATAAAACAGGAGACAAAACCCTTACAGATCTATGTAAAACCTACATAGCAAATAAATACAATAAACCAGGCGCTGTTTTCTTGCACCCAGTACATAGACTAGACCGTCCTGTGAGTGGCGTGGTGGTTTTTGCAAGAACCTCCAAAGCATTGGAAAGAATGACTGCTTTGTTCAGGAAAAGAGAAGTTCACAAAGTTTACTGGGCATTGGTTAAAAGAAAGCCAAGAGAAGAAGCAGGTAAATTAACCCATTGGTTGGTTAAAGATGCTGATAAAAATGTTTCAAAAGCTTACGATAAGGAAGTTCCAGAGTCCAAGAAATCTGAAATGACTTACAAAAGGTTGGGTAAATTAAACGATCATTGGTTACTAGAACTCCGCCCTGTTACAGGTAGGCCACATCAGTTGCGAGTGCAATTGGCCTCCATGGATTGCCCCATAAGAGGAGATGTAAAGTATGGCTTTCCAAAGCCGAATCCTGACGCAAGTATAAACCTACATGCTTTTCATTTGGTCTTTATTCATCCTATAAAAAAGGAAAAATTAATCTTAAGGGCCGCTTTGCCAGAAGAAGCATTTTGGGAACAATTTTTGGAATTTGAAAACGTAAAATCAAGTGACCGCCACTTAGACAAAACCTATAGCGGTTGAAAAGATAATATTATAATGTTAAAGGGAGCTTACTTTATTTGGCTGTTTTTCCTAGGATATTTAAGTGCATTTGGACAAGAAGAAGAGGGCGTTTTTTGGGAAATATCAAGTCAAAACAATCCTAAGCCCTCCTATCTTTTTGGGACCATTCACCTTATTTGTGAAGGAAATTTTACGATAAACCCCCAGATTTCTGAGAAGATATCAGAAACTGATGTGCTTGTGCTTGAAGTAGACCTGGACGACCCTGCCCTGCAGGGAAGCATGAGGGATAACCTTTACAATAAAGATGGGCAAAAAATAAAAGATTTCCTATCTAAGGAAGAGTACCTTACCGTGTATACTTTCCTAAAGGAAAGAACCGGCATGGACATGGACATGCTACAGGAAATGCGTCCAATGGTATTGATGTCACTGATCTATAATAACTTACTGGAATGCGAAACAAAGTCTTTTGAGAATGAATTAATGATTCTTGCAAAAGAAGCTCAGATTGAAGTAACAGGATTAGAGACATTTGACGACCAAATGTCTCTTTTTGACCATATCCCACTTAAGAGCCAATACCGAAGTTTTTATAGCTATGTGAATGACATAGACAAGGGGCAGGAAGAGTTCAGAAAACTAATAAAAGCCTATAAAGAAGAGAAAATTCTCGCTCTTTTAAAGATGGTTTCAGAAAGCCCTGAATACAACGATTACCAAGATTTATTTCTCTCTGATAGAAACAAAAAATGGGTGGCCCCCATGACTCAAATCATGAATGAAGGCAGTGCTTTCATTGCCGTTGGAGCAGGACATCTAGGAGGGCCAAATGGAATCCTTAACCTCTTAAAGAACAAAGGGTATGAAGTCAATAGGATTTACCTATGAATTCATTTTTTTGCCTGGTTTGGTGAAGAAACTATAAATCCCCCAAACGCTTAGTATTAGTAGCCCTCCTATCAATAAATATTGCCAAAAGGGAGCATTGGAGGAGAGTGCATCCTGGATATTGCCAGCAAATGCACCTGAGGAAAATGCAAGCAAGGTTCTCGGTAGCATCCCTATTAAACCAAACCACAAAACCCGCTTCAAACCGGTATCTAAAAGTGCGAAAACCAAATTAGAAATAGCAAAAGGAATTACTGGGCTGATCCGTATATAAAAAATCAATACCCCCATTTGATCCTTTTTATTGTGAATCAATTGTCTTGCCTTTGGATAGGGCTCCAAGATCCATTCAAGGCTGTCTTTCTCCAACACTCTCCCTAACAAATACCCAACCGCACTTGCTAGTGTATAGGATAATACCAGGTACGGAAAAGCTAACCAGCCAAACAAGAACCCTGTCACTACTGCAAAAAAAGTCGTCGGAACCAATGCAAAGCCCATTAACACCGTACCTATAAGGCAGTAAAGGAAGGCAATATTGGGTTGATCAATTGGCAATATTTCTAGCTCTGCCCAATTCTTGTATATCCAATTACCAAGGGTAATAGCACCTATTGTTGGAAGTATGCTGACCCAGAGAATTGACGCTAAAACCCAAGGGCTTTTGCTATAGATATTTCTAAAATGCTTGAAAATAGGAGGTTTTTTGTCCATCTTTGAACAAAACTAAAAATAATTTTGACTAATATTTAATCAAATAATGCCTTTGGATAGGAAATAGCCTTATTTGGTTAAATAACCCTATATATATAACATATGAAATTTGCTACAAAAGCCATACATGCAGGGATCAAACCAGATCCAGGCACAGGGGCAATCATGACTCCTATATTCCAAACCTCAACATACGTACAGAAATCGCCCGGTGATCACAAAGGTTTTGAATACTCCAGAACTCAAAATCCAACCAGGCAAGCTTTAGAAAACAACCTGGCAGCATTGGAAAATGGCAATCATGGATTGTGTTTCTCTTCCGGGATGGCCGCTATCGACTGCCTATTGAAATTGTTGAAGCCAGGAGATGAGGTCATCAGCACTAATGATCTTTATGGAGGTACTTACAGGATTTTCACTAAAGTTTTTTCAAAATACGGAATAAAATTTCATTTCGTAAACATGGAAAAGCCGGAAGACATCTTATCCCTTATCAACGAGAATACCAAGTTGATATGGGCAGAAACACCCACTAACCCAATGATGAACATTATTGACATCAAAGCATTAGGGGAGATCGCAAAAAGGCATAAAGTACTTTTTGGCGTTGACAATACTTTCGCCACACCCTTTCTACAAACGCCTTTGGATTTAGGTGCTGACCTGGTCATGCATTCAGTGACCAAATACCTTGCTGGCCACTCAGATGTTGTCATGGGGGCTCTAGTTGTCAAAGACAAGAAACTTGCAGATGACCTGGCCTTCATTCAAAATTCCTGTGGAGCTGTACCGGGACCTCAAGATTGTTTTTTGGTCCTACGTGGAATAAAAACTTTGCACATTAGAATGGAAAGGCATTGCCAAAATGGAAAAACAATAGCGGCTTATCTAATTAATCATCCAAAGGTAGATAAAGTCTTTTGGCCAGGTTTTGAAGACCATCCTAACCATCTGATAGCTAAAAAACAAATGAAATATTTTGGCGGCATGATTTCGTTCACTTTAAAAGACAACAAAATAGAAGATGCTATTAAAGTTTTGGAAAGTTTTGAGATTTTTGTTTTGGCAGAGTCACTAGGTGGTGTTGAATCCCTTTGTGGTCACCCGGCAACAATGACACATGCAAGTATACCTAAATCTGAAAGAGAAAAAGTAGGCTTATCAGATTCTTTGATTCGATTAAGTGTAGGAATTGAGGATGCTGAAGACTTAAAAAATGACCTTGCCCAAGCTTTAGATTAAATCAAGGCAACATTTTCTTAAACAGATATTGACATTTATTGTCGATATCTGTTGTTAAATCTTTGTGGTTTTTCTTTAGAAGGGTAAGTACTGGTTGGTACTTTTTACTTATATCTTCTTTTTTACCTAAATGACTACCAAGATGTTGGAGTAGCAAATGATTTTTATGCCAATTCACCATCACTGTTCCCAGGGCATCAATCTCCTCATGAACCTCATGGGTAAAAATACTATTCAGGCCTATGGATAACCTTATTTTTTCTAAAACAGTAACTTTCTTGAGGCCTTTATAGATTTCACTTATTGTTTGGGCGTCGAGTTTTGTTTTAGTCCCGAATTGGAAGTATTCCACTTCCTCATTGATTATTTGATTAATAGCCGTGTTAATACTCAAAATAGACATCCCTTTTGAGTATTGCCAAATTTTCTTGTAAAGATCTTCCCATTTTTGCAATGGGATTGATAAAATCAATTCATAAACATCAGAATAAACCCTGTTTTTATCTGAAGAGATCAGTTTTTCGTAATCTGAATAGTGCCACTTATTGACATGCATGTAGGTTAAAAACCCATCTTGAATAAACCGAATATGCCTTACTTTGCGAAGGTTTTTGTGCAAAACCTTAAATGGAGAAAGTATTTGACTTATCTCTCGCTTCTTTTCAAAATGTGCTCTTTCTAGCAGTTGAATATAGACACTGAAAAAATCCAAATGAGATTCAAGCTCAATTGATTTTTTTGATTTCAACTTTTTCGAGAGCTCCTCAAACAATGCCTTACCGGCATCATAGTGCTTATCAAAAACATGTAAAATCAGCGGTAAGGTAGACGATTCCATCGCTATTCGTTTATTTTTACTGTTGTAGCTCCATATCCAAAATTGGTCTTCTGACTGTCCTTAAAATATTTGATCCCTTGTAACTGACTCAAATATTTATGGATATTTTTTCTTAAAACGCCATTCCCAATGCCATGAATAAAAACAATCTCATCCATGGCTGAAACAATTGCATCATTCAGATTGGTTTCAAACGTTTTCATCTGCAATTGTAACATTTCACTATTGCTCATCAAGTCGAAATCATCCGTCAACTTCTCAATATGAAGATCCACCGACGCGGGAGGCCTCTTTACTTTAGCGGTAGGATAAATGTCCTGAGGCTTTGGATTGAGATCCTGATTTAATTTACTGACGTTCAGGGTATTTAGGGTATCATCAATCCTGAAAAAATAGGCGTCTTTATTCAGTAATGGAGCTTTGCCCATACTTTTAAAAAAGGATGAGGCTTTTAATTTGATATTCCTTACCTGAACGGGCTGCTGCTTTTCAAATTGCTTGTTCAGTAAAACCATCATTACACTAAAAGGTGGCCATTGCTCAAACTCCTGAAGCATCTTCTCACCAATCTTGGTAAATGACTTGGCTTTAACCACACCTGCGCCTATATTTTTTGTCTTAACGCTTTGACTCTCGTCAAAAGAATAAAGGCAATCTTTGGAGGAGTTATTTACAAGCACCAAATCATGCAGCTGATCGTTATAAGGAACATAGGCCAAATAAACCCCTTCCTCTTTGTCAGCAACATTACTTTTAGGAACACTGGAAAAGTAACTTGTGGACTTTTTGGGCTTTGGGTCAAAATAAGTTTCCTCAGCTTCGTTGATAAGCACCAACTCAGTTTTTAATACCGGAATTCTAAACCCGTCTTCAATTTCAATTTCAACCTGCCCACCAGAAGAAAGCTTGGTAATAACACCTTCCTCCTTTCCATGCAATAACCTTACCTTATCCCCTATGTTCATATTTCAAATTTACCAAATAGATTGTGGATATCCTCAATTAATTCCTTTTGATTCCCCATATTCATTTTTTATCTCTGTTTGAAAAAATTTCATGCCAATAACCAAAGATTATTTTTGGATAAATTAAATAGCAAAAAGCCCAAATCAGATTGAATTGGGCTTTTAAAATTTTAAATTTGAACGAAGCAATAGAAATAATTTTACAAATACCTATTTCGGCTTAGAGTACAATGTTCACGATTTTACCAGGTACGACGATGACCTTTTTAGGTTTTTGGCCATTAGTCCATTTCAGGATATGTTCGTCAGCCAGCGCTGCTTCTTCTATTTCTTGTTTTGAAAGGCTCAATGACAATTCAATTTTTGCCCTCATCTTACCATTGATAGACACGGGGTATTGGTGGCTTTCTTCTGCAAGGTATTTTTCTTCTGCTTGAGGGAATTTAGAATTAATAATTGATTCTTCATGTCCTAAGCGTTCCCACAATTCTTCAGCAATATGAGGTGCATAGGGCGACAACACTACCAACAGTGGCTCTAGCACATCCTTATTATTGCATTTCAAGGCAGACAATTCATTTACACAAATCATAAAGGAAGAAACAGAAGTATTAAAAGCATGTCGCTCTATATCTTCCTCCACTTTTTTCATAGTTTTATGTAAGGATTTTAACGCTTCTTTGGAGGCGGGTTTGTCAGATACATTCCACTCTCCTTTTTGGTCATGGAAAAGTCTCCAAAGTTTTTTCAAAAACTTAAATACACCATCAATCCCGTTGGTATTCCAGGGTTTAAACTGCTCTAATGGGCCAAGAAACATTTCATAAAGCCTTAAAGTATCAGCACCATAGCTCTCAATTACATCATCTGGATTGACCACATTGTATTTGGACTTGGACATTTTTTCAACTTCCGCCCCACAAATGTACTTGCCATTCTCAAGAAGGAATTCAGCCTCTTTAAGATCAGGTCTCCAACTTTTAAAAGCTTCCAGATCCAGTTGATCATTGTAAACGATGTTTACATCCACATGCATTGGGCTTACTTCGTGCTCGCCGATTAATCCATGGCTGACAAATGTATTGGTTCCTTTCTTGCGATAAACAAAGTTGGAACGACCCTGTATCATTCCTTGATTAATCATTTTTTGAAAAGGCTCCTCAATAGAAACCAGATCTCTATCAAATAAGAACTTTGTCCAAAACCTGGAATAAAGCAAGTGACCGGTAGCATGTTCAGCACCTCCTATATACAAATCAACAGCTCCCCAATAATCAGCGGCGGATTTACTTACAAACTCCTCTTTATTATTGGCATCCATGTACCTGAAAAAGTACCAACTTGAACCTGCCCAACCTGGCATGGTACTCATTTCCAGTGGATAAGTTCCTGATTCTGTTTTATAAGTCCATTCTTTCGCCCTGCCTAAAGGTGGAGCGCCATCTTCTGTAGGTAAATATTTATCTACTTCAGGTAACCTTAGAGGTAAATCACGCTCATCAATAAGGTAAGGTAAATTATTTTTGAAATAAACAGGAAGTGGCTCGCCCCAATATCTTTGACGTGTAAAAATAGCATCCCTCATTCTATATTGAATTTTGCCTTTTCCTATTCCTTTTTCTTCAAGAAAGGAAATGGCTTTATCCATAGCCGGCTGCATTTTCAATCCACTTATAAAGCCTGAATTCATGATGGTCCCACCTTTGCCTGGAAAGGAACCATTGGACATATCTCCTTCTATTACTTGTCTTTTCTCTAAGCCAAAGTGATTCGCAAAATTATAATCCCGCTCGTCATGCGAAGGAACAGCCATAACAGCCCCTGTTCCATAACCAGCCAAAACATAATCAGCAATCCAAATTGGGATTTTTTCGCCATTGAACGGATTTAAAGCATAACTACCCGTAAATGCCCCTGAAATGGTTTTCACATCCGACATTCTGTCTCGCTCGGACCTGTTTTTAGCCTGAGCTACATAGTCAACAGCCGTTTCCCTTTGATCCTCAGTGATCAAATCAGCTACCAACTCATGTTCTGGAGCCAAGGCCAAGTAGGTCACTCCATAAATGGTATCAATCCGCGTAGTGAAAACCTTGATTTTGTCATTTTTCCCCTCTACATCAAATACCATTTCGGCACCCAATGACCTACCGATCCAGTTTCTTTGCATTTCTTTGACAGGATCAGGCCAGTCCAGACCTTCCAAACCCGTGAGCAAACGTTCTGCGTAAGCAGTTATCCGCATGCTCCATTGCATCATGCGTTTTCTTTCTACGGGATGTCCACCTCTTTCAGAAAAGCCATCTTTGACTTCGTCATTCGAAAGCACCGTTCCCAAGGCACCACACCAGTTCACAGTAGTTTCTGCCAAATAGGTTAGTCTATACCTTAAAAGTGTCTTTTGCTTTTCCTCATCAGAATAATTATTCCAATCATCTTTGGTAAATCCTTCAGTATCCTCATCGCAAGCTGCTCTGATGCTTTGATTTCCCTCTTTTTCAAAAACTGAGATAAGATGGCTTATGGACTGCGCTTTATTGGCTTCTAAGTCATAATAGCTGTCAAAAAGCTGCATAAAGATCCACTGTGTCCATCGGTAGTATTCAGGATTTGATGTCCTTACTTCCTTGGTCCAATCAAATGCAAAACCTATGTTTTTAAGCTGTTCGGTATATCTTTTAATATTCTCTTCGGTCGTTATCGCCGGATGCTGACCAGTCTGTATCGCATACTGCTCAGCTGGTAAGCCAAAAGAATCATACCCCATTGGGTGTAGTACGTTGAATCCTTTTAACCTTTTATAACGCGTGACAATATCAGAGGCAATATACCCTAGTGGATGCCCTACATGCAGCCCCGCTCCTGATGGATATGGGAACATATCCAAAGAATAAAATTTAGGCTTATTTACCTCAGGATTGGCATTGAAAATTCCCGTTTGCTCCCAACGGTCCTGCCATTTTTTTTCAATGGTGCGAAAATTATATTCAGACATTTTCAGTAATTGTAAAATTATTGGTCGATTCAATTCCAAAAGTATAAAAAATATCCCTATTCATTTCGAATATAGATGACTATATGTGAATCACTCGTTAATTAAGAAAAATAACCTGACACAAAATCACCTGAATTTGAACCCTCTATTCCTTTTGCTAAATATCCAATTGTCCCAAATATCCAGAGAGAAATAAATTTCAGCCCCAAAGTTTAATGTAAAATAACCATCGTATCGTGCTCCAGGTTCATTGATTCTAGGGTCACCACTACCTCTTCTGGCACTCCCTTTCGTATTCCTTATTAACTCGACATTGGGCTCCCCATTTGGCAATAAAAATCTGTCTTCTCTTATTGAAAAACGCAAACGGTCAGGGTTCAGCCCTGTAATATAATCTTCTATTAATTCCTCATAAAAACCAGAGATGTTGAATGCACTAACATCATCAAGATGGTCTGAATAGGTAAACCGATAACTCCCTTCAATAAAAAAGTCCATGTAAACATTTGCTTTATATTTAAAGCCAAGTCCCATGGGAAAAACGGTAACTATTTCATTGTAATATTCATTTTCAGTTCTTAACGGGCGCAAATTCACCCATTCTCCGTTGTAAAGTGTTTGTGGGTTATTGGTAGTCGCTCCTATTCCAAAAAACACATATGGATTATAAAACTCTCTAGAGACGTAGTACACTTTTACGGGATACAAATAGTATTCTACCATTAATGCAGCTTCAAAGTTTCTACTTCTAAAATTCAAATTTCGCGGTATTCTTCCACTTTCAGGGTCTGCATGATCATCTTGCCCGGAAATCTGATAAAACCCTATATCTCCTCTGGCTTTCAAATTTGTACCAAAAGTGTACCGAGCACTTAAACCAACATTATAATCTGGCTGAACGCCTTCTTTGTATTCCCAAAGGGCATAGAGGTCTCCGAAATACTGAGAAGGTCCGCCCTGTAAAGAAAAAGACCATGCTTTCTCCCGTGCATACCGGTTAAAACCTTGAGCAAATATTTGATTTGAAATCGCTATAAAAAAAAATGCTATAAAAAATATTTTCCTGGTCATCGTTCTCTTATCCCTTATCCCTAGCCATTAACCTGTTGGCAATAACCCCCCTAAAGGTAAATAGAAACAGGAAATAAAAAAATTAGTCTGGTGCAATTTTATCTAAGCCCGAACGGATATGCAAATCCCTTTGAGGGAATGGAATCTCTACTTTCTCCTCGCTAAATTTTTTAAAAATCTCGTAATAAAGTTGGCTCTTCAGGACACTTGGTTTATTGGTATACTCCGTCGTCCATACCCTGAGATTAAAATCAATACTACTATCATTGTATTTATCAAAAAGCACATCAGGTTCCGGTATTTTTAGCACACCAGTATTTCTTTTCACCACTTCCAGCAAGATCTCCTTTATTTTCTCAGGATCTTCCCGATACGATACCCCTACAGGTATATTAAACCTAATATTACTATCATTGTGTGACCAATTGATGACTGCATTGTCTATAAATTGGCTATTAGGAACTATTATTGAAATATTGTCATTTGTAAGTATAGTGGTAGATCTGGCAGATATTGACACTACGTCCCCATATACCTCATCTACCTCTATTCTATCCCCAACTTTTATCGGCCTTTCGAACAGTATAATTAATCCACTTATAAAATTATTTGTTATATTCTGCAGTCCAAAACCAATACCCACACCAATCGCTCCAGCCAAAATTCCAAGAGCACTCAAGTCTACATTACTGTTTTGCAAAATGGTAACCAAGCCAATAATGATAAGAAGGTACTTGAAAATAGTTGCAATGGACTGGCGAACACCAATTTCTAGCTTATACTTGGTTAATATCTTATTGGCGAGAAATTTACGCGCCAATTCAGAAACAACGAATACTAGAACAATTGAAATGGTTAATCCTAAAAACAAACCTATGGTTAGCGTTGTTTCTCCAAACATTATTATTTTCAAGTTGAGAAACTCATTTATTTTCTCCAGAAAATTCCCCTCTTTGACTTCTTGTATTAATTCATTCATAAAGTATGGTTTTAACCAATGAAACCTAATAAAGCTATTTGTAAGCTACAGAAAAATAAATAAAAATTCTTAATTGAATATTCTTCAAATTAACACGCTTAGGAGCAAAAAGTTAAATAAAACTTATTGAGGGCTAAAATTCCCCTTAATTTTTCTTAACTACTCCCATTAAGCGTGCAATTTAGGTACATTTGTTGCTAATTTTATCCCCATGAGTAAACAAAAGGAAGAACTCGAACACAGGCTTAAACTCAGAAATATCAAACATTCTGATTTTAATGACATTCGTGAAATAATGGTTTCTACTTATAAAACCCAGGCAATGTCTTGGACTAAGGAGGAATTTAAAAATCAACTTAATGCCTTTCCTGAAGGGCAGATTTGTTTGGAGGACAATGGCAAGGTAGTAGCCGTAGCCATGAGCCTTATAGTAGATTATGCTAAATATGGTGACAACCATTCCTATGACCAAATCACTGGATTTGGAAAATTTGATACGCATGATCCGGATGGAGACACTCTTTACGGCACTGATGTATTTGTAGACAGGGAATACAGGGGCTTGCGGCTAGGAAGAAGGCTTTATGATGCGAGAAAAGAACTTTGCGAAAACCTAAACTTAAGGTCTATAATAGCCGGAGGAAGAATACCAGGTTACAGTAAATTCGCTGATCAAATGTCACCGAGGAAATACATTGAATTGGTGAAGAACAAAGAAATATTTGACTCTGTACTTTCCTTTCAACTGGCCAATGAATTTCACGTTAGGAAAGTAATCACCAAATACCTGCCTGAAGACACGGACTCCCGCGCCTATGCCACCTTGCTGGAATGGATCAATATATATTATGAGAAGGATGAGAAATTAATTGGCAATAAAAAAACAATTGTAAGGTTAGGGCTTGTCCAATGGAAGATGAGGCGATTCACCGATGTAGACGATTTGATGCAGCAGGTAGAGTTTTTTGTTGATACTGTTTCTGATTACCAATCAGATTTCTGTTTGTTCCCAGAGTTTTTTAATGCACCATTATTAGCAGGTTTTAACAAAATGGATGCTTCTGAAGCAATTAGAAATCTTGCCGATTATACTGAGGAAATTGTAAACCGCATGCGTGACCTGGCACTGTCTTATAATGTCAACATTATTGCTGGGAGTATGCCTGAATATGATGGGAAAAAACTGCGAAATGTAAGTTATCTATGCAGAAGAGACGGCACCATGGACAAACAATACAAGCTGCACATCACTCCAGATGAACAGTCCTACTGGGGTCTCCAAGGGGGAAATCAAATAAAAGTTTTTGATACAGATGCTGGGAAAATAGGCATACTCATCTGCTATGATGTAGAATTCCCTGAATTGGGACGCATATTGGCAGAGAAGGAAATGGATATTCTTTTTGTACCATTTTGGACAGACACTAAAAATGCTTACCTGAGAGTAAGCACCTGTGCCAAAGCCAGAGCCATTGAGAATGAATGTTATGTTGCTATTACCGGATCTGTAGGTAACCTCCCACGCGTTGAAAACATGGACATTCAACATTCCCAAGCAGCAATCTATTCCCCTTCAGACTTTTCTTTTCCGCATGATGCAATCATAGGTGAAGCCTCCCTAAATACTGAGACCACAATTGTCGCAGATGTAGATCTGGGATTGTTGACCAAGTTACGTAAAACTGGTAGTGTAAGAAATCTTGAACAACGGAGGTTGGACTTGTATTCCATCCAATGGAAAAACAAGCGATAATGGAATACTTCAATGCCAACTTTGAAGAGGTTCTCAATAAAGCCAGAGAAATAAAACTTCTGGTTACTGATCTGGATGGTGTCCTAACTGATGGAGGAATACTTTTGGACGACAATGGGATGGAGTACAAGAAGTTTCAGGTAAAGGATGGGCAAGTCATTCCTTACCTTCGTGAAAATGGAATAAAAACTGGAGTCATCACTGGTCGTAATGTATCCGTATCCAAAATCCGATGCGAACAAATGGGTGTAGATTTCCATCTTCATGGCATTCGGGAAAAGTGGCCTACCTTATTGGAGCTTATAGCAGAAATGGAATTAAATCCGAATCAAGTTGCTTATATTGGAGATGATATTATCGATCTGGAATTGTTGTTAAATGTTGGCTTTTCAGCAGCTCCTGCTGATGCCATACATTATATCAAAGATAAAGTAGATTATATTACCTTGAAAAAGGGAGGGCAGGGAGCCTTTAGAGAATTGGCTGACTTAATCCTCTTTGCTAGTGGAAACCTACCTTCAATAGCTGTTAAAAACCATACCTAATAATTAATTTTAAAGTCAAAAATGGAAAGAAGTCAGCATACAATGACCATTGGGGAAAACCTGCTATTGGGTGGAAATCAACCTATTTTATTTTCCGGTCCATGTGCAGTAGAAAGCCTTGACATTTGCCTCGAAATCGGCAGCACTGTTAAGAAGCTTGCCGAAAAACATGGTTTTGGATATGTCTTTAAGGCTTCTTTCGACAAAGCCAACCGAACCTCATCTGATTCTTATAGGGGTATTGGGCATGAAAAATCTTTGCAAGTACTTCAAAATGTAGGCAATACGCTTAAGGTACCTTTAGTGACAGACGTACATGAAAGCTATCAAGTAGATGCTGTGGCAGATGTAGTCGACGTCTTGCAGATCCCTGCCTTTCTTTGCCGGCAAACAGATCTTTTGGTAGCCGCAGGAAAAACCGGCAAGGCTATCAAAATTAAAAGAGGTCAGTTTATGGCACCCGAAGACATGCAATATGCTGTAGACAAGATTCGATCTACTGGCAATGACAATGTAGCACTTACGGAAAGAGGTTTTTCACTCGGCTATCATAATCTAGTGGTAGACATGCGCGCTTTACCAATAATGCGGCAGTTTGCCCCTGTAATATTTGATGTCACCCATAGTGTACAGCAGCCGGGAGCAAACAAGGGTACCAGTGGGGGTCAACGGCAAATGGCACCCTACCTCGCAAGAGCAGCTGGCGCAGCTGGTGTCGATGGCTTTTTTATAGAAACCCATCCAAATCCAACCGTGGCCTTGAGCGACGGCCCTAATATGATCCCCCTTGCTGATATGGATAGCTTTCTCGCTATGCTGAAAAGTGCATGGATTGTAGGAAATCAATTTAAAGATTATTCACTTTCATGAGAAAAGCAAAGTATAGTTTCTATTTCCTCCTCTTAATCCAAATGGTTTTTTTAAGGATCGGTGCCTTTTCACAAAGCCAAATGGTGACCAACGAAATCAGAACGATACTGGAAGGAGATAGTACTTATTTGAATAATCTTTTCAATAAAAGCCCTTTATATTCAAACACGGAACTACTTGTCTTTTATTCCGACAGGGCATTTGAACCTGGATGGTCTGAAAACCAAACATTGACATGCAATGCCTTGGAATTGCGATTGCTTATACAAAATGCTGCATTAGAGGGTTTAGTTCCGGAAGACTACCACCTGAATGCAATCAACCCCTACTTTGAAAAATTTTTTTCAGGATCCCCTTTAACAGCTCATGAATTGGCCAAGGTTGATTTCTTGCTAAGCGATGCATTTATCGTTTATGCCAATCATATTTATGGGGGGAAAGTTCATCCAGAGCATATCAATGGTTCTTGGGAAATTATGCAAAAAGAGAGCGAGCCTAAGGTTGTAGAAAAACTTATCTTAGCTGTTTCCCAACGCAATGTCAGGGCACAGTTATTCAGCCTTCAACCTAAGTTTGCCATTTACACGCGCATGAGGCAGTCCTTGATCAAGCACATAGGTCTTCAAAAGAAAAAAGACAGTCAAACCTGGGAAAAGATATCGATAAAAGAAAAGATTGAGCTGGAACAGACAAGCCCAGTGGTGGAAATTATCAGAAAAAGGCTACTGTTTTGGGGAGATTTGAAGAATTCCTCCATTCATTCCGGGACTGAAGAGGTTTATGACTCTCTTTTATTTGCAAGTGTCAAGGTTTTTCAGAAAAGAAATGGCTTACAGGCAGATGGTGTTTTGGGAAAGGCCACGATTGATGCGTTGAACAAGAGCCCTCTGGAAGTCATCAAACAGATCAGGGTAAATATGGAACGTTTAAGGTGGCTTCCTGACACTACGGTCCAGGAAATGATACTTGTAAACATTGCCAATTATGCCATGGATTATATCAGTAAGAAAGACACTTTGCTGCACTCCAATGCCATCGTAGGAAAATCGTATAGAAAAACACCTGTTTTCAATGCCGCCATGTCTTATTTGGTATTTAGTCCTACATGGACGGTCCCTCCGACCATATTAAACAATGATGTCATTCCATCAATCAAGAAAAATCAAAATTACCTGTCTGCTAAAAACATGCGAATTCTTGATTATTCAGGAAAGGAAATCAATCCTTCTGAGATTAACTGGAATTCAGTAAATAGCAAAAACTTCAAATACATGGTAAGGCAAGATCCGGGAGAAAGCAATTCTCTTGGCCAAGTGAAGTTTATGTTCCCGAACAAGCACAATGTATACATTCATGACACTCCATCCAGAGGTCTTTTTTCTAATGAAGACCGAGCTTTGAGTTCAGGATGTATTCGAATTCAGCAGCCATTTGAATTGGCAAAATTGTTACTTGCCGACCAACCTTTGTGGACAGATGATCTGATAAAAAAAGCAATGGAGGCGAATAAAGAGAAATCTATCACCCTTACCAGAAAAATCCCCGTCGTTATTCTCTATCTTACTTTTTGGACAGACAGCAAAAATACTGATCAAGTAAGAAAAGACCTCTATTCGAGAGATGATGAACTTTTTGAATTGCTGCAGAAGCCATTGATGAGCTTCTATTGAATTTAGGAGGTATTTGGGATCAGCTCGCCGTCAAACGTTCAATATAAGCAGATTGGGAGCTATAGTTGTTTTCACTGGAGTGGATAAACAGACAGCTTTTATCCTTTATCAAATTAATTATTTCTTTAAAATTTTCATCGGGTAATGCTGGACAACCCAGGCTTCTACCTAGCCTGCCATGAAGTTTAACAAATGAACTTTCAGCATAATCAGCAGCATGTATTACGATTGCCCGTAACCGAGCATTATCATTGATTCCTTCCTCCATTCCATCCAACCTTAAAGATTGCCCATGCTTACCTATGTAAGTCTCACCAGTTAGGTAAAAGCCAAGGCTACTCATATAACTCTCCGGGACATTGGAGAATTTTTTGGCGTGAAGTCCACCGGAGTTTCTTCCATGAGCCACTAAAGACACGTATTCCAAATCTTGATTCTGAATGTCTATTATCCAAAGCCTTTCCTCCGAGGAAGGCAGGTCATAATCAATAATTGTCAAGGGCTTACCTTCTTCAAGTAAGCCATTATCCAACATTTTCTGGTAACCTTCAACTGCCATCAGCAATACCTCCTTCTTCAACGAGTTTTGATCCGAACGAATGCGCTCCCAAATAGTCGCTACTGAGGAGGCTATTTTACCTGATTTTGAATTGGGCTCCACTTTTTTAACAAGCTCAGGTAATTGTGTATTTTCAAAAGAAAAAACCGGACAAACAATAAGTAGTGTAAAGAAAATAATTTTAATCATAAATTTTTAGTTGAAAAGAAGATGTAGAATAAACCAAACATGAAAAAATGAAAACCTTCTCTAAAAGTAAAATTAGCATCCGAAACATTCGCTTTAGAACCAATCCTCCCATTTCATTAAATATAACAGCTCTATCTATTCAAAGATTCCTACTTTAACGAAATCTTCTCCTCTAGAAAACCCAGACAGTCAAAGGGTAGACAAAAACAACTACAGAATCACAACAGTTTTTAAATGGAAATATTATACTTCCCTTGAAAAAAATTAGCTGCCTTTATCCCGCAATTTTAAAATGTTTCGGGAAATTTGATATGCTTAAATCAGTGAAAAACAATTTCTAAAATGAAGCTTACCATACTTCAATCAGCCAGCTTTTTCACCAAGTTAAATTTAGCCAATAAACCAACATCATCCATATTTTAATTAATTTTGAACCGATACCCCCTAATTATTTGTTCTCTCGGTTGGTATAAAAAAATCAGGATTAAAGCGAGTTATCAGTCATTTAGCAAATTAGCTACTTTGCAATTTTAATCCTTTGGTGATATAATACGATCAAGATAAACAAAATTACAGATAGTCTGTTAGATATTTTATGAAAATAGCCATCTACCGAAAAGAACATTTTAATGCTGCCCATAGGCTTCATAACCCAAAGTGGTCAGAGGAAAAAAACAATGCCATTTTCGGGAAGTGCAACAATCCCAGCTATCATGGTCACAATTATGATTTGGTCGTAAAACTGTCTGGTCCTATAGATCCTGACACGGGCTATGTCTATGACATGAAGAAACTGAAGGAGGTAATAAAGGAACATGTAACAAACAAATTTGATCACAAAAACTTAAATTTAGATGTCGATGAATTCAAAAACCTTAATCCAACTGCAGAAAACATTGCTGTGGTTATTTGGAATATTTTGAGAGAAGAAATTGAATTAAAATACGACTTAACAATTCGATTATATGAAACAGAAAGAAACTTTGTTGAATTCAGCGGGGATTGATCTCAATCAAACCATTGACGACTTTGGCGACGAACATATTTCTTCCTCCCATGAAACACCATTGAGGGAAGATGCTTTTGAAATGGACGATGACCTAAAGATGGAATTGATTGAAAACCATTTTAAAGGAATCATGAACATTCTTGGCTTGGACCTCACAGACGACAGCCTTAAAGGAACGCCTAGGAGAGTAGCAAAAATGTTTATAAAAGAAGTTTTTTCGGGCTTAGACCCAAAAAACAAGCCTGAGGTAAAATTATTTCAGAACAAATACCGGTACAATGAAATGTTGGTAGAGAAAGACATTACTTTTTTCTCCCATTGCGAACATCATTTTGTCCCTATTTATGGAAAAGCACATGTAGCCTATATTTCCAATGGCAGTGTAATCGGATTATCTAAAATCAATCGAATTGTACAATACTTCGCCAAAAGGCCTCAAGTTCAGGAAAGGCTTACGGTCCAAATTGGCAATGAGCTAAAAGCAGCATTGGGAACAGACGATGTTGCAATAATTTTAGATGCAGATCATATGTGCGTATCAAGTAGAGGTGTACGGGACACCACCAGTAGCACAGTCACTTCCTTTTATAGTGGACAATTTGAAAATGATCCTCAAAAAAGAAATGAGTTCCTGAAATACATTTCAATGGCCAGGTAATAGGAACTTTATTACCACTATAGTATTCAACAAGCTTCATGAGCAAAAGCTGCCACCCTTTTATGGCAGCTTTTTCTATCTACTTTCAACTTTTTCATAGGATATCCGACTTTTCAGTAAGATTTATTAAACAATTTGCTCATTAATTCATTCTTATAGGTAAATAATGAATGGATCAATGAAGGGAAAGAACATAGTAATTATCGGAGGAAACAGCGGTATAGGTAAAAAAGTAGCCGAAACACTTTCAAGCGAAGGTGCTAGTATTTATTCTTATTCAAGGTCTAAAACGGGTGCCAATCAATTGGATATTTTAGATGATTTTGAAGAGATACCAAACCTACCGGATGTGGTACACGGCTTGGTTTACTGTCCTGGAACCATTAATCTCAAACCTTTCAAAAGGCTTAAAATTTCAGAATTTAGACAGGATTTAGAAATAAATTTTTTGGGGGCTATTAAAGTACTTCAAAGTCTGGAAACCTTGTTAAAAAAAGCCGAATCTGCTTCTGTGGTGCTTTACAGCACCGTGGCTGTTCAGACAGGTTTGGGTTTTCACAGCTCGGTAGCTGGGGCAAAGGGAGCCATTGAAGGACTTACGAGATCCCTATCTGCTGAATGGGCGGTCTCGGGAATACGAGTAAATGCTATCGCCCCATCCCTTACTGATACCCCCTTAGCAAATGCTTTACTTTCGACTGATGATAAGAAAGCGGCTGCTGCGAAAAGACATCCGCTTGGAAGATTTGGAACAGTTAAAGACATTGCCTCCTCAACTGCATTTTTATTGTCAGACAAATCCTCTTGGATTACCGGACAGGTATTAAAGGTCGATGGTGGTATGTCAGTTATTAAATAATTATTTAGGTCACTCCTACTAGGGGATTATTAAAGTCAAGATCGCAAAAGGATCGTTCCTAGCACCAAAACAGCAGAGAAATGAGGACTCCACCGGAATCATATTTAATTTTTAAAGCAGAATTAAAAAAGGCAAAACTTGAAAAAGAGCAATTACGACAACAGTATGAAGAAAATTTGGCCGATATTAATCGAGAACTTTCTCGGTTAAAGGAACAAATTTCTGCACAACAAGAATTGATGAAAACTACTATCAATTATGCCATAAAGCTGGAAGATGATTTAGGAAATTTCAAAAAGGAAGTTGAAAGCAAAAAAAACAAAAGCAAAAGCTCTTTTCATTGAATCTATTACTCATTTTAACCGTAAAAATAGGTAACAGGTAAGAAATTAACCAATTATGACCGACACCTTGAATAAATCTGCACTGCAAAATTTCGAAGTTTCTCTGGAAGAAAGGTACGCCCAAGTTTTGACGAATAAATCTGAGGGAATAATCATTTGCACATTATTGGTCGACTATGTACCCATAGCCGATTTTAAAGCAATCTTTCATCAAATTACTTCAATCGTTAAAAAAGGTACATACCATAAATTTATTTTTGACAAAAGGGCTTTGAGGGCTTTCCACCAGCCAAGCATGGAATGGTATTTTATAGACTGGAAAAAAGAAGTTTACCATTATGGAATCAAAACCCATAGAAAAATATTGCCCAATGAAGCCTGGTTTAAAAAAATGGTGATGATCGCAAAAAAACAAATTTTGGAGGACTATCCAGGAAATATAATCAATGATTTAGACATGAAATATTGTGACACCATAGAGGAGGCAATCAAAAATTGATGAAACATTTCACCAAAGTAACACTACTAACAGCGGGTAAATCCTACAATCGGAATTTCGTAAATTGCTTAAGCGGTTATAAAAGCTTAAATTTAATAGGCAGTATAAATGAAGAAAATTCAGCAACCAACCTGGCGCCATTTAGCCAGGTTTTCCATGTAGGCGCAAACCCTGCTACTGTAGGTATTTTATTCCGCCCGCATTCAGTGGAAAGACACACCCTGGAAAACATACTACAAAATGGCCATTTCACACTAAATCAAGTGACGGAATCCTTTTATAAAGAAGCGCACCTCTGTAGTGCGCGATGGGATAAATCAGAATTTGAAGCAACGGGACTTGAGGAAGAGTACCTGAACAATTTTAAAGCTCCCTTTGTAAAAGATAGCCCATTAAAAATCGCTTGCCTTCTAAAAGACAAGATTACATTGGCTGTCAACGAGACTGTTTTAATTATCGGGAGCATTGAAGAAGTGTGGGTAAGGCCTCAGGCGGTAGAAGAAGATGGATTTATTTCACTTGACAAATTGGGAACAATCACCGTATCAGGTTTAGACAGCTATCATACTGTAAATAAACTGGGCAGGTTACCTTATGCCAAGCCAATAAAATCGACTGAAAAAAAATAACAAATCCCTATCGGGGTAGTATTTTTTCCCGATAAGGATTTAATTTGTGCTCAAGTCAAGCATTCATCATTATTTTCTCACTATCTAACTGAATAAGATTGTGCAAAGGAACGTCCTCCTGGCGTAAGCCCTTCCACTCTCAATTGCCCACTAAAGTCTTCTAAAAATTTACCTACCACTTCTGGGTCTTTTGCAGGCTCGTCATTCAAACTGGTAAGGATAAAACCTTCTCCAAATCCTAAATCTCTTAGATATCCTCTGGTCATTCCGCTTAGTTTTATCCCGTAAGGAATACCAAAACGATCCATTTCTATTGCGTTGATGGTTTCTAACTTAGCCCCCAATAGAGGGGAGGAATAAAAAGATCTTTTGATCACACCAGTGCCGCCTAGTAAGTTTTGCAGTGTAAGTTCAATACTGTTCTTTTTCCCTCCTCTTAAATAGCTGATACTTATTTTATCACCAGGATAATAATAGGACAAGGCTTCCTCAAAGCTTCCTTTACCTGATATTGCGTTTCCATCGACTTGAACGATAACATCATTTACTTTGATTCCTGATTTCTCTGCGGCACCATTTCTGATAACGTGAGAGACAATGACACCGTCTAAAGTTTTAAGGTCCATTTCGGTAGCACGATCTGGAGTAATGACGCTTACCTCGACCCCGGGTATTGCTTTTTGAACTTCCCCAAACCGAATGAGGTCATTGGCGATTTTTGTAGCTATATCCACAGGAACAGCAAAGCCATACCCTGTGTAGGACCCCGTTCTACTTAGAATTGCAGTATTGATCCCAACCAATTCACCCCTGGTATTTACCAAGGCTCCTCCAGAATTCCCAGGATTAATAGGAGCATCAGTTTGAATGAAAGATTCCAACGGAAATTCTCCCCCCATAATGTTAATCTGTCTCTCCTTGGCAGAAACAATCCCTGCCGTCACTGTAGAGGTGAGGTTAAAGGGGTTTCCAACTGCCAAAACCCACTCTCCTATCTTTAAGGAACGGCTGCTACCTATTTCAATGGCTTTTAGGTTTTCGGCTTCAATTTTCAGCACAGCAATATCCGTATTGGCATCCGAACCTATTAAACTCGCTTTATACGTCCTCTTTTTATGGATTACTTCTATCGTTTCGGCTTTATCTATGACATGGTTATTGGTAATTATATAGCCATCGGCTGAAAAGATCACACCCGATCCAGTGCTAACGGTTTGTTGTGCCATTCCCTGACCGAAAAAGTAATCAAAGACACTGTACCTTCGGGAATCTGTACCTGAGAAATTTTTTATAAACACGACTGAGCTGGTACTGTTTTCTGAAGCCTCAACAAATGAATCCGGAACAGGAGAAATTTGAGATTCTGCCCCCCCATTCGAATGTGTTAAATTAGTAAGCTGGGAATTAGGGAGATCTTGAAGCAAAGTATAACCATCCTTTTTCTCAACAGATAATTCAGCACTTAAAAATTCCTGAAAAACCCATGCGCCTATTAAACCACCAGTAAACGCAACTAAAACCAATAGAACATTTTTAAACATAACTTAAAATATTGAGTTCAATACCAAATACGACTTTTCACATTTTTAAGTCAATTAATTTAACATTTTTTAAACTTTTTATAGTGAAAAAATTAGCAGCATACTCTTTCGCTAAATTGCTGAAAAAAAAACATCTTCTTTAAAAAGCATGAAAAAAACGGGAATACTGGTTTTACCTTGTAAATTTGCCAATTAAAGATAACGTAAAGTGCCATGTTCAGCACTGTGCTTTTTTGAAAGTAAAAAATTTCCATGTCTACAAATAAACGTGTGGCCATCTTAGGCTCAACAGGCAGTATAGGTACCCAAGCTTTAGATGTAATTCAGCAACATTCTGATAAATTTCAAGTAGAAGTACTTACTGCTCATAATAACAAAGACCTCCTGATAAAGCAAGCAATTGCTTTTCAGCCAAATGTCGTAGTTATTGGCAATGAAAGTCATTATCAGGAAGTAAAGGAAGCACTCGGTAACCATCCGATTAAAGTTTATGCTGGCGAAAAAGCCATAGCTTCGGTAGTAGAAATGGAAACCATTGACATAGTTCTGACAGCTTTGGTAGGCTACGCAGGATTGATACCTACCATCAAAGCCATAGAAGCAGGAAAACCAATTGCCTTGGCCAATAAAGAAACTTTGGTGGTTGCGGGAGACCTTATCACTAAGCTTGCCAAAGAAAAAGCGGTAAACATCTACCCGGTAGATTCCGAACATTCGGCAATCTTTCAATGCCTAATTGGAGAATTTCACAACCCTATTGAAAAGATCATCCTAACTGCATCTGGTGGTCCTTTTAGAGGAAAGAACCGTGATTACTTGAAAAATGTCACCAAAGAGCAAGCCCTCAAACATCCCAATTGGGAAATGGGAGCCAAAATTACAATTGATTCAGCTTCTTTGATGAACAAAGGGCTGGAAGTTATAGAGGCAAAGTGGCTTTTTGGTTTAGAAACAAATCAGATTGATGTAGTCGTTCATCCACAATCCATCGTTCATTCTTTGGTTCAATTTGAGGACGGATCAATAAAAGCGCAACTTGGACTTCCAGATATGCGTATTCCTATTCAATTTGCCTTATCTTACCCTGATAGAATCAAATCTAATTTTCAAAGATTCGATTTCATGGATTATCCTAGCCTTCAATTTGAAAAGCCAGATAGGGAAACCTTTAAAAACCTTGACTTGGCTTTTATCGCCTTAGAAAAAGGTGGAAATGCCGCATGTTCTTTAAACGCTGCCAACGAAATTGCGGTGGCAGCATTTTTGCAAGACAAAATCAAATTCCTTGAAATGTCTGACCTTATTGAACATAGCATGGATAAAATCAGTTTTATAAAAAGACCTAGTTTGGACGACTTAATTGCGACCGACAGAGAAACGAGAATAATTTCAGAAGAATTAATTAGTAGAAAATAAAGAATGGATACATTAATAATGGTAGCGCAATTGCTACTCGGCTTGTCGATTTTAGTCGGCCTACACGAATTGGGACACCTTCTAGCAGCAAAAATGTTTGGAATGAGAGTTGAAAAATTCTCTATAGGATTCCCTCCAAAAATAATCGGTTTCCAATGGAAAGAAACTGAATATTCTATCGGCGCCATCCCTTTGGGAGGGTTTGTCAAAATTTCCGGAATGGTAGACGAATCACTCGATGCCGAACAAATGTCTGCAGAGCCTCAGCCTTGGGAGTTTCGCTCCAAGCCTGCATGGCAAAGGTTGATCGTGATGCTGGGAGGAATTATTGTAAATGTTGTTACCGGTATCATCATTTTCGTCTTTCTAGTATACAGTAAAGGTGAAACTTATTTCTCTAGAGACCAGGTAATTGAAAATGGTATCGTAGCCTACGATATCGGTCAACAAATAGGCTTTGAAGATGGAGACAAAATACTGGATATCAATGGCTTTCCTTACGAGTCTTTGAACGACCTAAGCGGTGGAAACGCTTTACTCAGCTCTGATGGCTATTATACGGTTGAAAGGAATGGTGAAAAAATGAAAATTAATATCCCCAGAGGTTTTATTAATTCCTTCTCTAATGAAGAAAGCATGTCTAACTTCATTAGTATTCGCTTCCCGTTTACCATCCTAGAATTAAATCCCGAAGGGACAGCTATAAAAGCTGGGATTGAAAAAGGAGATAAAATTACTGCCGTAAATGAACAGCCTATTAACTATTTCAACGAACTACAGGAAGCTCTCGGGGAGCATAAAGGCGAGTCCGTAGAATTAACTTTATTGAGAGACCAGCAGGAAATCATTACAAATTTAGATGTAATGGAAGATGGAACCATAGGCATTGCTGCAAACAACCTACTTGAACCAGTAAGCAAAAAATATTCATTTGCACAATCTATTCCTATTGGAACAGAGAGAGCATTTAGTGTGGTCATAATCAATGCCAAAGCCATGGGTAAAATGTTTACTGGAGAAGTTTCCACAAAAAATGTCAGTGGGCCAATAGGGATGGCCAAAATTTATGGTTCTACATGGGATTGGACAAAATTCTGGTCCATCACAGGTCTAATTTCCATGATACTGGCCTTTATGAACTTGCTTCCAATTCCTGCATTGGATGGTGGTCATGTTACGTTTCTATTGTATGAAATGGTATCTGGTAGAAGCCCTTCTGATAGATTTCTTGAAAATGCACAAAAAATCGGAATGGTCCTTTTGTTAGCCATCATGGTTTTCGCAATAGGAAACGACATACTTAAGCTTTTCACAGGTAGCTAATAAATGCATATCTTCAAAATGGGGAATAATATATCCCCATTTTTAATTTACCCCTAATTTTTATTGTCTGCCAATTTGTAAAAGGAAATAAATTGGCATAAGCCTTGGACTGTACTTGTTTAATAGCCTGTTTAATAGGGGTTTTTCTTATTTCCATAAAATAACATGACACATTATCTGTCATAATGTCTGTATGAACAATAACGACAATCAATTATACCATTCACTTATGTTAGGGGATTTTTCAGGAGAAGGAGATCTTATCCAGTTAATTACTGATGACGAAGATGAAACTAGCATAAAAGAAGAAAACTACGCAAAAGAAATTCCCATACTCTCAGTCAGAAACACTGTATTGTTTCCTGGTGTAGTTATTCCGATCACTGTGGGAAGGCAGCGTTCTATTAAGCTCATTAAAAAAGCCCATAAAGGAGATAAACTTATCGGAGTCTGTGCCCAAAGAAATCCAAACATTGAAGATCCATCTTGGGACGATATTTATCATGTTGGAACGCTTGCTAAAATTGTCAAAATGATTGTTTTGCCGGATGGTAATACAACTATAATTATTCAAGGCAAAAAACGCTTTAAGATAGAGGAAGAATTAACAGAAGATCCTTATTTCCAGGCGAGGGTATCCTATTTAGATGAGACCTTCCCTAAGAATGACAAAAAAATAGAAGCCTTGGAGCAATCTCTCAAGGAATCAGCATTTAAAATGCTGCAGTTAAACCCAGAAATCCCGAGAGAAGCCCAAGTAGCGCTTGATAATATCGACAGCACTTCCTTTCTTACACATTTTCTTTCCTCAAACATCAATGCGCCGGTAGACTCCAAACAAAAACTACTGGAAATAAATGATGGCATAGAAAGGGCCACGCTATTGCTTGAGTTCATGATGAAAGACATTCAGATGCTTGAACTCAAAAATGAAATCCAAAAAAAGGTGCATACTGACATCGATCAGCAGCAGCGAGATTATTTTTTGAGACAGCAAATGAAAGTCCTTCAAACAGAATTAGGTGATGAAGGCCCAGATAAAGAAGTTGAAGAATTAAGGCTTAGAGGAAAAAAGAAAAAGTGGCCGAAAGATGTAGCCGTTCAGTTCAATAAGGAACTGGATAAAATCATGAGGATGAATCCTGCTACTGCAGAATATCCCATAGCCATTAATTACGCTGAAGTATTGGTAGATCTTCCATGGAATGATTTTACGACAGATAATTTCGACCTTAACAGAGCCAAGAAAATTCTAGACAGAGATCACTCTGGACTAGACAAGGTAAAAGACCGAATCATTGAATACCTGGCGGTTTTAAAATTAAAGCAAGACCTTAAAGGCCCTATTTTATGTCTTTATGGCCCTCCTGGTGTTGGTAAAACATCTCTAGGCAAGTCCATTGCCAAAGCCTTGGGCAGGAAGTATGTAAGAATGTCCTTGGGTGGTCTTCACGACGAATCAGAAATAAGAGGGCATAGAAAGACCTATATAGGAGCTATGCCTGGCAAAATTATTCAAAACATGAAAAAGGGGAAATCCTCAAATCCTGTTTTCGTTTTGGATGAGATAGATAAAATAAGCACAGACTTTAGAGGAGATCCATCTTCTGCATTTTTGGAGGTTTTGGACCCTGAGCAAAACAGCGCATTTGTAGACAATTACGTTGAAGTAGACTACGATTTATCCAAAGTACTCTTTATTGCTACTGCCAATACGCTGGAAAATCTACAACCTGCTCTAAGAGACAGGATGGAGATCATTGAGGTTACGGGCTACACAATGGAAGAAAAGGTGGAAATTGCCAAAAAGCACTTGGTACCGAAACAAAGGAGAGAACATGGCCTTAAATCTAAAGACATTTCTTTTTCCAATGATTCCTTAATCAAAATCATAGAAGATTATACTAGGGAGTCAGGTGTAAGAAGTTTGGAAAGGCAAATCGGAAAAGTAATTAGAAACATCGCTAAATCTATAGCGATGGAGGAAACCTACCAGAAAAAAATAACCACTGCCCAAGTAAGAAAAATTCTTGGGGGAGAGATATTTGACAAGGAAATTTATCAGGACAATTCCATCCCAGGAGTAGTGACAGGATTGGCATGGACTTCAGTGGGAGGAGAAATTCTTTTTATTGAAGCGAGCATTAGTAGAGGTAAAGGAAAACTGACGCTTTCTGGTCAGTTAGGTGATGTCATGAAGGAGTCAGCCATGACCGCCATCTCTTACTTGAAATCCCATGCAGAGATGCTGGACATAGATTATCGCGTATTTGATCAATATGACCTTCATATACACGTGCCTGCCGGCGCGGTACCCAAAGATGGTCCATCAGCTGGGATTACCATGCTAACTGCCATAGCCTCCATTTACACCCAAAGGAAGGTCAAAACGAAGTTGGCAATGACAGGAGAAATAACCCTAAGAGGTAAGGTAATGCCAGTAGGAGGCATTAAAGAAAAAATACTAGCCGCTAAAAGGGCTGGAATTGAAGACATTATTCTTTGTAAAAGAAATCAAAGAGACATTGAAGAAATCGATGATTCTTACCTAAAAGGGGTACAGTTTCATTTTGTCGATCAGGTAAATGAAGTTTTAGCGTTAGCTCTTCTTGACGAAAAAGTTTCCAACCCTGTGAAATTTACCTTCGATGAAGGGGAAAAGAAATCTGAAGCATAGTAAAGAATGGAAAAAATGAACGATTTAACACCAAGGCAAATTGTTGCTGAACTGGATAAATATATCATTGGCCAAACGGAGGCCAAAAGGAACGTCGCCATTGCTTTAAGAAATCGGATTCGCCGACTAATGGTGAAATCTGATCTTCAAAAAGACATTGTACCAAATAACATCCTTATGATCGGCTCTACTGGAGTCGGTAAAACGGAAATTGCGCGTAGATTGGCTAAAATCGCCAATGCGCCATTTACAAAGGTAGAAGCTTCCAAATTTACAGAAGTAGGCTATGTTGGAAGAGATGTAGAGTCTATGGTTAGGGATTTGGCAGAACATGCCGTCACCCTGGTAAAGGAATCAAAGAACGAAGAAGTAAAGGAAAAAGCGGCAATAATCGTAGAAGACATGCTACTGGACATATTGATTCCCCCTGTAAGAGGGACGGGGTTCGGTACATCTAATCAAAAGGAGGACTTCAACCCTGACAATGCCAGTGAACAAGAACTCAATGAAAAGACGAGGGAAAGGTTCAAGGAGAAGCTGAAAAATGGAGAGCTTGAAGAAAGAAAGATTGAAATCAATGTGAAACAATCTTCTCCAGCCGGCATTGGCATGGTAGGCAATGGCATGATGGATGAAGCCAGTATGGCAGGCATTCAGGACATGCTCAGTAATATGATGCCTAAGCGTACTAAAAAAAGAAAAGTTACCATATCTGAAGCTAGAAAAATCTTAATGGAAGAAGAGGCTTCAAAGCTTATTGACTTTGATGAGGTAAAAGAACAGGCGATACATCTTACAGAAAACAATGGCATAATTTTTATCGATGAAATTGATAAAATTGCCTCAAGTTCGGGTAAATCCGGTGGACCAGATGTCAGTAGAGAAGGTGTTCAAAGAGATTTATTACCAATAGTAGAAGGAAGTGCGGTCAACACTAAATACGGTTTGGTACATACAGACCATGTATTGTTTATCGCAGCAGGTGCTTTCCACGTAAGCAAACCATCTGATCTAATTCCTGAATTACAGGGAAGGTTCCCTATTAGGGTGGAACTGACAAGCCTCACACAAGAAGATTTTTATAAAATCTTGAAAGACCCGAAAAACGCTCTTACAAAACAATATCAAGCATTGTTTGGGTCAGAAGAGGTCTACTTGGAATATACTGATGATGCCATTCAGGAGATTGCTTCTATAGCCTTCAGCATCAATGAGGAAGTTGAAAACATTGGCGCACGAAGACTTCATACTGTGATGAGCCATTTATTAAACGACTATTTGTTTGATGTCCCAGACAGTATAGGGCCAAACAGCAAGATCATGATAACCAAAGAATTGGTTAATGAAAGACTAAATTCTTTGGTGAAAAACAGGGACCTTTCCCAATATATATTGTAAAATAAATGTTGAAATTTTCCATCAGGCCTTGTCAGGAACAATGCCTGATGGCAACATTGGTAACTTGTAGAGTTTTACCCCTGAAGCATCATCAATAGCATTGCGCAAGGCAGGTGCTATACCTACAATAGGAGCTTCTCCTGCTCCTGAGGAAGGCAAATCAGTTCTGTTTAGCAGTACAACGCTCATCTTAGGCACATCTTTAAATCTGGGAACCCGGTAAGACCCTAGGCTGGCATTGGTCAGGTTTCCATCTCTAAAATCAATTTCTTCAAAAAGAGCACCTCCTAATCCTTGAAGTACACAGCCTGTCACTTGACTTTCCAAATGTCGGGGATTAATGATTACACCACATTCAAATGCCGTCACCACTTCCCGAACAATTAATTTTCTTGAGCCTTTTTCGACTTCGACCTCTACAAAAGTAGCGACAAAACCACCCTTAACTGTCCCGCAAGCCATTCCAAAACCTATATTTTCTTGACTTCCTTGTCTTTCCCATCCAAAGGTTTCAGATGCCGCCTTAATCACAGCTTTTAACCTGGGGTTCTCCAAATTCCTTAACCTAAATTGTAAAGGGTCCTCACCTGCAGCAATTGCCAGGTCATTTACAATCGACTCCATGGCAAAAACATTAGCCGTAGAAGACAGAGCCCTGTAGGAGCCTTGCCTTAATGGCGTAGAAGAGCGGTGAAATTCCAGATGTCTTTTTCCACCTATATAAGGAAAGTCAATTCCTGCTGAACCTGAATTAAAATTGTGAAACTCCCATGAAGAAATTTCACCGTTACTTAAGGAGGCCCGTACCTGAATCACTCCTGCTGGCCTAAAATAAGCCCATTTAAACTCCTCTTCTCTAGTCCAACATACTTTTACTGGCTTCCCAACATGTTTGGCTAATCTAGCAGCCTCCAACCCTACCTCACTCGTTTGTTTCCCTCCATAACCTGAACCTGTATCAGGCACATAAACCCGAATGCTATCCTCAGGCAAATCAAAGGTTTTCTGTAAATCCTCATGTAAGCCAAATGGTCGTTGCGTTCCCGCCCAGACTTCCAAATGCCCCAATTTCCAAGACGCTAATGCCGCCCTGGTCTCTAAAGGTACATGTGCAATATAAGCTATCTCAAAATTTCTATCCAGCTTTACATTCCCCTGATCATAGGCATCACCCATCGCTTCACTTACTATTTTCTTCTCCGCAGCAGTATCCACTAAATGCTTAAATAGTTCTGAACGCTGCACAGGAGCACTGCGGTCCCAGGAACTCTCAATTGAGGCCAAAGCAATGGCAGCAGTTAAGGGATTCGCTGCCGTAACACCTATAAAGTTATCTTCCTTACATACAATAACGCCAGGGATTTTTTCAGCTTCACTGGTATCCGCACTCAGTAATTTCGCGCCATAAGCAGGCGGCCGTAAAACTTTTCCGAAAACCATACCTGGCAATACCATGTCGGAAACATACCGGTGTTTTCCGGTGATAAAATCTTTGCCATTCATTTTAGGGATTGAGTGGCCTGCAACTTTCCATTCTTCTGGAGCGATGGTTTTTACCTTTCTATTGACTTTTTTGAAGAGTTTCTTGTCCTTCACCAGGTCACCATAGGCCAGCATCTTATTGGATGCTGGATCTATGACCATCCCATCGCTTAAGGTTAAACTAGAGGACTTAACTCCCCAAGTCTTTTGTGCCTCTTCCACCAAAATTTCTCTAATATTTGCAGCTGCTACCCTTAATATGGGAGAAATCTGAAGAGTAGTTAGGCTTCCGTAGGTTCCTCTATCATAAGGTGTCAGTGCAGTATCCCCCATGACCATGTTTATAGCTTCAGGAGCAACGAATAATTCTTCCGCCACCACCTGGCTCAAAGAAGTCCTTATATTTTGGCCAATTTCCACCTTACCAGTGAAAACTGTAATGTCACCAGTTGGAGCAATATGAATCCAAGATGAAATGAGCTCCTGGTCAGGAAATGTTGAATGCTTAGGATTGGTTTGAACGGCGGATGCGACGAAAATATCTGACCAAACAATATAGGCAGCGACCCCTGCCCCCATATATTTAAAGAAACTTCTTCTGGAAATGTCACCAATTACCTTTGCGGGATTACTGGTTACTGGTGATTCCTTTTTACTTGGCTTAGATTTCATAGGTCACCCTCCTTTTGAATTAATTTTTCAAGTGCATTGATTATTGCCGGGTAAGTACAGCAGCGACAGATATTTCCATTTAACCCATCTATTAAATCCTGGATACTGGCGTCAGGTTGCTTTTCCAGCAAAGCGGCAGCAGTGATGGTCATGCCTGGTGCGCAATAACTACATTGAAAAACATCTTCTTCCAGAAAAGCCTTTTGTACAGGATGAAGCTCACCATTCTTGGCCAAACCCTCTATGGTAATGACCTTTTTACCAGAAAGGGAAGTAACTGGCGTAATACATGAGGGGGTAGGTATACCATTTACTAAAACTTTGCAGGCTCCGCAAGCCCCTTCGCCACAGCCGTATTTAGTCCCTGTAAGGTCCAATCTATCCCTTAGGACTTCCAGTAGACTTGGGTTATTGGTCACTTCTACCGAATATTCTTTATTGTTTACACGTAGTTTCATTATATAATCTGGAAGTATAGCACTGATTTATAATTTATGAATTTTTTCACGCTATACCAACAATCAGCCTGAATCAGTTAAAATATTGATTCTCATTGGGATTTATTTTTCACATATCCATGATTTCTTTGGTGGACAAGCACATTTTAAATAATTTTGGGATTCGAAATTTTAATACTGTACACATCTTCTAATAAAAACAGTATAAATTAACATGGGATTTGCCCTAAATTACTTTCAATAAAATATCGCACGAAAGACAGGACAACCCGTTTCCAATGTGAGACTAGAACCAATCAGATGAAAAAAAGAGCTGTTATTACAGGAGTGCATGGCTGGGTACCCGAGTATGTACTTGACAACAAAGAACTGGAAACCATGGTAGATACCAATGACGAGTGGATCACCAGTCGTACAGGTATCAAGGAAAGAAGAATTCTAAAAGGAGAGAATCAAGGCACTTCAGTCATCGGCACAGCAGCAGTAAAAGGTTTATTAGAAAAAACCAATACCAACCCAGAAGACATCGATTTGATAATCTGTGCAACGGTAACTCCAGATATGTTATTCCCTGCTACAGCCAATATCATTGCAGACAATGTAGGGGCCAAAAACAGTTACAGCTTCGATATTTCTGCTGCTTGTTCTGGATTTTTGTATGCACTATCCATAGGTAGTAAATTCATCGAAACTGGTGCACATAAAAAGGTAATTATCATTGGGGCGGATAAGATGTCTTCAATTGTAAATTATCAAGACAGGTCTACCTGCATCATTTTCGGTGATGGCGGTGGTGCCGTATTGCTAGAAGCCACAGAGGAAGATCTTGGCGTTATGGATTCAATGCTTCATACTGACGGATCAGGAGCCAATTACTTAAGAATTGAAGCAGGAGGAAGTAAAAAGCCGGCAACAATCGACTCAGTTACTGCCCGGGAACATTATGTTTTCCAAGAGGGCTCTACCGTATTTAAATTTGCCGTGACCAATATGGCAGACGTAAGCGCTCAGATCATGAAGAAAAACAATTTGACTGCAGATGATATCGCATGGTTGGTACCACATCAAGCAAACAAAAGAATAATTGATGCTACCGCAAAGAGAATGGGTGTTGGTCCTGAAAAGGTAATGCTAAACATTGAAAAATATGGCAATACCACCGCAGGGACCCTTCCGTTATGCTTGTGGGATTATGAATCCAAATTAAAAAAAGGAGACAATCTTATTTTAGCTGCTTTTGGTGGTGGATTTACCTGGGGAGCAGTATATTTAAAGTGGGGATATGACCCTAAAAGCGTTTAATCAAAAACTAAACAAATATGGCAAGTACTGCTGATTTTAAAAATGGCCTTTGTCTGGTGTTTAATCATGACATTATGACAATTGTTGATTTCCAACATGTGAAACCTGGAAAAGGGCCAGCATTCGTTAGGACAAAGCTAAAAAGTCTTACCAACGGAAAAGTCCTTGATAAAACTTTCAATTCAGGCGAAAAAGTAACAACCGCCCGCGTAGAAAAAAGACCCCATCAGTACATATTCAGTGATGATATGGGCTATCACTTCATGGACACAGAGACTTTCGAACAAATTCCAATTGAGGAAAAATTAATTGAAAGACCAGGACTATTGAAGGAAGGACAATTAGTAGATATACTCATCCATGATGAAACCGAGACACCTTTAGGTGTGGAACTTCCTGCATTTGTAGAATTAATGGTGACTTATACTGAGCCCGGCATCAAAGGTGATACAGCTACTAACACACTAAAGCCTGCCACACTTGAAACCGGTGCGGTGGTAATGGTGCCTCTATTTGTAGACCAAGACATAATGATCAAGGTAGACACACGTGATGGATCCTACTCAGAAAGAGTGAAATAATCCGCTTAACGTCAAAATTATTCATTAATTTACATAGTTTTACTTAAGTTAATAACCAAGTATATTTGAAACAGGGTAGCCAAAGATTGAGCTTACTCTCAAAGAGATAGATTTATGAAAGCAAAAGAGATACAAGAATTAATTGACTTTATTTCCAATTCTGGACTAGCAGAGGTAAAAATTGAGACGGACGAGTTCAAGCTTTCCATCAAAAAGAATTCGGACACTCCTGTAGTGAAACAGTCTGAAAACCACAACCCTCAATTTACTCAAGCTGCTCCTGCACCAGCTCCTGCTCCAGCCGAAACGGCAGCTCCCCCAGCGACAAATTACTTAGAAGTAAAGTCTCCTATGATAGGTACCTTTTACAGGTCTCCTAATCCTGATGCTGAATTCTTTGTAAACGTAGGAGACTCCATTCAAAAAGGACAGCCTGTATGTATCATTGAAGCAATGAAACTATTTAACGAAGTTGAATCAGAAGTTTCAGGTAAAATTGTTAAGATTTTGGTGGATGATGCATCCCCTGTTGAATATGACCAACCGCTGTTTTTGGTTGAACCTCAGAATTGATTGTTTTCTAACCAAACCGACTTTATATAGTGTTTAATAAAATATTAATAGCAAATAGAGGGGAAATTGCCTTAAGGATCATTCGAACCTGTAAGGAAATGGGGGTTAAGACTGTCGCTGTCTACTCTACTGCCGATAAGGACAGCCTACATGTTCGTTTTGCTGATGAAGCAGTTTGTATAGGTGCACCATCCAGCAAAGATTCCTATTTAAATATTCCCAGAATAATAGCTGCTGCAGAAATAACCAATGCAGACGCCATTCACCCTGGCTATGGTTTCCTGTCTGAAAATGCTGAATTTTCACGTATTTGTGAAGAATACAATATAAAATTTATTGGAGCCAGCCCAGACATGATCAATCAGATGGGGGATAAAGCAACCGCAAAAGCCACAATGGCTGCAGCAGGAGTACCAACAATCCCTGGTTCTGAAGGTTTATTAGCATCAATAGAACAAGGACTTCCTTTAGCAGAAAAGATCGGTTATCCAGTTATCCTCAAGGCAACAGCCGGAGGGGGTGGTAGAGGAATGCGAATAGTAAAGGATCCCTCTGGATTCAAAAAAGCTTGGGATGATGCTAGACAAGAATCTGCAGCTGCATTCGGCAATGACGGACTGTACCTGGAAAAATTTGTAGAAGAGCCAAGACATATTGAAATTCAGATCATCGGAGACTCCTCAGGTAGGGCATGCCATTTGTCCGAAAGGGACTGCTCCATTCAAAGGCGTCACCAAAAATTGGTGGAAGAAACACCTTCTCCGTTTATCACAGATGAATTGAGGGAAAAAATGGGAGTCGCAGCAATCAAAGGTGCTGAAGCCATTGCATATGAAGGTGCAGGAACCATTGAGTTTTTGGTAGATAAAAACAGAGACTTTTACTTTATGGAAATGAATACCAGAATTCAGGTAGAACATCCAATTACTGAAGAAGTAACTGATTTTGATCTTATCAAGGAACAAATAAAAGTAGCGGCAGGAGAAAAAATTAGTGGAAAAAATTATTTCCCTAAATTGTACGCTATGGAATGTAGGATCAATGCTGAAGACCCGGCAAATGGTTTCAGACCTAGTCCTGGAAAAATTGTAAACCTTCACCTGCCAGGTGGCAAGGGAGTGCGGATTGACAGTCACGTATATGCTGGATACGTTATCCCACCAAACTACGATTCCATGATTGCCAAGCTTATTGTAAGTGCTCAGTCCAGACAGGAAGTCATTGTAAGAATGAAACGTGCATTGGAAGAGTTTGTAATTGATGGCATTAAAACTACAATTCCATTCCATTTGGCTTTATTAGAAGATCCTGAATTTATTGCAGGGAATTTCACTACTAAATTTTTGGAGGATTTTGATTTCTCGAAGATTAAAAAATCATAATTGATTTACAGTAAATCAATCACATGAATCATTTGAAAAGGAGAAGCGTTTTGCTTCTCCTTTTTTATTATATCACCTTCACCCTATAATAAAACGCTATACAACCCGGATTATCTAATAGAATTACTCCGCCCAGACAATAGTCAGGGGTGAGGACTATCCCCTGCTTACGGGAAGGATTGAAATCGCAAAAAAATCAAGCTGTTTGAATATATTAGCATAGCATTGCCATGGTGAAATTGATAACGGGTGCAAAGTGGCTGATTTTGTCGGCCGCGGCTTATCGGTACGTAATAGCAGGCCTATTGCATATTTAGGGTTCAATCAAGACTCTTAATGCCATCGCCTAAATACTCAGTAGGTTCTTTACAACAACCTTCCTCGTATCTTGATAGGGATAGATGCTATTGCTGTAAAGCAAACTTTTAGAAAAAAAATACAGGGAGATGAAAAACACAAACGATCGATTGATTTCAAAGCGATTCTAACCCCTAAAAATGGGCAATTGCCCATTTAGTAAAAAAAATTAAAGGATTGATTATTGATACACAATATTAAACATTGCTTGTTTATTCAGGTTAAAATTAGGAAATTGTTCATTATTAACAATTTAAGCAAAGCAAGATATATTTATATGCTTAAGCACCTAACCCAAATACTACTAATTACAATTGTAATTTTCACTTCTTGTTCAGAAAAAGAGTCAGAAGCTGATATATTGACCTCAGGGGATCAGATCAGTTACAATTTTCACATCCGACCTATTTTATCAGACAATTGTTTTGCCTGCCATGGGCCAGATGAAAACAAAAGAGAGTCAGGTTTGAGGCTAGACACTGAAGAAAGTGCCTTTGCAGCTCTAAAAGAAAACCCTGATGCACACGCAATAGTGCCAGGAAAGCCTGGTAAATCAGAAGTCGTTCTCAGGATAGAAGCGACAGATGAGGCGGAAATTATGCCTCCACCCGAATCAAATCTGAAACTCAGTAGTAATGAAATTGAAACCATCAAAAAATGGATCAAACAAGGAGCTAAATACCAGCCCCATTGGGCATTCGTAACTCCTACCAAAAGCACCCCTCCTAAAACTTCTAATGCAGATTGGCCCAAAAATGAGATTGACCATTTCGTCATGGCAAAGCTTGATCAATTAGGCCTTAAACCCAACGAATCGGCAGACAAAATGCTCCTTCTTAAGAGATTGAGTCTGGACATCACAGGCCTACTCCCAACACTAGAAGTAGCACAATCATATGAAGGAGACAATTCGGAGAATGCAACCGAGAAAATCATCAACAAACTACTAGACAGCCCTTCCTTTGGTGAGCGAATGGCTGTATTGTGGATGGACATAGCGCGTTATTCAGACTCATATGGCTATCAGGACGACAATATTAGAACACAATGGCCGTACAGAGATTGGGTTATTCATGCTTTCAACAAAAACATGCCCTATGATAAATTCATTACCTGGCAATTAGCAGGTGATTTGCTACCCAACCCGAATAAAGAACAAATACTGGCTACTGCTTTCAATAGGAATCATAAATACACCGAAGAAGGAGGTGTAATACCTGAAGAATACAGGGTTGAATATATTTTAGACAAGACCAATACTTTTAGTAAGGCAATACTTGGCATGACCGTGGAATGTGCACAGTGCCATGACCATAAATTCGACCCAATTTCTCAGGCCAATTATTTTCAAATGTATGCTTTTTTCAACAATACACCGGAGCAGGGTTATGAAGGAGATGTAAGTATTTCCAAACCAGCTAAGCATCCCATCATGTGGGTAGAAAAAGAAGACTTAGATGGCATACTTGATTTTGTAAATCACCAAGACTCCAGCAAAATCATGGTTTCAGTCATGGAGGATTATAAGGATACTTTGAGGCAGACTTTTGTGCTGGACAGGGGAATATATGACCAACCGACGACCGAAGTCTTCCCCTCTACTCCAGAGGCTATACTTAAATTTGATGAGAGCAAATACGAAAAAAATCGATTAGGATTGGCTGAGTGGACGTTTTCAGACGACAATCCATTGACTGCTCGAGTATTTGTCAACCTTATGTGGCAAGAATTTTTCGGTGCTGGAATTGTACGATCAGCTGGTGACTTTGGTATGCAAGGTAAATTACCTTCGCATCCAGAATTGCTAGATTGGCTTGCTGTAGATTTCCGAGAAAGTGGTTGGGACGTGAAAAATTTAATTAAAAAAATTGTGAGTTCAGCCACCTACCAGCAATCGGCGACAGTAGACAGAAAGAAGACAGAGATGGATCCAGATAATTTTTATTTGGCCAGGTACCCGCGAATAAGGTTAAATGCTGAAAACATTCGAGACATGATTATCGCTAGCAGTGGCTTAATGTCCAAAGAAATCGGAGGCCCTAGTGTAAAGCCTTACCAACCCGAGGGTTTATGGGAAGCCGCCACCTCCGGCAGAGGAGAATTGGCAGAATACCGACAGGATGAAGGAGCCGACCTTTACAGAAGAGGGCTGTATACTTTTATCAAACTAACTTCTCCACCTCCAAAGCCTATTATATTTGATGGCAGCAACAGAGATGTTTGCGAAGTAACCCGAAATAGAACCAACACACCCCTACAAGCTTTGGCGATGCTAAATGACCCATTGGTACTTGAGGCCTCCCGTGTTTTAGCCAATAATTTGATAAGTGAAGGGAAAAAAAATGAAGAGGCGATTAAAGAGGCCTTTTTCAGGATTTTATGCCGTGCCCCTAATGAAGAGGAAATTGCCCTCCTAACTGAATACCATCAGGAAGAATTAAAAAGGTTCAAGCAGAAGCCTGAAACTGTGCTAGAGACGGTAAAAGCTGGAGAGTTTCCCTTGGATCAATTTAGTGATACACCCGAGACAGCTGCCCTAATGCAAGTAGTGGTGGCCATTTATAATGTAGAAGAAGCGATTACCAAAACTTGATATGGAAAAAGAAATTGTAGAAAATGGATTAAATGAAAATAGAAGGAAGTTTCTATCCAAATTAAGTCTTGGGCTAGGTAGTGTAGCCCTTGGCTCTCTTTTAATCCCAGACCTCTTAACTGGAAATAACCAGTTGGATACGGATAAATTAATGGCAGCGGTACCTCATTTTGCCCCTAAGGCAAAAAGAGTTATTTACATGTTTCAAAATGGAGCTCCAAGCCAATTGGAATCTTTTGATTACAAACCAATGCTTAACAAAAAAATTGGTGAAGAACTTCCTGATTCGATTCGACAAGGACAGCGACTAACCGGTATGACTGCCGGACAATCCTCTTTCCCTTTGGTTGGTTCGGCTTATGGGTTCAATCAATATGGACAATCTGGGGCTTGGGTAAGTGACCTTTTTCCTCATACCGCTAAAATCGTAGATGACATTTGCATCGTAAAGTCTATGCACACGGAGGCCATTAACCATGACCCCGCCCTTACTTTTTTCCAAACAGGAGCACAAGTAGGAAACCGCCCAAGCATGGGAGCATGGCTAAGTTATGGCCTTGGAAGTGAAAACAACAATTTACCGAGTTATTGTGTACTCTTGTCAAGAGGAAAAGGAAATGGGCAGGGAGTTTACTCCAAGCTTTGGACCAATGGATTCTTGGAATCCGTACATCAAGGAGTGCAATTTTCTAGCGGTGATGATCCTGTGCTTTATCTCAATGATCCTGAGGGGATGAACAAAATGGACAGACGAAGGATGCTGGATAAGATAGCAGCACTTAACCAAATAAATTACAAATCGTTTGGTGACCCTGAAATAAATGCCAAAATTCAACAATATGAAATGGCTTACAGGATGCAGACGGCTGTTCCTGAAGTCACAGATGTAAGCAAGGAACCAGACAGCATCGTCAAGCTATACGGCCCTGAATGCCTTGTTTCCGGCACCTATGCAGCAAACTGCCTACTTGCCAGAAAACTATCCGAAAATGGCGTCAGGTTCATTCAGCTATACCATCAGGGATGGGACCAGCATGGAAACCTACCCAATGAAATGGCCATGCAGGCTAAAGATACAGACCAGGCTTCTGCCGCACTGATTACAGATTTAAAGCAAAGGGGTTTATTGGACGAAACCCTGGTCATTTGGGGTGGGGAATTCGGAAGAACCAATTACTGCCAAGGAAGATTTTCTGCGGACAACTACGGAAGAGACCATCACCCGAGAGCCTTTTCCATGTGGATGGCTGGCGGAGGAGTAAAGCCTGGAATTACCTATGGAGAAACCGATGAACTTGGGTACAACATTATCAAAGACCCAGTACATGTGCATGATTTTCACGCAACCATGCTACACCTCCTGGGAGTGGAGCATGAAAAACTCACCTATAGACATCAAGGAAGAAGATACAGGCTTACAGATGTTGCCGGAAATTTAGTCAATGGCATCTTGGCCTAACAATTTAAATCCTTGGTATAAAATCGATTTCCCCTTTTATGTTTACATCCAAATTGAAGGCCATACTGGGCCAAGTGCTTTTTACAGTAAATGTCTTCGTATTGTTCTTAGTACTTGCAGAAAACCAAGTATTAATTCCTGACTGGCTCCATGTATTTGGTAGGATGCATCCTTTATTGCTTCACTTTCCCATTGTAATTATCCTGTTGGCTATTTTATTGGTTGGGATTCCTGAACTTTTAAAGAAAAAAGAAGAAAGTCATACCTATGGCACTGACCTTCTCCTTATAGGAGCGCTTACTGCAGGATTCACAGTCATCGCAGGGCTTTTGCTTTCTCATGAAGCCGGATATGTGAAAGAAGCGCTTTTCTGGCACAAGTGGACAGGCTTGGGCATCTTCTGGGGATCCTCCATATTGTACTATTTTATCGATAGTCAAAAGCACCTTATGATCAAAATAGGCGCTTCATTCTTGGCATTGATTGTAATCGTATCTGGCCATTTGGGTGCTTCTATTACTCATGGTGAAAATTTCATTACCGCTCCTATTGAAAACAATGATGTGGTGATCGTAAGTCTGGAAGAAGCAGAAGTTTTCCCACACCTGATCTACCCCATTATCGAAAACAAATGCCTCAGTTGTCATAAAGCCTCCAAACAGAAGGGGGAGCTGAGAATGGACACACCTGAAAATTTATTGAAAGGAGGGGAATCGGGAGCCGCTGTTGAGCCATTTGATTTGGAAAACAGCCTGATGTCGCAGAGAATAAACCTACCAGAAGACAATGAAGACCACATGCCTCCGGAAGGTAAACCACAGCTTACTGAAGAAGAAAAAATGATTCTGGATGCCTGGATTAGTTCAGGGGCCATTACTGATAAAAAGGTTTTAGCGCTTTCTGATACTAGCAGTATCTACAAATTGGCTGTACAAAAATTTGCCGCAGCCCCAAAGGTTTATGAATTTGACGCCGTTTCTAAAGATAAACTAGACGACCTTAATAATTTTTACAGAAAAATACAGCCTTTGGGAATTGAATCCCCTGCCCTATCTGTCAGTTATTTTGGCCGTGCGAATTTTGACCCAGCCTCACTTGCTGAGCTTTCCGAAGTCAATGTGCAAACGGTCTCTATTAATTTAAATAATATGCCGATTAAGGATGAAGATTTATCTTCTCTCAGTTCATTCCCTAACCTCGAAAAGCTTTATTTGAATTTTACTGAAATAAAAGGACAAGGTTTACAAGCCTTAGTTGGTCTAGAGAATCTTTCTCTACTTTCACTCTCTGGAAGCAATTTAACGGATGAAGCGGTAGCACCCTTGTCTCAACTTAAACAGGTAAAAAAGCTATTTCTTTGGAATACGGGGCTCTCTAAAGAATCTTTGGAAAAAATAATGAACGCCTTGCCTCAAACTACCATTGAAATAGGAACGGAGGAAAAGTCGACTTTACTGATGCTTAACCCACCAGTAATTGGTTTTGACAAAGCATTTTTTAAGGACAATCTTGAAGTTAAACTTACCCATCCTATTGGTACAACAAGCATTTACTATACCCTAGATGGTACTGAACCTGACAGTAGCAATTTCACGCTTTATGATAAGCCGCTACAAATAAAAGAGAACGTGGCAATCAAAGCAAGGGCATTTGCGGAAGGCTGGATAGGCAGCAGTGTTTCAGAAGCTGAATTTATCAGTGCCACCATCAGTCCTTCTACTTATGAAATGACTTCCCTACCAGAAGACAGGTACAAGGGGGATGGGGGAAAAAGCCTCTTTGATAAAAAGAAAGCCATTCCCGATGTATGGAACCTTAATTGGCTTGGGTTTTATAATAACCCTCTTGAAGTAGAGATGGAATTTGAAGAGCCCACAGATATCTCATCCATGGCCATCTCACTTTGGCAGAACTTAGGTTCAAGGTTTTTCCCGCCTCAGGAGGTAGAAATTTACACAAGGACGGACACCGGCCAAAACTGGAAACTTTCAAAGTCCTACCGACCAAAGGCACTTCAAAAAGAGGATGACACCTACCTTCGGCAGGTCCAGGTACCCTATACTGAAAAAGGGGTGCAATACCTCAAAATAATTGCAAAACCATTAGAAAAACTCCCTTCTTGGCACAATTCAGCAGGGAAAAAAGCCTACCTCATGGTAGATGAGATCGTATTAAATTAAAAAAGGCCTGAAAATTCAGGCCTTTTTATTTAATCTTTATCTTTTACTTCCTCTTCGCTTTGGGCCAAAAGGTAAGACTTAATAAATTCATTTAGTCCCCCGTCCAGCACTGCCTGAACATCTGAAGTCTCATGAGCTGTTCGAGCATCTTTTACTAATTTATAGGGATGCAGCACATAATTCCTGATTTGTGAGCCAAAATCTATTCTCATTTTTCCAGATTCCACCTTTGCTCTCTCGGCATTCCTTTTCTCCATCTCCAATTGATACAACCGAGATTTCAACATTTGCATCGCCTTCTCCCTGTTAGCTAATTGTGATCGCTCTATTTGGCATACCACTACGATTCCGGTAGGTTTATGCGTTAGCTGAACTTTGGTTTCTACCTTGTTTACATTTTGCCCACCAGCTCCGCCAGAACGGGAGGTATGCAATTCTATGTCTGCAGGGCTGATATCAATATTAATGGTATCATCTACCACAGGATAGGTATAAACAGAGGCAAAAGAAGTATGTCGTCTGCCTCCACTATCAAAAGGAGAAATCCTTACCAAACGATGAACCCCACTTTCAGATTTTAAAAAGCCATAAGCAAGTGGACCTTCAAATTCCAAGGTAGCAGACTTAATCCCTGCTACTTCACCTTCTTGAAGATCTACCTCTCTAACTTTATAGCCATTTTTCTCTCCCCACATAATATACATGCGAAGAAGTATTGAGGCCCAGTCATTGCTTTCAGTACCTCCGGCACCTGGATTGATTTCCAACATGGCGCTAAGCTGATCCTCTTCACCACTTAGCATCTTTTTCAATTCCAAGTCCTCAACGAGCTTGAGGTACTTGTCAAATTCAACGTCCAATTCTTCAGCCGAAACTTCTCCAGCATTATAAAACTCCCACAATACTTCCAGATCCTGGATACCTGTATCGATGGTTTCGTATTGAGAAGTCCAAGCCTTACGGGATTGAATTTGCTTCATCATTTTTTCCGCCTCTTCAGTATCATTCCAGAAACCTGGTTGTGCTGAAATGGCTTCAAACTCTTCTATTTCTGATTTCTTACGATCGTAGTCAAAGATACCTCCTCAAGGCCGTTACTCGGGCCTTCAAATCTTTCAATTGATCTGATGTCATAATGTTAAATTTATTTATTTATTTAAAATGCAAATTTGCTTAATTACTACTCAATAACCAATTTATACGTAGATTATGGTATAGCAATAAAAATACAGGTTTTAACCCAAAGAAAATCTGCAGACTATAGAGGGCGAGGTCCTTTAGAAACCTTTTCTAAAGAACAATTTTCAACACTAATAAGCGATTACAGAATCTTTGAACCTTAACAAGTCCTATGAGTAAATGCTTAGGTCTCGTTTTAAACCCTGAACTTTTTCGATTGGACACCTTTATATGTGTTAATAGAACCTGCCCTTTCTCTTTACTCCAACCTCACATCAGTGATTACCATTAGTTTCCTCTTGCCCCCTACTTTGAACTTCCTATACCTTAGAGATTTAATTAAAATCCCGGCACCTATCAACGCTGCTGAAGTTACCCAAACACCAGTACTGTAATGGATAGCCCCATCCTCAGCCAGGCTATTTATCCCTCCAGCAAGCAACAACAAAGTACCCCCTGCAATTGGAAGCAAGGTAAAATTACCTAAGGTTTGATTTCTCTCATCTTTATATCGAATGTCTATGGCCTGGATTTGCTTCAAGCTTAAAACATTTTCCTTCAACGCGATGTAGTCTTTTTCAATTTCAACAATTACGTCCTGAATGTAGTAATCATTTCCTTCTTGCAAATAGATAAAAGTATCCCCTACTTCATAGGTGATACGTGATTTTTGATTGGCACCTTTTTGTAAAGCCAAATAATTCTGGGCGTATAAACTACCCTGAATCAGATAAAATAAACCAATCAGGGCAAAAACCCTAGCAAGAACGCGCATAAGCTAATTGAGAATCAAAGACCGATAAACCTGGAACTACTTAATACTTCATTATCCAGTTGTATTTATCCGGAACTTTTCCATATTTGATATTGTCTAGGGCTTCCAGAACCTGGACAGAAAATGCATTGGGTGAAACGTCTGGTAATTCATAGTCCTTGCCATGAATATTTATCAATCGGACAAAAGCAACCGTAGCTGCAGTACCAGTACCAAAAGCCTCTTCTAATTTCCCGGAATTAAGTGCTTCTTCTAGTTCTATTACCGTTAAAAACCGCTCTTCAACTGGCATTCCCATTTCTTTGGCCAGGATCAGGATACTGTCTCTGGTTATTCCTTTGAGAATTGTTCCCGTGGTTGTAGGTGCCGTTATCAAAACCCCATCTATTACGAACATCACATTCATGGTCCCACTCTCTTCGATATACTGATGAGATTTACCATCCGTCCACAACAATTGGTCGTAACCGTCCTTTTGAGCTTTGAGCGCAGGGTAAAGCGAACCAGCATAATTACCAGCTGCTTTGGCAGCACCTGTGCCTCCTTCAATGGCCCTAGCAAACCTGGTCTCTACTTTTACTGCAACTGGTTTAGCATAATACTTCCCTACAGGAGAAGCCAAAATCATAAACTTATATTTCTTTGAAGGTCTTATCCCCAAGTAATCGTCTGCTGCAAACACAAATGGTCTAAGATAAAGTGAGCATCCTGACTGCTCAGGTACCCATTCTCGGTCCACTTTTAATAATTCTCGCATTCCCTCCATGAAAAATTCTCTTGGAACTTCGGGAATGCACATCCTCTTCGCAGATTCATTAAGTCTTTGCTGATTTGCATCACCTCTGAAAACCAAAATCTCGCCCTCTTCATTCCTGTAAGCTTTCAATCCTTCAAAAACCGATTGCCCATAATGCAAGGTCGCATTAGCAGGGTTAAGTTGAAGTGGTGCATAAGGCACTACCATTGGGTTTTGCCATTCTCCATCTATGTAATCTGCCACAAACATGTGGTCACTAATAGTCTGTCCAAAAGCAAGTTCATCAAAATTAGTAGTTGCCAATTTTGATGTAGAAGCCTTAGTTACAGTTATATTTAATCTCTTATCCATATCTACTTACTCACCTGAATGCCAGGTAATTTCATTTACATTTAATTCCTTTGCCAATTGCCTTCCTAGAACGAACAGAAAATCTGAAAGCCGATTAATATATTCCAACAATATTTCATCCACTGGAGAACTATCTGATAACAAAACCATTGCTCTTTCAGCCCTTCTACAAACCGTACGCGCAATATGGGCCAAAGAAACCACTGGATGTCCGCCAGGGATAATGAAATTTTTTAAGGGAGAAAGAGTTTCTTCCATTTCATCAATTCTCGATTCAAGAAAATAAACATCTTCCCCTTTTATATCAGGAAGCTTCAGCGCTTTCTTTTCAGGGTCACAGGCCAAAATAGCACCTATAACAAAAAGTCTGTCCTGGACTTTATAAAGTATCTCTGAAATGGATTTGTTAGAAACCTGATCTCTCAATAATCCGATATTGGCATTTAATTCATCGATAGTACCGTAGGCGTCAATCCTTAAGTGCGATTTTTTTACCCTTGTCCCTCCAAAAAGAGATGTATTGCCTTTATCACCCGTTTTGGTATAAATTTTCATTTAATTTAAATTGGTTCACACAGTTGCTCTATCCACTACGGTAGGGTTAGGATTTCTTTCATCAGACTCTACTAGCCCATCCCTAAGCCGAATCACCCGATGCGCATAATGGGCAATGTCATCTTCATGGGTAACCATAATGATGGTATTCCCTTTTTGATGCAATACATGAAAAAGGTCCATTATTTCATAGGAAGTTTTACTATCCAAATTACCAGTTGGCTCATCTGCCAGAATGATACTCGGATCATTTACCAAAGCACGGGCAATGGCTACCCTTTGCCTTTGTCCACCGGACAATTCATTGGGTTTATGATGAATTCGATCATCCAGGCCAACGCTTTTTAAAGCAAGAAAAGCCTTTTCCTCCCTATCTGCCTTGTTATACCCTGCATAAATCAAGGGCAAAGCCACATTTTCTAAACAAGTAGCGCGGGGTAACAAGTTGAAAGTTTGAAAAACAAAACCGATCTCCTTGTTCCTTATTTCTGCCAACTCATCTTCAGTCATGTCACTTACATCCTTGCTATTCAAGATGTATTTCCCGGCACTTGGAGTATCCAAGCAACCTATAATATTCATCAAAGTTGACTTCCCGGAGCCAGAAGGTCCCATAAAAGCCACATACTCTCCTCTGTCTACCTCAATGCTAACAGATTTCAGTGCTTTCACCTCCTCTGTCCCCATTCTGTAAACTTTACGTATTTCCTTGGTTCTGATTATTTCTGGCATAGATTGGGATTTAAAATGTGAAGATAGCGTATATTGCTCAAAAACAGGAATTCAGCTTGTTAAATTATACCAAAGGGTTTATAGGAATTTTAGCTGTAATTCAGTCAAGTCATCTTGACTAATCCATTCACTCATAAGCCTTAGGTTAGCACTCGCATATTTATCTAATCCAATTATACGACAATACTTCACTAACGTTACCCACAATATTGGATCCTTGTTGAATTGACAGGCGCCTTGTAGCATTTCATACTTCTTTTCATCGTCCTCTAATTGATCCACTTTTGCTAAAACCAAAGGAGTCAAATATGGGTTGAGGTCTTCTTCTCTATTTTTTTCGATAGCTTTATCACCCCCCAATTTCACACTTTCAAGAAAATTTTCCATGAAAAATTGCTGTCCCGTAGCTTTTTCATAATTTTCAACCAGTGCAAGCATGCTTTTAATCTCTTCTTCCTCTAGCCAATGTGATTTTTTCTGTAAAATTTCTTTGGCAAGTATCCCTTTATTTACATTGTTTTCTAGGGAATCCAAGGCAGGGAGCAGCTCCTTACCTAGCAAACCAGGTAAAGATGCCAAAGTTTTATAGAGCTGTACAGTATCATTGTACAATAATCCCCCTGAACTATCAAATTTCATCCATTCTGGAAAATCTATTTTTTGAGTTCCAGAAATAAAGACGGCCTCTTCTTCCATTTTACCGAAATACAAATATGGTAAATGGGATGGGGTGAACATAGAATAGCCCTTTAAGGATGCCTGTTTCCATTCAATTGCTGCTTTTTCAAAATCTCCCTGCTCAGAAAGTACCCAGCCAGCAAAAGCATGGTAAAAGCCTGCATCCTGACTAAACCTAAAAGCCATACCATTTAGATGTTCGAGTAATCGTTTGATGTCTCCTGATTTATATTTAAAAATTAGGCCGGATTCTTTTAAATTTTGTTCGATAGAAAGCGGAAGATTTACATTCAATAACATTGAGTCAATTTGGGTTCCGAAGTCAAATCCAGAAGTACCTTTACTGGTACTGGTTAGATAATTCCTTATCAATGCCCTTCCTATCACATCATTATCAAAAAGTTTATTATTTGGATCAAAATCTAAATCCTTCCTCCCAAAACCTTTATTATTCCCTGCCAAAAGATTGATTTTATTCTTAAGCTCTGGTAATAAGATTTCATCTTTCAAAGGGAGATCATGGGCAATCATGACACCCGTAGCATTAAGTAACCTAACTTGCTTGAACCCATCCATTTTATCCAAGGCATTTAAAGCTTCCTTGGGAAGGTTCATTCTATGGTATATCAAGGCCAAATTATTGGCTAAGTAGGGATTTTCTGGGTAATATTTCAAACCTTCTTCCAAGTAAAAAACTGCCTCATTGGCTCTTGATCGTTTTTCTAATAACCAGCTCAATAATACTATATCAGTTACCTGGGGGTTTTGTTCAAAACTTCGTTCCAATGTTTTCAGGGCCAAAGTGGGTTGATTTTGCTCCAAATAAATATTGCTCATGGCATAAAGAGCTTTGTCATTTGCCCGGTACCTATCAAAAGCGTTTTCGTAAAGGACAGATGCCTCAGCAGGCCTTTGGGTGGTGTAATAATAATCCGCTGACAGTTGTGTAGACGAAGTACTGAACTGTATGGCTATTATCCCTTGCGCATAAACCATGAAAATCAATATTGCAATCGTCCCTCCTAGCCTCATATGGAAATAAGGAAAAAACGGAGGATTGTACATTATTTTTTCAATGGCATTTCCGCTATTAATGATGGCAGAAAAATTTACCCAGATGTACAAAGTAAACAGCAGTCCAAACCCTAACTGGCTATAAGCAAATATATGATTCAAAAAATCTACCATGGGCGTATTTCCTGATAGTTCTGCCTTGAAAAGAACCAGTAGACAGATAGCAAAGCCACCCAAATAAAATGCTTTACCTACCCAAGCTTCGCTGAAGGTCTGGGGATATTGTTTTATTTTAAAGTGGGTATCCAAGAAGCCAATTATACCAATCAAAACGAGCAAAATCTGGAAAGGTGGCAATGGCCATTTGATCCAATCTCCCGTAGCTTCCAGGAAAACCAGTGCCATCAAAGACAAAAATAAGGTTGAAACAATGGCAAAGTGCCAGCCTATTTTTATACCAACATCTCGGTTTAACTTAGCTAAAACCAAATAAGTACTTGAAACGAAAGCGTGACCTATATAGAGAATAAAGCCGCAGGCCATAACCAGGGCCATCAAAAATATGTTTTCTGAAAACAAATAAGTTGGAGAGGGGGCTTGAGCCAAATATATTAAAACCGCTAAGCCCAGAATACCCAACCCCATTATCAAAGCCATCCTAAATCTTAATGACAGGTAATCAAAGAAGAGGCGAACTATAGCTGCAGGAGCCAAAAGAAAAAGCAAACAAATGGCCATGGCATAGTTGGTGCCTACGCCACCAATATTCAAGCTATTCACACCACTAATGCTTAGCAACAGTATCAACAGGCCTGCTCCAATCAAAAAAGCCTGACGCTGTAGCAGGGTTATTAATACAATAAACAATAATAAAAGTGCCCACACACTAATCCCCATGACCTGGGTTAGGGCAGGATAAGTAATTGGTGGCACAGCAATGAATTGGTCAAAGAGAAGGAAATTTTGCACCTCCAATTCAAGAAAACCAGCGCCTGACAAAAATTCACCCAATGGCACATTCACCTCTTCAGAGAGGGTTATGGCTTCAATTGACTGAAAAGAACTCCCCGATACAACTATCCAAAGCAGTCCAACCACGGAACCAATAAGTACAACCAGAAAGATAAAAAAAAATGAGCGCTGCCAAATTGACCAGCGCATTACTCCATAACTTTTGGAACGCGGAAATAATCAGAATCTCTTTGAGGAGCATTCTTCAAGCCTTTTTCGTGATCCAGATGCGCTCCAACTTCGTCTTTCCTCATGATGTTTTCTTCAGAAGACATGGTAATTAAGGGCTCCACATTGCTAGTATCTACCTCATTTAGTTTTTCTACCCAATCCAAAATTTGAGTCATGTCAGCCGTCATTTTTTTCGCACTGTTCTCGTCAAACTCAAGCCTTGCTAGGTGAGCAATTTTTTTAAGAGAATTGATATCTAGTTTCATGTATTGTCTTTTTTATTCACTAATGAATTATTGTCTTTGCCAAACTGCCGCTGTATCTTATTGAAACATTGGCACTTTATCACTAATATTTCTTAAAGCCTACATTCTTCTACGAAAATGGGTTCATGTAGGATTGCTTTTATTGGCTTGTAGCGCAATTATAACGCTCATTCTATGACAAAATTAAGGGATTGTAAGATAAAGTGACAGGAATTCTTAGAATTTGTTTATCCGAAGCCAATTTTAAGCGTCTTGGTATAAACTTAAACTATTTTGTAGAGAAGACTTATAACTACTTTAACCTAATCAAGTTTAGGATTTAGGCCTCTAGTTTTTTTATTCTCAGCGAGGTGCCCTCAGTACTTATCACCTTAATTTTCTCTCCTCTTTCAATGAATTCGCCTCTGGAGTAGGCGTCATACATCTCATCATCAATGATCACTTTTCCACTTGGCATCAAGCGCGTATGAGAAATGCCTACCTTCCCAAGCAAATCCTGAGAATAGGAAGTTGATGTATATCCATCCGATTTCTGCTGGGTATCTGCTAATGATATCCTGCTAAAGCTTTCCCATTGATTGATTTTTGGCGTCAGGGTAAAAATCAATACAGTGGCAATGGTAGCAGCTAAAATTACCGTTAACAAGGCAGCAAAAAGTTTCCCAGAACTTACGAAAGTGAAATCAAACTGCTCATTAGGCAACATCCCCATGGTTAGCCCAGAAAGAATACAGATAATCCCCAGGATTCCAAAAACACCAAATCCTGGCACAACAAATATTTCCAAAGCCAATAAGACTATCCCTACGATAAAGACCACCAACTCCCAATTGCTCGCTAGACCTGTCAGGTAATATGGTATAAAATACAGTATTATGGCTATTGCGCTTGCAGCAAGTGGAAAGCCTATACCAGGTGTCTGTATTTCAAAATAAATCCCCGCAAATATGATTAAAATTAGAAAGCCACTTACTGCTGGGTTAAGAAATAAAGAGATAATGTCTTCGGTAGCGGATGGGGAATAATTGTAAACCTCATAGTTCTCAAGCCCATACCTTTCAATTATTTGTTCAATGGAAGATACTTCAGCTTCACAAAAACCATTCTCTATGGCTTCTGAAACTGAAAAGGTAATGACTTCCCCCTCCTTGGACACTCCCTCCACTTCAATATTTTCATCCACCATGGCTTCCGCAATTTTAGGGTCTCTTCCCCTTGCCTCAGCAGTACTCCTCATAATGGAGCGCATATAAGATTGGTATTTGTCAGGCGCCGCCTCACCGGATCCACCCATCACCACGGTGGCGGCTCCTATGCTCCCACCCTTGGCCATGTAGATACTATCACATGAAATTGAGATCAAAGCTCCTGCGGAAGCAGCATCTTTGTCAATAAAAGACACAATAGGTATTTTCGATTCCAAAAAGAGTGTTCGAATATCATCAGCATCATTTACTGCCCCGCCATAAGTATCCATATGAACAACAATCAATGCCGCTTTTTTCTCCGCGGCATCTTCCATAGCCATTCTTACTTTCCTATTCATTCTAGGGTCTATATCGTCCTTCATTTCAAACACATAAACTGTTTGTAGAGAGTCCTTAGATGTTTCTGATTGCCCTTGTGCAATTGGGGCCCCTACACAATTCAATAATATATAGAGCGTTAAACCAAACGAGAATTTCATTTTAAATACCTGTTTAATATTTATGATTGAATATACCAATAAAAATGATCATCCCCCCTATTGGTGTAAAATGGAGTTGCAATTGATAAAATAAATATCAAATTTGCATGATTATTAGAAATTTATTGTTAAAAAACCGTTAGTAAAATGAAGTGCTGGATATTGATTATAGGGATAATTGGCTTTGCTGTCCCATCTAAAGGAGCATTACTTGTGGGATCAGATTCTGTGGGGATAGAGAAAATTGGAGGTAAATCCTACATTATTCACCAGGTGGATCCACAAGAAACTTTGTTTGGGATTTCAAGAAGGTACAATACTCCTGTAAATGAACTTGTCCAAAACAATGACGCTTTAAAGGATGGTTTAAAAATAGGCCAACGCATAAGGGTACCTTATATAGAGCCGAAGATGATCCCTGAAGGTGCGAAAGTTCATCATGTCACTCCAGGGGAGACCCTTTTTTCCATTGCCAAATCCTATAATATTAGCATGGAAAAACTAATGGATACCAATGGCCTAAAAGGAACCGACCTGAGTGTAGGGCAAGCACTTATAATAGAAGGCATTGAGGAACCTTCAAAACCTGTTGTTGTGAAAAAGGTGGAAGAAACAGCCGCCATCGCGGATCAAACAATTGCTGTCACTACAGCAAAAGTAAACAGCCCTAAAAAACAGCCTAAGGAAAAAACAGTAAAAGCAAGTGTTCCTGTGGTCACAAGCCCCAATGTAGAGGCTTCACCTACAGTTTCTACCACAGGCAACTGGATATCTCATCAAGTGGTTCAGGGGGAGACATTGTTTGCCATTGCCAAAAAGTATGAAGCCAATGTAGGCGATATCATTAAGTGGAATGGCCTTTCTTCAAACAACCTGTCCGTGGGACAAACCTTAAAAGTTAGCAGAGAGACCAACGCGAATATCCTTGTAACTGAGTTACCTGGAAACAGTAAACCTACAGCTGAACCTACCATCTCTGAAAGCGCACCAACGGCTCCAACAAACAATATCAGCACATCCACTGCTTTTAAAAATGTAAGCGAGAGTGGTCAGGCAGAAGTGATAGAAGGTACAGGGAACCACAAAAAATTTCTAGTGCTGCATAGAAACGCTCCAGTGGGAACGATAATGAGGGTCAGAAATGAAGAGAATGATGTGACTGTTTTTGCACGTGTTGTTGGTGTGTTACCTGAAACAGGCGACAATAATAAATTACTGATCAAATTGTCTAAGGCAGCTTTTGATCAGTTAAAAGCAGTCAACAATCGCTTCAGAGTTGAAGTCTCCTATTAAGGTGCTTTTATCAGAAAAGGCTTAGCAAATTAATGCCATTTTGACTTGATCAAAACAAGGATAATCTATAGAAGAGTAAACGCTAACGCTGAATTCACACCGCATTCTAACTGATAAAACCCATTAAATTAGAATAAGGATTAAATTATATTATAATTTTGTCATTTAGCCAAAGATAAAAAGTCCATGAGCATAAAAAAGAATAAACCCGTAATCGGAATTAGCATAGGTGATATCAACGGTATCGGCACAGAGGTTACAATGAAGGCTTTGCTGGACAATAGGCTTCAAAAAATGATTACCCCTGTCATTTATGGCCATGGAAAGGCGCTTACCTTTTATAGGAAAGCGCTAGACATGAATGATTTTAATTTTATTCAGATCAAAAGTATCGAAGAGGTTCATCACAGAAAGATTAATGTGATCAATGTCGTACAGGAATCACCTGAGGTGATGCCAGGGGTTGAAACCAGAGATGCAGGCAGTATGGCGCTAGCAGCTATAGATCAAGCCATAGTGGACTTAAAAAGCGGTCAACTGGACGCATTGGTAACCGCTCCACTAAATAAAAACAATATTAACAGTACTGAAACACCCTTCGTAGGGCATACTGAGTACTTGACCAATGCATTTGACACAAATGAGAGCATGATGTTCATGGTTTCCGAAGACATGCGAGTAGGCTTGGTCACTGGACATATTCCTCTGAAGGACATTGCGGCTGGGGTCACAGAAGCAAGTATCAAGGCCAAATTAAATATAATGATCCGTTCACTCAAGAATGATTTCGGGATTTCAAAACCTAAAATCGCTGTATTGGGCCTTAATCCACATGCAGGAGAAGATGGGCTATTGGGTAATGAAGAGCTGGAAATCATCCAACCTGTTGTAAAAAGTTTTAAAGAAGAAGGAGCCTTGGTTTTTGGCCCTTATCCCTCAGATGGTTTCTTTGGAATGATGCATCAGAAAAAGTTTGATGGTGTTTTGGCCATGTATCATGACCAAGGACTAATCCCTTTCAAGGCTTTATGCTTCGATTCAGGGGTAAATTTCACCGCTGGACTACCAATAATAAGAACAAGTCCTGATCATGGCACAGCCTACAATATTGCTGGGAAAAACGATGCAAACCCCGGTTCTATGCGTTCTGCGATTTTTCTTGCGCATGATATGATTAAACGAAAAGAAAACTTAATGGCCACTTAATGAAATTATTGAAGGGTAGATTTTATTAATCAGAAATATTTATCTAAATTTGCGGTCTTAATTCAGAAAATGAAATTCATAAGGAAATTCGATATTGACATTATCTCACTGAAAGAAGGGAAGCACAATTTCACTTTTGAAATTGATTCCGAGTTTCTTGAGCATTTTGAAAACAGTGGTGATATCGTAAATGACGTAGCCATTAAGGTGGACCTAGAACTCGACAAAAGAATTAACTTAATTGAAGCTAATTTTGATTTGAAGGGAAAGGTAAACCTTACTTGTGACAGAAGTCTTGAGGATTTTGATCAACCTACTGACCTGTCTCATAAGATCTTGTACAAGTATGGACAGGAAGAGGCGGAAATAGACGACGAGATCTTTTTCATAACGCATGACACACAAAGCATAAATGTGATGCAATTGATCTATGAATTTATTTTGCTCGGAATCCCTGCAAAAAAAATTCATCCTGATCACCTGACAGAAGAGGATGAAAATGATGAGGACGAGGGCTGGATTGTGTATGAAGCAGGAGACAGTGACTTAACAGAAGAACAAATGAAAGACGACCAAAATCCGTTTTGGAAAGCTTTAAAGAATTTAAAAAATAACGAATAATCTAAAAATTACATAGATATGGCGCATCCTAAAAGGAAAATTTCCAAAACCAGAAGAGATAAAAGAAGGACACATTATAAATTAAACGCACCTGGTTTGGCTCAATGTCCTACCACTGGAGAGTTTCATTTACCTCACAGAGCTTTCTGGCTTGAAGACAAATTGTATTACAAAGGTCAGGTAATCATGGAAAAAAAGGTTTTAGCCTAATTTCCTAAATATTCCTGTAGGGCTGCCTGATCTGCTAAAGACCAGGCAGCTTTTTCATAAACCATTATTAGATATTCTGTACTTTTCCCGCTTAATTTTCTCTGAAAATTTTTGTCGGATTATTTCCTGTACAAGTCTGTTTTCTATTTTACTCTCTAGCCAGGAAATAATATCTAAATATAAAAAAGCCCTTTTTTCAAAGGGATGGTTTTCGTAGACAAGCAACTTTTCTCTTAGCTCTATGAATGCTCCTTTAAGTTCATGGTCATAAATTCGACTTAAATTCCGAATAAAGCGCATCATCTCTTTTTGGACTTGGTGTAAATCATCCATTTTAATTAAAAAACGGTAGACATTCCTGATCTGCCCATCTAATTTCTCATCAATTCCAGCCTCATAGCTTGCTATTAATTTTAGGATATGGGCAAAACATTGCAAATCTTCCCGTAAACCAATTTGGCTATTCTGAATCACTTGGTCCAAGTAAACTATAGCCCTTTCATTGTCCCCACTTCCAAAGTAAAGGCAAGCTATCTTATAATGTAAAACCATAAGGTGATGCACATCAAGTTTTCGTTTGAGCGGCGCAATATCCCTTAATAAATCAGGCACGATTTCTTTAACCCCTTTCGTAAAGTCACCTTTAAGGAAATAGAAATTAATCATATTAGAATAGAGATACAGAAAGGAAAGAATCCTACTGTTTCCATCCAAAATAAAGTCCTTTTGCTGCACACTAACCTTGAATTCCCTCAATACCATGGCAAAACGTTCATAATACCCTAAATAGAACAGCGTATCCAACAAATAATGATAGGCTTTAAGGTAACTGCCCGTGGCTACTTTTATCATCTGGGGCTCTGAATGAAATAGATCTACCCAGTGCTGGGCCGCCCTATAGCATACCGGGAAATCTTGAATAATATGGAAATACCAAACTTGGGCTTGAAACAGATACATTTTCTCATAAAACCCCAGTGTCATAAAATCATATACGGGCATGTTTTGCTTGTAAAAACTCTCCAGCATTTCCCTACCCTCCCTATCCTTGATATAACCTGTTTTTAAATAGATACCATATAATTGCAATGAAAGGCTTGAAAACCGATTCTTTAAGTCTACCCTTTTCGATAAGACCGAAGCCTCCTCACTCAGAATATCTGCTCTGTTTTTAATGCTTCTGGTGATGTGCTGTGACTCGATAACTTTTTCCATCTCCACAACCCTGAGCATTATCGTATCGAGACTGTACAAACTTGCAACCTGTTTGGCTTTGTCCAGGGTTTTCAGGCTTTGCATGTACAATCCCTTATTGAACAGAATCCTGCCAAAATCTATTTGTTCATTCAACTGCAACTCTATGTTCCTATCGGCATACAATAGTCGCAGTGAAGTCAAAACCTGCTTGTACAAATGCGCTTTCATGTTTGACAATTGCTTTTTCGTAACCGGCGCTTTTTCGAGCAATTGCTGCTCATTGTAGGCACTCATTTTGTCCAAAGCATCAAAAAGCAAAAGAAATTTAGCCCCTTCATTTGCGGCGAGCCGCTTGGCAAATAATTTGAAATTTCTTTTTTCAGAAGGAGACAAGCTATTTATCAGGTCAAACAAAAAATCTTTCTTACTATTGGGTATCATAATATAATTACTTTTAAACATCTTATTTACAGCTATTTATTTCACATAAACTACTGTCAGGTGTCGGACATATAAAGTTAATCGAATTTATTGGCTAATTGGAAGGTTCTAATTTAGATTTTATTAAAATATTAAAATTATGGATAAGAATCACGTATTGATCTTTGACACAACCCTACGAGATGGGGAACAAGTGCCCGGATGTAAATTAAACACCCCTCAAAAAATAGAAATAGCACAACAACTAGAGGCTTTAGGTGTAGATGTGATCGAAGCAGGTTTTCCTATTTCTAGTCCCGGAGATTTTAATTCCGTCATCGAAATATCAAAAAACATCACGGAGCCTATTATTTGCGGGCTATCTAGGGGTGTAAAAAAAGACATAGATGTGGCCGCCGAAGCGCTTAGATTTGCACGGCGTGCCAGAATACATACTGGAATAGGCACATCTGACTACCATATCAAACACAAGTTCAACAGCAACAGAGAAAGCATTTTAGAAAGGGCTTCTGATGCGGTGAAGTATGCAAAAAGCTTTGTAGAGGATGTAGAGTTTTACGCTGAAGATGCTGGTAGAACAGACAATGAATACTTGGCAAGGGTTTGTGAAGCAGTCATCAAAGCTGGAGCCACTGTTCTAAACATACCCGACACCACCGGTTATTGTTTACCAGATGAATATGGGGCCAAAATAAAATACTTGGCCGACAATGTAAGGGGAATTGAGAATGTAATCATTTCTGCTCATTGCCATAATGACCTTGGTCTTGCAACTGCCAATTCTATATCTGCCATAATGAATGGTGCCCGCCAAATTGAGTGTACCATCAATGGAATAGGAGAAAGGGCTGGAAACACTTCTTTGGAAGAGGTAACCATGATAATGAAACAACACCCAAGGCTTGATGTCACCAATAATATTAACTCCCGGTTACTTAATCCCATTAGTCGCTTGGTAGCTGATAGAATGGGCATGATGGTACAGCCCAATAAAGCCATTGTTGGCTCCAATGCTTTTGCCCATTCTTCTGGCATCCATCAAGATGGAGTGATTAAAAATAGAGAAACGTATGAGATCATTGATCCGCTAGAAGTAGGAGTGGATGAATCCATGATCGTACTTACCGCAAGATCTGGCAGAGCTGCACTTGCTTATCGGGCGCATAAGGTAGGCCACTCCCTTTCCAAAGTGGAATTGGACAAAGTCTATAATGTTTTCCTAAAACATGCTGATATGAAAAAAGAAATATTGGATGAAGACATTCATCAAATTATTCTAGAAGCTGTATAAAATTAAAAAACTTGATAAAAAAAACGGAGGACTAATATCCTCCGTTTTTTTTTTAATCTCCCCCAAAAGCCGATTAGCAAAATTCGCTTGCTACTACGAAGCTTATGCGCTAAATTATCCCAAGAAATTAAAAAATAATAAATACCGCATGAACAGCATTAAAAAACTTGCTTCTAATTGGCTGAAATTAGCCTTCACATTTATGCTACTAGGGACAGTGTCCCTACAAGGCATTGCTCAACAATATGATCTTTTGATCAAAGGTGGCCATTTGATGGATGCCAAAAACAATATTGATGAGCCTATGGATATTGCCATAATAGGGGATAAAATAGCATTGGTCCAAAAAACAATTGCTGCAGATTTGGCTTCAGAGGTAATCGATGCCTCTGGATTATACGTGAGCCCAGGTTTGGTAGATATTCATACACATAACTTCTACGGTCTTGATCCAAGGGGGCAATACAGTAGCGGCTATAGCGCCATCCATCCTGATGGATACACTTTACCTTTTGGGGTAACCACTGTAGTGGACACAGGCGGATCGGGCTGGAGAAACTTCGTCCAGTTTAAAGAACAAGTTATCGATAGGGTTAGGACAAGGGTTTTGGTAATGCTTAATATCGTAGGTCACGGAATGAAAGGCTCTCTATATGAACAAAACCTAGAAGACATGGATCCTAAAATGACTGCATTGATTGCCAAGCAATTCCCTGATTACATTGTAGGCGTCAAAGTTGCGCATTTTTCAGGTCATCAATGGCAACAAATAGACCGACTGGTAAAAGCTGGTGAAATGGCAGATATCCCAGTGATGGTCGATTTTGGAGGCGCAAACCCTGCCTTGTCTTTGGAGACTCTCTTTATGGAAAAACTTAGACCTGGCGATATCTACACACATATTTTTGGTGGCGGTGGCCCAGGCAGAGAGGCCTTGGTAGATGCAACAGGAGAATTACGCCCCTTTATAAAAGCGGCCCAAGAAAGAGGTATTATTTACGATGTGGGACATGGCGGATCGAGTTTTCAATTCAAACATGCCATTCCTTCGATTCAGCAAGGTATCAAACCAAACACGATTAGTACAGATAGCCATTTGAGTAGTATCATGAGTGGCATGAAAAACATGAACAATGTTATGTCTAAATTCCTTAACATAGGCATGAACTTACAAGAAGTAATTACAGCTTCCACTTGGACACCTGCTCAAGTAATTAAGCGACCAGAATTGGGTCATTTAAGTGAGGGAGCAACTGCTGACATTGCCATCTTTAATGTTCTCGAAGGGGAATTTGGCTTCACTGAGAAAACTGGTATTGGTAAAATGACCGGCAAATACAAAATAGAAAACGAATTGACTGTCCTTTCAGGTAAAGTGGTCTGGGACTTAAATGGCCTAACTGCTCCTATGTGGGATGAATAAAAATTAACCTATTTATGAAAAGACGACATTTCTTCCAAAATGCCGGCGCATTGTCTGCTGGATTGGCCCTGGGCGTGAGCGATGGCCTATTGGCCGCACAACCTAAAGCAGACTTTAAAAAACATCCTTTTATTGTAGGTGTAAATGGTCATAAAATCACCTATAATGTACCCAATCTAAGCCAAAAGGTGAAAATCATGCATGTCACCGACACGCATTTATGGATGGATGACGAAAGGGGTGTTAAGTTCCGAGAGTTTAGCGGAAGAATGGCTAAAGCTTACAATGAGACCAAACATTTTCTCAGTGGTGAACTCACCCATCCGGAGGAAGCATTTGAAGCTACACTAGAAATTGCGAAGCAGGAAAAAGCAGATGCGATCACATTGACTGGCGATTTATTTAGTTTCCCTTCGGAAGCAGCCATAGAATGGGCTTTTGATAAATTGGAAAAAACGGGTATCCCCTACTTCTACTCCAGTGGCAACCACGATTGGCATTATGAGGGAATGAAAGGGAGCCTGCACGAATTGAGGGAAACCTGGATAAACGAACGGTTACTCCCACTGTACAAGGGCAAAAATCCACTCATGTACGCAGTGGATGTGAAGGGTATTAATGTGGTCAATATAGACAACAGTTATTATGAGATCCTTCCTGAGCAACTGGCCTTTTATAAAGCAGAAGCAAAAAAAGGAAAACCCATGCTCTTAATGATGCACATTCCACTTTATGCCCCAGGAAGAACCTTGGGCTATGGCTGTGGTCATCCTGAATACAATGCTCAAACTGACAGGAATTTTGAAATTGAACGAAGGGAGCGTTGGCCAGAAAACGGCCATAATAGCACAACCATGGAATTTCACAAAGTCGTTTTCAACACCGAGAACCTTCTGGGCGTATTTGCAGGACATATTCATCAGCAAACCATTGATTGGGCCAAAGGTATCCCTCAGTTTCTGACCAGTCCAAATGCCTCTGGCGGATATCTGGAAGTAGACTTTTTACCCATGGAGAAATCTGACAAAACGAAATTCTCTTAATACAAAATTAGACAATCTTATTTCGACCTATTAAGCAGTGTCCGAAATAAGATTGTCTTTTATCACCATAGATCATCAAGGCAAACACGCTGCTGGAATTAATGAGGTAAAAGGGCTTTCAGCCTCCCTTGCTCTTACCAGCCTACCTTTCTCCACTCCATGTGTTTCCAAAACCTCAGAAGGACAAATAATATAGTGAATTTATTCTAAATCTGCTTATTAGGCTTTCTCCCGGATCAACTCTTCGTCAAATCCAGCCTGCATGCTTCCATCATCAAACACCAAAATTGGACGTTTTATCATGCTGCTTTTTTCCTGTAATACGGGGATTGCTGTTTCCTTACGCTCCAATTTTGCTTTGGTATCGTCCTCCAGCTTCCTGAAAGTGGTACCTTTTCGATTAACAACCGTATCTAAGCCAAGTACTTCAATAAAGCTTTCTAATAGCTTCGTGTCTGGTTGTTGCTTTTTATAATCAATAAATTCATACTCCTTGCCCAAGTTGTCATACAGGGTAAAGGTTTTCTTCATCGTATTACAATTTTTTATGCCATAAATCTTTACACTCATGCTATTTTTCTATTGGTTCTATTAATTGTTTTTTCGCCATGTTCTTTACAAAACCTGAAGTAATAGGATTGTAAAAAACTCAAATAAAGGTAGCAATAAAGGCTTAATTTGTACCGGAATTAGTCGGAATGTTTACTTTTCTGACCCTAATCATCCGAGTTCAAATATAGAAAATAAGGGTTGTTAGTGTTTATGCGTTGCTAAGCACATGGGCAATTATTCGATTAAGCAAACCATCCCATAATCAACCCAAACCTCATTTTCAGCAAGCCCAAACCTTAAATTAATGGGAGGCAGGGTGATTTAAACGGGATAAATATCGCTCCTATGAAATTGATTAAATTGAAAAGACACCCAAAACCAGGGTATCAACTTTAGCCATCCTCTAAAAAATTGAACCCAAACGAATCACCAGGCAAGGTCTATTGTTAAACTATTTAGAAAGGCTTTTCTTCTTCCACTTTACTCCAAAAGAAACCCTTTGTCAAAAATTGATTGCTTATTAAATTCTATTAAAGAAATTTTACTCAGGAATAAGTAAATGAACTTCACACAAATAGATTAAAAACGTTGAAAATCAACTGAGTACTATATCACACCTAAATACTGCGAAAACCTTTTACACCCGCACACCCCAAAATAGCTATTGTATATCCCCAAAATCAAACAAGATTCTCCTCTTAAAAAAAAGACCTATTTAATATGAAATTAAAGATAGTAGCTCTCCTCACTTTGATGTTGGCCTTCGTGAATTTTGGAAAAGCTCAGGAAGCACATATTTCCCAACAGCAAACCGTTTTTGAGACGTACCCTTTCTCAGATCCTAACCCAATTCCTTCACTTGCGCACAAGCCGGGCATTTATCCTTATTTTAATTTTGACGGCTTCAGTGTAAAGTCTGAAAAGAAGGAATGGAATGTTGTCACCCTTGAAAATGAATACCTCGAAATCACTGTAATGCCAGAAATCGGTGGAAGGATTTGGGGAGCCTTAGAAAAATCAACCGGTGAGGATTTCATTTATGAAAATGAAGTAGTGAAATTTAGAAATATTGCCATGAGGGGGCCCTGGACATCCGGTGGCATTGAGTTTAACTTTGGTATTATTGGCCACTCACCTGCTACAGCCAGCCCAGTGGACTACATGTATTATGAAAATGAAGATGGAAGTATTACCTGCGTAGTGGGTACTATAGATCTTCCCTCAAGAACACAATGGAGGGTCAAAATCAACTTACCAAAAGACAAAGCTTACTTTGAAACAGAGGCCCTTTGGTACAATCCAGAACCCCTGAGACAGCCTTACTACAACTGGATGACAGCAGCCGCCCATGTTGCTAATGATCAGGAATTCTTTTACCCTGGTCACATTGCCTTGCAGCACAGTGGAGAAGTAAAGGACTGGCCAGAGCAAGATGGCATTGCCATAAACCATTACAAGAACAATAATTTTGGAGGTGCCAAATCCCAACATATCGCTGGTTCATTTTTAAATCACTTTGGTGGCTATTTTCATGATCAAGGAATAGGATTTGGGCATTTCTCCACCTACGATGACAGCCCTGGTAAAAAACTATGGTTATGGGCATTGTCTAGAAACGGTGGAATTTGGGAAGACCTATTGACCGATAAAAATGGTCAATACATGGAATTCCAAGCTGGAAGGATGTTGAACCAATTCTCTCCATCAAAAAGTGTGGATACTCCACTCACAAAGGCAGGTTTTGCCCCCTATACAGTCGATCAATGGTCGAACTTTTGGTTTCCAGCCAAACAGATAGGAGGTATAAGTGACGTTTCTAAAATTGGCGTCATCCACATGAAACGAGCCAACAATCTGGTAAAATTGGGCTTCAATCCTTTCCAAAAAGTGGACGGGACATTGGAGGTTAGTGTCAATGGGAAACTTGCTCAAACCTTACCCATTCAGGCAAATCCAATGGACGTAATCACGCATGAGTTTCAATTGGAAGTACCCTTAAAAGAAATGATTGTTTCCTATAAAGGAGAGCAACTGTATAAATGGTCTGATACGGACGACATGAAACTCAGCCGCCCTTTTGATCAAGTGAATGCCCCAGAACTTTCAGAGAATCAAAAATTGTATCTGGAGGCCAGACAACAATACTACAGTAGAGATTATAAAAAGGCAAAAGCCAGCTATGAAACGCTGCTTGAAAATGACCCTGGAAATCAAAAGGGAAGGATAGATTATGCGGAACTGCTATTGCGTTTTACGCAATACGACGAGGCTTTGGAGCACATTTATAAAGCCCTTGCTACCGATTATTTTGACCACCAGGCTAATTTTGTTGCGGGAAGCATTTACCTGGCCAAAGGACAGACAACACAAGCGCTTGAAGCCTTCGGCTGGGCTGCCAGATCTATGGAGTTCAGGTCTTCAGCTTATGCCATCATGTCTGAAATATACCTGTCAGAGGGACTGCTTGGCCAAGCGGAAGATTTTGCTCAAAAAGCACTTCGTAACAATACAAGTAACGTAATGGCACTACAGCCATTGGCTGTAATCCAAAGGCTTAAAGGAAAAAAAGAATCCGCCAAAGCGACATTGGAAAAACTTTGGGAGATTGATCCACTTAATCATTTCATTCGATTTGAGCGCTACCTTATTGAAAAATCTCCGGCTTCATTGACTAAATTTAAGGAAACGATAAACAATGAGTTTCCTTATCAAACTTATTTGGAGTTAGCAGCTGTGTATAAAAAATACAATCAGACAGAAGCTGCCCTTGAGGTTTTGGAAAATAGCCCTTCTCATGCTTTGGTGAATTTATGGCTAGCCTTTCTGGATCCTGCACAAAAAGATGCTCAACTAAAAGAAATGTTGAATCATTCCACAGCATTTGTGCTGCCTTTCAGAAAAGAAACGCTTCCGATGCTAAAATGGGCCCAATCAGAAGTATCTTCCTGGAAGGTCGATTATTATCTTGCGCTCAACCTTTTGGCCATGGAACAGGAGGCTGAAGCCCACCGATTATTAGAAAAAATTGGGCAATCTGCGGATGAAGCCACTTTCTATTTGAGTAGGGCAATGCTTCTGGACACTCAAATGGGAGTAAGTCCCTTGAAAGACTTGGAAAAGTCGCTAGCATTAGACAAAACAGAATGGAGAACTTATTTTCAACTCATAAAGCATCATGTGGCGGCTGGTGACGATCAAAAGGCCATGAAAATTGCCAGAGAGGCTACAAAAGCTTTCTCCGGAAATTATGTCCTTGAGATGGAATTCATCAAACTTCTCAATAAAAATGGTGATTATAAAACTGCCATAAACCTATTGGATAAAATTGAGGTGCTACCACATGAAGGTGCCGGAGGCGGAAGAACACTGTATGAAAATGTGTATCTAAATGCTACACTTCAAGACATTCAGAATAAAAAATGGACTGCGGCAACTAGTAAAATTGAAAAATCAAGAATCTGGCCTGAAAACCTGGGAGTAGGCAAGCCTTATAACCCAAGAGAAATTCTTCAGGATTATTTGGCTGCTATGGTAAATAAAGCGAGAAATAACCAACAGCAATTTTCAAAATACATGGAAGCCGTTATTTCGCAGGCTGACAAGCTAAACATTAATAGCCAGGAGCAGGCACTTGTAATACTGGCCTTGAAAAACACTGGTCATGAAGCTGCTGCAAATGATTTGACAGAAAAAATCAAAAAGGAGGGGTCCCCTTCTGCAGTAACAAAACTTGAGAAGCTACTAGATTACGCTTCAAATAATGGAAAAGTCATATCGGATACCGAGAATGACAATGGAATCGTTCAAAAAATTATTGGAGCTACCCAACCCATCTATTAATAACAAAAAAAGGGGAGCCTTTCGAATATCGAAAGGCTCCCCTTTTTTTTCTTTATTTAATCTATAAACTATTTAAAGTTTGCTCGTTGGCATCTAAGATTTTATCCAGATGTGTTTGCTCCAAAGCAGTGGAAAGGAACAAACTTTCATATTGAGAAGGAGCAAGATAAATACCTTTATCCAACATTCCCCTAAAGTATTTACCGAAAATTTCTATATCACAGGTTTGGGCATCTACAAAATTCTTTACTTTTTGATCGGTAAAGAAAAGGGTGTACATGCTACCCAAATTGTTTATGGTATAAGGAAGTCCCAATCGGTTAAGTATCTCCTTTAATCCATCAACAAGCGTATCACCTGTTTTACTCAACTGGGTATAAACCGATGGGTTTTCATCAAGATATTTCAACATCGTTAGGCCAGCGGCCATGGCTATGGGATTTCCTGAAAGTGTGCCTGCTTGGTAAACAGGTCCTGATGGGGAAACAAAATCCATGATTTCAGCCTTGCCTCCATAAGCACCTACAGGCATGCCTCCACCGATGATCTTACCCATAGTGGTAAGGTCTGGGTTAACATCCATAAGTTGTTGTGCTCCTCCAGAAGAAAGCCTGAAGCCAGTCATCACCTCATCAAATATCAATACGATGCTTTCTTCATCACAAATTTTTCTCAATCCTTGTAGAAAGCCTGATTCAGGTGGCACACAGCCCATATTCCCAGCAACAGGTTCTAGTATAATCGCTGCAATTTCATCTTTATTAGCCGCTACCACTTCTTTGACTTTTTCCAAGTCATTAAAAGGAGCCAGCAAAGTGTCTTTGGCTGTACCTTTGGTAACGCCTGGAGAATTTGGATTACCCATCGTAATGGCGCCAGATCCTGCAGCTATTAAAAAGCTATCACCATGACCATGATAATTTCCTTCAAATTTTAAAAACTTTTCTCTTCCTGTATATCCTCTAGCCAAGCGAACTGCTGACATGGTAGCTTCGGTGCCACTGTTGACCATTCTCACCTTTTCTACCGAAGGGACCATTTTTGTGATCAATTCGGCAATTTCTACTTCCAGGCCTGTCGGTGCGCCAAAGGAGGTACCATTTTCCATGGCTTTAATTACCGCTTCACGCACCAGTGGGTGATTGTGGCCCAGCACCATTGGCCCCCAACTGTTTATGGCTTCTATATATTGGTTCCCATCAACATCATAGATATAAGCACCGTCGGCTTTGGCGATGAATATAGGATCACCTCCAACAGCCTTAAATGCCCTAACAGGTGAATTTACTCCACCAGGTATAAATTTCTTAGCCTTTTCAAAAAGTTGCTTGCTTTTAATTGTCGTCATTTAATTATTCTTCAATAGTCAATACACCCTCTTCCAAACTTAATATTGGAACATAGTTATTAGATTTCACACGAGAGAAATTATATCCAAAGGTCAAATTCCCTTTGATAAAACTTCTTCTGTCAAGATTTTTCTGAAAGTCAAACCCATTTTCTTCATTGATAACCTTTGTTACAAAATCTGCTAATTCATAGCCCATATAGGCGAAGGATGAAGGATAAGCTTTATAAATATCCAAGTAATTACCTCTGAATTCATCGAGTACTTCGCTATTAAAGTCTACCGTATTATTTCCAACGAAATGGAAGTTCTGTGCCTCCATCATGTCGTAATTGGCAAAATCGAAATACAACCAGCTTTCCATCACCACTACTGGCATACCCGCTCCTAAGGACTCTACTAGGCCGAAAGTAGGTGAAGCAATATTAGGATCATCAGAAAAAATAACCATAATATCAGCTGTCGGTCTGCCACCTCCACTTAGTTCAAGGCTTTCGAAAAAGCCATGCATGTCTCTGGTAGTTACTTTCTGATTCTTCACTATTTGAAGCCCGCTATTTCTCGCCATTTCTACAAAAGTAGCGGCTAATAATTCGTCTCTGCTTGTTCCTGAATATGCCAATGCCACTCTTCTCCCTTCAAACTTGCGACAATAGTCCATTACTTTCTGGCTTATTGCCTGAATGGAAGGTCGGAACAAATAGGAATATTGAAACTCCTTCACATTGTCATCCAAATTTGACAAGGGATTAATCTGAGGAATATGCTTTTTTTGTGCGAAGTTTGCAACTATTGCCGTTTCTTCAGGGTAAAGTGGCCCAATAATTATATCTGCTTTATGCAAGAAGGGGTCTTCAAGAATCCCCCTTACTTTGGCATCATTTCTCTCTGTATCAAAAGTTTTAAAATTCAATTTTAAACCCTTGGCTCTTGCTTGTTCAAGTGCAAGTATTAATCCTTGATGCAGCTGCAAAACAAAGTTATTTGAAGTGAGAGACTGTACACCCGATCTCCCTTCATAATTGAAAGGCAGTACTACAGCTATATCCAAAACCTTGTCTTTAACTTCAGAAACGTTATCTCCATCATCATCCCCCATTGAAAAGGTCCTGGTTTTTATCGTCTCATACAGTTGCTTTTCGGTTGATGACATTGCGCTTTGGATCTCCAATCTTTCTTTTAGAGCCATGGCCAGCCCATCGTTATCCGGATAAAGCCCATACTGTACAGCTAGAGAACTTGATGCACTTACCTTCAAAAAATCATAACTTGCCCGATAGCCCTCTTTTTTCAAGGTATCGTCAGTAATTTCATTAATTAACCGAAGGCCATCATTTGGGGCAGACTGTTGAAAATGACACAGTGCTAACAAATAACGCACATCATCTTTTTTATCAAAACCTCTTGTTTCTAGAAGAACATTGAGTGCTTCTTTGGCTAGTTCAAATTGTCTGTTGCCATAAGCTGCTCTTGCAAAATGAAATCTCGCATAATCAGACAATGAACTGTATTTCTCTTTGTCAAGATAGGGCCTTAGCAATTCCATTGCTTCTGGTTGGTTGCCCTGCTCTATTTGCTTTTTAGCTTGCTCAAATTGATCAAAACCCTCTTGCGAAAACAGAGAAGATATTGGAAGAATAAGCAATAGAAAGTATAGTATTATTTTCATGTGGTGAAGAATTCTTTAATGGTGTAATTTCAAACTTCGTACCTTTTTTCACAAAAAACCGTCATCCTACCAAAATTACGAAATTAAATTTTCCTTGAGCATATTTACATAAAAAAGCCTGATAGTTACATCAGGTTTTTCTGTTATTTTTTTATTCCCACTCTATGGTTGCCGGTGGTTTAGAACTGATGTCATACACCACCCGATTGACACCTTTCACTTTATTGATAATGTCATTGGATACCTTTCCTAAGAAATCGTAAGGTAAATGAACCCAATCCGCAGTCATTCCATCTACAGAGGACACTGCTCTTAGCGCCACCACTCTTTCATAAGTTCTTTCATCACCCATCACCCCTACAGATTGCACTGGCAATAACATGGATCCAGCCTGCCATACTTCATCGTATAGGCCTGCATCTTTCAATCCCTGAATGAATATATAATCTACTTCCTGAAGCGTTCGCACCTTTTCTGGAGTAACATCTCCCAAAATTCTAATCCCAAGTCCCGGACCAGGGAAAGGGTGTCTGCCAATGATGGCATCTGAGATCCCTAAGGCTTTACCAACTTCCCTTACACCATCCTTAAAAAGCGTATTTAGTGGCTCCACTACTTTAAGTTTCATGAAATCTGGAAGCCCTCCCACATTGTGGTGGGATTTTATGGTTGCAGATGGACCGTTCACGGATACCGATTCTATCACATCAGGATAAATGGTGCCTTGTCCTAGCCATTTGACGTCTTTGATTTTATGTGCTTCCTCATCAAAAACCTCAATAAATGTTTTACCTATGGCTTTTCTTTTTCCTTCAGGATCAGAGATTCCTGCAAGGGCATCGTAAAATTTTTGCTTGGAATCTACACCAATGACGTTTAGCCCCATTCCTTTGTAAGACTCCAGTACCTCTTCATACTCGTTCTTTCGTAAAAGACCGTTGTCCACAAAGACACAAGTCAATTGATCACCAATTGCTCTGTGGATTAAGGTAGCTGCTACTGATGAATCCACTCCACCAGACAAACCCATTACTACACGGTCTTTGCCTATGCTTTCTTTTAGCGAATCGATGGTGGCATCTATGAATACATCTGAAGTCCAATCCTGTGCACAGTCACAAATCTGAACCACAAAATTTCTCAAGAGATTCTTTCCCTCTGTAGAATGGGTCACTTCCGGATGGAACTGAATACCGTAGGTTTCTTCACCTTGTACTTTATAAGCGGCTATTTTAACCGAGTGCGTACTGGCGATGACATCAAACCCTTCAGGCAATTCCTTGATGGTATCTCCATGAGACATCCACACTTGGGAATCATGTGTCAATTCCCTAAAAAGCTTGGAATGGGTGTCCAAATGGGAAATTTTGGCCCTTCCATATTCTCTAATTTCTGAAGGGGTTACATTTCCACCGTACTTCTGTGCCATTAGCTGTGCGCCATAGCATACGCCTAAAATTGGTAATTTACCGCGAAGTGCATCAATATCCAGATCAGGCGAATCATTGTCTCTAACAGAGCATGGACTGCCTGAAAGTATGATTCCTTTTATGTCTGGGGTGATAGGGGGGATTTTATTGAAGGGGTGAATTTCACAATATACATCCAGTTCCCTAACACGTCTGGCGATTAGCTGCGTGTATTGAGAACCAAAGTCTAGGATTAAAATCTGTTCTGCCATGCGCAAAGTTAATCAGCCCTTGCCAATTCCCGAAATAAAAAGATGAATTTCCAAAATAATATTTGGGGTTAATACTTTAAGAATGATTTCTGAACTTAATCAAACTCACTCTAAAATTCCAGATAAAGGGTTGGAAACCAATTTAAACCGAATGATTTAATAAACATTGATGTGTTGTATGGGACAATAGTATTTTGTTAAACTTTGTTTTTTCCCGAAACCATACCGATTATCACGGATATGCGCATTATTAGAAACTAATTACGGGACCTGTTCAACCCCATACGGGGTTGGAAAGATGATGGTTGATCGGCTGTCCACGGGTTTTCACCCGTGGTTATTGTTGTTGAAGCCCTGTAGGCTTCTTAGGATTCCCAAGGGAAATAAAGCAATAAAAACCCAGCTCCACTCTTCACTTTTCACTAAAGCTAAGCATATTGGTTTAAATAACCGGACCCTGAGCGGATTCGAAAGGGGTAGGTTTGAAGTTCACATTTCCAATTACTTCGACTACGCTCAGCCGCCAGGAGGTTGTTGACCTTTTTTGACCGAATGGATTCCCAATGACGATCCGATTGGAATGACTATAGTAATAAAATGATCAACTTTTCTTAAAAAAACAGACCTGAAGGGTCTGAACTATAATAGCCGTGGGTGGCAACCCACGGGATAGACAAACACACCTACACTCAACACTGAAGGTGTTGAACAGCTTCAAGAGATTCCCTGAGAAGATAAAAAGTGAAAGAACTACAGGGTCGAAGGGGTAGATCTGACGTTCGCATTACCCTAAGGCTTCGGCTCCGCTCAGCCGCCGGATGGGAAGCAAAGGAAAACCCCTGTCAATCAGCTCGATCGAAAGCTTGCTTAATTTTTGAGGCTATATCTTCCATTTCCTCTTTTTCCAATTTAAGTTTCGGCCTGCTAAAATTAATATCATCCATGCTCCTAAGAGGCACCAAATGGATATGCACATGAGGCACCTCCAAGCCTATTACGGCGACACCTATTCGGGTACATTTGATGACCGATTCCTGGGCTTTGGCTACTTTTTTGGCAAAAAGATGGAGGCTGGCGTACAACTCATCTTCCAAATCGTAAATATAATCGACCTCTTGTTTTGGCACCACGAGCAAGTGGCCTTTTACCAAAGGCATGATGTCTAAAAAAGCAATATGATGTTCATCCTCAGCAACGATATTTGCTGGAATTTCTCTGTTGATTATCTTTGTGAAAATAGAAGGCATAATTGGGGAAGTTAATTATTGATCACAAAAAAATCCCGATGCATCGCAACCGGGATTAAAAAATTATAAGCTGATTTCCAAAACTTCAAATTCAACCAAACCTGCAGGGGCTTGAATTTGAGCAATTTCACCAACCTTCTTACCTAAAAGGCCTTTTCCAAAAGGAGATGCCGATGAGATTTTATTGGCTTTCAAGTCTGCCTCTTCTTCAGAAACAAGCATGTAAGAAACAGTCATGCCATTTTTTACATTTTTTATCTTCACTGTGCAAAGAATTCCTACTTTAGAGTTGTCCATTTTGGAGTTGTCCAATACCCTAGCATTACCAACGACATTCTCCAATTTGGCAATCTTCAATTCCAAATGACCCTGTGCATCTTTGGCTGCATCATATTCAGCATTCTCACTTAGGTCACCTTTATCTCTGGCTTCAGCGATTTGCTTGGCAATGTCTGTTCTGCCTTTGGTTTTCAGGAACTGAAGCTCTTCTTTGAGCTTCCGTAACCCTTCTTCGGTATAATATTGTATGCTTCCCATATCAATTAATTGTTAACCTCGTATATAAATAAAATAACGGCCACAACATTGAGACCGTTTCCTTATGCTTCCATTATTTTGTACTGGCAAAGATAAAATAAGAATTCATATTTTACAATTTAACTATCTTTTATTAAGCCTTTAACCATGCCATTGACCCGCTATTTTAGCCACCAACACTTCATTTATTTTGTAGTAAGACTCTTTGGACCACCCTGCTACATGCGGTGAAAAAAGCACCTGTTTAAAGCCAGTTAGTTGCTCAAACGACTTTTTCTCAGCAACAGTTAAGTTCTGGAGTTTTTCTTTTTCCAGCACATCTAAAGCAGCCCCTTTTAGTTTCCCATTCTGGAGTCCTTCATTCAAGGTTTCAAAACTAATGACCTCTCCACGTGCTGTATTGATCAGGTATAATGGTTTGTTAAACCCGTTGATAATTTCGGTAGTGAAAAACCCTTTCGTTTCTTCCGTCAGTGGCACATGAATACTTAAAACATCTGCTTTTTCCTGAATGGTTTCAAAGCTACATTCCTCAACAAATTCATTGCCAAAACCCTTCTTGTATTTGTCATAGGCCAGTACTTTCACACCAAAACCTTTAAGCCGCTGTGCAAAAGCAGCCCCCATGTTCCCAAAACCAAAAACACCTACCGTTTTACCAAAAAGCTCTTCGCCTCTATTCCCTTCTCTGTCCCAAACACCACGCCTTACCTGACTATCAGACTGTACATAATGATTGAACAGAGCCAAAAGCATCCCTAAAGCATGTTCTCCAACTGCATCTCTATTACCTTCCGGGGCAGCATAAAGTGCAATATCATTTTGCTCCAGGTAATCCAAATCAATATTGTCCAGGCCTGCACCCGCTCGTGCAACAAACTTTAAATTAATTCCTTTTACCAGTAAATCCCTATCAATGGGTGTTTTGGAACGAATAACAAGCCCTTGATAATCGGATAATATTTGAAGAATACCCTCTCTATCTATATCTGGCCTATAATGTGCCTCGTACCCCTTTTCTTCCAAGAGCGGGACGATGCTTTCATGCATCTGGTCAATGATTAATATTTTCATGCGTTTATTAAAGATTCAATAACAATGTGGCTACCATAAAATACACGCCTAATCCCAATAGATCATTGGCGGTAGTGATAAAAGGTCCTGAAGCCATCGCCGGATTGATCCCCAATTTATCTAAAACAATAGGGGTAATTGTCCCCATAAAGGAAGCCAACAAAACCACGCTAAATAAGGCGATACTTACAACCAAACCGAACTTGACATCCTTGTCATATAGAAAAACAACTGTCGCCATTACAAACAAAGCCAAAACCAGGCCATTTAAAACCGCAACTAGAAACACTTTGAGCAACCTTTTGGTCAAACTATCTTCAAATACGGATCTATTGGCCAGACTCTGTACGACTAAAGTAGAAGACTGAATGCCTACATTTCCACCAGTTGCGGTGATCAATGGAATAAAAAAAGCCAGCGCCGTTACGGCATTTAGTCCCTCTTCAAAGAAACCTATAAATCCTGCCCCCAACAGTCCTCCTACCATCCCTATTAAAAGCCAAGGCAATCGGGCCCTGGAAAGTCTATAAACGGAATCAGATTCTTCTACATCATCCGAGAAACCAGTCATTGCCTGGATATCTTCCTCCGCCTGTTCTCTTATCAAGTCCAGGATATCATCCACGGTAATTCTTCCAACGAGTTTATTTTTTACGTTCACTACAGGCACAGCTTCCAAGTCATATTTACGCATTATTTCTGCGACTTCTTCTCCCTCCATATAGGTAGGCACTGATATAAGGTTGTCTTCGTAGAGGTCTGCCACTTTCGTATCCGAAGAGGCAAGAATTAACTTTTTCAGGGCTACCCGACCCAGCAATTGTTCCTTATTATCAACGACGTAAATGCTGAAGATCTTTTCTACATTTTCAGCCTGCCTTCTTATTTCATCTATCGTTTGGACCACTGTCCAGTTCAGGTTGGCTTTGATGATCTCTTTGGCCATCAACCCCCCAGCACTGTCTTCATCATAACGAAGAAGCTCAATAATATGGAGGGACTTTTCTTTGGTAGCAAGATGACTAATAACGGCCTCACGATCATTTACGACCAACTGATTCAATACATCTACCGCATCATCGGAATCCATATGATCTATAAGCGTGGCCAGTTCTTCTGGCGGCATCGCCTTGATGACTTTGTACTGGGGATCTTCATCCAGCTCAATCAATATATCCGCGGAAAAATCCGGATCGAGGGCCCTTAATACAAAAAGCGCCTCCATCATGTCCAGCTCATCCAATAAGGCCGCTACATCTGCTTTATTGGCATCTTGCATAGATTCCTGAATGGATACTATGTGCTCGCCGGTAATATTCTCTTTTAGTGCCTCCAGGTATTCCCTGGACAGCTCAAATGCTTTTATTCTTTCCAATCTTCTTCAAGTTTTTGGGTCAATAAAACAAATTCAGGTACCCCAAGCTGTTCGGCTCTCAAGTCTAAAACCGGATCTGCTTTGAATTCCTCAGAGAGTCCCATAGGTTTTAGCGCATTTCTTAGCGTTTTTCTTCTTGTACTAAAGGCTTGTTTAACAAGTCTAAAAAACAGCTTTTCATTACAATCCAACTTTTCCACTCCATTTCGCTTTATGCGTATTACTCCACTGTTGACCTTGGGTGGGGGATCAAAAACTTCAGGTGGCACCGTAAACAAGTATTCCACATCATAATAAGCCTGAAGCAATACACTTAAAATACCATAGGTTTTATTGCCTTTCTTTGAAGTCATCCTTTCCGCTACTTCCTTTTGCAACATACCAACTACTTCAGTTACCAGATGTCTTTTTTCCAACACTTTAAAGAAAATCTGGCTGGATATATTGTAAGGGAAATTCCCTATGATCGCATGGGTACCGGTTAACTTTTCCCTAAAATCAAAATTCAGGAAATCACCTTCCATGATATTAAGCTTGTCTGAACTGTATTTATTATTGAGGAAGGTAATCGACTCTTTGTCTATCTCAATAAGGTTTAAATCCCAGTTTTTTTCAATTAGGAAATCAGTGAGCACACCCATTCCCGGCCCAATCTCCAACACAACATTGTTGTCCATATGGCCAGTAAGCGACACTGCTATCTTCTCTGCTATATCTAAGTCTTTCAGAAAATGCTGACCCAAATGTTTTTTAGCTCTCACTTTGCTCATAATATTGATTTATTTAGGGGGAATTTAAGTCATCAAAAGTAAGCAATATAATGTAATGACATAACATAAAACAAAGGCCTATTTAAATTAAAAAGGGCTATTTTAATGGCTGTTTTAGTATAAAAAAATTAAAATTTCGTTTATAAAACTACTGACTTGAAACAGGTTATCAAGACAACAGATTCAATTCACTATTTCAATAAAAAAGGATAGGGTGAATCTAATTCCGACAATAAAGAATGTGGCAAACGAAAAATCACCTACTGAATTCTCCTGCATAAAAATATTAATCCTGAATTCCCGGGTAATAAGAAAGCATTAAACCTATAGGAATCAAATAGGAAAATATCCTAAAGCCACTTGAGCTAGCATTGAGTCAGAAGGCCTTATTTTCGAGCTTCATCAATTCCTCCTCATCCCTCTGAAAGGCAATTGCAGGCTGGAAACTTCTTAGACGAATGTCTTTCGGAACTTTCTTGTATTGGCCTCGCACCCATTCGACAGCCTGCTCACTCAAAAGTGAAAGCTTGACCTGAACAATGCCATCACTTACCATTTCTAGTTGTTCTGCAACTCCTTTTGAAAGGTCTATTATACGTCTTGAACTCTTGGGCAAACGATCATTGACACGGACGATTGCCTCTAATCCATTTTGTTGGTTTGTTACTTTTAACAAAGTGCCGAAAGGCAGGTGCTTGTGTGCTGCAGTGTATTCCCACATGTCATACACTTCACCATTGGCTGTTTTGCGTTTATGAAACCGTGTTCCATAAAAACTTGCCACTCCTTCTTGAATAATCAATAGTGAATCTGGGGAAGAGAAAGGCGATTGCGCCAATGTAGCACTTTCAAAACCTAAGGTAAGCAATAGGCATATAGCCAAAATTCTTTTCATAATAATTTTACTACATACAATAATTATTCCAATTGGTCCATAGCGTCTGACTTTCAATGTATTCAATGGAATTGTTCATCAAAATCGTAAATTAATATGAAATCCAAACTAAATAAAACCACCTATCAAAGAATTAAACCAATAGGAATACAAGACATGCTAGAGGACCTTCAGACATTGTTGGCAAATCTTGAACAGCAAATTTGAATCCCTTGTACGAACACTACAATTGAACGCAATCCTTTATTTCCTTATAGAATTTACCTCAAAAATAAAGAAATGCGCTTGTCCCCGTCTGTCTTTACCGTAAATTTAACCATGTTTAACTCGGGTTATACAAGGACGGTGATACTAATGGTGGAAGCACCAGAGAATCAGTGGAATTGGCTCCGCCAAGGCTTTGGAGATAAGGAACGGGCGAAAATTTACTGTTATTGACCTGATACCAGCACAAAATTAGATATTTTGGCCTTAATTATCAATATTCATAATAGCTTTTCAAAATAATGCAAATCAAAATATTACATACTGCAGACTGGCATTTAGGAAAAAGGCTTCAAGAAGCCTCAAGATTGGAAGAGCAAAAACTTGTGCTAGAGGAAATCACAGCCATTGCAGATACAGAAGCGGTCGATTTAATTTTGATTGCCGGGGATATTTTCGATGGGTTTAATCCAGGCCATGAAGCCATCGAATTACTTTACAGAACCCTTCGAAAGCTATCTAAAAATGGGCAAAGACCCATTGTCGCCATATCAGGCAACCATGACAGCACCCAGTTTATAGAAGCGCCAGATCCACTGGCAAGAGAAATGGGTATATTTTTTTACAGTAGATACGACACCATTATCCCAACAGGGAAACTTGACAGTGGAATTGAAGTGGTCGCTTCCGACAAGGGATTCGTTTCGCTGAAATTACCACAGTGGGATTTCCCTGTTCGCATCCTATTGGCACCCTATGCCAATGAAGTATCCTTACGCACCTACCTTGGTGAAGGCGATAGAGAAAATGAATTGAGAAATGTATTGCAAGATAAATGGACCGCTCTTGCTGACCAATATTGTGACACCTTAGGTGTAAACTTATTCATAGGTCATTTTTTCTTTGTAAAAGAAGGGGCAAAACCAGAACCGGAACCGGAAAGTGAGCGCCCCATACTGCATGTAGGAGGCACTCAAGCCTTGTATACGTCTAATATACCTCATCAAATCCAATATGCTGCATTGGGCCATTTGCACCGCTACCACGCCACAACCAAAAACCCATTTCCTGTGGTATATTCCAGTTCTCCACTAGCCTATTCATTTAGCGAAGCAGGACAAGAAAAACAAGTGGTGCTTATACAAGGTGAGCCGGGAAAAACAGTAAGTTATAGACCTATCTCACTGAAGCAGGGCAGAAAATTGGAGCGCAAAAAATTCAGCGAACTAACGACAGCTGTGCAATGGCTGAAGGAAAACCCCTATTGCTTTGTGGAGTTGACCTACGAAACAGAGAATTCCATAGATGCGGCCACCAGAAAAAGTATACTCCAAGCGCATGATGGGATCATCAACCTTATTCCTCAAATCAAAAACCTCGATGAGGCGGCAAATAACCAATTGCAGGTAGAAGATTTAGAGAAAGACATGACCAGTTTGTTTAACATGTATTACGAAAGTGAAAAAGGTCAGAAACCTAACGAGGAATTAATGTCCGTTTTTAAAGAGATTCTTAGTCAAGACAAAAATATATGATTCCGTTAAAGCTTACAATACGAGGATTATACTCCTACAAAGAAGAGCAAACCATAGATTTTGAAAAACTTACTGCTGCGGGCATGTTTGGTATTTTTGGTGCAGTTGGCAGTGGTAAATCTTCCATTTTAGAAGCCATTTTGCTGGCTTTGTACGGCAGTACAGAAAGGCTTTCCGACAGAGGAGAAAAGAACAGTATGGTCAACCTTCAGAGCAATCAATTATTGATCAGCTTTGAATTTAGGGCTGGGAAAAATAATAGCCATCATTATTTGGCGAGGTATTCGGTGAAAAGGAATGCCAAAAACTTTGAAGAGATCAAACCTGCTGAACACACTTTTTACATCAAGGAGGGAGAAGAAATTACACCTGTTCATCAAAATGCCGAAGCGATCATCGGCATGAAAAAGGAGCATTTTAAACAAACAGTAATTATCCCCCAAGGTAAATTCAGGGAATTTATAGACCTAACACCTGGCCCAAGAGCAGAAATGATGAAGGAGCTCTTTGGCTTGGAGCGGTTTGACTTGTCTGCTAAAACAGGGAGTCTATTGAAAACGGCGAAAAACGAACTGATTCGATTGGAAACCCAATTGGAAGGATTAGGAGATTCTTCTGAGGAAGTTTTAAAAGAGAAGGCTCAAAAAAGAAAAGACCTCTTAGAAACTGTCAAAAATGCTGAAGAAAGTTTAGAAAAAGCCTACATAAAACTACAGTCACTTGAAGCTATAAAAAAGAAGCACACACAACTACTTGATTTCAAATCACAATGGGCACAACTTCAAACCCGTGAAACTGAGATTGAAGACAAAAAGAAAGAACTGAAAGCCTTCATCCAAGCAAATAGCCACCTACGTCCTATCTGGAATCAGATAAAAGATTGGAAAATGGAATTGGAAAAGGCCACTACTGGACTGGTCAATTGCAATAGGTTTAAGGAGACCTATTCTGAGGATATCCACAAACTAGAAGATCAGGAAAGAGAGCTAAGAAAAAAAGCTGAAAAAAGACCTTTGCGAGAGGCTAAAATCCGGGATCTTAAAATGGTATTGGAGATTCAAGTCATTAAAAAAAGACTTATTGAAGCCCAGAATAAGGTAGCTTCTCTTCAACCAAGAATAAATGAAGACTTGGAAAAGCAAAAGATGCTGGAGAAACAACTTTCTATTCTTGATCATGAATTGGACAATAGTAGGAGTCAAGCAACTAGCACCCAACTGGCAAAGCTTACCGGCGACATCAAGGATTGGAATACTTTCACGGAAAATAAAAGCAACCTAGAGCATGCTTTAGACCAGATCAAATCGGAGATTGAGATCATAAAAGGCAGGGAGGAAAAAATCACCGCTACTGTCCCAGACAAATTCAATGACTTGGAAGGTTGGGCCAGTTGGGAAAACAATAACCTTAAAACAATAGCGACAGCCAAAGAAAAGTTAATCGAAAATAAAGCCTTACAAGCCCATGTTAAAAATTTAAAAGAAGGTGAGCCTTGCCCCCTATGTGGCTCGGTACACCATCCCATACCCCTTTCAACCGATCAGACAGAGAAGCAAGTAGCCGCATACAACCAGCAGCTAAATGATTCCCAGCAGACATTGGAGAAGATCCAGCAACTTTCCCGTCAACTTTATGATCAAAACCTTCAACGGACCAATCAATCAAAGCTTTGCACTGATAAAGAGCATGATTTAAAAACATTAAACCTTCAGTTTTCAAAATTGAAAACCAGCCTGGTAGATGAAGGTGTGAACAATCTTGAAGATTTAAAATTAAAACTTAATAACCTTACTGATCAAATACAAAAAGAAGAGTCCCTTCGTAAAACGGCCAAAGAACATAGAATGCAGCTGGAAAATCTCCGAACACAAATTGAAAATGGTCAGCAGCAATTGAGAGCGGAAGAGCAAAAAACAATAGAACAGAAAAGCACACTTAAAGCAAAGGAAGAAGAAGTAAATGACCCAAATTTCAGCAATGGCTACATGGAATCTTCTACTGAAACCATCCGACAAACAATTAATTCTGTACAAAAAGACATTGAAGATACTGCCAATTTATTGGATGGAAAACAGAAAGTGTTGAAGGAAAAACGCAATGATGCAGCGACCAACTTGGCCAACCTGGAAAATTTCAAAAAGGACAAAGAAGAGGCAGGGCTTAAATTAGAGGGGTTAACCAAAGAATATGGTGAATTAAAAATCAAGTTGGGTCAAACGGATCAAGTTCTGTTGGAAAAACTTTTTAGTAGTAACCTCGACGAAGAAAAATTTGACCGTGAGATTAGAGATTATGAAAAAGAGTGTTCTATTGTAAAGTCTCATTTGGCCGCATTAGAAGCCGAGGAGGGCATTTCAAACTTTGACCAAACTCATTTTGATTCCCTTAAGGAAGACTGTGACACCAAAAAAACCGAACTCGAAAGTGTTAAGAAGGGAAAAATCAATCTGGACCGGGACATTTCAGACCTGCAGGAAAAATTAGAGACAAAAAAAGGCTTGATGAAAGTACTTGATGCCATGGAAAACAGGGCATCCAATTTAAAAGAATTAGAGCAACTCTTTAAAGGCAGTGGGTTTGTGAAATATGTCAGTAGTATTTACCTCAAAGAATTGTGTAACACGGCAAATAAAAGATTTACTCAACTTACCAAAAATAGCCTACGACTAGAGATTGATGCCAACAATACTTTTTGGGTGGTGGACTATTTGAATGAAGGCAAAAAGAGATTATTAAAGACTTTGTCTGGTGGCCAAACTTTTCAGGCATCCTTATGTCTGGCATTGGCATTGGCGGAAAAAGTCAAATCACTTAATCAAGCGGACCAAAGTTTCTTTTTTCTTGATGAAGGCTTTGGTGCATTGGACAAGAAATCACTCCGAATTGTTTTTGAGACTTTAAAAGCACTTCGTCATGAAAATAGAATAGTGGGCATCATAAGCCACGTAGAAGAATTGCAGCAAGAAATAGAAGTTTTCGCCAATATAGTATTGGATCCTGAAAAGGGTAGCCAGGTCTTGTACAGTTTCCAATAAAAGCAAAAAGCATCCCTAAATCCAGGGATGCTTGCAATTGTATTGAAAGGTAAAAATAGCTTATGCCTTGGCTTTTTCTGCTAATTTCAGTCTTAGGATAAAATCACTAAGTACATTCATATAATTTATAAATGCTTCATAGGGACTTTCATAAGGGCTAAAGTAAGCGTGAATGTCTCCGTCGGAGAAAAACTTGGTACACATATAATAGAAGTGGTCACTTGTCTGCAAGTAGCGCCAATCTTTATTAATGTCCTGATCATCCAATCTTTTGACCTGTTTTTCCAACTCAAAAAGCCTATCAAACGCTTCATCCTGAAGGTCATTCCCTAACCATGCGGTAAGGTCGCGCTCTTCATCTGCCCAAGAAATGGGAGTGGGAACATTTATTTGTCCCACAGGAGACGCATTCGCAATCACTTCTGAAGGCGTGGAGAAATTGAAATTTGTTTGGTGTAATATGGCATCAGGAAGTTTTTTCATGAACTCAAAAATTCCTGTTTCCTTCCATTGGTGTTCACCAAAGGTTTCGTAATCCATAAACAGGTTGATGACTTCGTCGTCTTTGGGCACCTGGTTCAGCCAGCCTATAAATTTGTCAGTGGTTAGCGGGTATTCGTTCCATGCTTTTTCTCCAAATCTAAAAGCAATGTCATCACTTAACCTAAAGTTTTTGAGTAACACCTTAAGTTTAGGTTCTTTAGCATTAACATAAACGAAATTAGGACTTTTCCATCCCAGAACATGCTTGGCTCCTTCGGATAATATGCCTTCAAAACCCATTTTTGCCACCATTTCTCCGATATTATCTGAATAAATCAGCTCGGTATTCCTGAAAACTTTAGGTTTGTAACCATTGAAGTGATGCTGAATTTTTTCCTGGTGTAAGCTTACCATGTCCTTAAATTCAGTTTCACTTTTGAGGGCACACAGAGAGTGTCCGTAGGTTTCGTTTAGTAATTCAACATGCCCTGTGGCCACCAATTCCTGGAAGCTATGTAATACTTCCGGCGCATAAGCCTCCATCTGGTCGAGAACAGTCCCAGACAGGGAAAAGCATACCTTAAACTTTCCATCATGTTTCCTGATTAATTCCAACAAAAGTTGGTTCATAGGCAGGTAGCACTTTTTGGCTACCTTATTCATGATGTTTCTGTTCGAGTAGTCATCCCAATAATCATGATCATCCCCTATCTCAAAAAAGCGATAAGGTTTTAATCTAAAGGGTTGGTGTACTTGAAAATAAAAACAAATGGTTCTCATATTCTATTGGTTAACGGTTTGCTTATAAATCCCAATTACCTTTTCGGCAACGTGCTCCCATTTGAGCCTTTTTAGTTCTTCTCTTCCCATTTCTTGAAACATTTTGGAAATTCCATTATAATGCAATAGCGCAAAAATAGCATCCGCCATGGCATCAATGTCCCAAAAATCAACTTTTACAGCATTTTGCAGCACCTCTGCTACTCCCGACTGTTTGGAAATGATCACAGGTGTGCCATGTCTAACGGCTTCCAAGGGTGAAATCCCAAAGGGTTCCGATACTGACGGCATGACGTATACATCGCTTAAGGCAAACATTTTGTCCACATCATCTCCCTTGAGGAATCCAGTAAAATGAAATTTTGTCCCTATCCTCAATTCAGCAACTCTTTGAATCATTCGGTTCAGAAGATCACCTGATCCTGCCATCACAAACCTGACATTTTCATCCTTTTCAATTACTTTTGCTGCGGCCTCCACAAAATACTCAGGTCCTTTCTGGAAGGTTATCCTGCCTAAAAAGGTGACAATTTTTTCAGGCACTTGCTTTACAAAATTTGACTTTATTATACTGGCATCTAAAACGGCATTGTGCACTACAGTCACCTTTTCTTCTGGTATACCATATTTGGTAACAATAGTGTTTTTTGTAAGTTGGCTTACAGCTATAACTTTATCGGCTGCTTCCATTCCCGCCTTTTCAATATCATACACTCTTTGGTTCACGGTTTGGCCTGAGCGATCAAACTCAGTGGCGTGAACGTGGGCTATCATCGGTTTTCCGCTTATCTTCTTGGCCGCAATTCCGGCAGGAAAAGAAAGCCAATCATGGGCGTGTATGAGGTCGAATTTCTTATCCTTGGCAATCTGTGCAGCGACCAAGGCATAACGGGACACTTCCAAAATAAGGTCTTTACCATATTTCCCACTAAAGTTAAATTTGTTAGCCAGCACACCAGATTCAAGTTCATCCTGATCTTTTAACAAACGTTCGGTATGGTTATGATATTCCTCAGGGCTTAAGTAAGGCACCAAAAAAGAGCTTACTTCAAGATAGGTGAGGCTTTTCCAAATGTCCCGAAAGCGGCGTTCGCGATAATCTATTTCAATTTCACTCGCGTTTACAAACTCCGCCAATGGATCTTCATCCCCCCACAACTTTGGAACAACAAAAATCAGGTCTTGTTTGTGGTGTTCCATTCCCTTTACTAGTCCGTAGCAGGCCGTACCTAAGCCACCGGAAATATGAGGAGGAAATTCCCAACCAAACATTAATACTTTCATAGATGGTTCTTTACAAGTTGTTGATTAAATATTTCATCCTTAACAATTCGCCTACACTCCATGCCTGCGATATGGCCCCTTTTGGTCTATGGGGGGGATCTCCTTCATAAATCTCAGCAATAGTTCCTACCCCGTACTGGGTCATCACACCATCAAAGCTACTGATCATATTTTCTACCAGTTTTTTACCCTGCTTGCCATGTAATTTCAGGTACCCTTCAGCAAAATGTCCCAATAACCAAGGCCAGGCAGTGCCTTGATGATAGGCATTGTCTCTTTCATTTTGGTCTCCTTTATAATAGCCCTTGTATCTTGGATCACTAGGTGCTAAAGTTCTAAGACCACGATTGGTAAATAAGTTGGCCTTAACCATCTCCAAAACCTTGTCTTTTTGCTCATTGGACAATGGGCTATAAGGCAATGAAGTAGCAAAAACCATATTTGGCCTTATAGACCAGTCTTTTCCTTCCTCGTCTATTACATCCGCCAGATAGCCTTTCTTTTCAGACCAAAATCCATCCACAAAGGATAAAGCAACTTTATCTGCCAGTTCGAGCACTTCCTCATCCCCTGTCAATTCATGGTAAAAACACAAAGCATTGTACCACAAAGCATTGATTTCCACTGGAGAACCAATCCTAGGAGTGACAGGTCCTTCTTTTGTGACAGCGTCCATCCAAGTTAATCCAACTCCTTCTACTCCTCCACTAATTAGGCCATTTTCCTTTACATGTATTTTAAATACAGTACCCCTCTTAAAGCCGTCTATAATCCCTTTACATTTTTCTATGTATTTGGATTTGATGGTTTCTTTGTCTCCAGTAAAAATAATATATTGTTGTAATGTCCAAAAAAACCACAATGGAGCATCTATGGAATTCATATTGGTCAATACCCCACTGCCTACATTTGGAAACATCGCTCCCTGCAAATCTTTGGACATCGAATCCATTACATCTAGAAATGTTTGTGTATCGCCCATGGTCAAAGTTAAACCAGGCAATGCAATAAAGGTGTCTCTTCCCCACCAACCAAACCAAGGGTACCCTGCCACTACGCGTGTTTCACCGTCACGTCGGCTAATAAACTGCCCGGCAGAATTTTTTAAACAGTTCTCGAAATTATCTCTAGGAATACGTCGATTGATTTCTTCGTTAAATTTGGAATGAAGTTCATCTGTTTCCGCTACTTTCAGTCCTGCAGCAAAAACAATGCTCTCTCCTTTCTCCATCTCAAACTCAAAGTATCCAGGAACATATAAATCTTCCTGATAATCATATCCACGCTCAATCTCTCTTATGTATTCAATATTATAAAACCAATCTGGTACTGGAACGAAGTCATTGGCTTTTGAAATCTGTATGGATAGCGGATCATAGGCATCATAGAGCTTGACCTGTACACCATTCTTTATTTTTTTAGTTTTTTTATTTACGTAAGTATTTGCTTTGGAAAGACCATGGTACCCCCTAAAAGCAAGAAATGGGTTAATCCTTAATATCGTTGGTACAACTGCATCCACCAAAGTATACCTAATCATGACCCTATCCTCAGTGGAGTCTAGAATAATTTCCTTTTCTAAAATCACTCCTCCAACCCTATAAGTTAGCTTAGGGATTGGCTCGGAATCAAAATCTTCAAGGTATTTGTGGCCTCTGGGAGAATAATTACCTGGGTATTTATTGATGCCCAAATTAAAGACAGCATCTTTTTGAACAATCGTTTCGTGCACGTTGGATAGTAACACATGAAGCTGTCCGTCTATTTGAGGTTGTGGGGCAACCAAGAGTCCATGATATTTCCTGGTATTGCAGCCGATAATCGTTGTACTCGTATAGCAACCCAATGGGTTGGATCTTATGATCTCCTTATCCAAAGAGTAATTAAGGTTGATGAGTTGAGTCTTATCGAAGTGTATATAGCTCATTTAAACAAAAGTTTGAGGTTTTTATAAAAATACTTTAATACTTCGTAAAGAAAAATATTTAATATAAAAACTACAGCAAATAAGTAAAATGATAGCGGCAAACTCAATTTTTGAGCAAAAAAAAAGGAACTCAACAAGAGTCCCTTTGGAATTAAATATTTTATATACCTATCAAGCGCTTTCCTTTTGAATTTTTTCAAAATTTCTGATTGATTCCTCAAACTTAATCATATACATCTGAACCTGATTTAGGTTAATGTATCTTATTTTGGGGCTTTTTTTTGAAGGCTGAAGTAACTTAAACATGATCTACTTAATTAAATGAATTCTACAACGGACGCTAATCAAATAACATGCCACTTACTGAAGATAGCATAACCTATGGGCATAGCCAGTTATCAAGCTTATTGAGCACACCCTAACTCACTGCTTTTCAATCATTCAACAAGCAAAAGAGTGGAAACGCAACTCCTTGACATGAATTCACCTTATAGGTTCAAGGCTTTGGACAGTTAAATGTAAAAGCAGTTATAAAAAAAACAACCCTCCCTATTAATAGGGAGGGTTTGGGTGAAAGACCGGGTTCGAACCGGCGACCTCTGGATCCACAAACCAGCGCTCTAACCAGCTGAGCTACAATCACCATTTTTAATCCTTTACTGATTCTTTTATCAGATGGGAATGCAAAGGTAATATGCTTTTTTCAGTCACGCAATACCTAGCTACACATTTCTTGAGAATTTAAGCCTTTCGCCCTTTTTTTCTTCATTAAAGACACCATTCTCATAGGCTAAATGTCCAGACACAATGGTATGCGTTATTTTAGAACGAAACTTTTGACCTTCAAAAGGTGACCACCCACATTTTGAAATTACATTTTCTCTCTTGACCTCCCAAGGATCATCCAAATTTACCAAAACTAGATCAGCAAAATAACCTGCCCTTAAATATCCACGCTTTTCGATTTCAAACAATATGGCAACGTTATGACTCGTTTTCTCCACAATTTGCTCTAAACTAATCTTACCATCATGGTACATTTCAAGTAAGGTTGCTAAGCCATGTTGCAATAGTGGCCCTCCCGAAGGTGCTTTAAGATAGGATTGCTCTTTTTCTTCTATCGTATGTGGAGCATGGTCTGTGGCGATCACATCGATATTCCCTTCCAAGACTCCTTTCAATATGCTCTCTCTATCTTCCACCGTTTTGATCGCTGGGTTCCATTTGATAAAATTCCCTTTTGTGGCATAGTCTTCTTCAGAAAACCACAGGTGGTGAATGCAGGCTTCCGCCGTAATCCTTTTTTCTGACAAGGGTAGGTTTTTATCAAACAAACCAACCTCTTTTCCAGTACTGATGTGCAACACATGTAACTTAGTACCATACATTCGCGCCATATCTACTACAATCTTGGAAGCGTCGTAACAGGCCTCTTCCGAACGGATCTTTGGATGAAGCTTTACAGGAATATTTTCCCCATATTCTTTCTTATAACGCTCTAAGTTTTCCTTGATGATATTGTCATTCTCACTGTGCGTAGCGATCAAAATAGGGCAATCTCTGAATATCGCTTCCAGACTCTTGGGATTGTCTACCAGCATATTGCCTGTAGAGGAGCCTTGAAAGACTTTCACCCCACAGACATTGTTAACATCCACACTTTTTATGGTCTCAATATTTTCATTTGTAGCCCCTAGATAAAAAGAATAATTCGCCAGTGACTTTTGAGCAGCATTGGCATACTTTTCCTCCAGTAGCTCATGGGTGGTGCTTTGAGGAATCGTATTGGGCATTTCCATAAAACTCGTAACACCTCCTGAAACCGCCGTTTTACTTTCAGTGTAGATCTCTGCTTTGTGGGTTAATCCTGGCTCTCTAAAGTGAACTTGGTCATCAATTAAACCTGGTAATAAGTACTTTCCACTGGCATCTATGTCTATATCCGCTTCGTATCCTGACAAATCACCACCAACTGAAAAGATCAACCCCTCCTTTATATATACATCTCCTCTTATAATCTTACCTTCATTTACTATATTTGCATTACGGATTAGTATTCTTTTCATAGCATTTGTTTTTAATGGGTAGGTGCATGGGTCGAAACACCTCTTAATATTTTCCTAAATTTATAAAATCATGTCCGATCAGCTACCATCTTTTGATAATTTTAAGCTCAATAACCAACTTTTAAATGCTGTGAAGGAAATGGGGTATGAAAAACCTTCACCAATTCAGGAAAAAGCAATACCATTGGCGCTGGCTGGTCATGATATTTTGGGAATTGCACAGACAGGCACTGGTAAAACTGCTGCCTATGTTTTGCCCCTACTTTTTAAAGTAAAGTATGCGCAAGGACACCACCCCAGGGCATTGATTATGGCTCCCACCAGGGAGTTGGTTATGCAGATTGAAGAAGCCATTAAGGAGTTTGGTAAATACACTGATCTAAGGTACGTATGCCTTTATGGGGGTCTTGGCCCAAAACCACAGATAGAAAAGCTTCAGGAAGGTGTTGACATAATAATTGCCACCCCAGGCAGGTTCAATGACCTTTACCAAAAAGGAGAAATTTACACCAGGGACATCAAAACGATGGTTTTGGACGAAGCTGATAAAATGCTTGACATGGGCTTTCTTCCACAAATTAAAGCCATCCTTGAAGTCATTCCCGTTAAGCGGCAAAACCTACTTTTCTCTGCCACCTTTAGCCAACGGGTAGAAAACCTATCTTATGATTTTCTGGAATTCCCTGAAAGAGTGGAAGTCGCTCCGCAAGCAACCACTGCGGAAACCATCGCACAATTAAAATATTATGTCCCAAATATTAAAACAAAGTTAAGCCTGCTTGAAAAACTTGTGATGGAGGAGGGTTTTGAAAGAGGAATCATCTTTACCAAATCTCGTATCAATGCTGACACGGTCTATAAATACCTCCAGAATCATCATTCAGGAAGTATCAGGGTGATTCACGCCAACAAAGGTCAGAATACAAGGATCAACAGCATGGATGACTTCAAAAAAGGAGAGGTAAAAATACTGGTAGCTACGGATGTGGCTGCTAGAGGACTCGATGTGAGTATGGTTAGTCATGTAATCAATTTTGATGTGCCATTAATTTACGAAGATTACGTCCATCGAATTGGTCGAACAGGAAGAGCAGAAAATGAGGGCAAAGCAGCAACCTTTATAAATCCTGCTGAAGCGTTTCACTTCGAAAAAATTGAAACAATCATACGAATGATTGTAAATGAGCAGCCAATTCCGGGTGACATCACCCTACATGAAACTCCTTTTGAAGAAAAACAGGCATACGAAAGGGAAATAGATAAACAAAAAAGAGGACACGACCCTGATTTTAAAGGGGCCTTTCATGAAAAGAAGGGGCCTCCAAATGCTTATAAAGAAAAAGAAGAAAAGCGAGGGAATAAAAACAGCAAGGCCAAAAGGAACAGGAATCAAATGAAGAAAAAAAGTAAGCATAAAAACAAATAGGGCGTATAAGTCCTATTTGTTTTTATGCTTACCTCATTATGATAATTCTTTATTCCCTAAGTTCATATCTACTATTGGTGGAATGTTTGGGAAATAAAGCCAAGAACCACTGGAAGTGAATCTCTCCAATAGGTCCAATTATGAGCCCCGTCACGTATTCTAAATTCATGTGGTATCTCCATTTTTTTCATCGCAATATGTACTAGGCTATTTCCTTCATAAAGGAAATCATCATCCCCACAATCAAAAAACCATTTAACTGATTTTATCTCCTCAGGGTCATTTAACTCAAGCTGTCTTAAGGCCTGGTGTTTATCAAAATAGGCCTGTAGCGAAGCCTTATCCTTCACTGAAACCTTATCTTTCGCCATTCTTTCCTTAAAATCCTCAAAACTTGAATTTCTCAAAGAAGCACTCAAAGGACAGGCAGAAGAGAATAAATCTGGTCTATGCATAGCATAGAAATAAGTGCCGCCACCACCCATAGAAAGCCCTGATATAGCCCTGTATTTTTTTTCGCTTTTGATACGGTATTGAGACTCTACGTATGGCATTAATTCTTCGAAGAAAAAATCTTCGTAACGCCAATCATTGGTTAAATCATTAAAATAACCTCTTTTTCCCGTATTTGCATCTGGCATCACGATAATCATGGGAGTAGCTGTACCATCTGCAAATGCCTCATCTGCGATGCGTTGCACTTCCCCAAACTGAACCCATCCAGTTTGATCATCCCCTGCCCCATGCAGCAAATAGAGCACCGGGTAGGACCGTTGCGAATACTCATAACCTGGCGGTAAATAGACAGCAAACTTTCTTTCCATGTTAAGAATTTTACTGTCCATGGTCAAGGCATCAAACACCCTGCTTTGCTGGGCCATCAAGCCTGAAAGGGTCAAGAAAAATAAAGGCAAAAGAATACGGATAATTATCATTGTTCTTATGGTTTATGTTTGGGTAGGGAAAGTAAAGAAATATTCTTAGTTATCCCTTTTTTCAGCACTTATTATCCTATATGTTCGTGAAAATTGCTTTTATTTTTATTAATTATTCAATTACCCACTACCTATTTTTTACTATTTTGTCATAAGAATCCAAACTTACATATACCTTCAGCTATGAAAAGAAGAAAGTTTTTATCCAAAAGCTCACTTGCCCTATTGAGCGCTGGCTTTTTAGGGGCTACTGATTTACCCTTTAGAATAAAACAAGACCGAAAGTTTAAAATAGCCCTAAACCCAGGGATTATAGGAGTCAAAGCAAATCTGCAGCAAACCCTAGATTATGCCATCACTTATGGCTACGAATCCATTAGCCCTTTCGTGGAAGAAGTAATGCAACATTACTCCGAACAAGAATTAGCGGCACTAACAGCAAAAATGGCAACCCATAATATTGGATATGGCTCCACTAATATCCCAGTAGAATATAGAAATGACAAACGCAGGTTTCTGGAGGATTTTAAAATGTTAGAGGGATTTTGCAAGTCTATGGAAATACAAGGCGCAACCCGAATCAATACATGGATCATCTCTTCCCATAAAGACCTCCCGTATAGGGAAAACATGAAACAACATGCTTTTCGACTAGGAGAATGCGCCAAAGTAATGGAAGATCATGGCATCCGCCTCGGTCTGGAATACCTGGGAACGAGACCACTACTCAACCAAAATCGATATCCGTTTGTAGCCAATATGAAAGAAGGTCAGGAGCTGATTAACGCAACTGGCCAAAACAATGTAGGCTTTGTTTTGGACTCTTTTCACTGGTATACTGCCAATGACAGCAAAGAAGACATCCTCCAACTAAAACCTGAGGACATTGTGGTAGTAGACATCAATGATGCTAGAAGTGGATTTACCAGAGAAACCCAAAGGGATGGTAAACGTGAATTACCATTAGCGACAGGTGTAATCGACCTTAAGTCCTTTCTGGAAGGTTTGGTAGAAATTGGTTATGATGGACCTGTCAGAACCGAGCCCTTTAATCAGGCACTCGATGAAATGGAAAATGAGGCTGCATTGAAAAAAAACAAGGCTGCAATCATTAAAGCACTTGCATTAGTGGGCATGTGATAGGCATTTTCAATTCACCTATCAAAAGCCTATTGGATTCAGACAAATTTACGAATACTCATCATATAGCCCAAATGAAGGCCTTCATGGAAATTATTAAAGACAATGGCATCCTCCACAGTGCTTAAGTGAAAGCCGGTTTTTGTAGTTTTTTCATGGAAAGTAATAAATTTACCACTATCGTAATCAGACTCCGTTTGTTCTATTAATCCGATTAACAACGATTTTAATTCTTCCTGTTCTAAAGCTGATACAGGCTCATTGGGCTTGGTCCCTATCCCATACTTTCCAAACATCTCATCTGACACATGTCCCTGCAAACCTGCACCTTTATAAACAAGTCCTTGCTGGGCCACAATTACATGTCCAATATTCCATATAAGGTTGTTATTAAACCCTTGAGGTATTTTATTTAACTGGTCAAGTTTATAGTTTTCCAGAAAATTGAGGTAAATGCCCCTACTGGTCTTCCAGGTTTTAAATGTAGCTTCCATTAGTAATACTAGCGTGTTTAAAAGACCTTATAATTATACGATTAATCAGGCCTTTGTATTCAATAATTATATTTTGACCGGACGAATACAACTATCAGGGTTCAATAGAGAGAATCAAAACTTCTCAAATGCTTCGGATGGATTATTTTTTTGGAGGACTAATCATGATATGGGCACGATGAGTACCAGGATCCATTATCCATGGCATTCCTGGCACGTCAGGTTTTAAAGCCAAACCTGTACTTTCTTCAGTGGCCCAAGGGATATAGACTACGTATCGAAGATAGGTATTGTCAACCTTTCCTTTGGAGCCATCAAAGTCAGCTTTATCAGCTGTCAAAACATAAAGGGCTGCAGGAGCATCAGGCATTTTAAAACGACCACTTTTGGCTTCCTCCTCACGTGTATCAAATATCTGCTTGAAATTTTTACCATCTTTTTTAAGCACTCTGCCTCGTTCCATAAAAGGCTCAAGATCTTCGTGGTAACAAGAAACGCTGAATCCATCTGCCTTGGGATCGTCAGCAATGCATATCATTTCATTACTACCTTCCCTTAAAACCGCCCATTGCCCATTGCTATCATAGCCATAAACTTTGGCCTCTTTCCTAAAATCTTCTGGAGCAGCCAAGACCGCCGTCTTTATTTGAACAGTTTTATCAGGAACTTGCTGAGCATCAACTCGGCCTATCAAAAATAGAATGAAAAGACTAAACAATAATTTTTTCATGGCTAGGACTACTGTAAGGTTAAAGTAATTTTTAATCAATATACTCAATCTTTTGATTTCATTGAAAAATTATCCAGAAAACCTTTCACCCCGAAATAGGCAATAGACAATCTATTGCCTGTTGATCCGCCGCTGCGGAGAAAATCAGCCATTTCGTTGCTGTTTTCAATTTCACCATAGCGATGCTAAGCTAAAATCTGCCTACAGCCTGATGTCATTGCGATTACAACACTTCCCGTAAATACAGGTCAGGGTTTAGCCCTGACTATTGTCAGAGCGGAGAAATCCCGATACTTAATCAAGGTTCATCAGAAGCAATTGATTACCACTATATTAAGGTTCTTTAGCATTTATATTTCGACCCTTTCAATCAATGGGCCATCCAATGAACTGAGAAAAAAATGAATAAGCAAAACCCAGTATAGAAAATTCTACCCCTATTGAATAGACAAGGCTTGAAGGAAATTCAATTATAAAAAAAGGGTTGGAACTATGGTCCAACCCTCTTTTAATTCATATATGTGATTTCTATATTACCTTTCACTTCGGTTATTGATGCGATCCACAGGTGTTCTATTTGCTCTATTGGCCAAATCCCATGCAGTATGAAATATTAACTTGGCCCTCTTTTCCATCAACTCAAATTCAATCTTGTCAACGGTATCTGTTGGCTGGTGGTAATCATCATGTACCCCATTAAAAAAGAAAATCACAGGAATATTATGTTTCGCAAAATTATAATGATCGGAACGGTAGTAAAACCTGTTGGGATCATCCTCAGCGTCATACCTGTAATCCAAAATCAAATCGGTATAAGTGATATTGTTGTATTCATTGACAATTTTGAGTTGAGAAGACAACATTTCAGAACCAATCACATAAATATAATCCTGATTATCTGCATCCTCATATTCGTAATCAATCCTACCGACCATGTCAATATTGATATTATTAACCGTGTTTTCCAAAGGGAAAATGGGGTTTTCCGAATAATACTCAGACCCTAGTAAGCCTTTCTCTTCCCCTGTAACATTTAAAAACAGTACGCTTCTTCTTGGCTTATATCCATCACTTGCTGCTTGAGAAAAAGCTTCCGCTATCTCCATCACCGACACGGTACCAGATCCATCATCATCTGCCCCATTGTTTATTTCACCAGTACTACTCACCCCAACATGATCATAATGAGAGGAAATCACAAGTACCTCTTCTTTTTTATCTGTACCTTCCAGGAAGGCCATTACATTTTCAGTATTTACAATATCTTTCTGTTTTACCACCTGATACACCACTTTTTGAACAGGGATAACTGAAGGATCATTTTTTGCTGCTTCTTTTAATATCTCTACTGCTGTATCGAAGAGCTCTCCCATTTTTATGGAGCTAACCATAAACACTGGCTTTTGCTCGGTAGGCTTATCAAAACCCATTCTACCCTTACCAGACATGCTTTTGTATCTATTAGCCATCCGGTCAAAGTTTGCTTGTCCTTCCATGGTTACGATGATGGCTCCGGCAGCACCTGCTTCCATTACTTTATCTACCGCTTCACCCAGACTTTCGCCAATTGCCCATAAGCCTACTAATTTTCCTTCAATCGCTACCTTTGAAAGGTTTTCCTCAGTCGCCAAGCCTAAAAACACCAATTCTGACTTCCTTTTTTTCTTCATGTCGGCATCACCAACAAAAACAAAGTCCTCGTTCAAGGTTAATTTATTCCTGCCCACCTTAAGAGATATTTCTTTCCAACTAACACTCGACAATTGAAAAGGTTGTAGGTAATTTCCATCAACAGGACCTTTTAAGTCTTTGTCTTTATAAAAATTAACTAGGTATTCAGCTGCTGTTTTTTGCCCCTCTGAACCTGTATCTCTTCCCTTCAATTCATCCGAAGCTAAATAAGTCAAGTGCTTTTTCAAATCCGCACTTTGTATTGTTGAAGCATATTTTAAAGAGAGGTCTTCCTGTCCAAAAGTTGGACAGGAAATAGAGACAATAAGTAAAACTGCAACAAAAGTTAATTTATTTTTCATTTTATATATTTAATTGATTACAAAACAGCATTATTTGCTAAGTCCAAAAAATTCAAAAGGTTAATAAGAAGATATTTAAGCATCAATTCAACACCTAAATCAGCTATTATTTTTACCTTTGCGAATCCTTATAAGGTTTATTGGTCTGGCCAAAATTAATCATATTTTATCTTTTTATGAAAATCAATCTCTCTTCATCCGAAAAATTCAGAAATAGGCATATCTCACCTTCTGAAAATGATCTTCAAGAGATGCTAAAAACCATTGGAGTTGACTCTTTGGAAACACTAATTGATGAGACAATCCCAAAAAACATTCGATTAAAACAGCCCCTACAATTACCCCCTCCACAGTCAGAGAATTTATTCCTTAAAACTTTTAAAGCTACAGTAAGTAAAAACCAAATATTTAAATCCTATATAGGTTTAGGGTATTATGATACTTTAGTACCAGCCGTCATCCAGCGAAACATACTAGAAAATCCAGGATGGTACACTGCCTATACACCTTATCAGGCCGAAATAGCACAGGGTAGGCTAGAAGCTTTGATCAATTTCCAGACCATGGTCAGTGAACTTACTGGAATGGAGTTGGCCAATGCATCGCTACTGGACGAAGGAACTGCCGCAGCGGAAGCCATGGCCATGTTGGCCGCAAGCAAGGGAAGAAGCAAAAAGAAAGCCACTACTTTCTATATAGACGAAAAAGTTTTTGAACAAACAAAAGAGGTGCTAAAGACCCGAGCGGCTCCTATAGGTATCTCCCTAAAAATCGGATCATTGTCTGACCTGGACCTGACCGATCCTGATATATTCGGCGTACTAATACAGTATCCAAATTCCGATGGCGAGGTTATCGATTACAGCGCATTAGTAGCTTCTGCTATTGAAAATGAAATAACCACGGCATTTAGTACAGACCTATTAAGCCTCACCCTGCTCAAGCCTCCAGGGGAGATGGGCGCAGATGTGGTCATAGGAAGCACCCAGCGTTTTGGTGTCCCCATGGGTTTTGGGGGACCTCATGCAGCATTTTTTGCTACCAAGGAGTCCTTCAAAAGACAAATCCCAGGCAGAATAATAGGCGTATCAGTTGACAACTCGGGACGTAACGCGTACAGAATGGCTTTGCAGACGAGGGAACAACATATAAAAAGAGAAAGAGCCACCTCAAACATTTGTACTGCTCAGGTTTTATTGGCCGTGATGGCTGGTATGTACGCAGTGTATCATGGCCCCAAAGGACTAAAAGCCATCGCTTCACGCACGCATGGCTTGGCTGTCATGACAGCTGAATGGCTTAGCAAGCTTGGCTTTGAGCAAATAAACGAAGCCTATTTTGACACCATACGTTTCAAGGTAGACGAAGTGCAGAAAGAAAAAATTCGTGCTTTTGCCCTGTCCAAAAAACTAAATTTCAGATACGAGGAATCCAACATTTTACTAAGCTTTGACCAGGCAAAAACAAGGCAAGATGTTGTTGACATTTTTGAAGTATTTGCGAAATCTACAAATAAACTTCAACCAGAGATTCCTGAAATTCCTAGTCAAATAGCGTCTACCATACCTTCTACTTTAGAACGAGAATCCACTTTTCTTGAACATGAGGTATTCCAAAAATACCATTCAGAGCATGAGATGCTCCGTTATTTAAAAAGGTTGGAGAACAAGGACCTTTCCTTGGTGCATTCCATGATATCATTAGGCTCCTGTACAATGAAGCTTAATGCAACTACAGAGATGATCCCCGTCACTTGGCCAGAAATTGGCCAGTTGCATCCATTTGCGCCTCAAAATCAGGCAGCGGGTTATTATGAGATGTTTCAAGATTTAAGAAATTGGTTAAGCGAAATCACTGGATTTGCGGACACTTCCCTACAACCCAACTCAGGAGCACAAGGTGAATATGCAGGACTAATGGTCATAAGAGCTTACCATCAAAGCAGAGAAGAGGATTTTAGAAACGTAGTATTAATTCCTTCCTCAGCCCACGGTACTAACCCTGCATCAGCAGTGATGGCAGGGATGAAGGTGGTGATCATTCCTTGTGATGAAAAAGGTAATATAGACGTAGACGCGTTTAAAGAAAAGGCAGCCGCCCATAAGGATCAACTTTCGGCCTTAATGGTTACTTACCCTTCTACTCATGGCGTTTTTGAAGAAGCCATACAAGAAATCTGTGAACTTATTCACGAATATGGCGGTCAGGTATACATGGACGGAGCAAACATGAATGCTCAAGTGGGGCTTACAAGTCCAGGAATGATTGGCGCTGATGTCTGTCACTTAAACCTCCATAAGACCTTTTGCATCCCTCATGGGGGAGGTGGACCGGGCATGGGACCTATTTGTGTGGCCAAGCATTTGGTTCCTTTCTTACCTGGAAATCCTCACGTCAAAACTGGAGGAGTAGCAGCCATCACTCCTATTTCATCTGCTCCTTATGGTAGTGCAAGTATATTGCCCATTCCTTACGCCTATATTGCCATGATGGGCGAGGAAGGCTTGGCCAAAGCCACGAGAATCGCCATTCTGAATACCAATTATATTAAATCGCGTTTAGAAGCTGATTATCCTATCTTGTATACGGGCACCAATGGACGGGCAGCTCATGAAATGATCCTAGACTGTAGGGCTTTTAAAGAAGCGAGCATAGAGGTAGTAGACATAGCGAAACGATTAATGGATTATGGCTTTCATGCGCCTACAGTTTCTTTCCCAGTACCGGGAACGCTAATGGTGGAGCCTACTGAATCAGAATCTAAAGAGGAACTGGATAGGTTTTGCGATGCAATGATCTCCATTCGTCAAGAAATCAGAGAAGTTGAAGAAGGTAAAGCAGACAAAGTTTCCAACGTATTAAAAAATGCACCTCACACAGCAGCTGTTGTCATCTCAGACACTTGGGAACTACCTTATAGCAGAGAAAAGGCTGCTTACCCATTGCCTTTTGTCAGGGAGCGTAAGTTTTGGCCATCTGTTGGTAGAATTGATGCTGCCTATGGAGACCGTAACCTGATGTGTAGTTGCATTCCCACATCAGAATTTGCTACTGAAGAAGCATAATCACCAGTGGGATAAAACAAAAAACCCCAATTTGCTGTTGCGAATTGGGGTTTTTCTATCATTTTAAACTTCCTGTCATGTTTTCAGGTCGTACCCATTCGTCAAATTGTTCATTTGTCAACAATTCAAGGTCAAGGGCAGCCTCTCTAAGACTTGTTCCCTCCTTGTGAGCTTTTTTAGCAATTTTAGCAGCATTTTCATAACCGATATGCGGGTTAAGTGCTGTAACGAGCATCAGGCTATTTTCAAGATGTCTTTTTATAAAGGGTATATTAGGTTCAATGCCTACCACGCAATTGTCATTAAATGACACACAGGCATCACCTAAAAGTCTGGCGGAAGTTAGCAAGTTATTCACCATCATTGGCTTGAACACATTGAGTTCAAACTGTCCACTCATGCCACCTACAGAAATGGCTACATCATTCCCTATGACTTGAGCACACACCATGGTCATCGCTTCCACTTGGGTAGGGTTCACTTTTCCCGGCATAATAGAAGAACCTGGTTCATTTTCTGGAATAAGGATTTCACCTATTCCAGACCTAGGACCTGAGGATAACATACGGATATCATTCGCAATTTTCATCAGGCTTACGGCCAGCTGCTTCAAAGCCCCGTGGGTTTCTACAATCGCATCATGTGCCGCCAAAGATTCAAATTTATTAGGGGCAGTTACGAAAGGATTGCCGGAGAAATGAGCAATTTTCTCTGCTACTAACGCTGCATAACCGTTGGGGGTATTCAGCCCTGTACCTACTGCCGTTCCACCAAGTGCCAACTCTGACAAATGCGGAAGGGTATTATCAATCGCCTTCATGGCATGGTCCAACTGTGCCACATAACCTGAAAACTCTTGCCCCAATGTCAATGGGGTTGCATCCATAAAGTGTGTTCTTCCTATTTTAACCACAGTCTTGAATTCATCAGACTTGGCTTTAAGCACATCTCTGAGTTTTTTCACCCCTGTGAGCGTAGTATCTATCACCATTTTATAGGCGGCAATGTGCATTGCAGTAGGAAAAGTATCATTAGAGGACTGAGATTTGTTCACATCGTCATTGGGATGAATTTTCTTTTTTTCATCCTGCAAACTTCCACCCAATAGTACATGTGCACGATAGGCCACTACTTCATTTACGTTCATATTTGACTGTGTGCCTGAACCTGTTTGCCATACCACCAATGGGAATTGGTCATCAAGTTTACCCTCAAGGATTTCATCACATGCTTGACTAATAATGTCCGCTTTGGCTTGATCCAATACGCCCAAATCCGCATTGGTTTGAGCAGCAGATTTTTTCAGAATTGCAAAAGCATGGATGATCTCTAAAGGCATCTGGTGTTTTAACCCACCAATTTTGAAATTATTAACAGATCGTTGGGTTTGGGCACCCCAATATTTATCAGCAGGAACCTCTACCGGCCCCATGGTATCTTTTTCTATCCTGTATTCCATTATGTTGTGTATTGATAATTTATAAATTGACTAATTATTCTGCTAAAATACGACAGGTCAGGCATAATCCATAAAGCAGAAGGAAATTCTTGTTTGATTAGGGCTGATTTAAAGGTCAAGTCTTAAAATTGAATTGCGCAATAAGATTTGAAGTTTAATGTGAGCTTTTAAATTAAGTGATTCTACTAATAATAGTGCTCTTATTTTACCCCAATCAGATTTTCATTAGTTCATGGAAAAGCGTTTTACTTTCCCGTACTTTTCGCTTAAAATGTGTACAGGCAAATCCATAATTCGCAAGCCCCACCGAAAAGCACAAAAGCGCCAATTTCCAATCCTGGACTACTGCAAGAAACAAAACCGTCAACCCAAATGAAACGATGGCCCAAAAACCGAGAAAAAATGACGCTCCAGGAAAAAACGAATAATTCAATGACACTAGGCAGCCTTTAGAAAGCGGTGATATCTCCCCTTTGATTAATGGCAAAAAACTATCTGCCTTGTCAATTTTTTTTGAGATACTGAAGCTATTCTCGCCTATTTTACCATTAAAAAAAACTGATTTATTACTGTTCAAGAATCTTGTTTCATCAAGGAAGTCTACGCTTTTAGTGATCAATTTAAGCCTATACATCACCTCTTTACTTCTAAGGGTACTTACAAATGTCTCGCTATAGTCGGGAACCAGTTTCACCATACTGCAACAAATTAAATAGCTGAGATTTTACAAAACGGCAATACAGGAGATTTCTACCGCTACATCTTTTGGCAAACGGCTTACCTCCACGGTCTCTCTTGCAGGAGGGTTTTCTTTAAAATATTGTCCATAAGCCTCATTAATTGTCGCAAAGTCTCCCATATTTTTAACAAAAATACTGCATTTGACGACATTGGAAAAAGTAAGTCCTGAAGCCCTTAGTATCGCTTCAAGGTTTTTCATAACGGCATGCGTTTCCTCAGTAATATTAGAGGTAAGTAATTCTCCTGAATCTGCATCAAGGGCGATTTGTCCTGAAACAAACAGCATACCGTTGGCTTTTACTGCCTGGCTATAAGGACCAATCGGTGCCGGAGCCTCTAGAGAATTGATTATTTCTTTGGCCATAATATTTTTAGAAATTTAATTGACTACAAATTAAACTTTATTCATTTAAATAATCAATTAACTAAAGAAAAAGCAACTAGTTGGCGACTAATTTGAATCCCTCCCCATGGAGGGTAATGATCTGCACACTGTCATCCGTCTTAAGCAATTTCCTGATTTTACTCAAATAAACGTCCATACTACGGGCATTAAAATAGCTATCATCTCCCCAAATTTGCTTTAAAGCAAAAGAACGGCTCACATTTTCATTCAATGAAGCTGCCAATAAACGAAGTAACTCATTTTCTTTTGAAGTTAGTTTATTGGTCCCCTGTGGTCCTTCCAGAGTTTGTTTGTCATAATGTAGCGTAAAATTTCCAAAAGTGTAAGATTTCAGAACTGTCTTTTCCCCTTTGTTATTCGTTCTCCTTAATATGGCATTAATTCTCAGCAATAACTCCTCCATACTAAAAGGCTTTGTAATATAATCATCTGCTCCAATCCGGAAGCCCTGAATAACATCTTCCTTCATATTTTTAGCTGTAAGGTAAATGATGGGTATATGCTCTTCTACCTTTCTTATCTCCTTACCCAAGGTAAAGCCATCTTTTATAGGCATCATCACGTCCAGCAAACACAACTGATAATAGTTCTTTTTGTATTTGTTCCATCCCTCTTCACCATCCCTACATAAAATGACCTCATAGCCTTTCACGCCTAAGTACTCTTTTAATATATCCCCTAAGTTTGGGTCATCTTCTACCAATAAAATCTTGATCTTGCTCATTTATTTTTGGGTAAGTTTATAGTAAACACGCTTCCTTGACCAGGCTCGCTGTCTAATTTTATAGTTCCTTTGTGCGCTTCCACCATGGTTTTGACATAGGATAGCCCTAAACCAAAACCTTTGACATCATGTAAATTGCCCGTAGGCACCCTATAGAATTTATCAAATATTTTCCTCTGGGCCTCTTTGTTAATACCAATGCCCTCATCTCTTATGGCAATGGTAAAATCAGTCTCGGATTCATTGACACTGATTTTTATTTGAGGAGCACTTTTTGAATACTTGGTTGCATTGTCGAGTAAATTATTAACAATATTATTTAAATGAAAGACATCGGCATCAAGTTGACCCGAAATGAGTGAATACTCACTACTTATGGTTCCACCTCTATTTTCTACTATTAATTCAAAATGATTTTTGGCAGCATCAATAAGTGCCTTTAGGTCCACTCTTTCTAATTTAAGGTTGAAATCCTTCTTTTCTAACGCAGCAGCATGTAGGACTTGCTCAACCTGCTTTCCAAGTCTAATGTTTTCATCCTTGATAATATTCAAATACCGTTTCCGCAGTGATTCTTCCCCAAATAAATCAGGGTCTTGCAGGGCTTCTACCGCCAAACTTACAGTAGAAATTGGCGTTTTAAACTCATGCGTCATATTGTTAATAAAGTCATTCTTTATGTCAGACACCTTTTTCTGACGAATGATAACTTTAATGGCATAAACAAAACAAATAATAATAATGCACATAAATACCAATGAGCTACTCAATGGTAGAAACACCTGTCGTAGTAGATAATTTTGCTTTTTAGGGAAGTAGATCACCAAAAAATTCTCCACTCCAAGTAAATCACTGGGGAAAAGTTCCGCTTTTATTCCATTCTCCTTTAGGAAGTTTAAATCCGATACATTCCCGATCCCTACAATATTATTTCTATTATCAACAATGCCAAGTTCGAATGGTTGGTCAATTTTTCTATTGATCAATTGATCCCTCACTTCATTTTTAACCACTGTTGTATCAAGTCTATTAAGGACATGTTGATTGCCCTGAGCCAGCAATTGATGGATCACCACTTCTACCAATTCGATTTTCATATTGGCCTTAACGATGCTTTCTGCCACATTCCGTGACACATTAAGCTCCTCTATGATATAATTTTGTCTTCTATTGGCATATTGACGCTTGCTTAATCTTTGATCCTGCTCACTTAAAAATTCTAAATGCCGCTCTTTTTCAGCAAGCAGTATGGCCAATTCGTCTGGAGTAAAAAGACTAGAAGCCACTTTTGGAGACATGTTAAAATATTTCTCTATCTGACTAAAACTTTTAAGGTCCCCCTCTCTACTAGCAATTAATTTCCGGAAAGTTGGCGAAATCTGTGGTATAGGTTGATCAAACAGTGAATCCAACACTGAGGGTCTATTAACGGCTACTTTCCTCCTTCTGACTTGGACTTGGATGGGCTCAATGGGTTCCAATAATGCTTTTTGAAAAATGGTATCCCTAGCGAGGGAACTTAAAAGAATATCACTTGCTTCACCTTTCTCTATCCGCTCGGAAGTACTGGACAGTGCTTGAAATACATTTTGCTCAAAACGTTCCTCATTGATTTTAAGCACATTGCGGACCCAATAGAACTGAAAGCTTATCAAGCCTAAACTAGCCAGGGACATTAAAAAGACAATTATCTTTATACTCGTTTTTGACATATTACAAATCTAAAAGATATCACCCTCTAAATCATATCCTTAACTTTATTTAACAAAAACCATACAAAATAAATTTACCTGCTAGCGCTTTAATAACCGCGATAACCTCAGCAAAATTCCTTTTCCTAATGACTTATCTCATTTGAATTTTAACTTTAACATGCTTTATATATCTTTGCCTGCTAAATCAAAAGCGATGGAAATCAAAAATCAACAATATTGCATAGGGGAAATCCCTCTATTGGATATCGCCCAAAAGTACGGAAGTCCTGTATATGTATATGATGGAGCCAAAATTCTTCATCAGGTAGATGCTATAAAACAAGCTTTCTCTGAGGTGAAGCTTAAAATAAAATATGCTACGAAGGCGCTTTCAAACATCAATATCTTAAAATTGATGAAAAAGGCTGGCACGGGTGTGGATGCAGTTTCCGTTGAAGAGATAAACCTTTGTCTGCATGTTGGATTTTCACCAGATGAAATCATGTACACACCTAATTGTGTGGATTTTGATGAAATCAAGCAGGCAGTCGCATTAGGTGTAATGGTCAATATCGACAGTATTCCTATGCTGGAGCATTTTGGAACCGAATATGGGGGAACTGTCCCTATCTGTATTCGATTAAACCCACATATTCTAGCTGGAGGAAATGCTAAAATTTCGGTAGGCCATATCGACAGTAAATTTGGAATTTCAATACTACAATTAAAGCATGTACTCAAAGTCGTTCAGGCTTATGGGCTTAATGTTATTGGTCTTCATGTGCATACTGGATCCGACATATTGGATGCGGACGTTTTCCTTAAGGGAGCTGAGATACTATTTGATGCCGCCAGAGAATTTAAGGATTTATCCTTTCTGGATTTCGGTGGAGGATTTAAAGTAGGGTATAAGGAAGGAGATATCACCACAGACATTCAAGATGTCGGGAAGAAAGTCTCTGTCGCTTTTAAAGAATTTTGTAAGGAATATGGACGGGAGCTAGAAATATGGTTTGAGCCTGGGAAATTCCTGGTAAGCGAATGTGGTTACTTACTCACTAAAGCCAATGTGGTAAAACCTACGCCTGCAACAACCTTTGTGGGAGTGAATTCCGGACTCAATCATTTATTAAGGCCAATGATGTATGACGCTTATCACAGCGTTATAAACATCTCTAAACTTGACGGGCCAGAAAGGGTTTATACCATTGTAGGATATATATGCGAAACAGATACCATAGCAGCTGATCGCAAAATAAAAGAAGTAAAAGAAGGCGATATCATCGCAATAAAAAATGCTGGCGCTTACGGTTACAGCATGTCATCCAATTACAACTCAAGGTTTAGGCCTGCAGAAGTATTAATTATAAATGGCAAAGACCACCTAATTCGAAAGAGGGAAACCATGGACGATATACTTAGGAATCAGGTTTCTATAGATTTTTAAAAAATGGGGCAAAATAATTTTGCCCCATTTTTTTTTTACTTTTTCGTGATTTTTTCCAAAATACTTGATAGTAAATTCATTTTTAAATCCACCAAATAATACTTGGGAAATTCTCAGAATTCCTCCAAATAATTATTCTTTAACACAATTTGCATATACGGAATTTATTCTATTATTTATTAAAATATAACAGATAATAAGGATTTCATTTAACTGTATTCTAATTACATAAAATAATATTCCAAAAATTGAATTGCATTAAATGGCTTCCATAAAACAAAATACACTATTTGAAATAGGTTTTTTGGCAAATTATAGATTACCTGGTATTTTAATAAAAATGAAAATTAAACTTAACTAACTTTTAAATTTTATTTAATGATGGCATCCAAAACAAAGGCAATTATGCAGGTCCATCTGGATCAGCAAAACAATGGGGGAATCGGAGAGGACCTGTTGGAATACGCGGAAACGATGAGCGAAGCATTGGGTATGGATACTAAAAACATCCACAAGGAAATGCAAAATGGAGATTTGAACCATTTAATAGCAACCTTCAATAGGTATTTTGGCGAATACATAGAATTACTGGATTCTGATCATTCCGTTGGATTATAACCTGGTCTAATCTAAGGCATCTCGTCAAAATTACAATAGCAGAAATAATATCACCTTTTGATTTTTTTTTAAAAATCTATACTATAAGTAACAGCAATCACATTGAAATAAATCATTCTTTTAACTGGCCAAATGGCAAAAAAAATCTGTAAACAGCAAAAACATTTTTTTTTAAAATTATTAGTAACAAAAGTCATAAAGTGATTCTATGAAAATTAAATTTCATAAAAGAATTATTTTATGACTTACTTTTTTACTCCCTTTTAAAACCGAATTAGGCAAATCTGAGTTGGAAAAGGATAGACACCTTCTTGCTTAATTCAAAAGATACCGAATTATCCGGAAAGGTTAATATTAGAAATGACTTAGGACTTAAGCAGGGCTATTGATTAAAATTGGTAGATGCTGGGCTTCATTCTGTATAATTAGGTCAATGCTTAAAAGGAAAAGTAAGCCTTACTTCAACTTTTTCACCAGATATCATTCCAGGGTCGCAGTCGAGCAACCGGCTATCCTGAGAACTTTGGAAAATCATTAGATACCAGATTTCGGGTTTCTTTGGTTTTTAGGGCGAAAACAGAATAAAGATGCACCACTGTGTTTTAGAAGATATTGTGGACATAAAAAATTCATATGATTATGGTATAGTAATTAAAAAATATATTATATTTAATTCTACAATTAACCAACAAACCAATGTATAGGAATAACAACAGGCTCTTACAGTCTGACTTAAGACTGAGCGAAGATGAAAAATTAAAATTATTAAAATACTACATCAACGATCTCAAAAACGAACAAATAAAAAGGGGCTAACCGCCCCTTTTTTATTTGTCACTTTTTTTCATCAGCCCGACTGTCAACTTATTTAAAGCATCTACTTTTTCCTCAAAATCACCTTTTAAAGTATCCCGGTATTTGTTAATATTCTCTACCATTTCATTGATATCATCAGGGATTATCTCTTCAAAAAGCTGCCGTAATCTTTTGGCGGTGGTAGGGCTTTTCCCATTGGTGCTTATGCCAATTTTAATATTTCCTTTCGTCACAATGCCTCCTAAATAAAAATCGCAATATTCAGGTGTATCTGCTACATTTACCAACAGATAACGTTCTTTTGCATCGTGGTAAACCTTTTTATTTACTTCTTTGTCATCTGTAGCTGCGATCACCAAGTGTTTTTCATTCAGATAGGATTCATTGTAAGCATTCTGCACCAAATTGATATTGAGATTGGCTTCTGCTATGGTAGAAATATCATCCAAAAACTCCTTGGAAACCACCGTTACTTTAGCATTGGGACTTGATTTCAATAGAAAAGTCAATTTTTCCAACCCAACATTTCCAGCGCCTACCAACAAAGTTTCTAACTGATGTACTTTTAGAAAAACCGGGTACAGTTCATTCATTATCTATTCAATTCAGTTTATTTTCAAAGACTACAGCTTCATAAACGGCTTTCAACTTGGGACTTTCTCGAACCACATCACCTATGATGATAATAGCCGGTGCACCCACTTGGTCCTTTTGGGCTTTCTCCTCTATGTCTGCAATGGTTCCAGCGACGATTTTCTCATCACGCGTAGTTCCACGTTCTATAATGGCTATGGCTTTATCAGAAAAACCTTGCGCTTCATAAATCCTAACAATCTCTTCTAGTTTCCTGGTACCCATAAGCAACACTACTGTAGCTTTGGATTGACTGGCTAATAAAAGATCTCTAGACAATTCACCATTAGAAGTTGTTCCTGTTATCACCCAATAACTTTCAGAGACACCCCTTTTTGTCACAGGAATACCTGCAGCAGCTGGAACGGCCACGGTGGAGGATATACCAGGGACCACCTCTGCCTTTATTCCAAACTGTTGAATATAATCAAGTTCTTCTGCTCCTCTACCAAACACAAATGGATCGCCTCCCTTAAGCCTTACTACATGCCCAAACTTTTTGGCATAGTATACACACATCCTGTTGGTTTCTTCCTGAGGATTTTGACGGCTACCATTTCGTTTACCGACAAATATCTTCAAGGCTTTATCAGGGGCATGATTAAGCAGGGAAGCATCTATTAACGCATCATAAAGGACAACATCTGCCTTATTCAATGCCAAGACGCCTTTTAAGGTTATTAATTCCGGATCACCGGGACCAGCACCTACCAGGGTTACTCTTGGTCTAGTTTCATTCATCATGCATTTACTTCTTTTGCTCTGTATTCGCTGATTGCTTCAAACACCTGTTCGGCAATTTTAAAATAGGCCAAAGCAAATTCTTTTGACGGTTGATTCTCTTTAAGTTGGTAAACCAATTCCGAAAAAGAAGCAGGAAGATTAACTTTATTCGTTTCTGTCAGGTGCTTGTCAAACTCAATTACAAGGTTGGCAAAGCTATTGGTATTGACACCTTCAGCAGTAAGGATTGCTTTCCCAGCATTCATCATACTGGTATAGGTTTGATAAATCCCATCAGACCACTTTTCCGCATTCAAACTGTCCTCTGCATCAGCCAACTTCTCTCTGGCCTCCAATAATAAAGTAGACACCAAATCAATAACCACACCAGCACATTCACCAACGCCTATTGCTTTGACATACGCTTCGTCATTGCCCCAATCTACAAAATCGCTTTCTGTAATATTGTCTGTTCCAGCAAATGGTTTTAATATTTCATAGAAATACATTTGACCCTTGCGCTCATAATAGGCAGCATAGTTTTCTTCTTTTTCTGCCCCAGATTTGAAATCATCAAGAAGGGCTCGTAAAGTCTGTGGCCCTCTTTTACTTGGTACCTTGATTACCTTATCCGCAAATTTTCCTTTTCCATCTCCAAAAGTGGCTCCGCCTAGCAATACCTGTAATGCAGGTAAAACAGCCTTACCCACTTTCATTGACATCCCCTGGAAGCCAATAGAAGCCATATTGTGCTGACCACATGCATTCATACATCCGGAGATCTTAATGTTTAGGTCCTTATTGAGTAAAAATTCAGGATATTCATCTATAATCACTTTCTCCATCACTACTGCTGCGCCAGTACTACTGGCAATACCCAAATTACATGTATCAGTACCTGGGCAAGCGGTAATGTCACCTACGGAATTGTATCCGTAATCTACCATTCCCAACTTTTTAAGTTCTTGGTAAAAGAAAGGAATCAATTCTTCTTTTACATCTCTAATCAAAAGGTTTTGACGGAGCGTGAAACGGATCTCATCACTAGCATATTTTTTAACCAAAGCGGCCAATTGACGGGCTTCTTTTAGATAAAAGTCTCCGAGATGCACTTTGACACCAATAGAAAAATAACCAGCTTGCTTTTGATCCAAAACATTGGTCAATTTCCAACGCCTGTAATCCTCATCTGTAGGAACTGTAAACTCAGGCACCACAGGATCAGGCAATGCATTGGCTGCATCACTGGCTGTTGTATCGATTGGGTAACTTTGAAATGGAAGGGCAAGTTTCTCCTCGTCTACCAACCTCAAGAACTCCTCCACACCAAGATTATTGATGAGGAATTTCATTCTTGCTTTCATCCTTTTGGCCCTCTCCCCATGCCTATCAAAAACCCTTACGACTCCTTCTACAAATGGAATGATTTGATCAGTAGCCAAAAATTCATGAACCACATCAGCATGTCTTGGTTGCGAACCTAATCCGCCTCCTAGAAGCACTTTAAATCCTCTTACTTCTTTGCCATCCACTTGCCTAACCTTAGGGATAAATCCAAGATCATGAAGGTAGGAAAGCGCCGTGTCTTCGTCGCTTGAAGAAAAACTAATTTTAAATTTTCGACCCATTTCCTGACTGATAGGATTCCTCAGCATGTACCTGAAGGTGGCGTCAGCATATGGGGTAACATCAAAAGGTTCCTTGGGGTCAATTCCAGCTGTCTCTGAAGCAGTGACATTCCTTACAGTATTGCCACAGGCCTCTCTAAGGGTGACATCATCCTTGTCCAATTCTGCCCATAATTCCGGGGTGTCGTCAAGACTTACATAGTGGATTTGAATATCCTGCCTTGTGGTAATGTGCAACCTGCCAGTAGAATATTTTTCTGACACATCACAAATCCTGTTCAGTTTCCCAGAAGTCACCCTTCCATAAGGCAACTTAATTCGGATCATCTGAACACCTTCTTGACGCTGTCCGTAAACACCTCTTGCTAAACGAAGACTTCTGAATTTTTCTTCGTCAATTTTCCCGTTGCGAAACAAGGTTATCTTTTTTTCCAGTTCTAGAATTTCTTTTTCTACTACTGGATTTTCTATTTCAGTTCTGAAACTTTGCATCTTAAATATTTTTCAATTTTAGCTGTTACTATTTTGTTAGGATTTGTTGGCTATCACGCCCTGCTCATGCAGTCCACATTCTTTTTGGGAAGATTCCCACCACCACCTTCCAGCACGGGCATCTTCGCCCGGCGTTATGGCGCGTGTACACGGAGCACATCCAATACTAATAAAACCCTTATCATGAAGCGTATTATAAGGTATGCTTTTCTCCTTAATATAAGCCAACATTTCCTCCATTGTCCAATGCAATAAAGGATTGTATTTCAAAATCTGGTTTCCCTCATCCCATTCCAAAATTTGCATATTTTGACGGTTTGAGCTTTGCTCTGATCTAAGACCGGTAATCCAAACCTTTTTGCCGCTCAAGGCACGCTTTAAAGGCTCTACCTTCCTAACGTAGCAACAGGATTTTCTATTCTCTACGGATTGATAAAACCCATTGATTCCATTCTTACTTACAAGCTCTTCTACAGAAGCTGTTTGTGGATAATAAGGCTTAATAGACAAGCCGTATTTTACTATTGTTCTAGACCAAAGGTCATAAGTCTCATAGAATAGCCTTCCGGTATCTAGTGTAAAAACTTCAACAGGCAGCTTACTTGCAGCTATCTTCTGAGTGATTACTTGATCTTCTTGCCCAAAAGAAGTTGAGAAAATAATTTCTCCAGGAAATAGATCAACCAAAAGGCTCATAGCATCCTCCATAGATAGCTTTTCTATCCTTTGGGTAAGCTCTTTAATTTCATTTTCTTGACTCATAATGCTTCATTTTTCTGGGAGTAGCAGTGGGTTAGAAAGCTACCTTTAATCCTGGACTGTAAAGTACAGCCAACAGGAACTACAAAAGTACACAAAACCTACAAATATTATAGAGTAAATGGAAAAAAATTATTCCCTCTCCAAAATATCCTGCAAGGTTTTCATTTCCAGTATTTTAAGAGTCTCGTCTCTCACTTCTGCCATTACCATATTAAGGCCACACTTCTCCTGGCTGGCACATTCCTCACAGGGCTCATAATAATTCAAACTTACACATGGTAATAGGGCAATTGGCCCATCAAGTAAGCGGATAATTTTTGACAATCTAATTTCATTGGGCAATTTGATTAAGTAATAGCCTCCACCTTTACCTTTTTTACTGCCAAGAAAACCTGCTTTTTTCAATTCTAGCAGTATGTTTTCTAAAAATTTATGCGAAATACTATGGTGAGCTGAAATCTCTTGAATAGGCACGGCTCCCTGATCTTTATATTTACCTAAATAGGTCAAAGCATGAAAGGCATATTTTGTTTTTTTAGATAGCATGGGCAATTGTAAAAGTTTTCTTCGAATTAAAGATAATCACTTTCCAACAAAAATTTAATTCCTATAGCAGTTTATGTCCATTCAGGACAAAGTCGGCAACAAATAAAAAAACAAGAGCCTGATTTTCATCAAACTCTTGCTTCATCAATGTATATCTTAATAATCTAAATTTAGATCAAATCAACACTCCTCTTAACAAAGGCTGTTAAGGCTTTTCCTTTTAAAAGTCCCTGAGAAACCAAGGCCAGGTCAAATGCCTGCTTCGCTAGTTTCATTTGAACTTCTTCCTCTTCCGTTTTAAGGATTTTATCAATCAGTGGATGATTGCCATTGATTCCTACTTTATAGTTATCCGGCATCGCTCCGTAGAAGCTCATGCCTCCACCATTTTGCGCCATGTCTTTCATCCTACGCATGAATTCATCCATAGTAATAGTTACTGGCAACTCTTCAGGGCTTGCTCCTTCTATCTCTACAGTATAAGCTTTATTGGCGATTGACTTTTCAAAAACCTCTTTCACCTTATTGGACTGGTCTTCGGACAGTAAGTTTTCATATCCCCCCTCTTTATCAATCAGCTTATCCACTACATCAGCATCTACCCTCTTCATGCTGGCATTTTCCAATTTGCTTTCAAGGTTTTGGATGAAATGACTGTCGATGGGAGAATCCATCAACAATACATCATAGTCCTTTTTATTGGCAGACTGAATGAATGTATCCTGGCTATCAGCATCTGTGGCATATAGATACACTACTTTATCGTCTTTCCCAGTTTGAAATGGTTTTACCTTTTCCTGGTATTCGTCAATAGTAAAATATTCTCCATTGGTATTGGTAAGCAAGACAAAATCCTTGGCTTTTTCATAGAATTTATCTTCAGAGATCATTCCATATTTCACGAATAGGCCAATGTCTTTCCATTTTGATTCATAAACTTTTCTGTCCTTTTTGTAAAGCTCTCCCAGTTTATCCGCCACCTTTTTGGTGATGTAGTTGTTGATTTTCTTAACATTGCTGTCTGCCTGTAAGAAACTTCTTGACACATTAAGCGGTATATCTGGTGAATCAATCACACCATGAAGCAGCATTAAAAATTCAGGAACAATGTCTTTTACTTCATCCGTAATAAATACCTGACGGCTAAAGAGTTTGATTTTGTTTTTTTGAAGTTCAAAATCATTTTTAACCTTTGGGAAGTAAAGCACTCCTGTGAGGTTAAATGGGTAATCCACATTTAGATGAATCCAGAAAAGAGGATCTTCACTCATCGGATAAAGCTCCTTATAGAACTTTAGGTAATCTTCATCTGTAAGTTCACTTGGTGAAAGTGTCCAAATTGGGTTGGTTTCATTTATGAAATTGTCAACCTCAACAGATTTCCATTTCTTTTCACCCTTATCATCTACACCATCTTCAACACTTTCCGTTTTGGTGCCAAATCTAATTGGAACAGGTAAAAACTTGGCATATTTATCAAGTATTCCTTGAAGCTTAAATTTATCAAGAAACTCTTCAGATTCACTGTTAATATTAAGCGTAATCTCAGTACCTCTCTCGGTTCTTTCTCCAGGACCGATTTCAAATTCTGTACTTCCATCACAAGTCCACTTGGCAGGCTCCGCACCTTCTTGGTAAGACAAAGAGTCTATCACAACAGTATCCGCTACCATAAAGGCAGAATAAAAACCTAAACCAAATTTCCCAATAATCTCATTGGCATCCTTGGCATCTTTAAATTTTTCAACAAATTCGGAAGCACCAGAAAAAGCAATCTGATTGATGTACTTTTTGATTTCCTCCGAAGTCATCCCTAGTCCACGGTCCGTAATTTTTATCCATTTGTTGTCTTTATCAAAGCTAACGTCAATGGTTAGGTCCCCCAGTTCTCCTTTATACTGGCCTAAAGTAGCCAGCCTTTTGATTTTTTGGGTAGCATCCACTCCATTGGACACTAATTCTCTTAAAAAGATTTCATTATCAGAATACAAGAATTTCTTGATAATGGGGAAGATATTTTCGGTATGAATCGAAATTGTACCTTTTTCCTGCATGGTATTTTTTATTTTTATTTAAACAAAGTCAATTATTATCATTTTGCTTAAATCAAGTCTTGTTCCAAACTCTTTTTAGTGTCAAATTGTCAGTATCGCCTTAAAACAAAGGTGGGAAATCAATAAATTTCCCACCTGCTTATTTAAAGGCACCGTTTACAGTGTTTTTCAAAAAGGAATAAAAATATTTTAGTATTATGCCTGTCCACCAAATCCACCATAGTATGCGTCCCCTTATCCTACCTTTTATTGCATTATTGATATTGTTTCTTGGAAGCTGTCAAAGCAAAGCCCAGAAAAAAGACGATTCAAATAAAATGCAGCTTTGGTACACTTCTCCTGCCAATGAATGGCTAGAAGCATTGCCCATTGGAAATGGTCGATTAGGCGCCATGATTTTTGGCGGAATAAAGGAAGATCAAATTCAGCTAAATGAGGAAAGCCTTTGGGCAGGGATGCCAGAAGATCCCTACCCGGAAAATGTGGGGAAGCATTATGCAACCTTCCAGCAATTAAACTTGGAAGGGAATTACGAAGAAGCTTTGAATTATGGTATGGAACATTTGGCCGTATCACCTACTTCTATCCGATCTTATGAACCGTTGGGTGAATTGCATATTTCCTTTGACCATCAAAAATCTCCTGAAAATTACCGAAGAACATTAGACATGGAAACCGGAGTGATAACTTCCACCTACACCATCAATGGAAAAAGATACCTTCGGGAAGCATTCTCTTCCGCCAAGTATAACGTGATTTTTTATCATTTTGAGAGTTTAGATGGGGAGCCGGTAAGCAGCACCATTCGTTTTGACCGAGAAAAAGACATCGTTCAAAGCATAGGTGAAGGGAAAACACTTTATGTAGATGGACAGGTGTTTGACGATCCTGACGGCTATGATGACAATGTCGACGGCTCAGGTAAAACCGGTTTACACATGAAATTCGCTTCCCAAATAACAGCTACTTTGGACGATGGCAGCATCAGCGGAAACGAGAATACCCTCAACATAGAAAACAGCACCGGATATACCGTTATTGTTAGTGCAGCAACGGATTATAATTTAGCCAAGCTGAACTTTGACAGAAACATTGACGCAAAAGAAAAGGCTTTAGAATCATTAAAAGGGGCACTTGAAACAGCTTATAACACAGCTAAAGAAACGCATATTGCAGCACACAGCGAAATGTTTAACCGGGTAACGCTCTCTCTAGGAAGCCCTCTTGAGGACACTATACCTACCGACAAACGACTAGATCAGGTGCGAAAAGGCAGCAATGACAATCACATTACAGAATTGTTTTTTCAATATGGCAGGTATCTTTTGATGGGCAGCTCTGTCAACCGAGCCATCCTTCCTGCCAATTTGCAAGGCATCTGGAACAAGGAGATGTGGGCTCCCTGGGAATCAGATTTTCACCTGAACATTAACCTCCAAATGAACTATTGGCCGGCTGATCAGACCAACTTATCCGAGGCATTTGTTCCATTGTCCAATTTCATGGTAAAACTATCGAAAAATGGGGAAATAACTGCAGAAAAATTCATCGGCTCATCCGGATGGATGGCACACCATGTTAGCAATCCTTTTGGTAGGACGACTCCGTCAGGATCCACCAAAGACTCTCAAATGACCAATGGCTATTCCAACCCGCTTGCCGGGGCTTGGATGTCCCTCTCCTTATGGAGACATTATGAGTTCACACAAGACCAAAAGTATTTAAAGCAAACTGCTTATCCTGTCTTGGGTGGTGCCGCGCAATTTATTCTGGACTTCCTCAAGGAGAATAAAAAAGGTGAATTGGTCACTTCCCCTTCTTACTCTCCGGAAAATGCTTATATCGACCCAATTACAGGGAAAGTATCAAGAAATACCACAGCTGCCAGCATGGACATCCAAATCATCAATGACATCTTCAATGCTTGCTTAAAAGCAGAAGAAATCATTGGAGACAAGCAATTGACTACGGCCATAGAAAAAGCATCAAGCAAATTACCACCGATCAAAATTGGTGAAAATGGTACGCTTCAGGAATGGTACGAGGATTATGAAGAAGTGGAACCCGGTCATCGACACATGTCTCATTTGTATGCCTTGTATCCTTCCAATCAAATCACCAAGGCTACACCTGAATTATTTAAAGCAGCAGAGAAAACCATTGAAAGGCGATTGGCACATGGTGGCGCCGGACAGACGGGTTGGAGCAGGGCTTGGATCATCAATTTCTTTGCACGATTACACAAAGGAGAAGAAGGGCTTAAACATATCCATGAAATGATGGCCACTCAATTGTCTCCCAATATGTTTGACTTGCTAGGCAAAATTTTTCAGATTGAAGGCAACCTTGGGGCCACAGCAGGCATAGCCGAAATGCTAGTTCAGTCACACGAAGATGGAATCATCCGATTGCTACCGGCTCTTCCTGAAGCATGGAATACCGGTAAAGTAAAAGGACTTAAAGCCAGAGGGAATTTTGAAATAAGCATGGAATGGGAAGCCGGCAAACTCACAAAAGCAGAAATTCTGTCCATTTCCGGTGGCAAGACCAAGGTTGTGCATCAGGGCAAAGAATGGGAAATAGACCTGGAAAAAGGGGCTTCACAGGTTCTTTTATAAATTTTAATAAAATTATGAGATCTGGAGGGTAATAGTTTAACCCCATTGTCACTAGCCTATGAGACGTTTTGGAAGTATAAAAAGCCTCAAGCAACAATAATAACCCTGCGGTATCAACCCACGGAAACCAGAATATACCACCGAAATCATACCGTCAATTTCCTAAATAAAAACCAAATCCTAATCAATACGCAAAACTAAAACCCCGACAGGGGTGACATGATTATAACCGGTGGCTGAGGCCACCGGAATGGTCAATAAAACTCCAATTGATTTTGGCGGTATTGTTGCAGAAAAAAAGGAAACAATACTGACAAAATCTCTTCTAATAATCGTTTCTTCTCTGAATTAATTCACCTTAAACCCTTAATTTCAACTAACTTAGGTATTTTCCCCAATGAACAATTTTAGATAAAAGTTGTTTATTATGTATGGATCATTTAAAAAAATTCAAAATTTTTCTTTTCATCACAACAACAATTCTAATCAACGCCTGCGGCAGTGAAGCAATTCAATCCATGGAGGTTACGGCTACAGCTTACAATTCAGTAAAAGCACAAACAGCCAATAATCCGGCAATTACTGCTTGGGGCGACACTTTGAAGCCAGGAATGAAGGCCATTGCAATTTCCAGAGACTTGCTTGATTCAGGATTTCATCATACCATGGAAGTAGCCATTGAAGGGTTGGAAGGGAAATTTAAAGTACTGGATAAAATGAACCGCAGATGGACCAGGAAAATTGACATCTACATGGGTACAAATGTATCTAAAGCACGGGAATGGGGCAAGCAAGAGGTAATGATTCACTGGACACCCAGCGAATCTGAATAAAAGCGAAACATCAACCCCACTAATCCCCAAAGACTCACTAAGCCTTAAAATTGGTGTAGGTTTACAACTCCACTCTGATATCTTCTTCTAATTGGTAATCGAGGAAAAAACTTAAATTATCTTAAATTAAATCTCAATTCGTAAAACACCAGCTACCTTAAAGTCCAATAAAAAGAGAAAATAGGACATTTATATTGCAATTTACATTGCATACGATCTACAACTTGAAAGGATTCGGAGCCCTGGATGGTCGATTTTTTTTTTGTAGCCAAGGATGCTATCCATTGGGAATTCCATTTTAATAACAGGCTTCAACAATAAATACCGTGCGGTGTCAACCCACGGTAAACGGAATATACCGCCAAAATCTCTTCTGATAGTCGTTTTTTCTCAGAAATGAATTCAAATTAAACCCTAAATTTCAACTGGGTAAGGTGTTTTTTCCTTATCCTCCTGTTCATTCTTGGCCCTGAGTGAATTTTTTCTTTAACGAGTTTAAAAATTCATTTAGGGATTTCCTACCATGTTCCGTCAATTGTAACACGCCAATATCAAAGCCAAATATTAACTTCTGCGCAAACCATAAACTAC
>TARA_R110001592_G_scaffold238127_1_pt1 | contig 171092 bp, 136 predicted proteins | sample TARA_R110001592 | Tara Oceans TARA_R110001592 (sample SAMEA4398387) | marine metagenome | biome: Polar Biome; feature: [SRF] surface water layer (ENVO:00010504); material: water (ENVO:00002006), including particulate matter (ENVO:01000060) such as... | depth 5 m
ACCATATCCGTACAAAGCCTTTATTTGATATGTGCCTTATTCAATAATCCTATTTTGAAGAAATTACTAATAAAGGTCGATATTTTGGCGGTATTATTACCTTTTATTAGCAGCAATACCTACGGAATCAGGTTATACTCAATTTTTACTTAAGGCAGACAGCTTTGGCTAAATAAGTTCTTTGCCGAATTTATCTTCTATCAAAGGCATTAAAATAACTATCCTTCACGGAGCGATTTCCTATATCCTTTGATATGCCGGTCAAGAATATTACCAATATTTTGTAAAAGCATAAAGACTTCTGTTTCTATGGTAATTGTCTTTCCAAATTTTCTGATTGCTCATATTATAATTTTATCTAACTGATAGGGATACTTCGCCGCTGTCTTTCGACTTACCTTAGTATCCTCCATTACGAAGTAAATTTTGTGTTAAGGCAACGAAACAGGTAATTCAATAAACATTGACTCTAGATTTTTAGTAATTCAATTCTTATTCGCAGTTGGTGGGCATTCATAAATTCCTTAATTAAGAATAAAGCTTGGCCCTGGTTTCCCATTTTCCCTTGGTAAAATCCGGGAAATCTACTGGTCTGCTTTTGTCGGCTACTGAAGCGCCAGTAAGGGGGATAATGGCGGCGCTGGTTACTGAATCGTACACATCCCAGTCCGGTTGTTTGTTTTCTTGCAGGGCAAGGATCAATCGGTGCCAGTTGATGGGGGTTTGGGTCATTCCACCACTGCCATGTCCCCGAATTGCGCCTCCCTTTCTTTCAGGTGGAGCATAGTTTTTCATAATATCATGCGCGTATTCTTCTAAATACGGTGCAGCAGATTCCCATTGATGTGCCTCCGGGCTTCTTCCTTCAACGTAGATGCGCTGGTTATCCCTTTCCTTTAAATAAATTCCTTTGGTGCCCTGAAGTCGGAAACTTTCCCTGGGGTGAGGGGTATGGGTATCATGGTTGAGGGTGATCATTTTTCCTTTGACAGTACGGATAAGGGAAGCGTTATAATCGCCTAAGGCCATTTTTTTAGTGGCATAAGGGTGCTTTTCTCCGTATTGGGCTTTGGCGTATTCATTGAGCATGCCGGATTTGGTACTCATGGAAACAAGGTAATCAAATCGGTCCCCATGGTTGATGTCCAGTAAAGGCATGATGTTTCTCATGGGATGGTCGGGGTAGAGATTGCCGTTTTTGTCTATGGCAAATTGTAACCTCCAGGGTTCTTCTTCTGGGTTGAATTTCACCATCCTTAAGTCATGGATATAGCCACTTTCTGCATGGAGGATGTCTCCTAAAAGTCCTTTTCTCACCATATTCAACATGGTCAGGTCTCCAAAACCGCCCAATACAATGCTGGCCCACTTCCCCGTTTTTTCAAAAGTTTCTACCAATTCCCAAGCTTCTTCCAAGGTCTGGGCTAGGGGTACTTCGCAGGCTGCATGTTTCCCATTTTTCATGGCCGCCAGGCAAATGGGCGCATGGGTATCCCAAGGGGTCGCACAGATTACCGCATCCAACTCTTCTTCTTCACACATCCTGATAAAATCTGTCGGCCCTTTGTCATAAAGCTTTGGGCTCGCTTGACCGGATTCCTCAATCCATCGCTTGGCCCGGTAAAGGTTTTCGGGATCAATGTCACAAATGGCGGGGATTTCTACCCCGGTAATTCCCAGTGCGGTGTCAAGATGGTAAGAGCCTCTACCTCCTATACCGACAAAGCCGAGTCTTAGGTTTTTTTTGAAGCCCCTTGCCATGGAAGGGTTGGATAGCAAACCTGCGGACATGCCTCCGAGGGCTAAGGTGGATAGTTTGAGGAAATTTCTTCGATCCAGATAATTCATAGTGTTTTTATTTTTTAAGGTTTCAACCCGAAACAGGCATTGGCTAGATTTCCCTATGATTACTCCACTATTTTAGTGAGTCCGGAAATCCTATTGTATTTTTACCTTTAACTATTTAATATTTATATTTTTTCTATATTAAAAGTTAACCGTGTAATTAAAATCATTGTGGCATTTAAGACATTGAAACTTGTTTTCTCTGTTCATTTTTGGCTTGATCCAAAAACGAACCAAAAAAATCAAGGCTGTCAAATCTTATTTCAAATGATGGCCATGATGTAAGGAATAAAGTCCATTTAGATTGCCATCATTTGATTTTTGGTGCAGAATTCCAGGCTAAAAATGAGTGGATCTCCTTGTTGGAGCTAACTCATTTTTTTTACGCCCTCCATCCTGCACCAAAAACCATAATCTTTGAAGGCCGTAAAATGCCTTATATAACATGTTGTACTGGAGTGCTTCGTTAATGAATACGAATTTTTCTTAATTAACGAAAACCATTCTTCCCTTCAATGGCTGAAATTGTAATTTATATGCATTTATTTATTTTCTTGAAGAATATGGTGAGTGCGGTAACTAAGAAAAAGCTAAGTTCTTCAGATTTGCTTCTATACCATACGTCTTTCCAATGTTATCGAATTCGTGTTTAAAAGCTAACGGAGGAGTCCAGGATACCAATTTTCAGCATTGTACCTGTAAATCTTATCTACAACTTCTCTGGGCAGCTTCAGCCCTTTGAAAGTACCATCGACTTTTGGCACATTCATTTCATCGTCTCCGGTGAAAAATTTCCAATGTCTCAACCAAACCTCGTGGGCATGGGCCGCAATCTCATCAGCTTCGGTCAAGCCTTTGGCCTGTATATCCGATGCTCCGGTTCTCAAGTCGGTTCCGTAAATAAGCCTGTCCTGATATTTGATAAAGAAGTCATGTACACCTTGCCAATTGGTAATGGCCTGGTATTGCAAATGGGAAATTCTCTCGGCCATGTCTACCGCCATATTGGGGTACTTGTCGAGCCTTTTTGCCAGTTCATTGACGTCGTACTCCAAACTTCCCAAATGCGCCCCGACGAACATCAAGTCAGGATTATTGGCCAACATCTGATCACGTGCCCCAACTTGGTCCTCGTAAGAAGGGAAGTCAGGGAAGTTGTACATGTGGTACTTGGGATTTTCACTAAAATAATCCTTGTCTCCCTGTACAGTCATTTCCTCTAATGGCAACCAGGTGTTTTTGGGTTCACCAAGATGACCCAATAGGGTAATGTTTTTCTCCTTTAATAAATTTAGGATAGGTTTAAACTTTTTGTCATTGATGGTCACCAGTTCACCCTTTTCATTTGCCAATTCCATGCCCACGTTTTTCCATACCTTTACTGCAATGGCCCCATGGGCAATGGATTTTTCCAAATAGGCCATGGTCTTGCTTTCCCAATCTTCATCATTGAATCCATCCAATGAAAAAGTGGTGGCATAGGAAACGATGTCAGGATAATCCCGCACCATTTTTAAGGAAAAGTTTTCCTGATCTTCTGGTGGTCTTTCGGGAGAGGTATATACACTGACGGTCAGCATACCGAAGTTGTCTTTGGCTGCCTGCTTTATGAAAAGGGTGTCGAATTGGCTGCGTAAGTGTACATGGGTATCATACTTCTTTACCTTCCCAAAATCTTCCATGGTATAGTAAGTGTCTGGTGTTTGCTCAGCCATTTTTTCTTGATTTTGTGGAGATCCACAGTAAGTGAAAAGTGCCATCAGGCATAAAGAAAAAATGAATGATTTGACTCCTAGGGTAATTTTTGTCATGAATTTGGCTGTATGGTTTTTGGTATAAAATGAATGTTTTGAAGCATGGCTGTGAAGCATAAGCTTTGGTCATATATAATTCTAATATTTGCGCATTGGATTCATAGCTAATTTTTCAATGCTTTAATTTAGCCAAAGGAATTATTAATATTAGATTTTTTTTAATGTTTTTATCTATTGAGGACAAATCAAACAGTAGATTAGATATATCATTTTGAAGAATAAGGGTTTTCAAGCGTGAAATTAATTTATCAGGGACAGAAAGCTTATTTGCCATTTTGATGTAATATGGAAAGAGATAGGAGATGCGGTTTTAGGTAGCTAGTATTTGTTGTGATTTTGTCAGCATTGTCGCGAAAAAAAAGCAACAATACCGCCAAAATCTGTTGGTGTTCAATTAGCAATCCAAGGGTTATCACCCATGTCTACAAAAATGTCACCCCTGCTGGGGTTCTCCATTATGATAATATTTAGCAGTCAGTTATATCGATTTCGATTTTTACCGATAAGATGAGGTTTATTTGGTCAGGCGTTTTAATGCCACCAAAAAAGCTTCAAATTAATTCCTCTTGGTAAGGGCGGAGGACCTGTCCCAACAGGGGCGGGAGGGATTATAAGGTGAATTTCCAATTATATCAATCTTATTTTTTAAAATGTTTACGTTAGAAATCCCCCTTAGTCCCCCTTTGGGAAAAAGGGGAATTTTGATATTACCCAAATTGACTTTTGCAATACTGGCTTTATTTTTAGTCTGCCGGTTTCATTGTCACCAATTCAGCAATAAATTCCCATTTCCACAACTTCCATGTAGCTTTGATTAGGGATAATCACCTGTTCGAGACTTAATCGTAAAACAAACCGGGTAACCACAGACTCACTTCGGGAATATAGGTGATCAAAAGGAGTACACAAATACTTACTATCAAATAAGGCAAACCTGCTACTGCTATTTTCTCAAGAGAAATGCCACCTATGCTGGAAGCCACAAACAAACAAACGCCTACCGGAGGGGTGGTCAGGCCTATGACCAGGTTAAAAACCATGATGATGGCAAACTGAACAGGATCTACTCCCACATTTACTGCTACTCCTAATAAAACGGGGAACAGGATAAGCAAGGCAGCAATGGTTTCCATAAAGGCGCCTACAAACAGCAAGAGAAGATTGATCAATAAGAGCAATATGATCTTGTTGTTGGTCAACTCCAACAAGCTATTGGCAATCAACTGTGGCAATTCCTCCACTGTCATGATCCAGGCAAAGAGGTTGGCAAAGCCTACCAGCACCATCAGAGCAGCAGTTGTTTTGGCGGATTGAAGCAAAATGGCTGGGATCATCTTAATTTTTAACTCTTTGTAAACCCAAAGGCCAATAGCGATGGCGTAAATGACAGCTACAATGGATGCTTCTGTTGGGGTAAATACACCACCTATAATGCCAAAAAGGATAAGCACCGTCATCATAATGGCCCAAAAGGCCTGAAAAAAGCTTTTGAAAATAAAGGCAATTGATTTCCGCTCTCTTTTGGGGTACTTTCTTTTTACGGAGATAAGGTAAGTAATCAACATAAAACCAACTCCTAAAAGCAATCCAGGGACAATTCCAGCCACAAATAGCTTTCCAACGGAAAGCCCGGTAAGGGTGGCAGCGATGATCATGGGCAAACTCGGCGGAATAACTGGGCCTATAGTGGAGGAAGAAGCCGTAACGGCACAAGAAAAAGGAACATCATAACCTTCTTTTTTCATTGCGGGGATCATTACGGATCCAATACTGGCAGTATCGGCAATTGCTGTACCGGAAATGCCACCAAATAACATGGATGCACCTACGTTGGCCAATCCAAGACCTCCCCGAATATGGCCCAAAAGGGCATTGCAAAAATTGATAATTCTATTGGTTATCCCACTTGCATTCATCAAGTTTCCCGCCAAAATAAAGCCGGGAATGGACAGCAATACAAATACATCAATCCCTGCATACATTTTTTGCGGGATCACCATTAGGGGGATGTCACTGAATAACAAATAGGTAAATGCAGAAATGCCCAGGGCAAAGGCAATCGGAAAACCTATGGCCAGCAGAATCAAAAAGACAATAAATAATAGTGCTGTCATCTATTTTTTTCAATTAATTTCAAGGTACTGTAAAAGGCTACGGATAGCCCCATAATGGCCATAGCACCATACATAATGGCCATGTTTAGGTTCATGGAAGGAGATCTTTGAATGCTGACAATATCCATTAATGGTAGACTGACCACAAATTGGGTCAACATCAAACCAATGATGCAGACCAAAATTAAGTTTTCTAAAAGGGATTTGTACTTGGGCGAAAGACGGTCCAGTAAAAAATTAACACTTACATATCCGTTGTCTTTTACCGCCAGGGCTGCTCCCAAACTGACCAGGTAAATAAAACAGAAACGGGCCAACTCCTCTGTCCAGTTGGGGGACCAGGGCAAGGCATACCTGGCAATGATTTGCAACAAAACCACTGCAATCATTAATACAAAACTTAGGTTAACCAGAAAACCCAGTACTTTATCAAGGGTAGGGAAAGGGGATTTTTTCATTTCACTTGCAGGATTCTGTTTAAAAGAGCTGTTTGCTCTGCATCAAAGGATTGCAAAACGGCCTCCTTTGCAGCGGTTTGAAAAGCTTCATTGTCCACTTCTATGAACTCCATTCCTTTTTCTACCAGAAAATCATAATCTTTCTTTTCTTGGACTAAAAACAATTCATGTTCATATTCCTGCATTACTTCAGCGGATTCATCGATTACTTTTTGCAGGTCTTTGGGAAGACTGTCGTATTTTTTACCACTCATGACCACATAAGCCCAGCTTTTCACATGGGAAGTCAGCATGCAATATTTTTGCACCTCATATAAGCCTGCATCTTTGATCAAGGCAAAGGGGTTTTCCTGTCCGTGGATGGTGGATTGTTGCAAGGCGGTAAAAACTTCTGAAAACGCCATTGGGGTAGGTTTGGCTCCCAGCGCGCTCCAGGTATCCACATATAGAGAAACAGGAGGCACGCGCAAAATCATCCCTTGAAGATCGTCTGGGTGGCGAATAATCCGGTTGGAGGTAAGGTTTCTGGCGCCTCTTTCAAACCATGCGATGGGTCTGAATCCAGCTCCTTCCAATATATGCTGTTCAATTTCCTTTCCTAAGGGGCCACCTGCCACTTTTTTTAGGTGGTCAGAATCCCGAATGGCAAAAGGTGTGGCGCACAGGATGGCCTTGGGCAGGCTCCAACTCTGTAAGGATTCTCCGGTAATCATAATGTCCGCACTTCCCACCAAAAGCCCCGTCAAAACGTCCATCTCCTTGCCCAGTTGTTCATTGGGGTAGACCTTTACATCTATTCTGCCATTGGAACGCTTTTTTACCTCTTCTGCAAATTTCAAACTGGCCAGGTGCCATCCATGCTGGTTATTGGCCAAGTGACCAAAGCGAAGGGTATATTCGGGTTTCTTTTCCTCAGAAGGCGCGCAGCTCCAAAAACTGGCCACCAAAAATAGGAGCAGATAGGGGATTGATCGGATTGGGTTCATTATAACATTGTATTATTAAATTTTCCATTCAATACTGGAAAATCAATCCAAAGTACAAAAAATTATTACCGATGGCATTAAATTTTTAAAATTTAGCGCCTACCACTACGGTTTTTTTGATGTGCTGTACATGACCATTGGGATGAAAAAGTTCTGCGGAAATGATGTAATAGCCAGCTGCCACCTTTTCGCCCTTTTCGTTTGATCCATCCCAGGTATAAAAGCCATTGGATGCCCAAATCTCATTTTGACACAAAAGCTTTATTTGAATGCCAGTAGGAGTGAAAATCCTAAGTGTTGCCTGATAATTGGGTTGATCCATTTTGTAAGAAATAGTAGTGAATGGCTGCTCTCCTGCAGCATCGGGAACAAATATTTCAGGGGAGATCGTCAATCCGGCACCTTCAGCATTGCCATCATATACCTGAGAGTTTTTGTAACCCGGAGTAGCGAAATTTTCAGTACCCGCGGCAGAATGCCAATTGTTAGGCTCATTTGCCGATTTGTCCAGCGCATACCTTTCCAATGAGATTCCTTTTGCATTTCTCAAAAACCCATGGTGGTAATCTTCATCGTAATCGAATTTTTCCACCCATTTTTCTTCTGCGTCTAATAAAATAACAGTTCCTGATCGGATGGGATAACTTGGTAGGCTCATTTCCCAAATTTGCCCATTAACCGCCTTTGGAAAGTAGGTTATCAGGCTTTGTCGATCTGTAGTAAGAGCCAGATAGGAGAAGGGTTCCAGAATAAGGTCTTCAGCTGAGATAATTTTTCTGTTGTCTACTTGACCATCTGTGGCATTAGCCAATTTCCAGTTTTTAAGGTTAATCAGCTTACTTGAGTTGTTGTAAATCTCCACAAACTTGGGTGCACCGCTTGGGGGATTGAAAAGAATTTCATTCAAAACGATGTCTCCTTCAGCGGGTAAACCCGGTATTTTAATAAAGGCCGTATTGCTTTCCTTGTCCAAGGCATTTCCCGAGCAACCTCTCCAATTTTCAACCGTAATTTCATAGGATTGATTTACTTTTAAAGAATCGGCAAGACTTAGTATCCACTGAAATGGATCATTGGGATCTTTAACAGCGCTTTGGATTTTGATCGAAGGGGCAATTTCAAAATCGGCAACCTCGCCAGTATTTTCCGCTGAAGGTTTAGAAAATTGCAATACGATTTGGTATTTGTCCCTGACAAAAGCTTTGATCAGTTGGGGAGCAATGCGATCCGGGCTGTTGTCGAAGACAGAGTTGATGGATCCTGGTGTGCCTTTAGCAGCATTCCTTGAGGGTGCATAATTGCTTAGGCCCTCACAAGTGGACCAAGGATTGACCAATTCTAAGCTGTAACCATTGGTTAAAACCTCACTTGCGAGTGGGATTTCGGGGCCGTAATTCATTTTATCCACAAGCTCGTCTTTGTGGTTTAATAGGGATAGTTCATCTCCTCCATTTAGCAATGCAGGCCAGGGACTCAGCCCAATTACCTTACCATAGTTTGTGAAAGAAGCCACTGATGCTATTGGGCATAGGATAACATGTTCACCTGGTTTTATTTCTTCCCTGGGAAGAAGGCTTTGGTTTCTTGAGTTAGCCAGTTTCATGCCTCCAAGATTAAAAGTGCTGTCGGTGGAATTGAATATTTCAATGTATTCAGAGGCAGGTAAGTCACTTCCCTCTCTGGGAGCAGGCATGACCTCATTGATCAGCAAATCTTTAAAGCTAGGAACAGCTACCTGTTGGTAAACAAAGGTAAAAACAATTGGGTCAATCTCATTCCCGTCCAAGTCTTCGAGTTGGCGGATTTCCAGGGAAAGTTCGGTTCTATCTGACCAGGTAGCTTCGAATTCTAAAATCACTCCTTTGCCATCGTCTTCCAAATACACAGTCATCGGAGCTTCATTGCCTATGCTATAGAATTGAGGGACTGTGGCCAGAATAGGATCGAGTTTTTTGTCAAAATACAAGGCCAGTTGGTTATCCGGTAGCACGACTACTTCCAATAGCTTTGGGGGGAGGGGATTCCAGGAGATTACTCTTAGACTGCCAGGTAAAATTCGCTCACTATTTAATATTCGTGGAGGAATTTTCAAGGTCAATTGAAGGCCTGTAGGAAGTGGAGGAGAGATCAGCACCTGAATTTGATTGGCATGAGTCTGACTTAAAAAGGGTTCCAATTGGTATTCTTCTTCGATAAAATGAAAATTATTGAGCCAGGGTTGGTTTCCTTGAAGCCCTGCTTCATGATTGATCAATAGTTGCTGCTCGTTTTCTAACCATAAATCATCTACTCCATCTTCATAGCGCAATTCCTCTTGGAATAAATTTCCGGACAATTCTGGCACATCCTGAATGGGAGCTATTTCAAGGAAAATGCTTTTTCCCAATGTTAAGTTATCGGACAAAGATAGCCTGACCTGATGGGAGTTTTCCTGACCAACCCCCTTGGGAAATTCCCCATTGATTTTATATTGCTCTCGAAAAATAACCGTTGCTGGGTCATAAAATTTCGTGAAATTAATTAGGATGGATTCCTCATCCCAAATCATGGCCTTTGCTACTGAGAGTAGGCGGTTGTCAACGGTGAAAATAAGGTTTTCCGCAGCCTCTCCAGTTTTGCTGGTAACCAGAGGAAGTTTTATTTCTAATGTAGTTATTGGCCAGCCCTCCTCGTTGGTGACCATTATTTTTCTTCCTGCATCTGTAAGCTCAAATTGGGTATACAATTGTTCGTTAATAAGTAATGTATCCGGTGCATCAATGCTTTTGCTCCAAATGATTTCCAAAGCATAAGGGTTGATCACAAAGGCCGTGTCAATAGCTGGGGCAAGGGTATCCCAAATGAAACTACGTTTAATCGGTTGTATCAGTTTTCCTCCATAGCCGTCTTCGAGGCCATTGATGGTCAATTGGTACTCCTCACCGGTAATCCATTTGAAAGGGAACTGAAGTAAAACTTGATGTTTATTGGGCATTTCTACTTCATGGGGATGTTCATTCTTGTCTTCTATCCTGTAAACCTGTGGCAAAAAAGCCCATTTTGGATCCAGTGCTTTGTTGAAAGTCAACAGGAGGCTTTGGTTGGTAGGGATTTCTATTTGCTCCAATATAATCGGTCTGGTATCATGGATATAGGCTTTTTTTAAGGTGATTTTGTTTTTGCCTTCAGTGTCCTTTATACCGCGTACCAGCAAATGCTGCATCTCGTTTTCTGGAATTTCCGCATCAAAGACCAGCATAAAGGTGTTTTTCTCTTCCTGGTCTTGCAATACTTTGACAGGATGTGTAAGGCCTGATCCAGCCTGGTAATTTTCCGGATTTGTTGCTGTCTCTAGGTTTAGGGTTTCTGAGAATATTACCTTCACCGTATTGGGAGAATATACCATGACCGTATCCAAAACATCTTCCCATTTGAAGGAAATGGTGTCTGAAAGTATCTGATTTCCGGATAGATCGACTATATTATTTATCTTCAATTGGTAAGTTTCACCAATGATCAGGGCGTCTGAGAGGCCAAGCTGAACTTCCTTTGGTACTTCTTCTGTAACACTTGGCTTGAAAGTTATTTCCTTGTTTTGTACCAACTGGTAGTTGGCTGCCTTTATGGCTTCAACCGGATCAATGGCCTCATCAAAAATCAAAACCATGGTCTTTTCATCTATTCCCCAGACATTTTTAGCTACTGGGGGACTGCCATCATAGGTAAAGGAAAGTGAGCTTTCTTCCATTGGCACAGTATTGCAATCCTGTAAATTGGAGATGTCCAGTTGATAGCTTTCTCCGGAAATCAAAGGGGCCGGAGTTAAGAGAAGTAGCGTATAAGTTTTTAACTCGACCAGTTCCAATTCCTGTCCATTTATCGAGAAAGTTGTTTCGGTCGATAGTATTTTGGGCAATGTTTTAGAGAAGGAGAGCTGAATCCTGCCCGAAGTTAAAGGAAGAATTTTGAGTACTTCAAAAATCCTTGGATCTGCGGCTTCGCTAAACCTATCGTTTATTTTTCCAGGAGTTCCCCCTTCTTTGGCTTGGGAAGCTTTCCAATTGTATGGATCATTACAAGTGAGAAATGGATTGACCTGTTCAATGGACCAGCCGCCATTTACTTTTTCGCTGTCTGCATACAATGCGTGATCATATTGTAGACTGTCTATCAAGTTGCCAAAGCCATCCTTCACAATTATATCACCACCGCTATTTACTAGCGTTTTAAATGTCTCCATGCCAGCAACCTGTCCAAAGGGCTGGAACAAATCCTGGTTTGTATTGGAACATAGAATTAAGTAGGTCTGTGGATCAAGGGTCACCTGTGGGATGGGTACCTCATTATAAGTGAAATTATCCAACCTAATGGGTTTGTCCGTCCGGTTGAATAGTTCAATGTATTCTGCATTGGGCAGGATGGGATTTGGAGGTTCCAATCCTTTCGAGTTGGGGTCAGGCATGATCTCATTGATAACAATGGCTCCCTGTGGGGTAGGCTGGTTAAGATCAAACCTAAACGTCCAGTCCGTATAAGTTTTATCCGTAACCAAGCCTTTTATTTGCTCAAAAACAATTTGGTAAGTGTTGTTATAGAGGTAATCGTCAAATTTCAGGAGTACCTGATTGTCTTTTACCTGGGAGACTTCTGAAGGCTGACCATAAGTATTGTCTAGCCTTGTGATTTTAGAAATTAATGATACAGGTTGGTTGAATTCCAATAAAAGAAAACTGTCTTTTTCCGTGTTCAGTAGCTTTGCCGTTAAGGATTCAATTTGTTCTTCTGAGTCCGATACGCTAAAGTCATCCAAAAATAACCTGGCCGCACTACCAGCGCCTTTTCCATATATGACCTCTAACTTAAGCATTATTGCTTGCCTGTTGCTGAGTGAATCAGGTAGGGGAAGACTGTATAGTTGGTAGGCGGTGTCTTCATTTGGGAAGCTATTTTCTGTACCAATTGGTAAGGGATCGCTAAAAGAATTTCCCTGATCTGTAGAAAAAGCGAGGGTTAAAGTAACCGTTCTGTTGCCAGATCCGTTGTTTTTAGTCTTGGCCCAAAAGGAAATTGTAGGGCGTTGTAACCCAACAGTCAATGTTTTTATGTAAATTTGCGCATTGAAAGTGCCAGTGGTTTGGATACCTAGTGCCTTGGAATTAGCGATTCCTTCACCTGCAGCCTGAAAGACCCTGGATTTTTCCGCGCGAATCAGATTAGCTGACCAGCCAGGTAAAAATTCATCAGGGTAGGAGGAAATGGTAAAATCCGCTTCAAAATCCTGATTGGCTAAAATTTCGATTGTAGGAGAAATTGAGAAACCAAATAGAGGTATAGCGATGAAAGTCCAAATTAAAGCAATGGTTTTCATAGCTTTAAGATAACTAAAAGTATACAAAATAAGTATTTACATAGAAGAATTTTTTCTCGGGAAGACACCGGGAAAGTTTTATCGGTCAAAATTATAATCAAAATGAAGTTAGCCGTAGTTGGAGCCACCGGACTGGTAGGCTCAGAAATTCTAGAAGTGCTTGGAGAGCACAATTTTCCTTTCGATGAATTATTGTTGGTTGCCTCTGAACGTTCTGCAGGTAAGAAAATTGCTTATAAGGGTAAGGAGTATACGGTAATTGGCCTGAAGCAGGCAGTAGCAGAAAAGCCGGATGTGGCCATTTTCTCTGCTGGTGGTAGCACTTCATTAGAGTGGGCACCGCAGTTTGCTGAGGCTGGCACAATAGTGATTGACAATTCTTCTGCATGGAGAATGGATCCTTCAAAAAAATTGGTGGTACCAGAAATAAATGGTAAAAGCCTTAGAATAGATGACCGCATCATCGCCAATCCTAATTGCTCTACCATACAAATGGTCCTTGCATTGGCTCCATTGAAAGAAAAATATGGTATCAAAAGAATTGTGGTATCTACTTACCAGTCTGTGACTGGTACCGGTAAAGATGCTGTGGACCAGATGATGGCAGAGAGGAATGGGGAAGAAGCCAATATGGTTTACCCTTATAAAATTGATTTGAACGTATTGCCTCATATTGATGTGTTCCAGGAAAATGGATACACCAAAGAGGAGATGAAGATGATCAATGAAACAAAAAAAATATTTGAAGATGATTCCATTCAGGTTACAGCTACAGCGGTAAGAATTCCAGTGATGGGAGGCCATTCAGAAGCGGTGAATGTTGAATTCCATAAGGACTTTGATCTTACTGAGGTTAGGGATTTGTTGTCAAATACCCCGGGAGTAATCGTAGAAGACGATCCAGCAAACAATATTTATCCAATGCCTTTGAATGCCCATAAAAAAGATGAGGTTTTTGTAGGTAGATTGAGGAGGGATGAGACCCAAGCCAATACCCTTAATATGTGGATTGTTGCGGATAACCTTAGAAAAGGAGCGGCTACCAATGCTGTACAGATTGCCGAGTATTTGTTGGAACACAGCATGGTTTAAGTGAACCTTGAGTCTATATATCATCAAGAATTGATGCAGTTTGTGCAGGATCATCTTAGGGAAGATCCTGCACATTTGCTTTTAAGGCATAAATCCCTTTCAGGAATTGACCTAAAAGCAGCAGCACAGCAGATTGCCATGCGGCAAAAAGCGGCCAAAAAGCTCCCTTTCTGGGCCAGTCATCCTTCTCTTATTTTTCCGCCGACCCTGTCAATGGAACAGTGTTCCTCTGAGCTAACAGCGGTATACAAAGCCAAGTTGGTGTCAGGCAAAACTTTTATTGACCTTACAGGTGGTTTTGCAGTAGACACTTTTTTTATAGGCCAGCATTTTGAGGAGGTTACTTACCTTGAAAGGCAGCAAGAGTTAGTGGATCTTGCCCAGCACAATCTTTCTAGGCTTTTGAAAGAGCAGGACATTAAACTGAATGTATTGCATGGGGAATCTGTTCATTTTATTGAGGAAACCCAAGCAAAGTACGATGTGTTGTATGCTGATCCCGCTAGGCGGGGAACTGGGAATCAAAAGATGTATCAGCTCAAAGACCTTGAACCGGATGTAACCCAAAACTGGAACTTGTTTCGGCAAAAAGCCAAGGTGATTTTGATAAAAGCCTCGCCTATGCTTGACATTCAAGCAGCGCTTACTCACTTGCCAGAAGTAAATGAAGTGCATGTAGTGGCTGTAAAAAATGGGGTTAAAGAATTGTTGTTTCTCTACAATGGCAATAATGAGAAAACCAAAGTGATAGCCGCAGAATTGGGGGAGAATAGAGAACAACGATTTTCCTTCACTTTAGAGGAAGAAATGACTGTCTCTGTTAATTATTCTTTGCCACTGAAATACTTGGTATTGCCTTATGCCTGTATTTTGAAAGCCGGAGCTTTCAAAAGCTTTGCTGTTCGGAATGGATTAAGTAAACTGCATCCACATACTCATCTATATACTGCAAATGAATTACCCGAGCAGGTCAATGGTCGGGTTTTCGAAGTGTTGGAGGAGCTGAAATTGGATAAGAAAACGCTTAAAGCACGCTTCTCCAATGGCAAGGTGAACGTATTGACACGAAATTACCCAATAAAGCCGGACCTTATTAAAAAACGGTATAAGCTAAAAGATGGGGGTGATGAATATTTAATTGCTTGTACCTTAATGGAGGGTCAGACTTCTGTATTGAGGTGTAAACTTTCGCAAGAAAGTAGTTAAATTCGCAAACCTTCTAAACTATAAGCTTGAGATAGTATGAAATTCCTGACTTGTCCTAAAATTAGTTTATCGATTATTGTTTAAATACTGGTATAGGGTTACAATCCCGTATAAATCCCCCTAGCCCCCTTGAAGGGGGAATTGCGGCAAAGTGACAATTCAAGCTCTTTTGGTATCATTGTTACGGGCTGAGGAAATGCAGAACAAGGTTTGAACTCTTTAGTCCTGAAAGTACAAAATCCCCCTTTTCTTCAAAGGGGGACAAAGGGGGATTTTTTCGTAAACATTCTAAAATATAAGCTTGAACCCAGATTATTTAATAGAATTCGTGATGAGTGTTGCAATCCCAAGAAAATCAGGCTGTTTGGAGATTTTAGCATAGCACCGCTATGGTGAAATTGAAAACAGCAACGAAGTGGCCGATTTTAAAGCGATTTCAGCACGCAATAGAATGTCTATTGCATATTTAGGGTCGAAATAGTATGACATTAAGCGGAGACTGCCACACCCTTTTCTGCCTCAGAATCTCCCCAAAAAGGGTTCGCAGTGAAGATTAACCTTTTATTAGCCTACTGACCTAGAGTATTTTAACCTAATTATAAACTTTTTCTTCATTCAATTTTCTTTTGAAAGGAAAAATTTTATCTTTGTTAACCATATGGTTAAACCAAACAGTTAGATGGCCGAAAAAAAGTTTAATCAAGATACAGAAGTGAAAATCTTGGAAGCAGCCAAGGAGGTTTTCCACCAGAAAGGAATGGATGGAGCACGCATGCAGGAGATCGCAAATGGAGCGGGCATAAATAAAGCCATGTTGCATTATTATTTCAGAAGCAAGCAATTGCTATTTGAAGCGGTTTTTAAGAATGCATTTTCCTTATTGGCCCCCCAGCTTAATAAGGTCTTGAACGATGATTCCTCTATTGAGGAAAAGGTGAAAAACTTTACGCACAATTACATTTCTTTTATAAAGAAACATCCTTATTTACCCAATTTTATCATTCAGGAAACCAACCGTAATCCCGGATTTTTTGAAACGATCCAGAATACTCATGGCTTTCCATCAATTGATAAATTTAAAAAGCAGGTAGCCTTAGAGGTTGAACAAGGCATATTAAGGCAGATTGATGGTGAGCAGTTGTTTGTAAGCATTCTTTCTATGAATATTTTTCCTTTTGTAGCAAAGCCATTGATTAAGGGCTTGATGAAAATGGGAGAAGAGGATTTTGAGCAGCTAATGGAGGAGCGGAAAGTTGCGGTTTCTAATTTTATTATCTATTCAATAAGAAAACCATGAAAGGATTTTTAACGCTTATCCTGGGAATATTTCCCCTTCTTTTGCCTGCTCAGCAGGTATTAACATTGGAAGCCTGTCTTTCACTTGTTGAAGAAAATTATCCGCTTGCCCGTCAAAAGGTTTTGTTGGAGCAACAGTTTCAATCCGAGGTAAATATCCTCGAAATGCAGAAACTTCCCAAGCTCGACCTTAACGCACAGTCCACTTACCAATCCGAAGTCACCAGGATTCCTATTGATTTACCCAATGCTACCATTTTACCTCCGAATAAAGATCAGTACAGGGCCACGGTGGATGTTAACCAATTGATATATGCTGGTGGGAGTATAGCTGCAAATGCGAGATTAAAGGAGGCAGAATTGAATACCCGTCAGCAGGAAGTGGAGGTAACAATATATAAAGTAAAGGAACGGGTCAATGGTGCTTTCTTTAATGTTTTACTCCTTCAAGAGCAAGAAAAGCTGCTGGATTCTAAATTGGAGTTATTACAGGAACGCTTTAACGAATTGGTGTCTGCTGTAAAGAATGGAATGGCCCTGCCTTCTTCCAATCAGCTCTTGCAAGCTGAAATGTTATTACTGGAGCAACAGAAAGTTCAGCTCAAATACGAACGAAATAAAGCACTTAAAAGCCTTTCGGCTCTAATTTTTAAGGATATAACTCTTAAAGATACCTTCTTGAAACCCGAGATCCTGGTATCTTCTACTAACCTGATAAATCGGCCGGAACTAAGACTATTTGAGTACAAAGAACATCAGTTGGACCTTTCTAAGGGATTAATTGATAAAGAGAAATCCCCCAGCCTTATGGGCTTTGCTCAGGCAGGATATGGCAACCCTGGTTTAAATATGCTTGACAATTCATTCCAGGATTTTTATATGGTTGGCTTAAAGTTCAACTGGCGGTTATTTGACTGGGGCAAGGCTCAGGAAAAAAAGCACAGTGTTGAAGTATTAAAGAAAATTGTGGCTACAGAAAGAGAAACTTTTCTGCTCAACAATGAGATCCAATTGCAGGCTGCTTGGGAGGATATCAGCAAATACAAAGAAATTCTTCAGCAGGATGCGTCTATAGTGAATTTGCGGGAAGCAGTAATCGCATCCAAAACCTCCCAATTTCAAAATGGGACCATTACTTCCTCTGATTATATCATCGATCTCAATAAGCTTTATGATGCAAAAATCAATCAAAAGTTGACCGAAATCCAGTGGGTCATGAGTCAAGCCAGGTATCGAATAATTAAGGGTGACTTTTAAAATATAAGCGCAATGAAAACCTTCAAACTATTTTTAACAAGTATTCTTCTATTGGGAATTCTATCCTGTAACAAGGAAGAGAAAGCGGATGGCTATGGCAATTTTGAGGCCACTGAGATCACGGTTTCAGCCGAATCAGCTGGAAAGCTATTGTTTTTAGAAATTGAGGAGGGACAAGTGATTGCGGAGGGCGAATTGGTGGGTTTGGTAGACACCGTGTCTTTGTATTTGAGTAAGCAACAGTTGTTGGCTTTAAAGGAAACTGTGTTCTCAAAATCAGGAAGTGTTTCTTCGCAGATCAATGTGCTTAAGGAGCAATTGAAAAACGCAGTTTTAGAATTGGATCGTGTCTCTAAAATGATGTCAGATGGAGCTGCTACCCAACAGCAATTGGATAAAGGAAGCAATCAGGTGGAAGTTTTAAAAAAGCAAATTAAAAACGTCCAAAGTCAGCAGTTGCCTATTGAAAAAGAAGCCTTGTCCTTTGATGCTCGTATCGCTCAAATCGATCAACAAATCGCTCAAAGTGTCTTAAAAAACCCTATTTATGGAACTGTTTTGGGGAAATTCGCTGAAACTGGTGAAGTGGTATCTTTTGGGAAGCCACTCTATAAAATTGCTGACTTGGACAACATGCTTTTGAGGGTTTATATCAGCGAAACACAATTACCCAATGTCACTATCGGACAAGAGGTAAGGGTCAAGATAGATTCAAATGAAGGGATGAAAGCCTACAATGGTAAGGTTAGCTGGGTTTCATCAACTGCAGAGTTTACCCCAAAGATTATCCAAACAAAAGAAGAAAGAGTAAACCTGGTCTATGCAGTAAAAATTAAGGTTAAAAATGATGGAAGCCTTAAAATTGGCATGCCAGCGGAAATGTGGATAGAAGTAGCAGAGACAGAACAATAAACATTACAAAATTTAGACAATTTTCAATATGGAAAAACATGAATACAATGTCGATCTCGATTGGCAAGTCGATAGAAAAGGCCTAATGTGTTCTCCTGAGTTTGATGCAAATGAAGTTGACAGTTCTAATTGTATAGCCGTGGCGACCCCTCCGGAATTCCCGAAGGGGATGCCCAATATTTGGTCCCCCGAGCACCTATTTACGGCTTCAGTTTGTAGTTGTTTGATGACTACTTTTTTGGCCATCGCAGAAAATAGCAAACTGGATTTTTCTGCCTTTAGCTGTAGTGCAAAAGGGATATTGGACAAGAAAGATGGCAAATTGGCGATGACAGAAATTATCCTTTCTCCTACGGTTACCCTCTCCAGTAAAAAAGATAGAGAACGTGCAGAACGAATTGTTCAGAAGTCTGAAGCGGCTTGCTTGATCTCCAATTCAATCAAATCAAAGGTCACCCTTAACATAACCATTAAAATAGAGGAATAAAAATGAGTATTTCGCTCAACCATATTAGCAAGGCCTATAATGGAATAAGTGCTGTCCAGGACATTTCATTTGATGTAAATCCCGGAGAATTGTTTGGGATAATAGGGCCTGATGGTGCGGGGAAAACTACCTTGTTTCGAATTTTGACTACCCTGCTATTGGCAGATACTGGTACGGTAGTAGTAGCAGGGATGGACGTAGTGGAGGATTATATTGCTATTCGAAAATCAGTCGGCTATATGCCAGGTAGGTTTTCTCTTTATCAAGACCTGACGGTGGAGGAAAACCTGCAATTTTTTGCAACAATTTTTGGTACAACCCTCGAAAAAAATTATGATCTGATCAAGGAAATCTATGAACAGATAGCACCCTTTAAAACCCGGAGGGCTGGAAAGTTGTCTGGGGGGATGAAGCAAAAGTTAGCCCTTTGTTGCGCCTTGATTCATAAACCCAAAGTGCTTTTTCTGGATGAACCTACCACTGGTGTGGATCCGGTGTCAAGAAAGGAATTTTGGGACATGCTAAAACGACTTCAGGCAAAAGGCATTACGATTTTGGTTTCCACACCTTATATGGATGAAGCGGCTTTGTGCGATAGAGTTGCCCTCATGCAAGGTGGGCATATCCTTGAAATTGACAGTCCGCAGCATATTGTGGAAAACTATCCTAAAGTAATTTATGAAATTGGGGCAAAGGAAAAACATAAATTGATACAAGTGCTTCGGGATTTCCCTAACCTGTACAGTGTGTATCCCTTTGGCGAGTTTGTGCATTATACAGATAAGCGGACCGATTTAGCAATACCTGAATTGGAAAATTTCTTAAAATCAAAGGGACTTTCAAACATTTATATTGGGCTTACCGAACCTACCATCGAGGATGTATTTATGGAATTGGCAAAAAAATGAGCGAAGAAAAGGTCATAAAGGTTGTAGAATTGACGAAAAAATTTGGCGAATTCCTGGCCGTCGATGCCATAAGCTTTGAGGTAAAGGCGGGTGAAATTTTCGGATTTCTGGGCGCCAATGGAGCGGGGAAAACTACGGCCATGAAAATGCTTATAGGCATTTCGAAACCCAGCTCTGGTGAGGCCAGTGTAGCTGGCTTTGATGTCAATACCCAAACGGAGCTTATCAAAAAAAACATTGGTTATATGAGCCAGAAGTTTGCGCTCTATGATGATTTAACGGTGAGGGAAAACATTACCTTTTTTGGTGGGATATATGGCTTGACCCGCTCTACAGTAAAGGAAAAAATAAAGGTGCTTGTGGCTGACCTGAAACTAGGGAAAATCATAGATCAACAGGTTGGTGCTTTGCCCCTGGGCTGGAAACAGAAATTATCTTTTTCTGTTTCCCTACTGCACGACCCTAAAATTGTTTTTCTGGATGAGCCTACAGGAGGTGTGGACCCGATCACCAGAAGGCAGTTTTGGGAAATGATCTACAATGCTGCAGACAAAGGCACGACCATATTTGTGACGACCCATTACATGGATGAAGCAGAATATTGTGACAGGGTTTCTATTATGGTCAATGGTAAAATTGAAGCGATGGATCGTCCAAAACGTTTAAAGGAACAATATGGGGCGAGTAACCTTAATGAGGTATTTTTGAAATTGGCACGAAAAAGTAATCCAGAATAATTCAAGGAAATTTAATTCTCGAAATGAAGCGTTTTATAGGGTTTGTAAGGAAGGAATTTTACCATATCTATAGGGATAAAAGGTCACTTTTTATCCTTTTTGGCATGCCTATCGCTCAGATTTTATTATTTGGATTCGCCATTACGAATGAAATCAATAAGGTGGAAATTGCTATCCTTGATCATGCCAAGGATGCGACCACCATTGAAATTATTCATAAAATGGCCTCTTCCAAATATTTTTCTATCAATCGTTACCTAAATGCTGAATCCCAAGTAGAAGGTATTTTCAAACAGGGAAAAATCAAGGCAGTAATAAATTTTGAAAAGGATTTTGGTGCCAATCTGATAAAAGAGGGGCAATCCACCATACAGGTGATTGCAGATGCCACTGACCCAAATACAGCGAACTCCATTACCAATTATATTCAGGCCATCATTCAACAATACAATCAAGCCATAAACATCAATCAATTAGAAAGCAATCAGGTTATAATGCAAACCCATATGGCCTTCAATCCTGAGATAAAGAGTGTATTTATGTTTGTCCCTGGGGTGATGACGATAATATTGATGTTGGTCTCTGCCATGATGACTTCCATATCCATCACCAAGGAAAAGGAGTTAGGTACCATGGAAATATTGTTAGTATCTCCCCTTAAGCCATTTCAAGTAGTTTTAGGTAAAGTGGTACCCTATATTTTGCTTTCCATCATCAATGCCATAATTATCGTATTGCTCAGTATTTTTATTTTCAAAATGCCCGTTCAGGGCAGCTTTTTTTTGCTGGCTGCAGAAAGTGTTTTATTTATCATAACGGCGTTGTCTTTGGGGATTTTAATATCAACTATTGCTGAAACCCAACAGACAGCCATGATGATCTCATTGATGGGGCTGATGCTGCCTGTAATCCTCTTGTCTGGATTTATTTTTCCTATTACCAGTATGCCTCTTCCTTTACAGCTTATCAGCAATATTATTCCAGCCAAATGGTTTATCCTTATTATCAAAGGGATCATGTTGAAGGGAGTAGGGATAGCCTTTATATGGAAAGAGACGTTAATACTTTTTGGGATGACGCTGTTTTTTATGGGAGTCAGTATCTATAAATATAAAATCAGGTTGGAATAATGAAAACCATCGGATATTTGATTCAAAAAGAGTTCAAGCAGATCTTTAGAAATAAAGGCATGCTTCCTATTATTTTTATTTTGCCTATCATCCAACTCCTTGTACTTTCTAATGCTGCAACTTATGAGGTAAAGAATATTAGTTTCGGATACATCGATTCAGACCATAGTACTTCTTCCAGGGAATTGATTGAGAAGTTCGGTTCTTCCACCTACTTCAAACTATTGCCACCCTTTTCCTCCTTTGAAGAAGCAAATTCAGCAATGCTTGAAGGCAAAGTAAACGTTATTTTAGAAATCCCCAATGATTTTGAACGAGCGCTTATAAAGAATAATAAAGCCGGATTAGGGCTTACCGTTGATGCCATAGATGGTGCAGCTGCAGGGGTGGAGAGTGCTTATGTTAATCAAATTGTGCAGGGATTCAACCAAAGTATTTCGCTACATGCTGCTAATGGAAACAATATCAATGGACCTTCTGGAGTGATTACAATTATTCCATCCTACTGGTACAATATTACATTAGATTACAAAACCTTTATGGTGCCGGGGATACTGGTGCTTTTGGTCACCATGATTACCCTGTTTCTTTCAGGAATGAATATTGTTCGTGAAAAAGAAGTTGGCACCTTGGAACAGATAAATGTTACCCCAATTAGGAAGAGCCAATTTATTATAGGGAAGCTTTTTCCTTTTTGGATTATCGGTTTAGGATTGTTGACCATCGGTCTGGTGCTGGCCAAACTTATTTTTGATATTCCCATGCTAGGTAGTTTGGGCATTCTCTATTTTTATACGGCTATCTATTTGTTGGTGATTTTGGGTATCGGTCTTTTTATTTCCAATTTCACTGATACCCAACAGCAGGCCATGTTTATTGCTTGGTTTTTTATCGTGATTTTTATCCTAATGAGTGGTTTGTTTACTCCTATAGAGAGCATGCCACAATGGGCACAGATAATTACAACCTTCAATCCCATCCGCTATTTTGTGGAGGTAGTGCGTATGGTAATGTTAAAGGGTGCAGGGTTTGAAGCTATTTTACCTCAGCTATGGAAGACGCTGGCCTATGCCATTTTGGTCAATGGATTGGCTGTGTATAGTTATAAAAAAGTGAATTAAGAAATTCTTACCTGGGGCTACGAAGATTTCTGGAGTGCTGCATTGAATATTGTCATCTTAATTCCGAGCTTTTAAAATATTAAGTCTCGTAAAGACGTCTTCCGGTCACTGAGCTTGTCGAAGTGTACCGAATTAGCGATATACCATTACGTCAATTCGAACTCTTTTTTTGGGGAAATGAAGGGCAGGAAAGGGGAGTGGCAATCTCTTTACGTTTGTGATTCCATCGACTTTCTCTACTCAAAGCTCCTGAAAAGTCTAGAAATGACGAATTTCAATTAAACCTGATTAGGGTTAAGTTCCTATGATAAATTAATTTCCGCCTTGTAGATTTTCGGCGTTAAGAAATTTATGATGCGAAGGAAAGGGCACAAGCATGGTTAGCCTTTGAAATATAGGATTGAATTCCGAAAAAGCAATCTATATAAATAAACGCTATAATAACCTAGTTTGTCTGTGTGCGGGAGGTCTTAATTTTAGCCGAAAAGATACTCAGCGGCGGGGTTTTTTCGTCACTTTTTTGACCTGCAGCAAAAAAGTGACAATCGTCTTTTGATTGAATATGTATAGGTAAGTCGGAAATATAATGTAAAGATTGCACTTGCCTGGAGTCCTATACTGGATAGTATTATCTTGATTGATGCGTTATCAAAATATTAATTCTCGGAAAGGCAATTTTTTGCTAAATTTTAATCGTGCTCAGGTTATCAGAATGATCTTGTAAGTATTTTAAAAGTGATGTTGCGCAATGAAATCTAAAAAGAGGAGGGTTTTGCCATTAATTCAGGTCCAATGTGCCAGGGAAAGCTTTATGAAATAGATTAAGATTGCAGGAATGCCATAATACTTGAGGACTGTAAGCCTATTGAAGCGGTGCATAAACCAAAGCACGATTACCGGTCTAATTAGGCCTAGTATGGTCCCTAAAAGGGTGACTAAAAACAGGATGTCTATGCCGGTGGCTACTGTTTCCATGGTTATAGATAAAAAAAAGGGACAACTTTACGCTGTCCCTTAAGTGGTAATAAACTTGTTATTTATTTTTTACGCTTGATCTCTTCCATTTTGTACCCTTCAAAGGTATCACCCTCTTGGATATCGTTGAATCCTTTAATGGAAACACCACATTCGTAGCCGTATTTCACTTCGCTAACATCATCCTTGAATCGTTTCAAGGCACTGATCTCACCTTCATGAATTACAATACCATCTCTGATAATTCTGATTTTGTTTTTACGGTTGATATAACCATCCGTAACGTAAGAACCAGCGACTGTTCCGATTTTAGAGATTTTGAATACTTCTCTTACTTCAATATTACCAGTAATGACCTCTTCAAATTCAGGCTCAAGCATACCTTCAATGGCATCTTTTATCTGGTTGATAGCATCATAAATTATTGAGTAATGTCTGATTTCAATTTCCTCTTGCTCAGCAAGACGTTTCGCATTGACAGAAGGTCTTACCTGGAAGCCTAAGATAATCGCATCAGAAGCAGAGGCAAGCAATACATCAGATTCAGAGATTTGACCTACGCCATGGTGAATGATATTTACATTCACTTCCTCTTTTGAAAGTTTCAATAAAGAATCAGACAATGCTTCTACTGAACCATCCACATCACCTTTGATAATGATGTTAAGTTCTTTAAAGCTACCAATGGCCAATCGTCTACCGATCTCATCCAGTGTGATATGTTTTTTGGTACGTAAGCTTTGCTCTCTTTGTATTTGCTCTCTGGAATTGGCAATTTCTCTTGCTTCTCTTTCGGAGTCATATACTTTGAATACATCCCCTGCTTGAGGAGCACCGCCTAATCCAAGTACTTGAACTGGAGTGGAAGGTCCTGCCGCATCGAGTTTCTTACCCAAGTGGTCAAACATCGCTTTAACTCTACCGTAATGTTGGCCAGCCAAAATCGTATCACCCACATGTAAAGTTCCTGCCTGTACCATTATTGTAGATACATAACCTCTACCTTTATCAAGAGAGGCTTCTACTACTGTACCGACAGCATTTTTATTTGGATTTGCTTTAAGTTCTAATATTTCAGATTCAAGCAATACTTTTTCCAATAGGTCATCAATACCAGCACCTGTTTTAGCAGATATGTCCTGAGATTGGTACTTACCACCCCAGTCTTCGACCAGTAGGTTCATATTGGCAAGCTCTTCCTTAATCCTTTCCGGATTAGAGTTTGGTCTATCTATTTTATTGATGGCGAAGATCATTGGAACACCAGCTACCTGAGCATGGTTTATTGCTTCTTTTGTTTGAGGCATGACATTGTCATCCGCTGCAATTACAATGATGGCAACATCCGTGATTTTAGCACCCCTGGCTCGCATAGCTGTAAAGGCTTCGTGACCCGGAGTATCTAGAAACGCAATTTTGTGTCCACCTGATGTTTGTACATCGTAGGCACCAATGTGCTGGGTAATCCCACCTGCTTCACCATGGGTAACCTTAGCCCTACGGATATAATCCAGTAAGGAAGTTTTACCATGATCAACGTGTCCCATTATGGTGACGATCGGAGCCCTTTCTATTAATGTATCTTCATTTTCCTCCTCAATGATTTCAGTCTCTTCTTCGTCGGTTTTGGTGAACTCTACATCATAATTGAATTCATCAGCAATAATTGTAATTGCTTCTGCATCCAATCTTTGGTTGATGGAAACGAACATGCCTAGTCCCATGCAAACAGAGATGACCTCATTAACGGTAACATCCATTAGGGATGCCAGGTCGTTTGCGGAGATAAATTCCGTTACACGTAAGATTTTGCTTTCCTCAGGCGTTTCGCTAACCTCTTTCGTTCTGTCAGAGCGTTTGTCTCTCCTGTTTTTGTTTTTTCCACCAGATCGTCCGCCACCTTGCAATCTTGCAAGTGTTTGTTTGATTTGATCCTGAATTTCTTTCTGAGTTGGTTCCTCTTTTTGGAAACGAGGATTTTGTCCTCTTCCTCCTGGTCTTCCGACTCCACCACCTCGGTTGTTGCCTTTTCGGGCTCCACCACCACCTTGGCCTGGTCCACCTTGTCCTCCTGGCCCTCTATTGGCAGGTGTTGTAGGTCTCGCTCCTTCTGCGGGTTTGATAGGTCGATTATCAATCCGTTTTCTTGGACGTTTCTTCTTCTCCTTATTGCGCTCATCAGAAGAGGCAACTGGTTTGGATTTTTTCTTAGGTTTGTCTTTTGGAAGTTCAATTTTTCCCAATACAGTCAAACCTCTAAGGGATTCTGCTTTAGCAGATATCACCTTGTCTTCAGTCTTTTCGATAGGTTTCTCCGGTTCTTTAGTTGCTTTATCTTCAGTAACAGGCTTAGGTTGGGCAGGAGCCTCCTTAGGTGCAGCAGGTTTAGCTTCTGGTGCTTTTTCTGGAGGAGTGCTTTTTTCTTCTGCTTCTGGAGCAGGAGTTTTATCCACAGGTTTTTCGGGTATTACTGGAGCAGGAGTAGGTTTAGGAGCAGTCGTTTCCGGCTTGGCCTCTGCTTTTGGAGGCGCGGCTTTTTCTTCTTTGACTTCTGGTTCCTTCTTAGGTTCTGGCTTTGGCGCTGGCTGTTTTGGTTCTTCAGCTACAGGCTTTGGAGGAGTAGGTTTTTCCACTTCCTTAACTGGCTCCGGTTTTGGCTTGGATTTATTGGCATCCAAATCAATTTTCCCAACTACTTTAATTCCTTGTAGTTTAGGCGCTTCATTTGATATTTTGTCAGCAGCTTTTTCCACAGGCTTTTTGGCCTCTACTGGAGGGGCTGGAGTAACCGGCTTTTTTGGCTCTGGTTTCTTGATTTCTTTTTCAATCTCAGATTCCGACTCTGCCTTGATGGTAAAGTTTTCATTGTGCCTTTTGCCTATAGATAGATGGGAGGCCTCTTCCTTTTCTTGGGCAGAAGACTTGAACTCTTTGGCAAGCATACTATAATGCTCCGAACTAATTTTCGAGTTCGGATTGCTTTCTACCTCAAAGCCCTTTTTGGCCATAGACTCAACGATGGTGGAAACACCCACGTTAAGTTTTCTGGCTACTTGGCCTAATCGCATCATTTTTTCTTCTGACATACTAATACCTATTCCTGTATTTATAATAATGCAAATATAAAGGGGATAACGAATTATCTGTCGTTATTTGCTATTCAAATTCTTGTTTTAATATTTTAAATATATCGGCAATTGTTTCTTCTTCCAGTTCGGTCCTTCTGAGAAGGTCTTCTTTGGTCAAAGCCAATACACTTTTTGCGGTATCTAAACCTGTTTTTTTCAACTCCCCTATTACCCAACTTTCAATTTCGTCAGAAAATTCAGACAGATCAACATCTTCTTCATCTTCATAACCAGATAGTTCTCGGAATACGTCAATTTCGTACCCCACCAATCGGCTAGCAAGTCTAATGTTAAACCCACCTTTACCTATGGCTAAGGAAACCTGATCAGGCTTCAAATATACCGAAATCCTTTTGGCTTCTTCATTCACTTGTAGTGAAGTTACCTTTGCAGGACTTAACGCTCTGGAAACATACAGGTCAAGATTGTCTGTGTAATTGATAACATCTATGTTTTCATTTTGTAGTTCTCTAACTACAGCATGAATTCTGCTGCCTTTCATACCCACACAAGCGCCAACTGGGTCAATACGGTCATCATAAGATTCTACCGCTACCTTGGCCCTGTCGCCTGGTTCCCTTACTATTTTTTTAATGGTAATAAGACCATCATATACTTCAGGAACTTCATTTTCAAACAACCTTTCCAGGAATATTGGTGAAGTTCTCGAAAGAATAATTCGTGGATTACCATTGATCATTTCCACTTTGTGAACAATTGCTCGGACAGAATCTCCCTTTCTAAACCTGTCCTTTGGTATTTGTTCGGATTTTGGCATGATCAATTCATTGCCTTCAGCATCCATAAGTAGAATTTCTCTACCCAATATCTGATATACTTCCGCAGTTATAATTTCACTTACCAGTTCCTCATATTGTTGAAAAAGCAAATCTTTTTCCAAATCTTTGATTCTCTGGATGAGTGTCTGTCTGGCCATCATCACTGCTCTGCGACCAAAATCTTCTAACTCTATTTTTTCATAAGTCTCTTCACCGATTTCAAAATCTGGCTCAATTTTTTTGGCTTCAGCCAAACTAATCTTATCATGATCCCAGATGTCCTCAGAGTTGTCGTCAACGATCTGTCTAATCCTTACGATTTCTAAATCACCTTTGTCCGCATTGATGATAACATCAAAGTTTTCATCAGTTTCATACTTTTTACGAATCATCGCCCTAAATACATCTTCGAGAATGCGGATCATTGTTGGTCTATCCACATTTTTTGATCTTGCAAACTCTGCAAATGATTCAATCAGAATTTTAGCATCCATTGTTTTTATTTGAAAGAGACTAATACAATTGATTTCTTTATTTGGTCAAAAGAGATGCTGACTGCTTCTTCAACAACCTTTTTCCCTTTTTCTTTTTTCTTCACCATTAACTGAATAGCTCTTTGGTCTACTTCAGTCAGCTTACCCTCCGTTACTGGACCCTCTTCTAGGGTTACTTTCAAATTTCGGCCGATATTCTTTTCGTACTGTCTTCTAGAACTTAACGGAAAATCTACCCCAGGGGATGAAACTTCCATTACATAAGCGGTGTCCATCAGCTCTTTAGCTTCTATTTCTTCGCCTACTGCTCTACTAACCAACGCACAAGCATCAATATTTATGCCGTTGTCAGCATCGATTAAAATGTGCAATAATTTTTTATTGCCCTTTTCTATAATTTGTACATCAACGACAAAATGGCTGCTGTCAGGCAGGTGTTTTTCCACTATTTCTTCTATCGTTTGCTTCAAATTCATATCTTTTTGCTTACTTGCTTCTGGTTTTTGTTCCACAAATGATCAATAAATGAAAGAGGGGACTGTGGTCCCCTCTCTTGTCATGAATTAACTCAGGCACAAATGTAATAAAATTATTTTCCTAAAAAAAGTATTGAAAGTTTGATAAATTTGCCTCATGCAATCAAAAAAGTTAAAAATATACAATACCCTTTCCAGAACTAAGGAAACTTTCGAACCTATAAGTCCCCCAAATGTAGGCATGTATGTCTGTGGCCCCACGGTTTACGGTGATGCACACCTAGGACATGCCAGGGCTGCAGTGTCCTTTGACATTGTTTTTAGGTACCTAAGATTTCTGGATTATAAAGTTCGTTATGTCAGAAATATTACTGATGTGGGTCATTTGGAAGCAGATGCAGATGAAGGAGAAGATAAAATAGCGAAAAAAGCAAAGCTTGAACAACTAGAACCCATGGAAGTGGCCCAGCAATATGCAGCTTCCTACCATAGAGACATGGAGCAACTCAATACTATCAAGCCAAGTATAGAGCCGCGAGCCACAGGGCATATTCCCGAGCAGATCAAACTCATTGATGAAATAATCGAAAATGATTTGGCTTATGTGGTGAATGGAAGCGTCTATTTCGATGTTTTGAAATACAATAAAGAAGAAAAGCAATATGGCATATTGTCCGGAAGAGTGGTCGAGGAACTAATGAGTGGTAGCCGTGAGCTTGACGGACAATCTGAAAAAAAGAATCCTGTGGATTTTGCCCTTTGGAAAAAAGCCGCTCCTGAACACCTCATGCGTTGGGATTCTAAATGGAGTGTGGGTTTTCCAGGATGGCACCTGGAGTGTACTGCCATGAGTGCTAAATACCTGGGAAATCAATTTGATATTCATGGTGGTGGTATGGACCTTATGTTTCCGCATCATGAATGTGAAATCGCCCAAAGCAATGCAAGTCATCATACCGATCCAGCGAAATATTGGATGCACAACAATATGATTACCATTAACGGGCAGAAAATGGGTAAGTCCCTCGGGAATTTCATTACCCTGCAGCAATTGTTCCAGGGAGATCATGACAAACTAGAGCAGGCTTATAGCCCCATGACCGTTAGGTATTTTATATTGACGGCACATTACCGCTCTACGTTGGATTTTTCTAACCAAGCTTTGCAAGCTGCCCAAAAAGGGTACAAGAAGTTGATCAATGGGCTGAGAATAACTTCTCAGTTACAGTATCAAGCTGACCCTGAAGTGGAGGTTGATGAGAACAATGTGGCTCAAATCGAAAAAAGTATAGCGGCTGCATTTGATTCCATGAATGATGATTTCAATACAGCACAGGCCATTGGCCATCTCTTTAACTTGCTCAAAAAAATCAACAGCCTTTATACTGGACAATTGCATTCAGCTCAGTTGGGTAAGGATGTATATGATAAATTGATTCAAACTTTCAATGTCTTTATTAAGGAGATTCTAGGTTTGATAGAAGAAAAAGGAGATAACCAGGACGAGTTATTAAAAGTGATCATCGATCTGTATAGCAATGCTAAATCAGCACGTGATTATCAAAAAGTAGATGAAATTAGAGCGGCTTTAAAAGGAGTTGGCGTGATAATTAAGGACATGAAGAATAGTGTAGATTGGGCATATGAAGAATAATAAATGGATAGGGTTTTTATTTCTAGGATTGCTGCTTTATGTAGGTGCTTGTAGTGAAAAAGCCAGCAATGAAAATAAATCGGCAGAAACAATCGCATACCAGCCGGCACCTGCGTTTAGTGCAGATTCCGCTTATGCTTATATACAGCAACAAGTGGACTTTGGCCCTCGGGTACCCAATACTGAGCCCCATAAAATTGCTGGCGACTGGATAATAGAAAAGCTGGAAGCATTTGGGCTCAAAGTGACTGTGCAAGCTTTTGAAGACAAAGCATATGATGGCAAAGTACTCCAATTGAGAAATATAGTTGGAAGTTATAAGCCAGAAGCGACTAAGCGAATTTTATTAGGTGCACACTGGGACACCAGAAGAATAGCGGATAAAGATACGCAGGACCTTGATGATCCTATAGACGGCGCCAATGATGGCGGGAGTGGGGTGGCAGTAATGTTAGAAATTGCCCGTGTGTTGCATACAGATACTTTGCAACCCAATGTCGGCATAGATTTTATCTTCTTCGATGGGGAAGATGATGGGGAGCCTGATCATAGGAATTTTCGGGACAATAGCCAAATTTGGTGGTGTCTGGGCTCTCAGTATTGGTCCAAAACGCCTCACGTGAAGGGGTATTCCGCTTATTATGGTATACTATTAGACATGGTTGGTGGAAAAGGTGCCAGGTTTTACAAGGAGGGCTATTCTGTACAATATGCCAAAAACATAGTAGATAAAGTTTGGGGTTTGGCGCATCATTTGGGCTTTGGGGATTTCTTCCAGATGCGAAATGCGGAGGCCATCACAGATGACCACCTTTTTGTCAATCAGGATGCCAATATTCCTATGATAAACATTATAGAGTATAGCCCTGATTTTGGCTTTGGCCTGTACCACCATACCCATAAGGACAATATGGAGATCATTGATAAAAAGACCCTTTCAGTAGTGGGTCAAACGGTTTTATTTACCCTTTTCCAAGAATAGAAATTTTAATATTACCATACATTTTCCATGACCATTCTAGCACTCATTGCAAAAACCTTTGAGGAAAAATACCAGCAGAAACCCTTGATTGTTCGCTCTCCTGGAAGGATCAACCTAATAGGTGAACATACCGATTATAATGAGGGTTTTGTGTTGCCTGCAGCAATTGACAAATCCATTTACCTGGGCTTTGCTAAGAATAATACGGGGTCTTGTAGGGTTTATTCACTTGATTTTAAAGAAGAACAAACCTTTTCGCTTGATAATTTAAAACCGGCGAAAGGCTGGGTGAATTTTGTGATGGGAGTGGCCAATGCCATTCAGAAGTCCGGCAAAAAGCTGGAAGGCTTTGATTGTGTATTTGGCGGAGACATACCCATAGGGGCAGGACTTTCTTCTTCTGCCGCCTTGGAAAATGGAGTAGGCTTTGGCCTGAATCAGTTGCTTGATTTAAAACTGGAAAGGCTTGAGCTGCTGAAATTTTCCCAACAGGCGGAACATGAATTTGTAGGGGTAAAATGTGGGATCATGGACATGTTTGCTTCCATGATGGGCAAGCAGGACCAAGTCATTCGTTTGGACTGTCGATCTTTGGCACATACTTATTTCCCTTTGGAATTGGGAAATTACCAACTCATCCTCTGCAATACCAAAGTAGCGCATTCTTTAGCTGAATCTGCCTATAACCAAAGGAGGGAGGAATGCCAGGAAGGCGTAAACCAGGTCAAGAAGCAATTTCCGGAGGTGAATAGCCTTAGGGATATCAACCTGGAAATGCTGGACAAGGCCAAAGGAGGAATTTCTTCGGTCATTTACAAGCGTTGTGCCTATGTGATTCAGGAGAATGAACGGCTAATAAATACCTGCGAGGCCCTGGACAAGCAGGACCTAGAGGCGGTAGGACAATTCATCTACGGCTCTCATGATGGCCTTTCTCTTGATTATGAAGTGAGTTGCCCAGAGCTTGATTTTTTAGTGGACTATACCAGGGAATTGCCCCATGTTTTAGGGGCCAGAATGATGGGTGGTGGATTCGGTGGATGCACCCTAAACCTGATCAAGAAAACCCATAAAAAGGAATTTATAGCTGCTATTTCAGCATCCTATGCCACCAAGTTTAACAGGCAAATGGAAACCTATGAGGTGAATGTGGCTGATGGTACGGGGCTTATAATTTAGCATGTATTTCCTAAGCCTTAAGGGTACTTCGGAACTGGGATAGGGTACCTTTGAACATATCCATTGGGGTTCAAAACTCCAATTACGCACATAATAACAGGGGTGGGGTACCTAAAACTGACAAGCTTGAACCTTTTAACTCGAATTTTCGACCTCCGAACTCGGATTTTGTCATAAAAAACCTGGTAATTCAAGCTAAACCCGACGGTGATTCGATATAAATACTGAAAAACTGACAAAATATCCGAAAATTTCAACGTGCAGGTCAAATTTTCGGTGTCTAGAAGTGCAAGGGGGTACCTCCGAACCTACCCATTGCAGTTATTAACTTCAAAATCCCAGTTCAGAAGTGGGTAATCGAACCTTTTAACCGGAAAATTTCGCCTTTTTGGCAGTATTGTTTAAGTTTAAACCAAAGCATTTGACCAAAAACTGACAAGAGAGAAGGTTTAGAGTAAAGCATTTTGGTAAAATGATGGGGTATATAGGGTTTTTTAATTAAAGTCTGATTCAATTACATAATCCTGATTTAACAAACGCTTAGAGAAAAATGCGTAATAAATCTATCAATTTTCTAAAAACCCCTGTTTAAGGGTTCAAAGGGTTTTTTATTTAGTATTTATTCCTTAGTTTTAGTGGTAGTTGGAAGGCGAATAAAGTGTACTTTAGCATCAATTCACTGAACCGAAATATGGAAGAAAGAAAACTAGAAGTACTAAGATTTTATATTACCTCGAAGCACAACAAACAGGAAAAGCTCCCACTTTATGATATTGAAGGGGTTGATCTTTTGGAAAATCTTTTTACTAACTTAATCCCGTTCATTGATGACTTACCACCTGACGAACGTAACAAAAGGGTAGTCCAATTAGGAAAAGACCTTGAAGGAGCGAGCATTTTTCACAAGAAGGATTCAATTAGGTCAATCTCCGGTATAATTGAAACAGGGAAGTATGGCAAGGAAGAAAACGTAGTTGATATTAATAGGAAAAAAGATGAAACACCTGTTTTCAGAATGATGAAAAATCATGCCCTTCAAAAGCCTTTCTTTTTTTTAATCTGTATTTCATCTAAAAAGAATGAAGGCCTAATTTTTCTGGAAAGAGAAGGTCAATTTGGAATAAAGCAAGTATTTACTCTCATTCTGTCTAAATACATAAATCTTAATTTTCCTGAACATACTTTTCACTTCTCGAATTTCATCGACCAAGAGTTTGTGAAAAAGTTCATAAATGATGGGGTGTACAATAAAATTCGCTTGGTGAGAAACTCTCTACCTGGGGACATAGCTGAAAAGTATGGCCTTGAAACATTTGAAACAGACGATTTTGTTTTGGAGCTTAGTATTCGTTCAAAAGGGAAAAGACGAATTGGTGGTAATGCCAGAAAAAGAATTCAAGAAATTTTTGAAAACAATCCAGATGGGTTTTTTACATCTCAAGATTTTAGAAAAATCGGATTTGATGATGAAGCCTCCATTCATGTGAATTCGACATACAAGAATTCCTCCAGAACAATTAACTTATCAGATACTTTGAAATTCAGACCGTATTATGATATTAAGGTTGAAATTACATCAACTGGTCATTCTGACTTTCGTTCTATTGAGGGCGCATGTATCCAACTATTAAATGATTTTAGCCTAGACCTCTATTAATATGTCTTCAAAGATTAATGTCATCGAAATTTTGCAAAAGCATAAGTCAACCCTTGAAAATGCTGAAGGTAAAATGCTTAGACGTGACAGAAGACATTTCATTATCTATCCGCTGATTATCGCCTTTGTCCTAAGCACAGTAGTTAGAATTCCGAACGACAACCTTGTCAACATCTTCGCAATCTGCCTATCCGTTTTCGTTGGACTTTTTTTGAATTTATTAGTACTTATTATTTCTTTCGCAGAGAATAAGCTCAACATAAAAGACAGTAAAAACAGAGCTGAGCTTTTGGAACAGACTTTTTACAATATCACTTATACCATTGTAATTTCACTTTTTGCACTTGGAATTCTGTTCTTTGCGAACATTCAGTTTTTACCCACGGAATTGGTCTTTTCATTTGAAAAAACAGTCTATGGAATTCAGATTGATATATCGAAACTCGAATACAATAAGGTGATCACATTTGTGATTTATTTCATTTTCAACTTTGTATTTGCACACTTAATACTCACTTTGTTAATGATTATTAAAAGGATATTTAAGCTATTCAAGGTCGAAATTGAGAAGATTAATGGACAAAAAGATGCTAATAAACACTAAAATGAATATACGAACAGAGCCATTTGAATGGATATTTCGAAAAAGAAACTTAAGTGTTTCAAGCAACTGGGGCACATACTCATTTGATTTGAGCGTTAGGCACAATTAAACATAAACTCATGTCTAGAACAAAAAATCTAATACAACTTATTGAATGCTTGGAGAAACCAGAATTTGATGAAGTAGTGAAAACATACTTGAAAGAAGAGTATGGATTTGAACGGGTAGTTAATACTGATGGCAAAGACGATACAGGAATTGATATAAAAGTTTTTGACTTCCAGAAGGAGAAACTTCAATTTCAACTTACAACTCAAAAATCAAAAACTCAAGCTGAGAAAAGGTCTTTTGATAAAAAATTAAAAGAAGATTTAGAAAAGGCAAAAGCGAATTATCAAGATTATGGATTTGGTAACAAACTGTTTTTCTTTTACTCTTACGAATTAACTAATAAGGTGATTAGAGGATATGAAAAGCTTGCTTTTAAAGATTATGGTATCAATTTAGAATTGATTGATGCGAATAGAATTGCAGAAGAAGCTGAAAATATTATTGCTATTCAAAGAGTGCTTTATAAGAAAAATAAACTCGATGAATTTGCTGTTAAAGAATCAGTTTTTAATAATGAAAATGAAAATTTTGTTTTTGATTTATTATCATTTGGAAAGCCTTCTGAGTTTAGAATACAGATAATTGAGGGGTTTATATTAAAATCTATTTTTGATAAGAACTCATTAAGTACTCAAGAAATTAAAGATTATTGTGAATCAAAATTTAAAGTTGGTGAAAATGATGTGTTCTATACAAAACTCCTTTCAAGACTTCAATCATCAAAAAAAATAAAAAAAGAATCTACTGATTGTTTTTCACTTACAGAAGAAGAAAAGAGCCTAATTAACCGGAAAGTTGAGCAATACGAATTAGATGAAAAAGTATTTTTTAGTGAATTGCATCAAATATTAGAAGGCTTTAAGCAAAGTGAACATGTTGATGATTACGTCTTGCAATTAAAGGAATTGTACACTCAAAATTTTAGTTCTGACTTAAAAGATCTTTTGAATACTGGTGAAAATGAGGCGATATTCAGTGTTGCCAGAGAATTTATCCATTTTACTCAATCTAAACTTGAAGATAAAGAAAAAGCAAAAAGGCTTTCATTGAAATTATTGCGTTATTGTATGAATAGTAAGTTTATTCAGAAAATTGCTGCTAGTAAAGTCTATTGCTCAAATATCAACAATTCAAGATTGGAAAGATATTTAAATACCCAAAAACGCATTTTTGTTGATACTCCAGTGGCCTTATATGCCTTGTGTCATTTTTACAAGCCAAAGAGTAATTATAACAATTACTTCTACAGTACAACTAAGGGATTGATTGAGTTTTCTTCCCAAGAAAATCTAAATCTTCATATATCTGAACGTTATATTTGGGAGGTACAAAACCATGTTAAGGAGGCGTTTTACTTGATCCCCTTTTCGCAACTTGATAATTTTAGGAAATTAGGTTCTTCAAAGAATGTTTTTTATAACTTTTATCTCTTTCTCCTAAGCAATGATTTGATTTATGAGCAAACGACCTTTAATCAGTTTTTAAGTGAATATGGCTTTGAAGAATCTAGTTCACAAGATTCCATTAACTCAAAAATTAGCTCTCATTTGGCTAAAATGAATATTCAAAAGTATGAATTTGAATATGACTACGACATAGAAGATACTAACAGAATATTTGAAAACATCCTAGTTGCCAATAACAAATTTAAATCGCCATTTACCAGAAATAATGATAGTATCATGGTCAAATTTCTCGCGGACAACGATGTAGATGTGCATCCAGTACAACCTATGTTTTTGACTTGGGATCGATCATTTTTTGATGTTCAAAAACAGTATTTCAAATCTTATCCAGATTGTCAAAAGTGGCTCATGCTCCCACCGGGAAAAATGATTGATTCGTATGCTGTTTTAAAGTTCAAAATAGATTCTGAAAGTGTTACCGAGAATTTATTAGCTCTAATTTCTGATGAACTGATTCTGAATACGCATGCTTTAGTAGATACCATAAAGTTTATTCTGGACCCAAATAATGAAGTTAGCTTAGAATACACTAATCGCTTAGCACAAATCAGAGAAGAGGAAATTAATAGAATCAATAGAAAGGTTAGCACTCCGCCAGAAGAGTTTGAAGGTGAAGCTGTAATTGATGAAGTTTTCTATTCTTTATCTAATCACTTTCAAGAGAAAGAAGATGAAAAGTACTTCGGGTACTTTAAAGAAATATTTACAAAGAAAGAGTTAATGACAACTGTAATTGAGTCTATTATGTCTGCTATAGAATCATACTATCAGAAACAAAAAATTGACTCTAATCTTTTTACAACATTCGATAAACTAGTTGAAGAAATAAAGAAGGAAAAAGCCCCCAATAACTAAGCATTCTGACGGCTGGAACAGCCTAGTCTGTATGCAGTGTGTGTGCCCAGCATGGGCATCTGGTATCGAAGGTAACAAATTATACCAGCCGGTGAAAACCTGTACCGAGTTTTATCGGTATCCCTTATGTTTGGGCATTTATGTCCCGATGCATTATCAACAGTCATTTGATTTGTAGTAAACTACCGGAGTGATAGGGGTGTTGTGGTTATAGATGGATTTACATATGCTGGGCAGAATCCTATGAAAAGGAAATAAAAAAGATTTTCGGTAAGTCGTACGAGCGAAAAGTTCACATACGGTTTGATGAAAGGGGCGTTGAAAGTTTACTGCTTATTATTATCTTTATAGGTAATTAAATAGGGTAGGCTATTAGGCTCTACTCAACAGCATAATTAGAAACACCCTAGCGAATGGAAATACCTAAGTTTCATGAAACATTTATACCAATACTGAAAGTGCTTGAGAACGGAGAGACTCTTCAATCAAGAGAGATGTATAGAAAAGTAATTGATAAATTTTACACAGGGTTATCTAAAGAACAATTAGAGCAGACAACAAAAAGTGGTGACATACTGATAAACAATAGAATAGCTTGGGGTAAATCGTATTTAAAAAAGGGTAGATTTATAGAGTTCCCCAAAAGAGGTTATGTGAGAATTACTGAAAAAGGTAAAAAACACAGTGCTTCTAATTTAACATTAAATGAAGTTGAAAGCTCAGAAAATTTTTTAGAATTCTATAACGAAGAAGATCAAAAAAAGGAAACTACTCCTTCCAGAGTTCAGAATGCTTCACCACAAGATTTAATTGATGAAGGTTTTAAAGCGATTGAAATTCAACTTAAGGATGAGCTGTTAGAGAAATTAAAAGAAATGGATCCCTTCTATTTTGAAAAAGTAATACTGATCTTGCTGAAGAGAATGGGGTACGGTGATTTCGTAGAAACCTCCAAAACGGGTGACGGTGGTATTGATGGAATTATCAATGAAGATAAACTTGGGCTGGATAAAATTTACATTCAAGCTAAACGATACGGAGAAAACAAGGTACGCGAAAAGGATATAAGGAATTTTATAGGTGCAATGAGTGGAGATACTCAGAAAGGCGTTTTCGTTACTACTTCCAATTTTGACAAAGGAGCTGTAAAAAAAGCAAATGATGCACACCACACAATAATTCTTATTGACGGACAAAAGTTAGTAGATTTAATGCATGAATTTAATGTAGGAGTTCAGGTTAAAACACCATATGAAGTCAAAGAAATAGACATAGACTTTTTCGATGGAGACTAAAAAATATGAGTAATCGATGGGGCATACCAAAAGAAGTTGAGGATTTTGTAAAGCAAAGAGACAAGAGTTGCGTTTATTGTGGTCAAGAATTTCGAGATAATCCCCAATCAAGAAAACATAAGCCATCGTGGGAACATATTGTAAATGACATTAGAATAAATGATAAGAGTAATATTTCGCTTTGTTGTATGTCATGTAACTCAAGTAAAGGAGCTAAGCTTTTAGAGGACTGGTTCAACAGTGACTATTGTAATAGAAATGAAATTACGGAAGATTCGGTAGCTCAAGTAGTAAAAGATGTTTTAAAGAATATTCCAAAACTGAAATAACTATGCAAAACAAGATGAATAGTGCATAGAACCCTTTGAGATGTTACGTCACTATACACTAATCGTTGATGCGCCACGAGGTGGCATTTATCCAGTAGGTGTAAAACCTACCAGGGCAATTGACTATTCAACCTGGGACAGTCAATTTCGTGAAGAGTTCGCTGAAGCTCTGTTGGTTTTCAAATACCTAAGTCGCAATGTGCAAGTGTGAACTCGTTGTAGCTTCGGTATGTGTACCCGTAATTTGGGCGCAGTTTTGATCCAGATTTTTCGGGAGAACCCTGCCATATTACAAAGATTAACAGTCATTTGATTTGTAGTAAATTACTGGAGTGATAGGGGTGTTGTGGATATAAATGGATTTACATTTGCTGGGGAGAATCCTATGAAAAGCAAATATTGAAGGCTATCATGCTCTACTCTACGTTGTAATTCACTAGACTCACGCTGCCCAAACCTTTAAATTTATAGCATCAAATCAATCAAATTCGCCATTGTAAGATGGGAATCAAATCGATAAAACCAACCTCAAATTGTTCAATTTTGTTAATTTTATAATATGGCTTATTTGATATTCAAGAAGCCTGAGGGGCTTCAACAATAATAACCACGGGTGGCACCCGTGGTTAGGAAAGCATTTATCAAATCTGCAACTCTGGAAGGGTTGAACAAGTACCTTTATAACCTGGAAAGACACTTTTTGTCTTGATTTAGAACAAGGGCAATATTACCTATCCGTCAGAGGATGATGGTTTCCATCTTATTATTATCTTTATAGGTATTAATAAAGTTGATTATTAGGCGTTATTCTACTGGACAAGTGTAAGAAAATAATCAGAATTTAGGCCCAGATTTTGGAAGAATCAACCCAATTAAATTAACAAGACGCTACAATAATTATGTATATAAAAAATTTTAATAATGCTATTCTTTTAGGTTTTCTAATGGTATTGCTTCATTCCTGCTCTTTGCAGGTGGCACATATGACAAGTACTAAAATGAATGCGCTTGAACTTGGTATGTCGAAAGAGGAGGTAACTCAGATTTTAGGGGATGACTATACAATTGCAGAAAAGCGATTGGAAGGCCCCATTGAAATTGAGGTTTTATCTTATAGGGACCATTTTGAAAATGACGAATTTTATCTGTTTGTTTTTAGAAATAAAAAATTGGATAAATGGTACCGTGAGTTGTTTTCAAAAGAAGGAATAGAAATGAAATAGCTTTTTTACTCAAAGTTTCTTTTTGAGCGAATTAGGTACACAATTGATTGTTCATATCGTGTTTAATCAAATGGAGAATATTGAGGCCTTAGTTAAAATTGGTTTGCTGCCATTTTTCCTTTGGCAAAACTTAATTCCATAATTACCCTTTTATGACTTAAATTTTGGATAAAGCCGGATGCTGTATTGCATCTTTGAAAATGGGTTAAAGCCCATTCCTATGGAGTAGTTATTTTAATAAAAGGGCTTATTTTTTAAATCGAAGAAGCCCGAGGGGCTTCAATTACAATAACCACGGGTGGCATTTGTGGGTAGGAAGCATTTATCAAATCTGCAACCCTGGAAGGGTTGAACAGGAGCCTTTGAGCTGGAAAGCGTTTTATAATGGATGAACACTTTTTGTTCCAAAAATGGATTGTCTGCTAGTTTACTTTTTATCACCTTTTTATAGCACGCGCTGACTGAGATCATAAGAATTTATTATCCGGCGGATAGGTCTATCGATGCATTAAAAGAGGAAAAAGTAATATCATTTAATTTTATTTCTAATTACATAAATTTATTTCTAGAGCCCTTTTTATATGGAAGTGCATATAGTTTATTATATTTCGTTATTTTTGTATGTAAATACATATACTATGAGTAGACTATCAGACTTTGTAAAAACCAAAAGGAAGCAATTGGGGCTGACTCAGGAAGACTTTGCTGAAAAAGCCGGAGTTGCTCTTACGGTAATACGAAAAATCGAACAAGGCAAAGATAACCTCAGTATGTCAAAAGTAAGCCAAGTACTTCAGATGTTTGGTCATGTTTTAGGTCCAATTAATGAAAAAGATGAGACAAGGAATAGTTAAATGCAATAACATCCAAGCCGGTGTTCTTACTGAAGAGGATAATGGGGAATATCTCTTTGTATATGACGAAGTGTATGCCCAAACCTATCCGGACCAATTCGTCACCTTTCAAATGCACGTTTCCACTAGACCATATAGGAGTAATAGACTGTTTCCCTTTTTTGATGGGCTAATACCTGAAGGTTGGCTACTGAATATTGCGGTAGAAAGCTGGAAAATTAATAAGAATGATCGCATGGGCTTATTGCTGGCCTGTTGCCAAAATGCTATTGGTGCTGTAAGTGTTCACCCTGTAATTCCTAAAGTTGATGTCTAAGTGCCTGTACTGCTATAAGCCCTTGGATGAAAATCAGGAGGACTACCACCCGAAGTGTATAATGGCCTTTTATGGGACAAAACATGCTCCGCTAATGCCCTATGGCTTATCAGAGATGGAGAAACTGGCGAAAGAGGCCGTAGAGCAATCTATTACCGTCCCGGGCGTTCAACCAAAATTGTCTTTAGGGTGGATCAAAACAGCTGTGGAAAATGGCCATCAAGGCCGATTGACCATAATGAATGCTTTAGAAGGGAACTATATTTTGAAACCCCAAAATGCTGATTACCCGCTTATGCCAGAAAACGAGCACCTTTCCATGAAACTAGCAGATTTGTTTAAAATAAACATTGTGCCCATAAATATGATTCGTTTACAATCAGGTGAACTTTGTTTTATTACCAAACGGATTGATCGTAACAAGGATGGGTCCAAGAACCACATGATAGATTTTCTCCAAATTCTTGAGCTGACTGATAAATACAAGGGTACCATGGAAATGCTTGGAAAAACCATAGGTGAATTATCAGCAAACACTTTGTTAGACAAGTTGCGATTTTTTGAATCAACGGTATTCAACTTTATTATAGGGAATAATGATATGCACTTGAAAAACTATTCTATGTTTTTGTCAGAAATGGGTTGGGTCCTAGCCCCTTTTTATGACTTTTTAAGTGTCAAAATGATATTGCCAAAAGACAAGGAGGATACAGCCCTATTGCTGGGTGGTAAAAAGAAAAATTTCAATAGAGGATATTTCGACCGCCTTGGAGCTGTTTTAAATTTAAATAACAAACAAATAAATGTAGTGTATAAAAGGGCACAAAAATGGCTTCCTGAAGCCAATAAATTAATAGAGCGTTCATTCCTTGATGTAAACAGGCAAATAGACTATAAGGAATTAATTGTTGAACGAACGAAACTTTTTTTATCATAAGCCAACCATGAAGACATGAGCGAAAGTGAACCACGTAATAAAGGCCTTTTGCATATTCGGGATTAAGCATTATAGGTGGAATTTAGGCCATTAGGAGGACTGTTACTATTGTTGAAGGCCCTAATGCCTTGAAATGCTTCTCCTTTGTACTATCTCAATTCAATCTTTTTGTTTCCGTAGTTTTGGCTAAAGCCCATTCCTATTGAGAAGATATTTTTATGAACATGGCTTAGTTTCAAATCGAAGAAGCCTGAGGGGCTTTAATAATAATAACTACGGCTGGCACCCGTGGATTAGAAACGATCTATTAAACTTGCAACCCTGAGAAGGGTTGAACAGAAGCCTTGTAGCCTAAATTTTTTTTACGAAAATAAATGCACCTATTCCTTACCCTAGGGCTCTTTTCCACAGGCTAAGGAGCTGAGTTTAGAGACTAGATTATAGTCTTTGGTATAGGGTTTTTTCTTATGCAACGGAGCATATTGCCCTCTTTGAAAAAAGGTTTATTGCTCCTTTCCCTTTGATAAGTTTCAATTCAATCCTATTGATCGCTTGAATTTGGATTTTAATCTTAGATCCAAAAAAAATAAAAATAGGTGAATCCAATCTTATTCTCTTTTTCGTAAGTAGGTGAACAAATGTGATAACTAAGCACTATTATTTAACCAAACTAAATTTTAAAATGAAAAAATCTAACCTTTTTAAAGTCTTTCTTGGCTTTACATTGCTCGCTTTTACTTCATGTGATGATGATGATATGATGGATATGGATAAGCATGGCGCTACCTTGTTTGTTACCAGCAACGCCACTGGCGATATTAATACCTACGCGTTTAAAGAAGATGGAGGGGTGGAAATGAATAGGTTTACCACGCTTTCCACGGGAAATGAGGGCATTCACTACGATGAGGCAAGTGATGACCTTATTGTTGCTTCCAGAAGCGCCCTTCAAGTAAATGTTTATGGTGGTGTATCCAATGTTTTGATGAACCCCTCACTTTCATTAGACTTGGGAGGTTCTGGTGCTGCGGACTTAATGAATCCACGTGCTATGGCTGTAAACGGAAATACTATGGTAATTGCTGACAACCAACAAAATCAGTTTTTCGTTTATACGAAATCAGGTAACAGCCTGACGTTAAAGAATACTTTTGATATCGATTTCGCAGTCTGGGGAATTGAATTTATAGGTGATGACCTATTTGCTGTGGTGGATAAAACTGCTGATCTGGCAGTGTTCAATAATTTTTCATCAAATACTAGCGATGGAATGCTGCAAGCTTCAAAAAAGGTTACCATTGAAGGAATTGAACGTACGCATGGGTTGGCCTATGATAGGATGAAGGACATGATGGTGATGACAGATATCGGTGACGCAGAGAATACCGAAGACGATGGAGGGTTTCATTTGATTGAAAATTTCAGCAGCACGTTCAATAATACCTCAGATGGAGGAACTATCGGGATGGCTGCACAGATCAGAGTGGCAGGTGCTGCCACCATGATGGGTAACCCCATTGATGTGGCTTATGACAGTGAATCCGGTACGGTTTATATTGCAGAAATAGGAAATGGCGGAGGCCGTGTGCTGGCTTTTTCTAATTATGAAAACGGAGGAAATGTATCTCCTTCATGGAATGTAGCCCTCGGTGGAGCCAGCTCCTTGTACCTGGCTACTGATTAATTTAGGTGAGTACGAATGTTCAGCTGGCATTAGTAGAGTTGAACATATTGCTTTTTCCATTTTTGGAAAGGCGAAATTTCATAAGGTGAAGAAGGACATTTATATGTCCTTCTTTTTTAGGTTTATGCTATAGAATTTGCGATGAGAGCAGAACCTAAAGGCTGGAATTATTCCTAAGGTATGTGGCCAACACATCTTTAGCAAAATTCAAAATTACCACTATTTTTACCTAAATTTTGGCTAAAGCCGAGTACTGTATTACCATTTTTTAAAATGGGCTAAAGCCCATTCCTATTTAGTAGATACTTTATAGGGCTTAGTTTCGAACTAAGAATTCAATAATAATAACCACGGGTGGCACCCGTGGACAGGAAAGTACTCATCAAATCTGTAACCCTGGAAGGGTTGAACAGGAGACTAGGAGCTGGAAAGCCATTATTATAGAAAGCTACATATTGTCTTCTTTAGGGTTTCCTGATAGCCTAATTTATATAAAATCCTTTTCCGTATTAATAGAGAAGTATACCAGCCTCTAGTCTACTACGACATTTTTGCTAAAAACAAATTTTATACTAACCTTTAGCGTTAGTAACGCGTAAAAGTATTATGATAATATCGTTTGGCTCTAAAAGAGACTGAAAAAATTTGGAACGGTATCCGTGTCAGAAAAATGCCTATAGATATACAAACTATAGGGCGTAGGAAATTAAGAATGCTTAATAACTCTCAGGATATACCGGATTTACGCATTCCACCTTCCAACCGACTGGAAAAGTTGACTGGAAAACTAAACGGATTTTATAGTATTAGGATTAACAAGCAATGGGGGATAATATTTCAATGGGATAATGGAAACGCTAAAGAAGTTGAAATAATTAACTATCATTAAATAAGCATTAAAGATGGAGAAATTAGCAAATGTACACCCTGGCGAAGTTTTAAATTTTGAATTTCTTGAGCCACTCGAGATTTCGGCTTACCAACTTTCAAAAGATTTAAAAATACCTCAAACAAGGATTTCGGAAATAATAAAAGGAAGACGTAGGATTACAGCGGACACAGCCCTTCGTTTGAGCAAATATTTTGGGAATTCTGCTAAATTTTGGCTAGGACTTCAAGACGATTATGATATTGAAGTAAAAAGTGATGAAAAAAAAGGGGAATTGGAAGATATTCCTAAATACGAAAATAAAAATCTTGCCTAATAATTGAGCTAAATGATGCGATTAAGGCTTCGGTTCCTAATAGTCCTGTGCGGTCAGGATTCGGACTGAGCTTTCGATAGCTTCCTGGGATGGGGATAGGATCAGTTTTATTGGCCTGGTCTTACCAGTGATTTTGGTTCAAGCTTGCCATTATATGCCGTTCTCCGGTCTTGTAACAAAGACAATTTTCGAGTAGTTAAGCTGTTTTTTCTACTTCTATTATGACTTGCCTATCTCGGTTTAATAAAATGGAAGATGTTGTCCGACTACCTATTATAAGCTACCTACCTTTTGGCATTTCGATTCATTATTAACACTATTTTTACCTAAATTTTGGCTAAAGCCGAGTGCTGTATTACCGGCTTTAAAAATGGGCTAAAGCCCTTTCCTATTGAGAAGTTAATTCTTGAAATATGGCTTATTTGATATTCAAGAATTCAATAATAATAGCCACGGGTGGCAACCGGGGATAGGAAAGTAACCATCAAATTTGCAACCCTGGAAGGGTTGAAAATGAGCCTTGGAGCTGGAATTGATATTTTATGATGGGAGCCCACTTATTGTGCGGAATTAGGAAACAGGGATATTATTCTTTTCCTGCTAGTTGTTGATCATTTGCTTCGTTGTATCTTTATAGGGAATGGAGAAATGGCCATGAGGCGAGAAGCAATTCAACCAAACTATTCATGGGATGATAATTTGTATTGCACAAACATGTTCTGAAAAAGGAAACATTCAATTGAACATCCAAAATCACTTGGAATTAATTCAACGTGCCATAAAGCACAATGCTGACCTGATTATTTTCCCTGAATTGTCTATAACCAACTACGAACCTTCCATTGCCAGAAAGCTTGTAACAGCTGTAGATAACAGCCTTTTCAATCCATTTCTAGAACTTGCGGATAGAAATAAGATTACGATTGGTTTAGGCATGCCTACAAACTCTACTGAAGGAATAAACATCAGTATGTTGATTTTTCAGCCGAACCATAATGGAGCTGTGTATTCCAAGCAAATATTACATCCAGACGAGCTACCGTACTTTGTATGTGGAAACAAACAATATTTACTAAATATTAAAGGAAAAAAGATTGCGTTTGGGATTTGCTATGAAACCTTACAAGGAGAACATTTTAAAAATGCCCACCACCTTGGAGCTGATATTTACATTGCAAGTGTAGCAAAATCTAAAGACGGTATTGTAAAGGCCTACAAGTATTTTTCCAAAACCGCAATTACATACAAAACCCCAATTTTAATGTCGAACTGCATTGGTCCCTGCGACAACTTTATTAGTGTGGGACAAAGTGCAATATGGAACAAGGATGGTCACATAATTGGGGAATTAGATGACAAAAATCAGGGGTTATTAATATATGATACGGTAAGTGAATTAACAGGAATTGAACAAATATAAATTAGGCAAAAAAGTAATTATTTGGTCGATTTTAAAATTAATACCAATTAATTTCGGGATGTGTTATTTGTAGTGTTTAATGGCCAAACGAATCGGTATATTAAGGGTTCTCAAAATTATTTTGAACATGTACAAAGATCAGTTCATACCGTTTGCAACTATGGTTGCTATAGGAAATGGTTTTCGGTTTACTTTTTTACGGCTTGTGAGGTTTAACTTTTCGATATTAGCTTTATAGTTGCATTGGCTAGGGTACAATATTGCCTGATTTAGAAAAGGTTTGATTAATAATGAGCTGATAGTTAACTTATTATTATTATTTTAAAGTTTTAATAGGGGTGCAATGAATAGACGCTACGGTATTGCGTACTTGTCTAAGTAATTGCTTCCAAACCAAGTCTTAGAAAGGTTAACCATTCTTTATGAGAATTGTATGCTTAATTGTATTATTAATTATTTCTTCCCTAAGAACGGTTGCTCAACAGGACTTTATTAATTCTTACCCAGATTCAATTGACAAGAAGCGTTTAAACACTGCGATTGGAATTGAAGTTGGCAGTTACTTGGCAGGTCTTTCTTTCTTGAACTATATCTGGTACAAAGATCATGAGCGTGTTCCCTTTCATTTCTACGATGACTCAAAAGGGTATTTACAAATGGATAAGTTTGGACATGCTTTTGGAGCATATAGAGAAAGTTATTCAGCTTACTACGCATTGAGAAGAGCGGGTGTAGACAAAAGAAAAGCACTTATTTATGGAGGACCAATAGGCCTAATCTTCCAAACACCAATAGAAGTTTTTGATGGCATGTATGAAGGCTGGGGCTTCTCTTGGTCAGACATGATTGCAAACACATTAGGGTCTACTCTATTTATTATCCAGGAAGCGGTTTTTGACGAACAGGTATTTCTTATGAAATTCTCCTATTCTCCCAGCATATATCCAAATTACCATACCCACCTTGGAGAATCGCATTTAGAACGATTTTTCTTAGATTACAATGCCCATACTTACTGGTTCTCTGGCAATCTACAGCAACTTACTGGTTTAGAAAAAATCCCTCCATGGCTCAATATTGCATTTGGATACAGTGCAAATGGGATGATTTATGAATTTGAAAATCCTAAGTTTTATCAGGGAGAGCCCTTTCCCAATTTAGAAAGGTACCGACAATACCTATTCTCATTAGACATTGACTTCACCAAAATTCCTACCAATAAAAAATGGTTGAAAAGGGTGTTTAGGTCGGTTAACCTTATTAAGATTCCATTTCCTGCTATTGAAATTAATAGGGTGGATGGTATTGTATTTAGTCCTATTTACTTCTAACAGCTTTTCCGAACAAATAAGCTACCATGATGCAAAGCAGCCAAAACCAATCCTAATTTCAAATCACTAATCAGCCTGTTTTTTTATCATAGAAAGCCTTCTCAGTGGAGTGGCTGAGTCCTATTTATTAATGCTGGGTAACCAAGCTCAGCTTATCAATACCTGCCAACAATGCCTACATTGAAATTCCCCATAGGCCCGTAACCTCCTTCAAAAAAGAACCCGAAATTTTTGGTAGGGTAAAAACCAACACCGGTCAATAATCCTGCAGAATAATTGAGGTCTTCATCTGTTCGATATAACGTGTAGTTAATCTGATCTTCAGGCAAATGACCACTATACCTGTCAAACTTATCCGTTACGGAGTTTAATGTTACACTGGCATAATACCGCACATAAACATCCCATTTCTCTGGCTTAAGATTAAGTTGTAATTGTTTGCTCAAAAATGAGGTAAAGTGTACGGTAACTCTTATTCCTATAGGGATGAAATTTTGGTCGTAATATAAAACTTTACTGTCTGAGCCTACTACAGATAAAAAGGAATATTGCCTCTTTTGATAACCAACGAATACCCCTGTGCTTATAAATTCCCCAAGACCATAATCAAAAAACAATTCTTTGTAAAGATCATTGTTGCCTTGTAAATACCTGGTGTTATTTAGGGAAGTTGCCAGGCCAACTATTTTTTTTCCCTTTACTGAATAATCCTCAGCATTTTGTTGGGCAAATGCAGTTATTCCTGTGACTATAAAAAAGGCTGCTGCCAATGCTATTATGTTCATAATCAAATTTTTAAAAGGGTGATTCTCGTACCCAATAGATCCCAGCTTTAAAGTGCACCAATTATTTTGATTACAGTGGCTTAAATATTTAATACTAGTTAAAATTAAACTAAGTTTTAAATAATTCAAAATAAAGCTAGCTTATGTCATTTTTTAAGAGGGTTCGATGCGTAAACATGAGGATGCAAAACCAAGCGCAACCTCGGTTTCGATTAAGGAGGTAGAAAGGATCGAATGCCTTTCACCTGATTATCTTCCTTCCTGGTATTTTTTATCCCCCTTATCTATCCCTTAAAAAAAACCTTTCTTCTCTTATACAATTGGATCAATGAATTTTAGGGCAAAAATCGTATATTATCAAATCTTTTTCAAAATAACCAAATTCAAATACGATGAAAAAAATAGTATTATTTGCTGCTTTATTCCTGGTTCTGTTTCAGGTAAAGGCAGAATTAGAATTGCCTAAAGTTTTTGCTGACCATATGGTACTGCAAAGAGGCCAGGAAATACCTGTATGGGGTAAAGCAGACCCGAAACAATGGGTAAATGTGACCTTTCAGGGCAAAAAATACCGTGTAAAAGCAGATAAAGAAGGACAGTGGATGTTGAAAATGGACGCTTTCCCAAAAGGAGGTCCCTATATTCTTTCCATTAATACCAAAAAAGACTCCAAAGTTTTGGAAAACGTTATGATGGGCGATGTTTGGTTGCTCGGTGGCCAATCCAATATGGAGTGGCCATTGACAAAGACCATTGGTGGTGAAGACAGTATCAAAACAGCGAACCATCCCAATATCCGACTTTTTGAAGTGGGAAGAAACCTAAGCCTTGAGGAGATAGAAGAAGTTCCTGAGGCCAAATGGTCCATTTGTTCTCCCGAAACCGTAGCTAATTTTTCTGCCATTGGTTATTATTTTGCCAGAAGAATTGAGTCAGATATGGACGTAGCCATAGGACTTTTGGACATCAATTGGGGGGGAACACTTTCAGAGGCATGGACGAGTGCAGATGCTTTATTGACACATGCAGATTTCAAGGAAAGGGTAACCACAAACCAAACTGAAGGGCCTAAGGATTTTTCTGATCCAAACTTAGAGAAAAAGAGTCCAAACAGTTGGCCAACCAGCTTGTTTTATGGGATGCTTGAACCAATAATTCCATTTGCTATCAAAGGAGCCCTGTGGTATCAGGGTGAATCCAATGCATCAAGGGCTTACCAGTACAGGGAAATCTTCCCTTTAATGATTGAAGACTGGAGAGCACAGTGGGGTCAGGGAGACTTCCCTTTCTTATGGGTACAATTGGCGAATTTCAAACAGCCTAAAGCTGCTCCTGAAGACAGTGATTGGGCAGAGTTAAGAGAAGCACAAACCATGACATTGTCGCTTCCCAATACTGCTCAAGCAGTTATCATCGATAAAGGTGAAGCAGGGGATATTCACCCTAGAGACAAATGGACTGTAGGAGAGCGTCTTGCAAAAGGAGCCAAGAAAATCGCTTACGATATGGATGTTGTTTACAGTGGACCTACCTATAAATCCATGGAAATCCAGGGAAACCAAATCCGTATAAGCTTTGATCATGTAGGTTCTGGCCTAATGGTGAATGACAAATATGGTTATGTCAAAGGATTTGCAGTGGCAGGTTCCGACAAGAAATTCCATTGGGTATCCGGACAGCAAGATGGCGATCAAATCGTATTGCAAACCGGGGACATCAAAAACCCAGTTGCTGTAAGGTACGGTTGGGCGGACAATCCTGATGATGTCAATGTGTACAATAAAGAAGGGCTTCCTGCCAATCCATTCAGAACAGACGATTGGAATGGCATTACTTATGGTAAAAGATAAGTTTGCTCAATAAATATAAACCTCCGGACAGTTGCAATAATAAATGCAATTATCCGGAGGTTTTTTTTATGGGTGAAAGGATTCGAGGTATAGAAAAATATATCGATAATAGAAATTTCGTCAGTATTGATGCAAAAAAAGGCAACAATACCGCCAAAATCATTTAGTGTACATTCATTGAACCTCGGGCAGCACCCGTGGCTGAGATATTACGTCCATTCTTGGCTGATGAAATTGAAATCTTTAATGTTAATTTAATAGAATTAACTTTTTAAAAGTAAACGCTAAAGTATTAGATGGTATTCTAAGACCTCGGCAAAAATGGACAGGAAGAGATAAGGGTAACCAGTAGGTCAAGCCATTAAATCATATTAAGTGGTTAATTTATACCTGTAATTATATGCTTTAGAAGGGATTACGCAAAAGGGGTTTTCGTGATTTGATCATATAAGGGAAGGTTTATCGCCTATTTCGGGGGCAATTACCAAAATTTAATTTTTTCTATGGCAGTGATTAGCCTCTGTATGTCCTCAGGAAATACATGGCCGATATGGCCTATTCTAAAAGTAGCCGCTTTGGACACTTTACCTGGATAAATTACAAAGCCTTCTTCTTTGAGCAAATGGTACAATTTATTGAAAGAAAAGTCAGGACTTGAAGGCTCATGAAAGGCCGTAATAATGGGGGACTGGTCTTTTTCAGGAAGAAAAGCTTCAATTCCCAAATTTTTCATTCCCCTTACCAAAGTTTGGTGGTTACTGACATACCTATGGTGCCGGGTAGAAATTCCGCCCTCTTCTTTTAATTCTTCGAGGGCTTGTAGAAATGCCCTCACGGTATGCGTAGGAGAGGTAAACCGCCATTTTCCTGGGTCATTTTCCATCGCCTCCCATTGGTCATAAAGGTCTAAAGAATGGCTTTTAGAATTGCCTTTGCATGCTTGAAGAACATCCTTGCGGACAATAACAAAACCAAAACCAGGTACGCCTTGGATACATTTATTGGCACTACTGATCAGAAAATCAATTTTAGGAGCTCGGATGTCAAGCGGTATACCTCCAAAACTGCTCATGGCATCCAGAATAAAACACTTGTGGTATTGCTCTGCCAGCAAAGCGATGGGTGCATAATCATTTAGCATCCCTGTGGTGGTCTCACTGTGAACCATCCCGATATGGCTGATGTCTGGATTTTGCTTAAGCAATTCCTCGACTTTTTCCGGGTCAGGTTGTAAGTGCTCTTCCATTTCCATCACTTCCAAACTTATGCCCATCAAGGAGACGATCTTACCCATTCGCTTACCATAAGCACCATTAGAAAGCACCAATATTTTATCATTGGGCTTCAAACAAGTCCACAAAACTGCTTCAACAGAAAAGGTGCCACTTCCCTGCATCAAAACGGTAGTGTAAGCATCTCCACCATTACTTAAGTCTAATAAAGAGCTGCGGATATTTTGCACGATTGTTTTGTAATCTTCATCCCAAGTGCACCAGTCGCGGTTCATGGCTTCCCTAACTGTTTTACTAGTGCTCAAGGGGCCTGGTGTAAGCAGTAAATAAGGATTTTCAGGTATCATTTTAAGTAAATTTCGGTGGTTTCTTTAATCAAATATAATTGATATTGAAATTGGTTTCTGTTAAAAAGGGATATTATTAATGAAAAAATCCCAGACGGACAAGCATGCTCTTGGTCTGGGATTTTCTTTTTTTTAGCTTAATTTAGTCCAATGGGATCAATGAACTGTCTTTTAATATTCAAAAAGACTTATGCTAAAATACTTTTGGCTATCTGTGAAATGATGATCCGTTTTAAACCCTGCGTTTTCCCTTAATTGAATCAAATCACTGATATTGTATTTTTGGGAAATTTCCATGTGCACAGGTTCGTTTTTCTCAAAATCGATGGCTTGGCCTCCCACTTGAACATTTTGCTTAATTTTACTAATGAGGAAACTTTTGGTAGTGCCGCTTAACGGATCGTAACTTGCATAATGATCGTAATTTTCAGGAATAAAATTACCCTCCAATTCTCGGTTAATGCGGTGTAGCAGGTTCAGGTTAAACCTTTTTGTAATGCCTTCAGGATCATCGTAGGCTTTTAATATTGTTTGAGGGTGCTTTTTCAAATCTGCACCCAGCATAAATAAATCTCCTTTTACTAAATATTGACGAACGAATTTTAGAAATGCTACGGCCTTTTCCCCTTCAAAATTGCCAATATTACTTCCCAAGAAAAGTACAATTTTCGGGTTTTTACGAGGTTTTATTTTTTCTAAAGTCTCAAAATAATCCCCTGCAATAGGCAATATGTTTAAGTCTGGAAACTTCTCAATTAAAAAATCTTTGTTGACCTCAAGGATTTCAGGAGATATATCAAGAGGTAAGTAATTTATTGTCTTCTCTGACTTTAATAAGGCGTCTAGGAATAAGGCCGTTTTAGTTCCATCTCCAGCCCCAAGTTCTACTACATCATAGGTAGGGTTTGGAAGACGGGAAATTATCTCCTGACTCTTTTCGGTTAAAATTTCTGTTTCGCAGCCTGGCAGATAATAGCTTTTCATCTGCATAATTTCCTGAAATATTTCAGACCCTTTTTCATCGTAAAAATACTTCGAAGAAAGCTGTTTGGGTGCTGAGTTAAGCCCTTCAAGGATATCTCTTTTAAAAATGGTATTCATCATAATGATTTGGCAAGTCTTATTCCTGAAAAAATCCATTGGGAGGAAGGTGCAAAGAAATTACGGTAAGTCTTTCTGCTATGGTTTTTGGCTGTGGCGGTAGAGGCGCCTCTGAGCACTTGTTGGTTGACCATGAATTTACCATTGTATTCTCCCAAAGCACCTGGGGCTTTTTGAAAGCCTGGATAGGGCAGGTAGGCGCTTGATGTCCATTCCCAAAGTTGACCCCAGCTAAATTGGTCTGCTGCTACTTCCCATTCAAATTCGGTGGGCAATCTCATTCCCTTCCATTCGGCAAAAGCAAAAGCCTCATAATAGCTAAGATGTTGTACAGGTAAATCTGGATTTACTTCTTTGAGTCCGTTAAAAGTATATTGATGCCATTTACCTTCAATTTTATGCCAATACAATGGCGCCTTAATTCCCTTTTCATTAATAAATTCCCAACCATCAGAATGCCACAAGTTAAAATTAGTATATCCTCCGGATTCAATAAATTGAATGTATTCCCCATTGGATACGAGATTTTTAGAAATACTATAGGGCGCTAGAAAGACACGGTGTTTTCCTAGTTCATTGTCATAAGAGAAGCCATCACCGGAAAAACCAATTTGTTTTATTCCCTCTGAAACTTCGACCCATTCGTTATTCTTGTCTTCAGGTTTATTTGAAAAATGATCCCCGTAAGTAGGGAAAGTAGGCTGATTTCCAAGAATGTATTTAATGTCATAAACCAGGAGTTCCTGATGTTGTTGTTCGTGGTTGATGCCTAATTCGATTAATTCCATTATTTGGCTGCTAAGTTCTCCCTTTTCAGCAAATTCCAATACAGCATTGGTAACATATTCTCGATATGCCATCACCTGGGAAACTGGAGGTCTACTCATCAGCCCTCTATTGGGGCGCAAAACCCTTTCTCCAGCATTGTTGTAATAGCTATTGAACAAATAGGCAAAATCTTGATCATATACCTTATAGTCGCTATTGAAAGGGATAAGCAAAAATTGTTCAAAAAACCAAGTACTATGAGCCAAGTGCCATTTGGGTGGTGATACCTCAGGTATAGGCTGAGGAACAAAATCTTCCACTTCGAGCGGAGCACATATTTTTTCTGTTTGTTGGCGACAATTTTTGAATCTGTCTAAAAGTAATGATCGAGTGGGTACTTCTTGCTTTAATATCCCTGCCATGAAAACTATCTTTTGTTGGGTTTATAATGCTAACAAATAAAAATAGGGATGGTTTTCACCGTCCCTATTTTTTTAAGCAATTATCGGGCTAAAATTTATTTAACCAACTATATATTAGTCATAAAGTTCTACAATCATCTCTATTTCAACGGAAATGTTAGAAGGCAATGAACCCATCCCTATGGCTGCTCGGGCATGTTTTCCTTTCTCACCGAATACTTCTACCATCAAATCAGAAAAGCCATTGATGACTTGTGAATGTTGCGTAAAAGAAGGGTCTGCATTGACCATACCTTTGGCACGAACGATGTTCTTCACTCTGTTAAGATCACCTATTTCAGCTTTCAAGGAAGAAAGTAGTGAAATGCCTGCAAAACGAGCAGCAGCTATGCCTTCTTCAAGACTTATTTCACTGCCTAATTTACCAGTAACCTGAGAGCCATCAGGTCTATCTGGCCCAGTACCTGCCAAGTATACTACATTGCCCAAGGTTTTGGCTTTAAGGTAATTGGCAGTAGGTGGTTTAGGCTTAATAAGTTCAATGCCCAAATCTTTGATTCTCTGTTCGGCATCCACACCATCGGTGCCTTGTTCTGTAGCGCTCCCATTTTTATCTGAAGGATTGGACGATGGTGGTCCACCACATCCTGCTAGACATAAGAAAGGAATCAACAGTAATAATGTAATTTTTCTCATCGTATGATTTATTTTTTTAATTTAACCTTTTAGGGGTGCTTTATTTTTGAAAGTTTTGGATCAAGTTGCCAAAGGAGGTCCTCCTGGTACGTTGATTTTTTCTTTCCGCTGTTTGCTTTGCCATTTCTTAGCGGTGAATTTAGCAGTAAGGTATTCACCCATGAAAACATCTCCAGCGATTTCACCATTTTTTACTTTGCCAGTAAACATATAGACGATAGAATCGCCAGGTTTCCTGAAATGGCTACGGATTTTTACTGTATCACCATCAATTGTTCCATACAAATCCTGCTCTGCAAAATCACTGTTATGAATTCCATTCAGCCAGTTTCCATCTTGCTCAATTAGCATGCTATGCGTGCTTTCACTGCTGAAGAAGGTCATTTCGACATTCCATCTACCTGAAATATTTGCAGCTGGTGAAGCCATTGAAGTATCAGGTGTAGGTCTCTTTTCGGAAAGGGTATCGTGAAGTCGGTTGGCAACCACTTTTGCTTCGCCATCCTGCATTTGGCTAGGGGTAACATTGATAGAAGTCATTCCATCTTTTCCACCGCTTCCAATTGCAATTCTTGGTTCTGACCTACCGAATAACTCAGCCACTTCATCACCTGTAATATTGAATTGTTTAGGATCCCAACTAACTATTAATCCTGGGGCTCTATTGTTAAGGCCTTCAGGAATCGTGATTTCGTGAGTAACTCCTTTTAATTTGGTGACTTTATTAGCGATGAGATTTAGATATTCCATCCATTTATCCCATTCTTTTTCATGGTCTCTGGTGGTCCAGGCTTCCACCGCTGCTAGCATGCCTAGCATTTCTTCTTTGCCGACTTTATTGTCTCTTCCGGGTCCGTGATGGGGAGAGCTTGCCTGCCAAGCAGAAAGCATTAGGTCTTTCTTACCTAGCAAAAGTCCAGCACATTGAGGGCCACACATGGCTTTTCCACCACTATAGGCAACCATATCTGCTCCACGATCAAAGTGGACAACCGGAATACTTAAGTTTTCAGCAGCTGCATCCACCATAATTGGTATGCTTTGTTTTTTTGCAACTTTTGCAATATTCTCTACTGACATAGGCTGTCCAGTAGCAGAGCTTCTGTTTGCAAGCAAATAGATCATTGCTGTTTTAGGATTAATGGCTTTTTCCAGCTCCTCCATGCTCTCTACTTCTACCACTGTTATGCCAATGTTTCTAACAGCATGGTCATAAACATTTCTGGAATGCCTTGGGATGATTACTTCAGTTTTATCCAATCCCGAAAGGTCAGGTATTCTAAGTAATTTTTCAGGATTACCTCCTGTGACACAAGCAGCAGTACCATGCTTCATCGCCGCTGCACAACCAGCAGTGACTATACCAAACTCAGCCTTGGTGATTTCAGCAAGCCTTTCGCCAATGGCAAAAGCCAATTCATCGTATTGAACGAAGTTTTTTGAGGCTGCAGCCATTGCGGCATGTACCTCTGGTCGCTCAATTGACCCACCTATAATGGTGAATGTACCCCTACAATTGATAATTGGAACCACTCCAATTGACTTATAAATATCTTCATCAAGGGCTAGTGGTCCCTTGGCAGTATTATTTTCCGTCGAAGCCATAAGTGGCGACATACTCATTAGGCTTCCTCCAACCGGAAGGATGGCCAGGTTTTTTAACATTTCTCTTCTATCCATAATTTTAGTGGTATTTGTCTGCTGCCAATCCATTTAGGTCATAAACGACCTTCCCATCTTTCATGGTCAGCTCTGTTTCTAATTTATATTTACCTTCAATTTTCTTTTTCCCTGCATCAATAAAACCAAACTCCCCGATGTGCAATTGGAGCAAAGTAAGATCGGCCACTGCTCCTACACTTAGGTGCCCCAGGTCGGTTCGATGTATGGCCTGAGCAGTTTTCCATGAAGCTTTTTCAATTACCTCTTCTATGCCCATTCCGATATTGATGAATTTTGACATGACATTTAACATGTTCTTCATACCGCTATTCATACTGAAACGGTGTAGGTCTGTACCAAATGAATTTGGAACCAAACCCTGCTGGTAGGCAGGAATAGCTTGACTAAACCAAAAGCCAGCTCCTCCATGGCCTACATCGAAATTTATACCCCTGTCATAAGCCGATTTTACAAATGGGTGAAGCCTTCCTTCTGCATCTATGATGGGTAACCTTTCGTCTATTTCTTCAAAACTGTGAGTAATGATGTCTCCCGGTCTCATTTTGTTCAATTGATCTTCAAGTGAATACTCGGGCAAATGGCATTCTACAAGTAAAGGCTTGTCAGCTCTTCCAGAAGCTTGAAGCGCATTTTCAAAAGGAAGCCAGTCTGTACCCGTATAATGTCCAATTTTAATCCCTAAAAGGATATCAGGATACTGCATTAAGGTCTCATATGCCTTTTCGGCATTCATGTCTGATAGGTTTTCTTGAGTAGAACCCCCACTCATCCCCGTTCCGGCAATATTTAGAAATGCCAGGACCCTAGTATTTGAGGCATCGATTACATTTGCCTTAAAAGTCTCGAAATTTCGCCATCCCGAAGTGCCTGCGTCTACGACTGTGGTAATGCCCGAGCGAAAGCTGAAATCGTCAGGGGAAACACTGTTAAAACCATCTGCAAACGTTTTGCTTTTGCTACCAACAAAAACATGCGTGTGCGGATCTATCAAACCAGGACTAAGAATCAGTCCGGAAGCATCAATTACCTTCTTCGACAGAGTGGCAGGGATATTTCTAGAAACAACCGCGATTTTCCCATCTGATACCGCAATATCCATGGTGTCACGAATTTCATTCTTAGCATCTATTAGATAAGCCCCTTTGATAAGAATATCATATTCCTGGCCATTGGCCTGCAAGGTGTAAGCGATACAGAAGCATATAATAAGAAAAAACCTCATGGTTGTTTTTTACGAATTTTACTATTTAAACTCTGATTCCCAATGAGGCATACTCAAGCCGTTTAAGTCCCAAACAACCCTTCCTGCCCTGATGGTCATTTCAGTTTCCAATCGCCTGTCTCCATCTATTTTGGTTCTTCTGATGTCTAAAAACCCAAAATCTCCTTCTCTAAGTGTAAATACAGCAATGTCTGCTTCGGTTCCTACCTCCAAGTGACCCAAATCTTTTCGGTTAATTATTTTGGCAGGATTCCATGTTGCTCTTAGTACGACTTCTTCTAGGGTCAATCCCATGTTCATGAATTTTGACAATAGGTTTGCCATGTCTTTAAAGCCACTGTTCATGCTTTGGCTATGAAGATCAGAGCTTATTACATCGGGTAAAAACCCTTGTTGTATCGATGGAATAGCCTGACGAAAGGAAAAAGCACCGCCACCATGGCCTACATCGAAATGAATACCTCTTTTCTGCGCTTCAAATATAAAGGGCTTCACCTTAAGGTCTTCATCTACCACCGTTTCTCTATTACTAGGCCCATAGGAAAAAGTGTGTGTAAAAATGTCACCCGGTCTTAGGTGCTTCATAAACAATGCTTCAATAGAGTTGGTTGGTTGGTGTTCACCGAAATCCACCATTACGGGAACTTCGGCCAATTTACCAGCTTCTACCGCCAGGTCTACCTGGGTGAAATCTCCCCAATAATGGGCTGATTTTATCCCAACCAAAATATCAGGAAACATTTTTGTGATCATATTGGCGGTCATGGTTGGGTTCATGTCTGTGACATCTTGTTCCTCCAACCTGCCGTACATCCCAGTACCTACTATATTCAATAGTGCCAATACCCTTGTTTTGGATTGGTCGATGGTCTGTTTTTTGAATTGGCGAAAATTTCGCCATCCAGAAGATCCAGCATCAACTACAGTAGTCACACCTGACCTGAAAGTAAAACCATCAGGAGGTAAACTGGTCAATGCATTGGCAATATAGGACTCGGTATCGGCACCATTAAAAACATGTACATGCATGTCTATAAGCCCAGGGGTTACATAATAACCTTTTAGATCGATGGTTTTTTTTGCTGTGTTTTCCGGAATGTTTTTGGCTATCTTTACAATATCCTTTCCAGTAATGCCAATGTCCATGACCTCACTAATCCCATTTTTGGGATCGATTACATGGCCACCTTTAAGCAACAGGTCAATGTCTTGGGCATTGGCAGTAAGAGAAATCAGTAGGCAGGTGATAATTGCAAATGATTTATAAAGGAGCTTAGTTAAAGTCATTGGGTGTGAATAAGGTTAGTGACTGTATCACGAAGGAAAATGGGTCTATCCTTAAAAGAGGATCGGAAATATTGCAAAAAAAATTGTCTAAACAAAGCCATATTTTATTAAAATTTCATCTATCCAATGTAATCTCTTTTTATTCAAAATAAAAATTTCCAAATTAACAACTCATTTAAATTTACCCAAAATTATCTACAATGGAGCCCACCAACAATACCAATAACAATACAATTTTTCAAAAGATTTGGCTGTGGATGCTTGGGATTGGCCCGGGGATTTTCTGCATAGGCTATACCATAGGTACCGGAAGTGTAACCTCTATGGCCAAGGCGGGAAGTGAGTTTGGTATGCAGCTACTATGGGTATTGGTGTTGAGTTGTGTTTTTGCCTGGGTGCTGATGGAGGCCTACGGAAGGTATGCAGTGGTAACGGGTCAGACTTCCATCTATAGCTATAAGACTAAATTAAAAGGAGGTAAATTGATCTCCTTTCTGATTGTAGGAGGAATTATTCTAGCCCAATGGAATTCCTTGTCTGGAATACTAGGCCTAAGTGCCAATGCTATTTACGAGATGATCCTTTTATTTTTCCCAAACATGGAAGGAGGGAGCTCCTATTGGATAATTTTAGGGATTGCCATTGTGTTGATTCTTGTGATGTATGCTTTTTTATGGGTTGGCCAATACTCCTTCTTTGAAAAAGTACTGGTAGTCTTTGTGAGCATTATGGGTTTGTCTTTTATCATTTCCATGTTTATGGTATTGCCTGATCCGAGTCAAATGGCAAGGGGATTGATCCCCAGTGTTCCTCAGGTAGCTGGTGGGAAACTACTAGTAGCGGCCTTCGTAGGGACTACTATGGCAGCACCTACTTTTGTGGTAAGGCCACTTTTGATGAAAGGTAAAGGGTGGGGACCAGGAAATACCAAAGATCAATCTAGAGACGCATTGACAGGAGCTGTTTTGATGTTGGTCATCAATCTTAGTATAATGGCCGCTGCTACGGGAGCTTTGCATTCAGAGGGCAAGACAATTGAAAAAGTAATGGACATGGTTTATTTGTTGGAACCAGTCGCTGGAAAATTTGCTGTAGCATTATTTATGACTGGGGCCTTAAGTGCTGGCTTGTCTTCTATTTTCCCAATATTGATGGTTGCGCCACTGTTAGTAGCAGATTATAAAGAGGGGGAGTTGGATACCGGGTCCGTTCGTTTCAAGGTTTTGACAGGTATAGCCTGCATAGTTGGCTTGACTGTACCTATTCTTGGTGCCAATCCTATCTTTGCGCAGATTTTGACTCAGGTGGCGGCAGTTTTTGTTTTGCCACTTGTGATTGCCTGTATCATGTACCTGGTCAATCAAAAATCCTTGATGGGAAATCAAAAAGCGGGTCTATGGCTTAATTTCGGATTGCTATCAGCTTTTGTTTTTGCCTGTATCATCTCTTACACAGGAGCGGTAGCATTGATTGAGTTGTTGTGATTGGAATAGGGGCTTACGTTTGTAACGTACATCTATAACAGCGTGTCCATGAAGTAAAGTGAAAGGCTTCCTAGGTCCCATTATTACTCAAAAAGCAATTCCATTCTGTAAAGGGTCACATAGTTTTCCTCTATATCAAACAAATCGGGGTTTTTCAATGCGATTATTTCATTCTTATTGCTGACGACATTTGGATAGTACACACCTTCAGGGAATTTGACGTTACTGTCAAGAACTTTGTAATCTTTGTTCAGAATGACCGCATAAAAGGCATCTTTCCTTTCCATTTCAATTTTGGTTTCACTTGGGAATTGTCCTTTTATATCCGCTTGTTCCGCCTCCGTCAAGCCTTTTCTGTAGACAATAACCGTGTAATCGTCCATAAATAGGATGTCATTGATATTTCCAGGGCGTTTGCCTTCGTTAATATCAAAAAACTGCTCACTATTGTTCATTTCCACGGGCTGGTAATTGTTCATCCCTGAAATTTGTAAATCTATGGCCTTTTCGAATATTATACCTTCGGCACTTTCCTTGTAAAGGAAAACAAAGGGATCAAACCAAGTTGATACCAACCAGTCACTGCCTTTATTTTTGATTACTGGTATGTATATGCCATGATTCTTACCGTCTTTAAAAATACTTCGTTCGGGAATTTCTAAATATTGGTTGGTCTCACCAGTGTTCGCATTGTGCTTTTCAAGTAGCGATTTATTGTAATAATTTTTATAAAACTGTTCTCCCATACCATCTATGAAGTCTTCATCTACAAGTGGTTGGAGATAATAAAACGCCCCTCCGCTTTGCTTAACTAAAGGGAGGTGGGGAGGGAAAAACAAATAGCTATGGGAATAAGGAATTTTTGCCTCAGGGCTAATGCTTGAGTTGGAATTGAGTTGTACAAAGCCTTTTTCCATGTCATATATAATGATGGCTCCATTCAGTAATCCCACACTTCCTGGATTTGAAAGTGCGTTAGGACCTTCTTCAGGAATCGTAAAATTTGAAACAATGGCTCCATTATCATTTACCCTGAAAATCTGGCGTATGCCAATACCAGCGTTTGACAAAAGGTATTGGTCTGATTCCGGATCATAGCCTTTTAGGTGCAAGGGATCTAAATTTTCAATATTGATTGAGTCCCTTACAATGAAGGAAAATTTTCTTTGAGCGGTATCTTTTCTCGGTGCAGTGCAACCTAGGCAGAGTCCAAGAATAATTAAGAATGCTCTTCTATTCAAAAAGTTATAGAAGCTTCTCATTTTGATTTCCACCTTAAGCTTGTTGACTGACAATTGATTACATTTTTAGGGTTAGCTTTAACTAAGAATGTAATATATTTATAATTAAGGTGGAATAAAAGTTTGTAGCTGAATTTGTATCTCACATTTATAGACAGGTGCCTGATTCACCAGTTAAGGTACCTGGGCTCGGCCGTTGGGCCTGTAAAAGAGTAGCCATTGATCCTGTCGAAGGGTACACCCAAATCTAAATAACAAGATTCTGTTATCAATTTGGTTAATAAACTATTTTAAAATTGCTTCCCTTATCGTTCTCACGTCCTCAGAAGTGACTGCAGAGGCATTGTTATCAAAATTTTGCCTGATAAAGGTCAATACTTCTGAAACTTGCTCATCAGTTAAAAACTGATGGGCTGGCATTACATTGTCATAAAGCTCTCCATTCACCTCGATCTCACCATCAAGGCCTTGCAATACTATATTAATGAGTTTGTCTTTGTTTCCAGTTACCCAATCCGTTTCCCTAAGCCCAGGTATCCTTCCCGTAGCGCCATTCCCATCTCTTTGGTGGCAAGGGGAACAATAAGTATTGTATACTTTTTTTCCTTCTGGAAGCTGCCCTTTGTCTAGGTTGTCCTCTTCTGGGTGTGGGTTGCGAATATTGGCCACCAATTTTTGTGCTTCCATTTTAGCTAATTCAGCTTCTCCAAATGAAGCTTTATCTCCTTTATATAGGATCCTCCAAATTTTACCTACCCTTGAATCTGACACGTATACAGAGCCATCAGGCCCTTGCGCCAGACCCATGGGCCTGAATTCAGCATCATTGGTATTTACAATAAGTTCTTTGCCTGCAAAGCCATTGGCGAAAACTTCCCAATCTCCGCTTGGTTGTCCATTTTTAAATGGGACAAAGGCAATAAAGTACCCAGACTGTTGGTAGGGAGATCGGTTGGTGGAGCCATGGAAGGCGATGAAAGCGCCATTTCTGTATCGATCAGGGAATTGGTCTCCGGTATAAAATAGCAGGTCGTTGGGTGCCCAATGTCCAGGAAATCCCATAACCGGGTCATCCATGTCTGCACAACGCCCAACAATTTCACCATCACCCCCATATTCTGGAGCGAGTACTTTTTTGCCATCTACCTGGTCATAGTAACAATATGGCCAACCATAATCTCCGCCCTGCTCTACTCTTATAAACTCTTCTGAAGGAAGCACAGCGCTTTCCCAAGGGGTAAAGGTTTCTGGGTATAGTAAATGTAGGTTGTCTCTACCATGCATGACTAGGTAAAGGTTTTTGTCCTGCTTGTTATAATCCATGGCTACTACACTCCTGATACCAGTAGCATACAATTCACCATCTTTTTGTGTCATGTTCAACTTATCCATTTTGAATCGCCAAACCCCTCCATGCTCGATCAATTCAGGGCATGGATCTAAGCCCGTGGAGCCTGGGATTCCTCCTGGTTTATTTTCCATATCCTGACAGGCATTAGAAGGGCTTCCGAAGGGAACATACATGTATCCTTCTTCATCAAAAGATATTGGTTTAGTAATATGCCAGTGAATTCCATGCTCATGGTCATCTGTAAGGATTATTTCCATAGGGCTGTCAGGCACCAATTTGCCCGGTTCCAATTTATTTCTATACACTACTCTAGCAGCACTATAATATAAATACCCTTCGTGGATACGCATGCCATTGGCAAGACTTCCTTCATCTTCATAATCGCCGAAGTGGGTAATAATGTCTGCTTTGCCATCACCCGTAGTATCCCTTAGGGCGACATTACTTCCTGTACCTTTAGCATACCTTAGTTTTACATAGATATCGCCATTTGTATTCACTGCCAGGTGCCGGGCTTTTCCAATGCTGTCAACAACTACGAGTGCCCCAAACCCATCGGGCAGGATCAATCCATCATTATTAGTATCTGTTTTGGGTAAATCGGAAGGGGAGGAACAAGAAAGGAGAAAAAAATAAAAAAAATTAATAAATAGTATTTTTTTTATAAGCGGTAGATGTAAGTTTTCCATGGAATTACGGCAAAATTTCATGATAATTAATAAAATTCTAAGAATTTTACAATAGTATTTTAAGAAAGATATGATTATATAGAAATTATTGCAATTTTCATAAAATAATACAAGCAGTTATTTTAAAAGCGGAATCAAAATAAAAGTACGGATAAAAGAAGTCAAAAAGTGTTTAATTTTGAAAATGCCATAATTTAATAGTTTAAATTATTAAAATGTTAAGGGGGTATTGATAAAATTTTCGCTTTTTAAGGCTTATTATTTTTAAATTAAATTATTTCAAAGGTAAAGGGCTTGTATGAGCAAAATAATTTTCAGTATATTAGCGTCAAATCCACCCATTAGATCAATAACCTTATTTTAATTCTTAAATCAATTGAATGATTTATCGTCGTCATGACTATAAAACTATTCAATAAATTATGAGTTAAGACGAGGATTATGTTATTTGGGTGTTTAGTTTGTATCGGACTGTGTTCGTTAGGTATTGCTGTAATGCAGCGATTTTCAAGTAAAAATTAAACATTGGGAAAAATTCTCAATACTTATTTAATTAAATTTGTTCATTTACTTATGAAAAAAAGATTACTCGTGTTTTTTCTGGCCTTGTTTACGATACAAGCTATGGCACAGAATCGCACTGTTACAGGTACTGTGACAGATGCAGACGCTGATGCTCCTTTACCGGGAGTCAGCATATTGATAAAAGGATCCAGTACAGGTACCATCACTGACATGGATGGTAAATACACGCTGGATGTCCCAGGTCCAACTGCTACCTTAATTTTCTCCTATTTAGGATATGGGAAAATGGAGAGAGCTGTAGGGAACAATAGTGAAATCAATGTAGCTCTTGCAGGTCAAGAATCTGCTCTTTCTGAAGTGGTAGTTACTGCTTTTGGTTTAGAAAGAGAAAAGAAAGCATTGACGTACACAACACAGGAAGTAAATACTGAAGAAATTACTCAAGCGAGAGAATTGAACGTAGTGAATTCCCTTTCTGGTAAAGTTGCTGGTCTTTCTATTAACCGTTCTGGTAGTGGTGTAGGTGGATCAACAAGGGTAGTATTAAGAGGTAACCGTTCCATTAGTGGAGACAGTCAGCCTCTTTATATCGTGGATGGTGTTCCTGCTAAAGGAATTGAGACACTTAACCCAGATGATATTTCTAGTATTAACGTATTGAAAGGTCCAAATGCAGCAGCCCTTTATGGTAGCCGTGCAAACAATGGAGCGATTGTGGTTACAACAAAAAGAGGTTCTACAGAAGGATTTAATGTAAGTTTGAATACTTCTTACATGTTTGATCAGCCTTTGATTTTGACAAATTATCAAAATGTTTATGGTCAAGGAAGTAATGGAAATTATTCTCCAACCTCTGAATTTTCTTGGGGTCCTAAAATGGATGGTTCTTCTGTAGCGTTTTGGTCTCCGGATCCAAATAGCGATATAGATACTTATGCATTTTCACCTCAGCCAAACAATATCCGTGATTTTTATCAGACAGGTCACAACTTGGCTACTACGTTAGCAATCAGTGGAGGAAATGATAGAAATCAGACGTATTTCTCTTATACTTTCACGGATGCTGCAGGCGTTATGCCTAACAATAAGTTAGGGAGACACAGTATTAACTTAAGGTTGACCAATAAATTGACTGATAAATTGACTTTAGATTCTAAAATTAATTATATCCGTCAAGATATCAACAATCAAATTGCTCAGGGAGAAAATTATGCCAACCCAACAAGACATATTGTAAGGTTACCAAGAAACATCAGAACTGAGGACATCTCAAATTTTGAATATACAGATGCTTCTGGTGTTAATCGCCAAAATTATTTTAATCCTGGATCTAATGGAGGTGCAAACCCTTATTGGTCTCCGAACAGGAATCTTAGTAAAGATAGCTTTGACAGAATTATTGCTTTCACTTCATTGAATTATGAGATTGCAGAAGGCTTAACAGTATTGGGTAGGGCTTCTTTAGACCGTACTTTCGGTGTAAGTGAAGAAAAATTATACAATGATACTTATATCATTGCCCAAAACGGTAGATTCTCAGTTGGTCAATCAGAAAGCATGGAAATCAATACTGATTTCTTGATTTCTTACGAGAAAACATTGAGTCAGGATTGGTATTTCAATATCAATGCAGGTGGTAACTCAAGAATCAACAGAAATTCCAGCATCAATTCTAATACTGGACAGAACATGATTGTTCCTAATTTCTTTGCCTTGAGTAACACACAGCAAGTGGTTTCTAGCTATGGTGTAGGAAGTCCTAAAGATGTGAATTCACTTTATGGGTTTGGTCAGTTGGCATGGAAAAATGCGATCTTCTTGGACATAACTGCAAGAAATGACTGGTCTTCTACATTGCCAAAAGAGAATTGGTCCTTTTTCTACCCATCAGTAGGTATTAATGCCGTAATCTCTGATTTAATCGAATTCCCATCTTGGTTTACATTTGCCAAGGCAAGAGGGTCTTTTGCAGAAGTGGGTAATGATACCAATCCTTATCAATTGCAAAGAACTGCTGCCTTTGGTGCAGGTGGTTTGGGAGGTTATGTGTCTTTGAGTACACAGTTACCAAATGCTAATTTGCTTCCAGAAAGTACAAGATCTATTGAGGTAGGTACTGACTTAAGATTTTTGGATAATCGTTTGGGTTTAGATTTCACTTACTACAAGACGAACTCTTTCAATCAGTTGTTTACTGTAGCCCTACCTGTAGGGTCTGGAGCTTCTAGCTTTTTCACCAATGGTGGAGATGTGCAAAACGAAGGAATTGAAGTAGTGTTAAACATTACTCCAATGAGAAGAGCTGACTTCAACTGGAATATTACTGGAAACTTTGCCAGAAATATATCTATGGTAAATGAGATCAATGACGAACGGCCAAGTATAGTAACTGGAAGTGACTTCTTAAGGGAATTCAGAGTTGAAGAAGGAGAGCTGTTTGGAGAAGTGTATTCCAGAGGTTATTTGAGAAATGAAGATGGGGCTGTAATTATAGGTGCCAATGGTGTTCCTAGAACTACTCCAGGTAAAACGGTAAGGGTTGCCAATTACAATCCTATCTGGACTGGTGGTGTCCAAAACACCTTCAAGTATAAGAATTTCACAGCCAACTTTACGATTGATTTCAGACAAGGTGGTAGCATTGCTTCTTTCACAAATGCGGTTACTTTTGCTGATGGTGTGACTGAAGAAACACTTCAAGGAAGAGACGGCGGGTTGATTTTTGGTGATAACTTCATGTCTCATGAAACTGCAGTTATGGAACTTGAAGATGGAACCTTTGCTCCTAATACAATCGAAACTACCGCTGAACTGTTTTGGGTAAATATGGGAGGTAGAAATGCACCTATTGGAGAAGTATTCTCTGTATCTGCTACAAATATTAGAATGAGAGAAGCTGTGATCGGTTATGCTGTTCCAGCTAGTAAATTAGAAGGCTTGCCTTTGAATTCTGTTAGTATTTCTTTCGTAGCTAGAAACTTATTCTTCTTCTTAAATGAAGCTGGAAATATTGATCCAGATGTAACCGTTGGAACATCTGCTTCGGCTCAAGGATTTGATTCCTTTGCACCGCCGACTGCCAGATCTTTTGGTTTTAATCTTAATTTAGGATTTTAAAAAATTTGAAGATGATAAAAATTTCTAAAATAGCAATGGGTTTGTCCGTCGCAGCATTATCACTAGGTGCTTGTACGGAAAACTTTGAAGAGTTAAACACTCGACCAGATGCACTTGTTGCAGATAACCTGGATATTGGATTATTGGGCAATGCATTTGCAAATGCACAAGCGCGTGCAATGTATCTTGCTCCAGGAGGAGGAACCTCTGGGTTTCAGATTGCACAAAGTTTATTTGGTGACTTGTACTCTCAGTATTTTGCCACTACTCAGGTAAACTTTGACTCTGATCGTCATACCCAAGTAGGTGGATGGTCAAATAGTGCCTGGAATTACTACTATGGACAAGCCGCTCCGGTAATCCAATTCGTAGAAGAATTTACAGAAACTAATGAACTACCGATAGAGAATGCCATAATTAAAGTTTGGAAAGTAGCTGGTTACCATAGAATCACTGATTACTGGGGTCCAATTATCTATTCTAATTTTGGTAACGGTGAAACCAGTGTAGCTTATGATACACAGGAAGATGTTTACATGGACTTCTTCAAGTTATTAGACGAGTCGGTAGCTGTGTTGAAGCAAAATACTGGTAAAAGTGCTTTCGTAGGTCATGACCAAATATATGGTGGGTCTGTTGACAAGTGGTTGACATTTGCCAATACACTTAGGTTGAGACTAGCCATGAGAATTAGGTTTGTAGAACCTGCTATGGCAAAAGCTGAAGCCGAAAAAGCGGTTGCTGATGGGGTAATGGCCTCTAATGCAGATGGTGCACAGATTCAAACTACTGTAAATTCAAGAAACCCATATTGGATCATTACCAACTGGGGTGAGTACCGAATGAGTGCTTTGATGGAAAGTGTAATGGTAGGTTATGATGATCCAAGAACCGGTATCTTCTTTAGCGAAACAGTTAATTATGCAAATACTGGAGTGGGTATGCCTCACAAAGGTTTGAGAAACGGACTTTCAAGAGAAGAATTGGGTACACCAAACCTTAATGATTTACATTCAGATATGGGAACAATCTTCCTAAATGAAGGTAGAGGCGGAAGTCCAGCTGGTGAACCTTGGAGAGTACTTAGTGCATCAGAAGCTCAATTTCTATTGGCTGAAGGTGCTGCTGAAGGATGGGCCATGGGTGGTACCGCTCAGGAATTTTATGAGAAAGGCATTACCCTTTCTATGCAAGAGCCAAGAATTGCTGCAGATGCTGCTACCATTACAGGTTATATCAATAGTAGCAATACACCAAGTGATGTATCGTACTCATTCAAACCTGAATGGAATATTGCAGCGAAATCAAATATTCCTGTTAAATTCATGGCTGGTGGTACCAAAGAACAACAATTAGAGCAAATTGGTACTCAAAAATGGATTGCCATCTATCCTGATGGATGGGAAGCTTGGGCTGAATTAAGGAGAACTAATTTCCCAACTCCTTTTCCTCGCTTAAACTCTGACAATGAATTTGTACCTGCAGATGAGGTGATGCCTAGGTTGATCTTTGTTGAAGGAGAATATTCCAATAACCGTGAAGCGGTAGAAGCTGCTGAAGATTTCCCTGAACTTGTCGGTGGAAACTTGAATAGCACGAAGCTTTGGTGGGATGCTAAGCCATAATTAAAATTATTAGCACAGAAGTAAATGAAAAGTGCCGTTTTTAACGGCACTTTTTTTATTTTTACATCAAATTACATTTGCCATGAAAGTTTATTTACCCTTCCTGTTAAGTTTTTTTTTATTGACTTTCATCTTTTCATGCCAGCAGGAAGACCCCAATGCATTGTTTACAAAAGTTTCCTCAGCTTCATCAGGGATCTCCTTTAAGAATTTAGTAAAAGAATCCGATGAATTCAATGTGCTTACTTATGGATATTTTTATCAAGGAGGAGGAGTAGCGGTAGGGGATATCAATAACGATGGATTGCCTGATATTTACTTTACAGGTAATATGATGGCCAGTAAACTTTATTTGAATAAAGGAAATTTTGAATTTGAAGACATCACTTCTCAAGCTGGTGTTGAAGCTGCAGGTTTGTGGAATACGGGTACTACCATGGCCGATGTTAATGGAGATGGACTTTTAGATATTTATATATGCAGATCAGCAGCGAAGGCTCCGGATAAACGAACAAATCAACTGTACATCAATCAAGGTGATCTCACCTTCTTAGAAGCTGCCAAAGAGTATGGTTTGGATGATCCTGGATATTCCACGCAAGCTTCTTTTTTCGACTATGACAATGATGGAGATTTGGACATGTTTCTTCTCAATCATTCGACACAAGAATATGCTGGGTTTAGCAGAATAGATGGTTCTTTCAAATCCAGAACTGGAGATTTTTTAGGCGATAGATTGTATAGAAATGATAATGGTCAATTTGTAGACGCCACTAAAGAAAGCGGAATCATTGACAATGTATTGGGCTTCGGTCTTGCCGTTACCGTGAGTGATTATGACAATGATGGTTGGTTAGATATCTATGTTAGCAATGATTATAATGAAGAAGATTACCTCTATTATAACCAAAAAGATGGCACATTTAAAGAGGAGTTGAGAGGCCACATGGGGCACGTGTCGCTTTTTTCAATGGGGGCAGACGCCGCAGACATGAACAATGACTTGTTGCCGGACTTGCTTACTATGGACATGATGCCGGAATTTAATTTCAACCAGAAGGCAATGCTTGGCCCAGAAAATTATGGAAAATACAGTGAATTATTGAACAAAGGTTTTTACCCGCAAAGCATGCGCAACATGTTCCAACTCAATCAAGGAGATGGCAACTTCGTTGAAATAGCTCAATACAGTGGAGTGGCACATACTGACTGGAGTTGGGCAGTTTTGGCCGCTGATTTTGACAATGATGGCTGGAAAGATATTTTTATCAGCAATGGTTACGCGCGCAATTACTTGGACATGGACTTTATGAATTATGTGGTAAGCACACAGATAAAGGCCAATCAGACTGGAAAAGAAGAGGCGTTGATGGCCTTAATTGATAAGATGCCTCCGATTTATGTTAGGAATTATTTGTACCACAATCAAGGCAATTTAAAATTTGAGAACAAGGCCAAAGAATGGGGTTTGGAAGAAGAAACGGTTTCCAATGCAGCTGCTTATGCAGACCTGGATGGGGATGGGGATTTGGATCTAATCGTCTGCCATACCAATGACCCAGTAACGGTCTTTAGGAATAATAGTGAAAGACTTTCCAACCATTCCTTCCTTAAAGTTAGATTGGAAGGAAAGGGTTTGAATAGTAGAGGGATAGGGGCCAAGGTATTGGTCTATTCAAACGGAAACCAATATCATCAGGAGTTAATTCCTACCAGAGGTTATCAATCATCTGTAGACCAGGAATTGGTTTTTGGCCTAGGTGAAAATTCAAGCATTGATAGCCTACAGGTATTTTGGCCTACGGGGGAGAGGCAGACCGTAACTCATGTTTCCGTTAACCAAACAATACTGCTGGACCAATCAGAAGGTCCGACACAAAAGTTTACGAAAGTGGAAACTCCCACATTATTAGTAGAAGTACCAGGAGCTTTGGGTATTACTTATACCCATCAAGAAACGAGTTTCTTGGATTTTTCTCAGGACAGATTAATGCCCAATAGTATGGGAGCTATGGGACCGAAATTAGCCATCGCTGATGTGAATGGAGATAAGTTGGAGGACTTATATGTTGGAGGAGGAAAAGATCAGGCAGCTATCCTATATGTGCAAAATTCCCGTGGTAATTTCACGGTCAGCCATCAAGCTGCTTTTGTGGCAGACAGTAGTTATACCGATACAGACGCTGTATGGCTGGATGTAAATGGAGATGGTTACCTCGATCTTTATGTAGTCAGTGGAGGCACAGACCATCCAAAAGAAAGTAATTTGTACCATGACAGGCTTTACCTTAATGACGGTAAAGGTAATTTCAAAAGAAAGATTGAGGCACTGCCTCAGATGGCTGTAAGTGGCGGGACAGTTGCTAGCAGCGATTTTAACGGGGATGGTTTCCTTGATTTGTTTGTAGGTGGGCGTTATCTTCCTGGAAATTATCCCGAAGCGCCTCGAAGTTATTTGTTGGTAAATGACGGCAAAGGGAATTTCAAAGATGTTACACAGGAATATAATCCATCATTGATGGTACCGGGCTTAGTGAGCGATGCCTGCTTTGTAGACACGAATGGGGATGGCAAATCTGAATTGGTGATTGCTGGTGAATGGATGGGCATTCAGGTATATGGCCTTGAAGGAAAACAATTTGTAGCCAAGCATACTGCCCTAACCGAGTCTACCAAGGGATGGTGGTTAAGTTTGTACGTTACAGATTTAGATGAAGACGGAGACATGGATCTTTTGGCCGGTAATTATGGAGAGAATCTTGTTTACAAGGCCAATGCGGAACAACCACTACAAGTGGTGTACAAAGATTTTGACAACAATGGAAGAACAGATCCTATCCTTACTTACTATAAGGCTGATACAAGCTCATTTGCCTATAGTAGGGACGAATTAATTGGACAATTACCTAAGTTAAAAGGCAAGTTTGTGGATTACAATTCATTTGCTGAAGCGAATTTAGAAAACATTTTCGAGTCATTGGACCTTAGTGAAGCCGATACGCTTCAAGCAAGAAGTTTGTCTTCAATCGCTTTAATAAATGATGGAAAAGGTAATTTCACGATAAATCAATTACCTATGGAGTTGCAACTTTCTCCTCTGTTTGCAATGAATAAAGCCATAATTTCTGCAGACAATCAGTCAATCTTATTAACTGGTGGTAACATTAGGAAGACCCGTGTAAGCACAGGTCAATTGGACGCAAACCCTGGATTTGTATTCAATATAGCTGCACAAAATGCAGAACTAAAGGCTATTCCTGCGACAAAAGCAGGATTGTTCTTTCAAGAGGAGGTAAGGGACATTCAAACCATTAAGGTAGGCTCCGAAACCTACTTCTTGTATTCCTTTAATAATTCAGCAATAAGAATGTTTAAGCTTCGATAGTTTATCGGGATTTGTCAATAATATTTCATCTAGAGATTTCCTCCAATAAATAAAAACGAGTAAATAAACGATCTATTTTCTCGTCTTTACTTTTGGCGCGTTTTTATGCCAGTAGGAAGCGAGTACGGATCCGGTAATGTTCATAATGATGCTAAAGACAGCAGGAGCCAAACCTACGGTGGCCAGTTTGCCCATTTCTTTGGCCAGTGCTCCAGCCATTCCGCCATTTTGAAGACCCACTTCCAAAGCGATGGTCCTGGAATCTCTTTCATCTAGACCAAGGGCTTTGCTTGCAGAATACCCGAGAACGTAGCCTACAATATTGTGTAAGAGAACTAAACCTAGCAAAATAAATCCAATATCCATTAAATTATCCCGTCCTGAGGCGGTGATGAGAACGATTACAATGGCGACGACAACCATTGAAAGGGTAGGCATTACTTTTTGAAGATGGCTTATTCTATTACGAAACAGGTGATTAACCAATAGGCCTGCCCCAATTGGAATGATGACCATTTTAACAATACTCCACATCATGACCCCCACATCAATTTCAATCATTGAGCCTGCCAGCCATTTCATTAAAAATGGGGTGGCAAATGGGGCCAATAAGGTAGACATGGCAGTGATCGTTATTGATAGGGCCAGGTTAGCCTTGGCCAAATAGCTGATGACATTGGAGGCCACTCCACTTGGAGAGCAACCTACCAGAATGATTCCTGCTGCAATTTCTATAGGCAATCCACTATAATGTGCGATGGCCCAGCCAGATAGTGGCATTAAGGTCAGTTGACAAACCAATCCTATAAATACCCCTTTAGGGTTTTTACCAATTTGCACAAAATCCTTAACCGACATGGCTGTCCCCATCCCAAACATTATGAATTGGATAAGCGGGGTGATCAATTGGCTTAAGGCATAGCCTTTAAAAGAAATGAAAGGTTGGGGATAATATAGTGCCAGTGTAGCGGCACCGAAGATCATCACCGTATAGGTGTACCCTTTAAGTTTGTTGCTTAAGTTAAATGCGATACCTACCAATACCATAAATCCTATCAGGAATGGACCCGATGGTCCAAAATTTCCTGATAGGATCAGGTAGAAGTATGAGATTAGCAGCAAAATTGCTGAGAGCAATAACAGCCGAAATAGAACGTGCTTTTTCAAAAACTACTCATCTTTTATTGGCTTTCTATGCCAATAGGAGGCAAGTACGGATCCGGTAATGTTCATCAGAGGACCAAATACCGCAGGAGCTAAACCAATAGTAGCTAGTTTGCCCATTTCCTTGGCCAAACCTGAAGCCAGTCCACCATTTTGCATACCGACTTCTAAAGCAACAGTACGTGCATCTCTTTCTGAAAGGCCCAGCCATTTGCTGATCCAAAATCCCAGATTGTATCCCATAACATTATGGATAAATACCAGAACAATCAAAATACCTCCAATGTCTAGCAAGCTGTCTCTGCCAGCGGCTGTAATGATAACGATAATTACACCTATGCCTGCCATTGATACTATTGGCATCGCATCATCTAACCATTTTGCTTTACCACTAAGGAGCTTGTTGAAAATGAGGCCAGCTCCAATAGGGATGATGACCATTTTGATAATGCTCCACATCATGTCAAGCACATCTATCTCTACAAATTGGCCAGCCAATAACTTCATTAACAATGGTGTTAAAAAGGGGGCTAAAAGGGTAGAGATGGCAGTAATAGTAATGGATAAGGCCAAATTTGCTTTGGCCAGATAACTCATGACATTTGATGCAAGCCCACTAGGGGAGCAACCAATTAGTATCAAACCGGCGGCAATTTCAGCAGGGAAATTACTTAAACTAGCCAAAATAAACCCGGTAATGGGCATGATGGTGAATTGGCTCAGTAAGCCAATGAATACCCCTTTCGGCATTTTTATCACCCCTGCAAAGTCTTTGAAGGCCATTGATGTCCCCATTCCAAACATGATTATTTGGATAAGGGGTGTTATGAGGTTACTGTAAGTGTAACCTTCGTACGACACAAAATATTCTGGATAGTACATGGCTGCAGTAACCCCCGCGAAGATCATGGTGGTATAAGTAAAACCTTTAAGTTTTTCGAATCCTCGAAAACCAATACCCATTAATACAAAAAAGAGTATTAGGGGTATTGCGGCTTGTTCAATATTGCCAGGAATAATAAATATTAAAGCTAAGAGCAGGCACAAAAGGCCTGCTCCAATTATTGATTTGAAAATGATTTCTTTTTTCAAGGTAAATCGGGTTAACGGGTTATAAGCTTGATTTGACCTTTAAATGTAAGCAATACAATCCATTTCCACTAAGGAGTCTCCAGGTACACCTCCATAAGTTGCTACAGTAGTTCTTACTGGTGGCTTACTTCCAAACCTTCCTTTATACACTTCATTCATCCCTTTATAATCATTAAGGTCGTGTAAAAATACAGTTACTTTAAGCACCTTATCCATAGAACTACCTGCTTTAATGAGCTCTTTTTCTAGTTCTTTCAAAACGTGATCAGTGTGGGCTTTAATATCGCCATCAAAGTGGGCACCCTTACCTGCGATATAAACTGTATTTCCTTGTTTGGTTGCACCAGAAAACAATGGTACATCCTGTTCTTCTACAATGCTGAATGCTTCTTTTTCAGTGCTTTGTGAAACTGTAGTGTTTGCTTTGGCAACAGTGCTTATTCCTGCCACTCCAGCAAGTGAAGCAAAGATTTTTTTAATTGTATTTCTTCTTTTCATCTTTTCCATGATTGTAGATATAGGTTTAGTTTACGTATTATGTACATTGAATATATAGGAATAATATTTTTTCTCCAAATGTAATGGGATGAACCCCTATTTTAACTTTTTTAGTGGGCTGAAATGATTGATGAGAATGTCTGTTAAGTATGGATTTAACCCTAAATTTAGACCTGATGAGTCCTATAACAAATCGTAAGGATTACTCCTTTTTCAGATTTGAACTTTGCTGACTTTACAGTTTTTATTCAAATTCAGGTAGATTTAAGATAAAAATTTTCGGATGTAAACTGTTCCAATAGACCTAACCAACGATTTACTTAAATGGGAATAATATGACAGTAATCATGAATTTCCTAGTATTTCTCAATGCTCAAAGTGGTACTAATCTTAAAAGCCACGGCTGTAAAATCTAAAGTAAGTATTGTGTAATTTTTGGGAATATTTTTGATAGTGACCTAGTAAAAATATGGTTATCCATGAGACTTAAAAATAGTCATGGATAAAGTACTTTTATCTGTTGAAAAATAAATATATTCGCATAGAATCTATTTTATTTTACTTGAAATCTTGTAATCATAGAATAATACATATATTTTTATTTTTAACCTATATTTAGAAATGTTAAAAAATCATATCAATCTTTGGTTCTTTGTGCTTTTATTAGTCAGTGCAGGAGCCTGTTCATCCAAATCATCTGAAACTGAAACTAAGGAAATGAGTAATGTAGATATATTGTATAAAAGTCAGCCTTTTACTTCAAATAGTGAATTTACTGGAGGAATAGAAGGACCAGCGGTTGATAAGAATGGGGTGCTGTATGTTGTTAATTTTGAGAAGCAAGGTACCATTGGTAAAGTAACCCCTGATGGAAAAGCTTCGTTGTTCGTTGACTTACCCGAAGGCAGCACTGGAAATGGCATTCGTTTCAATAGTAAAGGGGAGATGTTGATTGCTGATTATACTGGTCATAATGTGCTTAAAGTGGACATGGAATCTTTGGCCATTTCTGTTTATGCCCATCACGATGAATTGAATCAGCCAAATGACATTGCCATTATGGACAATGACATAGTATTTGCCAGTGATCCGGATTGGAAAAACAGTAAAGGTCAAATTTGGAGAGTAGGGCTAGATGGAGAGTTTGTGCTTTTAGAAACGGATATGGGAACCACTAACGGAATTGAAGTCAGCCCTGACAACAAAACGCTCTATGTAAATGAATCTGTCCAACGTACTGTTTGGGCTTATGACCTGAATGAAGAGGGTGAAATTTCAAACAAACGACTGATTCACACTTTTGAAGATTTTGGAATGGATGGAATGAGAGTTGATACGGATGGAGATCTATATGTGACTAGACATGGTAAGGGTACAGTAGTAAAGCTGTCACCAAAAGGAGATTTGCTTAAGGAGATTAAAATGACAGGGGAGAAACCTTCGAACATCGCTTTTGGTGGACCGGAAGGTAAGACAGCTTATGTGACATTGCAAGACAATGGAAATATTGACACTTTTTTAGTTGAAAAGCCTGGAAGAGCGTTTATCAAATAGTAAAATTATTTTTTAATAGAAAAGACCTGGAATGCCAGCTTATGAAGCAGAAAATGAACGTTGGTCGGAAGTAATTGAAAATTGTGACATAGCTGCCTGGGAGATCGACTCAGGCAGCCGCACAATTAAATTTTCTTCCTTTGGCCAAGAAATTTTTAACCTTAGGGATACTGATTCAATTGCTCTCTCAACTATTTTAGAGAAGGTTCAGTCTCCTTATACTGAAGCGCTTGCTAATCATTTTCATAAGCTTGTAAAAGAGAGCAAACCGTTTTTAGATACAATATACCTTAATGATCTCACCTGCATTAGGATTAAAGGGCGTGGAATCTGTCGAGAAGAAACGGCCAGATTTATAGGGACTGTAGAAGTGGTTTTTCCTGTCAATGATCCCAAAACATCGGTAGTTTCAAAATCAGGGATTACTGAGGGGCATTATAAATTGATTTTTGACTTTAATCCCATGCCCATTTTTATTTGGGAATATGACAGCCTAAAAATTATCGATTGCAACAACCAAGCCTTATCAAAGTACGGCTATTCCAGAGCGGAATTTTTAAGTTTGGATATTAAAAGTATCCGGCCATTAGAAGAGGCTTTATTGGTAAACAGTTTTATTGCTGAAGAATTAAAACACAAAGGGGGACATCATCGGGTTTGCCGACACGTAACAAAATCTGGAGAAATTTTTATCGCCAAAGTTTTAGGTTATTATGTGAATATCGATGGAAAAAATTGTTCTATGGAGCTTATAACTGACTTTACTGATCAGTTAGAGGGAGAAGAACAGCTGTTGGAAAGTGTGAACGAACTTTCAGATTATAGGTATGCTTTGGATGAATCCTGTCTTGTGATGATCCTTGATCACGAACAGAATGTTGAATACCTAAACCTAAAATTTCAAGAAATTTCAGGATATCAATACCAAGAAATAGTCGGGGAATTACCCAATGCCGTCTATGAAGAAAATGATGCCCTAAAAGATTGTCTTAATGCAATGACAGAAGGAAAGATATGGAGAGGAGAGCTGAAAGGATTAAAAAGCAATGGAGGTATTTTTTGGGTGGATACGGTAATTACACCATTTAAAAATAGTAAAGGCAAAACCTACCAATACATTTGGGTAGGATATGATATAACGGAGAAAAAGCAAGCTGAGGAATCACTCTTCAAAGAGCGTTTTTTATTAAGGACTATCATTGACAATTTGCCGATCCATATTTATGTGAAAGATACAGAAGGTAATCATATAGTTAATAATAAATTTCAATATGAGAATTTTCTTGGAGCTACAACAGAGGAGGTCACCTTGGGAAAAACAGTGTTTGATTATTTTCCCGAAGAGGTTGCTAGAAGAATGACCGAAATTGACCGACAAGTTATTGAGGGTGGACGGTCATTCATGAATTTGGAAGAATACTATTATAATGCAGAGGGCAAAATTACATGGCTACTTACCAATAAAGTTGCGCTAAGGGATGCTTCTAACAAGGTTATTGGATTGGTGGGCATGACAAAAGATGTGACGGATAAAAAAAATGAAGAGGAAAATCTAAAAAATTTGAATCAGGAGTTAATCAAGAAGGCAAAGGAGCTTGAGCAGTCAAATGAAGAACTTGAGCAGTTTGCTTACATTGCCTCACATGATTTGCAGGAGCCATTGCGGATGATAACAGGGTTTCTTAGCCTTCTGGAAAAAAACTACTCAAATGTATTGGATGAAAGAGGAGCAAAATACATGTACTTTGTAGTAGATGGGGCGACTAGGATGAAAGCCATTATCATGGATTTATTGACCTATTCGAGAGTAGGAAGAATTGAAGAAAAGATTAAAGAAACGGATCTTGCCGAAGTTGTTTCAGATGTTTTGAATCTTCAGCAAACCCTTATTACTCAAATGGGCGCTAAAATAACAGTTGGACCATTACCTACATTGAGGATTCCAGTATCTCCCATCATTCAGGTCTTTCAAAACCTGATCAATAATTCTCTAAAATACCAAGCGGATGGCGTGAATCCTTTAATCAGTATTTCGGCCAAAGAAAAAGACGCCTTTTGGGAGTTTTACGTGAAAGACAATGGAATTGGCATTCCTGAAAATGCACAGGACAAGGTTTTTATTCTATTTTCCAGACTTCATTCTAAAAGCAAATACTCTGGTACGGGTATAGGTTTGGCCATGTGTAAAAAAATTATTGAAAACCTAGGTGGTAGTATAGGGTTTCAATCTAAAGACGGTGCAGGATCTATCTTTTATTTTACTGTACCTAAGGTGCTTTCATAAAACATTGTGTCTATTACATAGATTAGCTAAGATTGAATTCTAGTTTTATTCTTAGATATGAAGCCCTTTGATTGTATTTAATGTAAGAATTGGCGTAATTAAAAAGGTTATTAATTTTTGAGTCGCAAAATTTAATTTAGGACATTATCTGAAGAAATTTTTATATAGAATTTGACGATGGATCAGGAAGGGTATCATTTATTATTGGTTGAGGATAATTTGGGGGATGTGTTTCTAATTGAAGAATACCTGCATGAAAAAATTCTCAATTTGAAGCTTACTGTCACAAATACTTTTGGAGAAGCCCAAGAAAAATTAACTGATGGGAACCTTCATTTTGATGGTATAATATTAGATTTGACATTGCCAGATTTGCAAGGCGAAGCACTGATTTTAGAAATTAAAGAACTTGCAGGAGACACCAGTATCGTAGTCCTTACAGGCTATTCAAACATTGAGTTTGGCATGAAATCACTTTCTTTAGGGGTATCAGATTACCTATTGAAAGATGAATTATCACCTACTTCCCTTTACAAAAGTATTATATACAGCATTGGGAGAAGTAGGATTTCAAAACAATTGAAACATTCGGAATTGAAATACAAAGAGTTATTTCATCTCAGCCCTCAGCCGATGTATCTTTATAACCTATCGACTTTAGCGTTTATGGATGTCAATAAGGCCGCCATCGATCACTATGGTTATAGCAAAGAAGAATTTTTACAAATGGACCTCACCCAGATCCGGCCAGAACTTGAAGTACCCAGGCTAAAAAGAATGATCAGCAGTATAAGGTCTGGAAAAGTCAACAATGGCCCTAGAATTTTCACCCACCAAAAGAAGAATGGGGAAATTATTACCGTGGAGATTAAAAGTAGCCAGATTGATCATGAAGGTGTAAAAGCAGAGGTTGTGCTTGCAAATGATATCACAGAACGGATGCAGTACATCAAGGCCATAGAAGACCAAAATAAGCGGTTGCAGGAAATTGCCTGGATGCAATCCCATGTTGTAAGGGCCCCCTTGGCGCGTTTGATGAGTTTAGTAATGGCTGAAGAGACCCTTGAAGAAGATTTTGGGAAGGTAAACTACCGTAAAATGATAATGGATTCTGCAGAAGAGTTAGATGATATTATTAGGGATATTGTGAAGAAAACGGACAAGGTAAGCCTAGAGGCTAAAAAGAAAGAAAAATACGATCAAAGTTCCTAGAAGGAGAAAGACTTTTAACCCATCCGTCTTTCAATGAAACCTCAATCTTCAATTGGCCTGGTTTTCCCGTAATACTATTGTGTTGAACTCTCTATAAAAATAGTTATCCATGAAATAATGGTAACAAATGAATCAAAAATCTGGCCTTACCTCTATGCTGGATTATCTTTATTGAAATGCTTCGAAAAGCGGTTCAATTCCTAGGAAGTCATCAGGCTTTTTAAAATTTCAGTGTCCAGACCAGCATAAAGCGGAAACCTAATTAACCTTTCACTGTATTTATCTGCCTGTATTAAATGTTGCCTCTGACCTTGACCTATAAGAGACAAGATGTAAGGACTAGCGTGAAGGCTTTGGTAATGAAATACGGCTAAAATGCCTTTCTGCTTAAGGTGTTTTAATAACTTGTCTCTCTGTTTTAAACTTTTTGCCAACCCATAAAACAAATGAAAATTTTGAATGGAATGAACCGGGATATTCATCCAGTCTAAATCAAAATGAGCCAAAAGATAGGGTAAATTGCTTTGGTGCCAATTCCAGATTTTAGCCCTTGATTTTTGAATAGAATCCATTTCTTCTAGTTGTGCCCACAACCAAGCGGCAGTAATTTCAGAAGGGGCAAAAGCACTGCCAAGGCCTACCCACTCGTATTTTTTTCTTTGACCGCTAATAAATGCTTTTTTGTTGGTGCCTCTGTTCCACACTTCATCTGCCTTTTCTATAAAGTTATCATGATTAACGACCAGCAAACCTCCCTCCCCACAGCTGATATTTTTGGTTTCGTGGAAAGAAAAGGTGGCGAAGTGACCAAACGAACCCAATGGTTTTGGCTTTTTATCTGCTCCAATATAGTAACTGTCAATAGCAGCAGCGGCATCCTCAATCAAAAATAAATTGTGCTTCTTAGTGATTTCAGTGAGCCAGTCCATGTTGCAAGCTATCCCTCCATAATGGACGGCTACTATGGCCTTTGTTTTGTCATTTATCAATGGCTCTAGCTGTATTTCATTCATGCCAGGGTAATCTGGCCTGCTATCGACAAATACAATTTTACACCCTCTAAGCGCAAAAGCATTGGCTGTACTTACATAAGTATAACTGGGTAGGATTACTTCGTCTCCCGGCTTAAGATCCATTAACAAGGCCGCCATTTCTAAGGCCTGGGTACAAGAGTGCGTCAGATAGGCTTTCCCAAAGCCATATCTCTTTTCAAAAAATTGTTGGCACTTTTGAGTGTATTTCCCATCAGCAGCCAATTTGCCCTCTTTACATGCATCCTGGATGTACTGCCATTCATTCCCTGTCGAAAAAGGACTGTTAAAAGGAATGGGGAGCATACTATAGATTGTCTTTAGGCGTGATAGGCATTCCTTCCACTTTATGTGCTTTTGGGTTTTTATAATAGTGCAAGTCAGACACACCTCCAGAAACAATGAATTTCATGACTTCTGTACTGTTGACATTGTATAATTTCTCTACGTTTTTTCTGGGAACCAAGTACAAGTTGCCACTGAAATTGTAGGAGTGAGGGAAGTAGACGGCCACTAATTCTTCCTGCCCGATCACTTTTAAATCGTCTTGTGTCATAAAGCCTAGTCTAGACATATTGTCCGAAAGTTTTACAACAATAGGTGTGTTGAATTTCTTCTTATCGCCTACAAATGCAGACATAAGATCCTTGATACTTGTGTATAGAATGTTGACCAAAGGTATTTTGAATACCAGCTTTTCTAGCTCTTCAAAAATTGATTTAGTGATAAATATGCTGGTCAAGTAACCGACGAGTGTGATAAAAACGAGCATGACCAATATCCCAAGACCTGGAATATTGACGGGAATAATATTATCTAAAAACTGGACGGTAAGAATAATAATATAGGCCGTCAAAAAGAAGGGTACTACAAATAAAAGGCCCCTAAGGAAGTACCCTAAAAGTCGTTTGGAAGTGAAGCTTGACATCTCAGATTGGGTTAGCGTTAATTTATTCTAAAAGCCAAAAAACCCTGCTCACTATAAAGAGAACAGGGTTTCATAAATTATTTTAATTGGATATTAACCTATTATTATAAATCAATACCCATAAAAGACATAAATGCGATCCCCATGAGCCCTGTAATGAGCATGGTAATGCCAAGTCCTTTAAGCCCATTCGGAACATTGGAGTACTTCAATTTTTCTCTGATAGCTGCTAAAGCTATTATTGCAAGGAAAAATCCAGTTCCTGAACCAAATCCATAGACGGTTGCCTCGGCAAGCGTATAATCTCTTTGAGCCATGAAAAGTGACCCTCCTAATATGGCACAGTTTACTGCGATAAGAGGAAGAAAAATACCCAAGGCACCATACAGAGCAGGAGCAAATTTTTCAACTACCATTTCTACCAATTGAACCATCGCTGCAATGATGGCAATAAACATGATAAATCGTAGAAAGGTAAGGTCTATGGCGGCGAAAGATTCACCAAGAAATGACAAAGCCCCTTCCTTCAAAACAAATTCATTCAATAACCAATTGAGAGGGACAGTTATCGTCAATACGAATATTACGGCAGCACCCAGACCCAAGGCCGTACTTACTTTTTTGGAAACAGCCAAAAAAGAACACATACCCAGGAAGTAGGCAAATACCATATTGTCAATAAAAATTGACCTAATTGCTAAACTAAATAATTCCATTGTTCCTGATTTATTAATGTTCTACATATCCTGTTTTGGATCTTTGGACCCAAATCAATAATCCCAATATAATAAAAGCACCAACTGGCGAAACCATAAGGCCATTGGTAGCTAAATTGAAGTCCTCTCCAAACAATCCAGAGACATAATCAAAAACCGGGATACCAAAAACAGCACCAGAACCCCATAACTCTCTAAAGAAGGCGACTGTAAGAATGATCCAGGAATAGCCCAAGGCACTTCCAAATCCATCTAAAATAGAATCGTAAGGTTTGTTACCTAAAGCAAAAGCTTCCAGACGTCCCATTACGATACAGTTGGTAATAATCAGACCGACAAAAACGGAAAGCTCTTTGTACATATCGTAAGCAAAAGCTTTCAATACTTCGTTTACCAGCGTTACCAATGTTGCTACTACTGCCAGTTGAACAATGATCCTTACCCTGCCCGGTATTTTATTTCTCAAAAGAGAAATGGACAGGTTAGACATTACTATTACAAAAATAACCGACAAGGCCATTACCAAGGTTGGTTGCATCTGCGTAGTTACCGCCAAGGCGGAACATATACCTAATACTTGAATTGTAATAGGGTTATCATCTACCAAAGGGTCAGTGATCAGCTTTTTTCTCCTTTTGGAGAACATCGCTTCTGAATCCTTTTCTATTATTGCTTTATCAGCGGTTTCTGTACTCATAATTTCTTTGTGTTGAAATTTTTCACAATTAATTCATAGCCACTTCTGAACTACCCTCTTTCTTTTTGTCCATATAGGACTGGTAATAATTCAGGTAGTTTTTTAGCATATTATTGACACCATTGGCTGTGATGGTTGCACCAGACATGCCATCAATTTTGTGAGGGTCGCCGGAATAATCTTTGCCTTCACCTTTTTGCATGTTTACGGATACAAGTTCCCCATCTTCACTGTAAATGCTTTTGTCTTTGTAACGCTGCTGCACATCCAAAGAGGTAATTCTTGCGCCCAAACCAGGCGTTTCTCCTGCATGTGAAAAAGTTACCCCTTCAATGGTGTCCATATCAGTTTTCAAAGCAACATATCCCCATATTTTATCCCAAAGTCCATTGCCGTAAACTGGCAATACATAAGCGAGAGCTGCATCTTCACTTCCTTCTTCAAGGAAGATGAAAACTGGGAATAGTCTTTCTTCAGGTTCTTTCTTGAAATTTTTACCAACATCTACTGTTTCCGCGGTAATTTCTACACCATCCTGCTCAGTGATTTCTTCACCTTCAATGTTTACCACTACAGAAGATATTCTGCTTTCGTAGAATTCATTAACTTCTTCAGGCTTCATCTCAGCGATGCTTTCTGCAGGTATTACCGCACCAAGAATCTGCTTTTTGGTGTCAAGTTCTTCAGCTTTCTTTTGAATAGGTTTTAAAATCTCAGATGTGCCTGACAATAATAAACCTAAAACTACGGTCAAAATGACCGAAAATGTAATGATATAAGCGTTAGACTGTTGCACGTTGTAACCTCCTTTTCTTGTTTGCTTTAACTACGTAATAATCGATAAGCGGTGCAAATACATTCATAAATAACACCGCTAGCATAATGCCTTCAGGATATGCAGGGTTCGTTACCCGTATTATTATCGTGAGAACACCTATAAGTAAACCATAAATCCATTTTCCCGATTCCGTTTGAGCGGCAGAAACTGGATCCGTAGCCATAAATACTATTCCGAATGCTATACCTCCCATTACCAAATGGTAATGTGCAGGCATGGCCATGAATTCATTCACTGCCAATAGTTGCATTACAGCAGCCATAATATAAGCTCCGCCAAATCCACTGACAATGATTTTCCAACTTGCTACTCCTGTAAACAAAAGAATAGCGGCACCAATTAGTACCATCAATGTGGATGTTTCACCAATTGAACCAGGAATGAATCCCATGAACATATTTTGAAAACCAAACATATTGTCCATCAAAGATGCATTATGGCTGGCCAAATTGCTTACCGCATTCACTCCGTCTTGTCCAGACTGGTAGGCTACAGCTAGTGCTGTAGCGCCAGAAAAACCATCAACAGGCATTTTGTCTCCTAAATACGTCCAAACCTGATCACCAGAAATCTGTGCCGGGTAGGCGAAATATAGAAATGCCCTGGCGGTCATTGCTACGTTTAGAATATTCATACCAGTACCTCCGAAAACTTCCTTTGCAATAACCACTGCAAAGACTGTAGCCAAGGCAACTTGCCATAATGGGGTAGTCGCTGGTACAACTAGAGGAATTAACATACCTGTAACCAAGAAGCCTTCGTTAATCGGGTGTTTTCTTACCACTGCAAAAACTGCTTCAACAATACCTCCAGCAGTGTACGCTACCAATACAATTGGTAATACAAGGGTCAAGCCTAAAATAAATTTGTCGCCGAAAGTCCCTGCTTCACCTACTGCCAGATAGTGTAAGTGGCCAGTGTTATAGATCCCAAATATCAAGCATGGAATCATGGCAATAACCACAGTGATCATCATCCTTTTAAGATCGATCGCATCCTTTACCTGTGCACCTTTAATAGCTGTAGTATGATTAGGTGAAAACATAAATGTTTCCCCTGCTTCATACAGGTAATAAAGATCTTCCAATTTTCCTCCCTTTTGGAATAAGGGTTTCTGTTTATCCAACAGATCTCGTAAAAACTTCATATTTTAACTGTATTGAATAAGTTCTATACCTTTTCTAATTAACTGCTGAACAGGGTGCTTGGAAACATCCACAAATTCACACAATGCAAGATCCTCTTCTACAACTTCGTAAATCCCGAGCTCTTCCATTTCATCAAAATCTTCAGCCATGATGGCTTTTAAAAGATAAACAGGATATATATCCATCGGTGTTACCTTTTCAAAAACGCCTGTTTGCACAAATGCTCTAGGTTCCCCTCTAACATTGGAATCCAGTGCATATTCTTTCTTTGGAAAAAGGAAAGACATTAAACCCAGCGCCTTGTGAAAGCTTAGCTTATCACTCGTAGGCTTCATCCAACCAAGGAATTCATAATAATCACCCTCAGGGATTATCGTCAGTTGGTGTTGATAGAAGCCAAGGTAGCCATCCTTGTTAATTTTTTCTCCAGTAAGTACATTTCCAGAAATAACCCTGAGGTTATTCGTTTTGGTTTTTCCTGCCACATAGCTGTCAACACAGCTGCCTATATAGGTCTGTGCGTAGGATGGATTTTTGGCTTCAGAGCCAGTGATGGCCACTAATTTTGAAGCGTCATATATTCCATTTATAAAAAGTTTACCAATTTGAACAACACCATAAGGATTTATGGTCCAAAGAATTTCTCCTTTATTGATGGGGGCAACGTGGTGGATTTGCACACCTACATTTCCTGATGGGTGTGGGCCAGAAAAGTTTGTGGTTTCAACTCCTTCAATGGAGGCTAGTTCTGCAGATTTCTCATCTGAAGACAAACCCAAATAAACCTTTCCTTTTGTGAGTTTTTTTAGGACATCTATCCCTGCCTGAAAATAATTACTTTGCCCTTTAAGGGTGAAATTATAATCCGGGGCTAAAGGATGTGAATCAAATCCTGAAATAAATATAGCACGTGGAGCATCATCAGGATTGGCAACTACTCCATATGGCCTTTGAATTATTTGAGGCCAGACACCTGAAGCAGTAAGTTTGTCTGTGATTGTCTCCTTACTTGCTGACTTAATTTCTGAGGAAGTGAATTTCTCAAAGTTTTCAAAATTAATTTCGCCGTCAGCTAGGATTTTTATTTCCAATAATTTTCTTTTTTCTCCTCGTTTAATTTCAACGATTTCTCCAGAAACGGGTGCAACATACATCACCCTTTCCAGTTTTTTATCAATTAAAATAGGAGTGCCTGCCTTTACCGTATCACCTTCTTTTACAAGGACCTTAGGTCTTTGCATTCCGATGAAATCTGTGGGCTTGATGGCAAAGGTTTTGACAGGTTGGTAATCACCGACTTTTTTTTCGGCTTTACCAATCAGGCGTATATCAAACCCTTTTTTAAGCTTGACTTGTTTTGACATATTTATTTTTTGAAACTATTTGATCCTATGAAAAACGCCTCAAATCTAATAAATTACATTAGTTATTAGAAGATAATTCGGCGATTATTTACCTATTTTTATGTATAAAACCCAATTAGCAGGCTTGCTTCTCAAATGATTGCCTTAATACTATTTTTATCAAGGGATAAAATATGCGCTTTTACTTGGTCCATTAACCACATCGGTGTGGAGGTAGCACCACAAATACCGATTTTATCTTCTGGGTTCAGCCATTCGATATTTATTTCAGTTTCATTTTCTACGAAGAAACTTCTGTCGTTTATTCCCTTGCAAACTTGGTAAAGTGCTTTTCCATTTGAGCTCTTTTTCCCTGCTACAAAAACGATGACATCATTGTCTTCAGAAAACTTTTGTAATTGAGGCTCTCTGTTAGAAACTTGTCTACAGATAGAATCATTGGCATTAAAATCTATATCCTTTAAAACGCCTTTAGCCGCTTTGATTTTTTCTTCAATTTTAGCCTTCAACTCGTAAAAGCCTTTTGTGCTTTTGGTGGTTTGACTGAAAAGGGTCACTGGTCTGGAAAAGTCAATTTGGTCTAAATCGGCATCATCCATAACAACAATCGCCTTTTCAAGCGTCTGCCCAGTCAATCCTATAACCTCAGCATGGCCCTTCTTGCCGTAAATTACAATTTGACCGCTTTGATTTTCCATTTTATCAAAAGCACTTTTTACCCGGTGTTGTAACTTTAATACCACCGGGCAAGAAGCATCAATTAACTCAATATTGTTTTTTATAGCTGTCCGATAAGTTTCTGGTGGTTCACCATGGGCCCTGATTAATACCTTACAATCATGCAAATCCTCCAATTGGTCTCTGTCGATCACTACTAGGCCTTTGCTACTAAGTCGATTGACTTCCATTGCATTGTGCACGATGTCACCCAAGCAATATAGCTTAGAACTACTTTCCATCTCATCCTCAGCCATCTTAATGGCATACTCTACACCAAAACAATAACCGGAATTTTTATCTATAGTAACTTCCATAAATTTAGTTCATTCTCTCCTTTGCCAATTCAATTATTTTTGAAACCTGGTCTTTAAATTCAAGATAACTGGTGTCGATTTCAATGGCGTCTAAAGCTTTTTTCAATGGGCTTACCGCTCTTCCTGAATCGATTGCATCCCTGGATTCCAAGTTTTTCTTAACGATGTCTAAGCTTATTCTTTCTCCTCTTTCAAATAATTCTCTCTGTCTCCTTTCAGCACGGATAGTAGTGTCAGCAGTCATGAAAATCTTTAGTTCTGCTTCAGGGAAAACAACTGTGCCTATGTCACGGCCGTCCATAACTATCCCTTTATCATTTCCCATTCTCTGCTGAATGTCCACCATCGCAGCGCGAACAGCTGCTATCGTACTTACTTCGCTTACATGTGAAGTTACGGTCATACCTCTGATTTCAGCTTCTATATTTTCGCCATTCATGAAAATCTCCTGTATTCCTTTGGCCTCATTGAAATGAAAGGTGATTTTAATGTCTCTAAGGTTATTTATGATTTCTTTTGAATTTGCTAGATCTGTGTTATTCCTTAAAAAATAAAGGGTCACTGCCCGGTACATAGCGCCAGAATCCAAATAGGTATATTGCAAGCCCTTTGCTACAGCTTTGGCTGTAGTACTTTTTCCGCATCCAGAATACCCATCGATGGCAATGATAATTTTTTTCATCAAAGAAAAATGAAATTGCTTACTGCTTTCCTTTTCAGTTGCAAATATAGTATATTTATGACTATTCTTGGCAGGAAGCTTTATTTGAATTGGTTTTTTATTCCCTTTAGGGATCTTGTTGTCTTGAATGTGTAATTGCTATTTTAACTTTTCATATTGATGTCAACTACTTTTAAGGTTAGGGGAAAATTCGTAAATATTATAAATCGGAAAATTTTTCCAGTAGAAATTCAGATTTCACAAGGTAAAATTAGGAGCGTTTTAGAAGTAAGTGAGGCACCTAATAAGTTTATTCTTCCAGGCTTTATTGATGCACATGTTCATATAGAATCCTCCTTGCTTATTCCTTCGGAATTCGCAAGGTTGGCTTGTATTCATGGGACGGTTGCTACTGTTTCTGACCCACATGAAATAGCCAACGTTTGTGGCCTTGAAGGGGTGGAATACATGATTGACAATGGAAATCAAACACCATTTAAATTTTTCTTTGGCGCTCCCTCTTGTGTTCCTGCTACTGAATTTGAAACCGCAGGTGCAGTGATTGACAGTTCAGAAACGGAAAAACTCTTACGAAGGAAGGAAATCCTATACCTGGCAGAAATGATGAACTGGCCAGGTGTGCTCGCAGGGAACGAGGAGGTAAAGAAAAAGATTGAATGGGCAAAAAAATACAACAAACCAGTTGATGGCCATGCTCCTGGATTGAGAGGTGAGCAGGCGGTTGAATACATTAATGCAGGGATTTCTACTGATCATGAATGTGTCTCATTGGAAGAAGCACGGAATAAGGTCAATCATGGAATGAAAATAGTGATTCGAGAGGGAAGTGCTGCCAAGAATTTTGAAGCCTTAATAGACCTGATAGATGATTTTCCTAGTCAAATTATGTTTTGCTCTGATGATAAACATCCAGACAGTCTACTTGAAGGACATATCAATGAACTGGCTGCTAGGGCAATAAACAAAGGAAAAGACCTTTTCCATGTGCTTCAGGCCTGCTGTATAAACCCAGTACTCCATTATGGGTTAGATGTAGGTGTGCTTAAGGTAAATGATGCTGCGGATTTTATAATAGTAGATGATTTGATAAATTTCAAGGTATTTGAAACGTATATCTCTGGAGAATTGGTAGCCAAGGAAGGAAAGACAAAATTATTGTCAGTAAAATATCCAGCTATTAATAATTTTAATACCTCCTATGTGACCGCTGTTGATTTTGAACTTATCCATGAGGGCGGTAAGGCAAAGGTGATACAGGCACATGACTCACAATTGATAACAACAAGTGTTTTTGTCGATGTCCCTTCAATTAATGGTAAAGTTTCTACTGATTTTGAGAATGATATTCTCAAAATTGCTGTTATAAATAGGTACCAGCCCCATTTAAAGCCAGCTGTGGCATTGGTGCAAAATTTTGGTCTTAAAAATGGGGCCATTGGTTCCTCTGTAGCCCATGACTCTCACAATATCATAATTGTTGGCACGGACGATGCGCTTATGGCAAAGGCTGCAAATCTTATTATAGAAAGCAAAGGGGGATTATCAGCAGTAAGCAATGAAGAAGCCAGACTCTTAAAACTACCTGTCGGAGGATTAATGAGTAATGCAGATGGTTTTTCGATTGCAAGGGATTATATTGAGATTGATAAGGTGGCTAAAGGATTAGGTTGTTCACTACAATCACCCTATATGACATTAAGTTTTATGGCATTATTGGTTATCCCTCAAATCAAATTAAGCGATAAAGGATTGTTTGATGGCGAAACATTTTCATTCACAAAAGTTTTTGTTTAGTATAATTGAATCTATTTACTAACTTATTTTGAAAGTGGAGTACTGGGAAAAAATTAAAAGGCAAGGTAAGCGTTTGTTCTACTGGGATGGTAATCCATCAATGGAAGTTCAAATTTATAATGCCCTTTTGGTAATTATTTTTTTTATAGGCATTGTATTTTCTATTTCAAACCTATTTTTAGGTAATATAGCATTGGTTTGGTCAAGTGCGGTAGCCGTAGTTTTACTGTTAATTTGTTTTTATTTATTAAGAGTAAAAAATGCTTATAAATTGGCATTTTACATCACCAGTATAGGGAGCTATCCCATTTTATCTTATGCTTTTTTTTACAATGATGGCATTCATGGACCTAATTTTTACATGTTTTTACTGGTCCATTTAATTATCCTTAGCATCTTAAAATTGAAGTTTCATTACATTTGGACTTCAATAAACATGTTCTTTTTTATTGGGCTTTTTTACATAGGTCTTTATCATGAAGAGTGGATACCGAGAAGTTATGAGAACAAAGAAGCTATTTTTATTGACCATGGGCTTACCTATTTGGTCTCCCTTCTTGGTGTTTCTATTTTGATAAATAGTATCAAGCGATTTTATGGGGATGAAAAGAAAAAAGTTAAAGAAAAAACCACTGAATTGACCCATATTAATAGCAGCCTGACAAAAACCAGTGCGCAAAAGGATAAGATTATCACCATTATTTCACATGACCTTAAAAACCCGCTTCAATCCATTATTCAAACTTTAGAATTAATGGATTCGGGCGAACTTTCAGAAGAAGAAATCAAATTTCTTCGGCAGGAACTATTGAAAACCACTAATAGAACTTACCAGATGATGGAAAACATTTTGGAATGGTCATCTTTTGAAATCAAAAATATGGCTGGGAGAGAAAAAAAGACGCTGGTAAAAGACCTTGTAGAAGATACAGTTGAAATATTAAAAGTTATAGCCAAACAAAAAAATATTCAACTAGAAGTTAAATACCATAAAAACCCTTTGGTTTACCTGGAAACGGATCGCTTGTTACTTATTTTTAGAAATCTTATTCAGAATGCGATCAAATTTACTCCTTCAGGTGGCCTGGTTACCATAGATCTGAATAGTTTAAATGACCAATTAATTCTCGAAATAAAAGACAATGGAATTGGCATTTCGGAAGACCGCCTTGCCCATATTTTTGAGCAAGATATAAAATCTACTTACGGTACCGAACAAGAAAAAGGAACAGGTATGGGACTTCACTTGTGTTTTCAAAGTGCCCACAAATTAAATGGGGAATTAAAAGTAAATAGTAAAGAAGGAGTTGGGTCAAGCTTTAAGCTCATAATTCCGACAGGAATTAATAGGTAAATCTTCTTGAAATTTATTTTAATGATTTAGCAATTATGTTTACATTTTCTTAATAGAATTAGGTGTGATAATTTTTCACAGGTAATTTTATTGGGGTTAAAGGAATATATTTCAGGCTTCTTTTAAAATTTCCGCCCTGTCCATTTGATGAAATAAACGATACTATTCCTGACATAAATTCTGAAAGCCTGTTCTCCATAATTGCAACCGGACTGGCCACCTTTCTGTTTCCATCAAAGCTTAAATCCTTTGCTATCTAGTTTACCATAAGAAGGAAAAAATGTGCCTTTCGGATGGTTTTTCGATAACTAAAGATTATATTGTATTTGATAGATTAAATCTGGCGCGGGGTTATATTGCTTTATCGCTCCTGCATCTTTAAGTTTTGCGGCAATAAATGATATTTTTCAGTCTCAATAACCTATAGAGGGTTGTTTTATGGGCGTGTTTTGCATTTCCATAGGTTTTAATAAGTAATACTGTTTTAAATAATAGCAGATTTTGAAAGTGAGTTTTTGGGTTAGAATTATAAGACTAAGTAATAGTTTGTTCTATTGGGAAGGGAATCCATCCATGGAAGTGCAAATTTTTAATGCCACTTTGATAATTGTTTTTTTCTTTAACCTTTTTTTAATGTCATTGAACATTTATATAGGCAACTATTTATTGTTCGGATTTTGTGTATTTATCTCTATTATCATTGCTGGCTATTTGTATTTACTAAGGGTGAAAAAAGCCTATAAAACGGCATTTTATACAGCAAGTCTGACCATATACCCTCTTCTAGCGTATAATTTTGTGCATAATGATGGAATTAATGGACCAACCTTTTACGTTTTTTTACTCATCCATTTAATAATACTAAGCATTGTAAAAAGTAAGTATTATTTATTTTGGACAGTGCTGAATGTCGTTTTTTTTACAGTGCTCTACTATATAGGCTTGTATCATGAGAATTGGATACCACTTAATTATGGAAACAATGAAGAAATTTTTACAGATCAATCCCTAACTTATACCGCATGTATTATCGGAATTTCGCTAGTAGCAGCTAGTTTAAAACGGTTTTATGAAGTGCAAAAAAATCGCGTTAAGCGACAAAAATTAGAATTAATAAAATTAAATAGAAGCTTAAAACAAACGAGTGATAAAAAAGACAGAATAATCACCATCATATCACATGATCTGAAGAACCCACTTCAATCGATTATTCAGACATTAGAACTTATAAATTCAGGGGACTTGACAGAAGAAGAGGCCAAATTCCTTCGGGAAGAATTATTGAAAACGACCAACAGAACCTACCAAATGATGGAAAATATTTTGGAGTGGTCTTCTTTTGAAATTAAAAATGTAGCTGGGCGAGAGAAAAAGATGCAGGTAAAAGCGCTTTTTGAGGATACTGTGGAAATATTGAAAGTAATCTCCAAACAAAAGCGCATTCAACTTCAGGTCAATTACCTTGAAAACCCAATGGTTTATATAGAAACCGACAGGTTGCTGCTAATTTTTAGAAACCTTGTTCAGAACGCTATCAAATTTACACCTACAGGGGGATTGGTTACTGTAAATATCAATAGTAGTGAAGAGCAGTTAGTTCTTGAAATATCAGACAATGGTATTGGAATATCCCCGGATAGATTGAAAAATATTTTCGAGCAAGATATTAAATCTACTTATGGAACAGATCAAGAAAAAGGAACAGGCATGGGCCTCCACCTGTGTTTTCAAAGTGCTCACAAACTCAATGGGCAATTAAATGTGAAAAGCACAGAAGGTGTTGGTTCTAGTTTTAAACTGGTTATTCCTACAGGTATTAATAAACCCTCCCTTGTGTGATTTTTTTATTTAAGTAAGATTTACCAACCCCCTTCTTAATATTGGCAGTCACTTGTCCATTTATTTGTTTTAGCTTTCCATGCATGAACGAGCATTGGCAGTTGGGCATAACTCTTAACCCCTTCCTTAACTCCTTGGGTTTTCAAGTACAAGTCATTGGATTTTCTGCTAAGTTCAACCGAATAGGGCCTAATTGCTTTATTGCTCTCTTGAATTTCTCTTATGTCTCTTTTAATTATCTCCGGGATGTTTTTAACCAAAAGGAGGTAACCTTCTTCATCCATTCTGTATAGGTCATTAAGTTGGTAGCGAAACAATTTCAATGTAGCAGCATAACGAATAAATGATTGTTCGCTTTCTGAGCAGATCAGCCAAGCCATAAAGTTTGCCTCCCCTTCATTCGTGATACCAAAACCATGGGCCAATTCATGGGCCATGGTAAAGCTTTTTTCTAAAGGATGAAGACTAGGATCAAGGTACCCCTCACCTGTAAAAGGAAAATAAATACCGAATATCCCAAGTTTTCGGAGCGTACCTTCCGGCCGAAATTGCTTTACTACCGGACTGCCTTTCCAACTGTGATTCCATTCTTTTAAAAATGCCTTCATATCACTTCTTACATGCGAAATTTGAAACGAAAAGGAGGGTGCATTGGGTAACGAAAAAGTGTCCGCTTGCATTTCATTCCTTATCAAAACAAGTTGATTTTGGGTTGCCTCCATTTCTTCAACCAATAGCGATAAGGATAAAGGTTCAGGATTTAAATTCAGGTGTTGATAAAGCGGAATTCGGTAATAATTATACCCCCAAAGCATTAGGAATAGAAAGATCACCCAGCCCAAAAAATTAATCAGAACTCTTGGGAAAAATAATAGTTTACCATTCCTGTTTTTAAGTTGTTTCAGGGTTTTTATCAAACGGTAACCAAGAAACAGCAAGCTTAACAACAAGAGGTAAAATGCAGGGAAGGGCAAAAGGACTAAAGTGTGGTCAAGTAGTCCTCTGATGATCGGGTAAACGCTTGCCGAATACCATTTTTCTGTCAGCTGGGGATACGCTGCTGCAGATAATCTCAATACAACTGCAAACAATCCCAAGTAACCACCTGCCCACCTGCTAAAACCCATAACCTACATTAAAGTGCTAACAAAGGTTAAACTCCTTCTGCTTCAACACTTTTAACTTCAGGTAACATTCTGGTTAATAGATTTTCAATACCCGCTTTCAGCGTAACGGTGCTTGAAGGGCATCCAGAGCAAGAGCCTTGTAATAATACTTTTACTATACCTTCTTGAAAGCTATGGAATACAATTGCACCACCATCCTGTTCCACAGCTGGACGAATGTACTCGTCTAAAATGCCTTTAATTTTCTTGACTACCTCACTGTCGTTTTCGTCAAAAAGGGGATCGCTTTCAAATGCAGTAGTTATTGCTTGCTTACCTGTTTCTAGGTAGTTTTTAATTTGAGATTTGATATGAAGCTGAATGTCTTCCCAAGGAATATCTGCTTTCTTTGTAACAGTCACAAAATTGGAGGCGATGAAAACCCGTTCAACAGCGGCGAAATTAAATAACTCTAATGCAAGAGGAGAGTTAGTCGCACTTTCCTCATCAGGAAAATCGAAACTGACACCATCATCTGCCAACATAAAATTGGCCACAAATTTTAGAGAATTTGGATTTGGGTTCGCTTCCATGTACAAGTGTACAGGTCTTTTTTGTGCTTCTAGCATTATTTTATAATTATAATTCTTAAATTCTTTCCTTTATTAATCTAGAACGAAAGCGACTACATCTTGGTTCGTTCACTTGTGAATTCACCAAGGAATATATATCAGGTATTTGTTAGGGGATTCGATTTTCTGATTAAGCCTTCGGGCAATTCACCCTCTGTAGAGGCGACCACTGTGCAGACCATTGCGTCTCCAGTTACATTCACGATTGTTCTGAACATGTCCAAAATTCTATCAGGTGCCAGTATTAGCGCAATTCCTGCAGAAGGCACTCCTATAGACTCCAAGACAATGATGAGCATAATAATACCCGCCCCCGGTACACCAGCGGTACCAATAGATGCTAGGGTAGCCGTCATGACAATCATTAGTTGCTGACTTATACTAAGGTCAAAACCCATGGCCTGTGCAATAAATACGGCTGCTACTCCTTGGTACAAACTTGTACCATCCATATTAATAGTGGCTCCTAAGGGAAGAACAAAACTACTGATCTCCTCTGAGACGCCTATTTCTTCCTCTACTTGCTTCATCGTAACAGGCAAGGTGGCTGAGCTTGAACTTGTCGTAAAAGCCAGCAATTGCGCGGGCCGAAGTGCTTTAAAGAAATCCAGGTATTTGACCTTTGTGAAGACTTTCAGGATCATAGGATAAAAGAAAACAACCATTAGTAATAAGCCTCCAATCACAACTAGGCTGTATTTCAATAGGGCCAATAACAATTCAATGGCGGAATCAGGGTTGTCTCCTGTTATGTCAACAATAAGGGAAGCCATCAAGGCAAAAACCCCATAAGGGGCTAGAATCATAATAAATCCTACGATTTCGATGATCACATCATTAATGCCTTCGAAGAAAGCAATGACTGGAGCCGATTTGGCTTTAGGAATCCGAATCAAGGCAATGCCCATAATGATGGCAAAAAACACCACCTGTAACATCATTTCATTTGCTGCAGCCGCCTGGAAAATGTTTTCAGGCACCATGTCTACCAAAGGTTTCAAAGGACTTTGCTCCTTAATTTGTTCCGCTTCTAAAGATTTGCTACCTGCTGTTTCATCGTACAATTCCATCAACTTCTCTCTGGTTTCAGAAGGCAGGCTTTTTCCCGGACTAAAGATATTTACCAAAATTAAGCCAACCGATACCGAAAGGGCAGTGGTGAAAATGTAAATCAATATGGTCTTTCCACCAATTCGACTCAGTTTAGTAATGTCTCCCAAATTAGAAACACCAACTATCAATGAGGCCAAAACCAGTGGCACTGCGATCATTTTAAGGGCAGTGATAAAAACGGTCCCTATGGGTTTGACGAAGTCATCGATAAAGTCTGGTGAAAGTCCAAATTTTACAACCCCAAGCCCTACGGCCAGGCCCAAAACCAGTCCTATAATGATACGGGTGTGAAGTGGTATATTTCTTTTCATAAAAATTGAAGCTAGCGAAATTTAAATCTTGCTGGATCGGTTTAGTAGCAGGTAATCTGCTAAAACCAACGCACACATGGCTTCCACAATAGGCACAGCTCTAGGAACTACACAAGGATCATGTCGCCCTTTTCCTGAAACAGTTGCGGCATCTCCTTTGGTATCCACACTTTCTTGGTCCTGCATGATCGTTGCCACAGGTTTGAAGGCTACTTTAAAATAAATGTCTTCACCGTTTGAAATGCCTCCCTGAATTCCTCCGGAATGATTGGTTCGGGTTCTTACCCTGTCGCCTTCTTTATAAAAAGCATCATTGTGCTCAGAACCTTTCATGGTCACTCCTTCAAAACCGCTTCCAAACTCAAATCCTTTCACAGCATTTATGCTTAGCATGGCATGCCCTAGTACAGCATGGAGCCTATCAAAAACAGGCTCGCCTAAACCAACAGGAACGCCTTTGGCTACACAACTTACAACGCCACCTATGGTGTCTTTTTCCTTTCTGGTTTGGTCGATCACTTGAATCATTTTATCCGCAGTCTCCTGGTCTGGACACCTTACGATATTTGATTCGGTCAGACTTAAGTCCAATTCCTGGTAAGGTTTGTCAAGACGTACCGCCCCAGCCTGACTAACGTAGGCGTTGATTTCAACCCCATAATGAGCAAGGAATAACTTGGCTACCGCTCCTGATGCTACTCTGGCTGCGGTTTCTCTGGCACTACTTCTTCCACCCCCTCTGTAATCCCTTACTCCAAACTTCTCGTGGTAGGTGTAGTCTGCGTGTGAGGGCCTGAATTTTTCTGCAATATGAGAATAGTCTTTGCTTTTTTGGTCTGTATTATAGATGACCATGGCAATTGGAGTACCTGTACTCTGCCCCTCAAAGACCCCCGATAGAATTTCAAAATCGTCTTCCTCTTTTCTTTGGGTAGTTATTTTGGATTGGCCTGGTTTTCTCCGCTGCAATTCCAACCTGATAAAATCCTCATCGATTTTAACACCTGCCGGGCAGCCATCTATGATCACTCCGAGTCCTCTTCCGTGGGATTCTCCGAAGGTTGTAATTGTGAATAAGTTTCCGAATGTATTACGCATGAATTATTTTTTCTTAACTATCAAATAAGCCAATAATATCAATGCCAGCAATAGCAAAATATTTATCAGGCTGGAAAAATAAGACTTATATCCTTGGTTTAAAAGTTTATTGTCTTCTACTTCTATTAGGTCATATAATCCACCAAGCCTTGAAGAAGAAATGGCTTGGTTTATTCTACTCTCCCCAGTGACCCTCACTATGGCTTGGGGGAGGAGGGTGTCGTATTCTGCCAATGCTGGATTAAAGTAAATCCATTCAAAATGGTCTTTTAAAGGCACTTCTTCAGCTTCGTTCAATGTTATGAAGTAGCTAAATTCCTTCATGCCAGTAACCTTGCCTCTACCTCTATTGATTTGAACTTGCTCATTGGGATCAAATGTGTTCAGCTTCTGACCTTTGTTAACCTTTGGAGGACGTATTGAACTAATATTGCCTTCTCCAGTAATGATAAAATCATAGGTGAAGCCTTCTCCGGTTTTGACTTCCAAATCGCTAAAATTCTCTCTAAGCCTGTAATTTCCTACACTGACTTCATTTTTAAGTGGGTGAGGAGGGAGGTCTTTCACCTTTATTGCCTTTGGCTGGGAATAGAAGGTTTTAAAATCCTGTAATCTATTGCTGCCAAAGAAGCTAGGGTTTTTTGCTACTTTGTATTTTATCATTTCCCATCCTACTGAAGGGAAATCTACCGTGCCAGCATTGAAGGGGTAAAAATTGGCTTCATAAACTTTGTATTTTGTCCATTTTTTGCCTCCAAATTCTACCCGCTCAGGTTGGATACTGGTGATATTAAAGTTTTCTTCCCATGCATTCCCTGGTTTGATTTCATTGATAATCCTTTCAAGTTGCTTGCCGGGTTCATGGAAATTAAATGGTGCCTGATTGCTTTCAGACATATAAAATGCAAAACTTACACTGAAACCTTCTCCCACATAAACCTCATCTTTGCTAACAGTAAGTGAGAAAAAAGCATCGTCTTCGACCTCTACATACTCCGGTTGATCTGGGTTGGTCCTACCAAAAAGATCGTCAAAAGGATCAAGGGCACGGTTGCTTTGAGCATTTGAGCGCGCATCTACAACTGTAATAGAGGTTCCCGAAGAGGAAGCTGAAATGCCATTTATATCTATTTTAAAGGCTGGAAGGGAAAACTGTCCTTTTCTCAAAGGTTTGTAATACTGAATGACACTGTTTGTACTACTCATCTGCCCATTGACGATGTTCATCGAAGAGCTTTGAGATATACCTTGCTTCTGAAATCCAGGAATTTCTGGCAATTGGTCGTAGGATCTGATTTTATCACCAGACACGATTACCTTTATTGTGAATGTTTCATTAAGTGCGACCTCATTTTCGCCCAATTCTATGATGACCTCCTGAGCATGAACAGTCAGTGAAAAAAGACCCAGCAGGCATACAAAAAGAAGAAGCTTTTTCGTTAAAGACATATAAAACGATTGTGTTTTCGTAATTTAATAACTGCAAATAAACAAGTATATTTTATACGTAACAAATCTAATCCAAAACCGTTAGTAGTATTTAAAACAATCTTTTTAATCCAAAACCCAATTTAAAATATCTCGAACCATGATGGAATATGTTAAGACTATTTTATTAAAGGTAAGTTTTGACGGCAAACTCTTCGAGAAAGAGTTAAGAAAAGGTCTGAATATGCTAGTTCCTGGAGAGCTGGAAGAATTCAGAAAGTGGTGTTACGGCACTTTTTCAAAAGTATATGAGCCAATACTGAATAAATACTTCATTTTATTGGCAGGTTAGTCCAACAACTTTAGCCCCACTGGAAATTGGGGCTTTTTTTATAAATGAGAGGGTCGTTCAAGTACACAATACTTTTTTATCAGTGTTTTATGCATTATTTTACTTACTTTTAAAAAGTTAAACTTTGTTAAGCAATGGAAAAAAAGAGCTCGGGATTTGATGAAATTGAAAAAATGCTTCAGGAAGTTGGTAGCAAAATTGAAACCTTAATCCAAAAAGGCAACAAAGCTACAGGTGAGGCAAGTGAAGAGATAGAAAAGAAAATCAAAGACCTTCATAAAAACAAAGAAAAGCTGGAAAAAGAATTCCATGAAAAGAAATCCAAATTTGAGGAAAAATACCAGAGTAAATCAAGTACAGCTAAACCTTTTTTGGATGATTCCATCGCTCATTTTAAGCAAGGTGTCAAATCTTTGGTAAATGCCCTTAATGAAATGCTCAAGTAATTTTTTTGAGAAGAGCTGTCTATTTTTTTAGATAATCTGCTAAAATTTATTTAGTCAATAGCAGCTATAGAAGGCTTTCTTGGGATGCTGATAAGAATGTTAAGATCAATATTGGCAGGTTAAAACTCAAATGTTCAACCTATCATTCTTTTTTAAGGCCTATATTCACAATTTCTTCAGTCTTCAATTATTCAAATTTAAGTAAGACTTACCTAACTGGAGTGCATGTGATTAGGCTATTTAAAATCCTATTGCGCAATCAATGTTGAATTATCCGAAATACCGTTGTAATTTTGCGCCATGAATTACCTTTCAGTTGATACACTTAGCAAGTCCTTTGGAGAAAGAGTCTTGTTCTCAGAAATTTCCTTCGGGATAGAACAAGGCCAGAAAACAGCTTTAGTAGGAATAAATGGGGCAGGAAAGTCTACCTTGATGAAAATCATTATGGGCGAAGAGATCGCAGACGCTGGACAAGTTGTGATCAACCAAGAAATTAAGATGGCTTACGTAAATCAAAATCCTGTTTTCACAGGAGGGAAAACGATTTATGAAACCATTTTCGATGACCCTGACAATGAAATTATTCAGGTGATCCATGCCTATCAGGAGGCCATGGTGGAAGCGGAGAAAGGAATAGACAATAGCGAAGCTTTGCAGCCTATTTTTGAGAAAATGGATCGCTTACAAGCTTGGGACTTTGAATACCAGATCAAAGAAGTGCTAGGAAAATTAGGCTTACATGATACTACCCTTCAAGTAACCGCTCTAAGTGGAGGCCAACGAAAAAGAGTAGCAATAGCCAGTGCAATTCTACATTTTCCTGATCTGCTCCTTCTGGATGAGCCTACCAATCACTTGGATTTGGAAACCATTGAGTGGTTGGAAGATTACTTGTCCAAAGCAAACCTTTCGCTTTTGATGGTGACTCACGACAGGTATTTTTTGGATAAAGTAACCAACAATATTCTTGAATTGGAAAATGGTGAATTGTACCGGTATGCGGGCAATTACAGTTATTTCTTAGAAAAGAAAGAAGAAAGAAAAGCCAATGAAGCCACTGAGTTGGGTAAAGCCAAGAGTCTCTATAAAAAAGAGCTGGACTGGATACGAAGGCAACCTAAGGCGCGAGGGACAAAATCTAAGTCCAGAATAGAAGCTTTTAACGAGACCAAAGAAAAGGCCTTTAAGAAACCTGAAGAAAGAGACATTAGCCTTGGAGTAACAGCACAAAGGCTAGGGAAGAAAATTGTAGAAATAGAGAAAATCCATAAATCATACGGAGACCTTAATTTGGTCGATGATTTTAGTTATACTTTCAAAAAAGGAGATAAGGTGGGCATCGTTGGTCCCAATGGGGCAGGGAAAACGACCTTTTTGAATATGCTTATCGGTAAAAATGCTCCTGACAAAGGTGCTGTTACTATTGGGCAAACCACGGCCTTTGGGTACTACAAGCAAGAGGAAGACAGTTTCGATGAGAACATGCGGCTTATCGATATTGTCAAGGAAATAGCTGAAGTGGTTACTGTAGCAGGTGGAGCCACAATCACAATTAGTCAGTTTTTGACACAGTTTGGTTTCCCTCCTAAGCAACAGCATACCCCAATTGCCAAATTGAGTGGTGGGGAAAGAAGGCGACTTCAGTTGCTAATGATCCTGGTAAAGAGCCCCAATTTTCTGATTCTCGATGAGCCAACCAACGACTTGGACATCGTAACCCTCAATACCCTTGAAGCGTTTTTGGATGACTTCCCTGGTTGTTTGGTGATTGTTTCGCATGATAGGTATTTCATGGACAGGCTGGTAGATCACCTTTTTGTATTTGAAGGTCAAGGACAAATCAGTGACTTTCCAGGCAATTATACTGACCTTAGAGAAAAAGAGAAATCAGACAAAGCCCAAGCACCAAAGCAGGTTGCTGAAAAAAAAGTAGTTGGTGAGACCAAAGCTACAGATAAAAATACAGACAAAGCTACTTTCAAGGAGAAGCAAGAATTCGAAGTAATTTCAACCAGCTTGGAAGAATTGATAGGTAAAAAAGATACTTATATCCAAAAAATCAATAAAGGAACAGAGGATCATGAAGAGTTGTTGAAGTGGTCCCTTGAAATTGAAGGATTGGATAAAAAGATAGAAGAATTGGAAATGAGATGGCTCGAATTAAGTGAGCTTGACGGAATTTCTTAATCAATAAAGCTTCCCAGAATAGGTCATTCTATTCTGGGAAGCTTTATTATAATTAAAATTTATAACCCACAGAGGAATAACTGGGCTTAGGAAATAGCGCTTATTTTTTCCAATACGCTATCTATCAATTGATCAATAATAAGCTCAGGAGCACTGGCAAAATTTCCTGAGATTCGATTGGCTACGATGGCGTTCATACTAAGTACATCGTGTCCTAACATTGACCCCATGGCGTAGTAGCCGGCTGTTTCCATTTCAAAATTTGTAAAAGAATGTTCCTGAAATGGATGCTCGCCTAATAAGCTAAAAATTGAAGAAATCCGAGGCTTTAATCTCACTTCTCTTCCTTGTGGTCCAAAAAACCCTGGGCAAGTAACCGTAATGCCCGAAGAAACCCCTTTCCCAATTATCGCCAATAATTTTTGTGAACCAGTCACACAATAGGGTAAGAAAGGCAAGGCAAGGCATTTCTGAACATGGTACGCCATTTGACTTTCCAGCGTAGTTTGAGGAATGGCATAAAAAGCCATCAAAGTATCCAAACCAACTGCCATAGCAGAGGCGAGCAAACTGCCTTCAGGTAGACTGCTTTGCATGCTCCCAGAAGTGCCAATTCGGATTATATTGAGTCGTTTGTGGTTGGAATTTGGTTTGCGGGTATTGAAATCCACATTGAAAAGGGCATCCAACTCGGTCATGAAAATCTCCACGTTGTCTGTACCCATGCCTGTACTGATGACACTGATTCTCTTGCCATGCAGCCAGCCGGTATGTGTTACAAATTCCCTGTGTTCAACTTCCAACTCTATACTATCGAAGCGAGCAGAAATCTTCCCGACCCGATTGGGGTCTCCCACCGTAATGACAATATCCGCCACTTGCCCAGGCTTGAGCTTTAGGTGGTAAATACTGCCATCAGGATTGATGATTAGTTCCGATTCAGGTATCGGATTGGACATGTAGAGTAGTTTTTATTTTATCAGCATTGGGCTTTTGGTACAGCCCTTTATAAGGATTGTAACCATTGGTGTTTTTTTGGTAGTAGCCAGTTCCATTATATGGCCTCCTCTGAGGAGCATTTTTGCAGCTTTCAGAGCAGGCACCTTCCATTTCCCAACCACAAGCATCACATATAGGCACGTGCGCATTGCATTTAGGGTTAGAGCAGTTGACCATTCGGTCAGACAAAGTAGCACAAACAAAGCACTTTGAAACGGTCTTAGGATTTACCTTGTTTACATCTACAGCCAATCGGTTGTCAAAAACGTAGCATTTACCTTCAAAATCTTCTCCTCCGGCATCAAAGCCGTATTTTATGATTCCTCCGTGAAGCTGGTAAACGTCTTCAAAACCCTGTTCTAGTAAGAAGGCAGAGGCTTTTTCACATTTGATTCCGCCAGTACAATAGGTAAGAATCTTTTTGTTTTTAAGATGTTCCAGCTCTTTTACTTTTTCTGGAAAATCTCTGAAATTATCGATATCCAATCGTAGTGCATTCTTGAAATGACCCAGCTCATGTTCATAGTTTGAGCGGACATCCAAAACCACTACATCCTCCTGGTCTTTCAAGGCCTTGAATTCCTCAGGTTCCAGGTGTTTTCCTGTATTTTCTCGTGGGTTAAGATGCCTTAGACCGGAATGAACAATCTCTTCCTTTGCCCTAACATTTATTTTGGCAAAGGCGTGTTCTGGATGTTGGTCGATTTTAAATTCCGTATCAGCAAATCTAGGGTCTGCCTTGATATAGGCCATGTATTTTTCACTGTCTTCTTTTAATCCTGAAACAGTGCCATTCAGGCCTTCTGAAGAAATGATTATGCGTCCTCTGATATTGTTTTGAACGCAAAAGAGGTGGTGTTCTTCTCGGTATGCTTCCAAATCCTCGATTTGGGCATAACAATAATACAATAAGATGTTGTAATCCATAACTTAAGCCCTGTTTCATGCAGGGTGTTATTTGTATAATAAATTAATAAAACTAATTCTTTATGACTTGAGCGGGGTTGCCAAAAACGGTTTGGTTGTCTTCAATATCCGCGATTACCACTGAACCTGCACCGATTCTAGCATTTTTTCCTATTTTCACTCCTGAAACCACCGTTACTCCAGAACCTATAAATACGCCATTTTCTATTGTTACGTTGGAGTTAATAACCGCGCCTGCACCGACTTGAACAAAATCCCCAAGTGTAGCTTGATGTTCTATCGTTGCATTTGTATGCAATATACAATGATTTCCTATTTCAGCACCTGCGCCAATGGTTACTTTAGCATTGATAAAGTTTCCATGACCAATCCCTGCATCCGTAGAGATATAAGACAATCTGTGCAAGGCATTTACTGGTTGTACCTTTCTTCTTTTATTGAGTAATTTCACCAAGGTCTCCCTGTACTTTGGGTCGTCTACAGCAACAAAAGCATCACATTTACTACCAATAAGTTTTAAAAATCCGTCGTCCTCAAGTTTTCCCAGAATGGAAATGTTGTTAATTTCTTTTTGGTGCAAAGTCGCATCATCATCTAAAAACCCATAGACCACAATATCGTGACTATTGAATATTTCTAATGCAGGATGGGCAATTCCTTTGGCGCCAAAGATAATAATTGGTTTTTCCATAATTTTGTTTTTCTAAACACAAAATTAATGGAAATTACCAACCTATGCAAAATATCATTTTAAATTAGGCCTAAGCAAGTTTTGACCGATTTTACATTGCAAACACATTCGCTTGCTGCAATATTGATGGTAAAGCCCCAACATGCCCTGACTGTCAAAAGCATTGGCTGCCGACCAGTTTACTTCCTGGTAAATACTAATCAGGCTGTTTTTCTCGGCAGGGATCTCTTGAAGTAGGTTAAAGCATTTTTCCTGCCATATCGAAAGGTCTGTGTATCTGCCGTAAGCATACCAAAGGGGCACTATAAAGTTAATGGCTAAGAGGTTCATAATAGCACTGGACAAGGCGCCTTTGGTTGCCCGCAAGTTTGGCTTGCCAAAGTGATAATGGTTCTTCCAGTAATCACTGACTGAAAGGTTGAAAATCCGCTCAAAAGACCGGCTGTTGTCCAATTCGTGAAGCACTGCATCAAAAAGGTGAGGGCTGTTATTGAGCAGGTTGGCAATTTGGGCGAGCCTAAAAGAGGGGAAATTGCTAGGCCTTACCTTCATAAACTTCCACTCTGAAGGGTAAAGGTTATTTTTTAGGCCGTATTTTTTTTTAAGGTACGCATATTCGTATTTAAGATTTTTTTCATAACCGGGGTTTAAGTCCAATGTATTGGTAAACATCCCCGCCTGACCAAAAATTATTGCTTCAATTTGCATTAAATTTCCGGCATTCTTCTTTATCAACTTGTAAGGGAGGCTTTGAGCTAATTTGAGCATTGGAAGGCCATTGGTTTTAAAACCGAAAGAGAAAAACAGCCATTGATAGGCTGTTTCCTCCCAATCATTTTCATTTTCTTTCAATAATTCCAATACCCGATCACTTTTTTTCTGGAGTCGCTCTACAAGCGCTTTCTCTAACATGGAGAATTTTAAAATTTCAGGAATGGAAGGGAGGCTTTCTGTGCAGAGTAATTTTTTGGGGGAACTTTGAAGTTTTTGGTAATTTCTGATTACATCCAATGGTACCTTGCCATCCAAAACTAACGTAGGAATAAGGGTGCCATCTTTTCTTTTTACTTCTACATCATGTTGCCATACCACATGTAAGACCACGGCATTGTAAGCATGGTCTGCCTGATGATGATGGGATTTCCAGTCAGAAGTGCGTAGGTGGATTTCAACATGACCAAAATGCCTTATGCCAGAAAGGGAGATTTCAGCCTCCTTAAAATCAGGTCCTTCATGATGGTTATGGAAACCGATTTTATGAATCAGCAATGGTGTTCCACCTTCTGTTTCCAGTGCATTTTTATCAAAATACTGGTACTTCCAAATGAGCTGAAGAAAATCTTCTTGAAAACGAAACATAGGCCAATTTCATAATTGCCTCATGAAATTACCTAAAAATAAAAGAAATACGAAATATATGTTTTGGATATTCTAATTGCAATAAAGATCTAATAGCTTGGCCATAGACTCCTGAAGTACCAGCGCTTCTTTTTTAGAGGCTTCACCAAAATTCTTTTCCGATGAAGCATAAATAATGCCGCGGGAAGAGTTTACCAAGAGACCACATTGCTTGTTCATCCCAAACTTAGCGACTTCTTCTAGGCTTCCTCCTTGAGCGCCAACTCCTGGAACCAACAAAAAATGATCTGGAACAAACTTTCTAACTTCCGAAATTGACTCCCCTCTGGTAGCGCCGACCACATACATCATGTTTTCAGTAGTTCCCCAGGTTTGGCTCTTTTCCAATACTGAGGCATATAGTGGTTTATCCTCTTTATTTTGGATTAATTGAAAATCCTGGCTTCCCTGATTAGAAGTTAAAGCGAGCAATATCACCCATTTACCATCAAACGCTAAAAAAGGTCCTACACTGTCCTCGCCCATGTAGGGTGCGACAGTGATGGCGTCAAAATTCATTTGCTCAAAGAAAGCCTTGGCATATAATCGAGAAGTATTTCCTATATCGCCTCTTTTGGCATCTGCTATAGTAAAGACCTCTTCGGGAAGGTATTCCAATGTTTTAGCAAGTGTTTCTAAACCTTCCGGTCCCATCGCTTCATAAAATGCGAGGTTTGGTTTATAAGCCACCGCATGGTCGATGGTATGGTCAATGATAACTTTATTGAAAGTGAATACAGGATCCTTTTCTTTCAGCAGGTGCTGCGGGATTCGTTGTGGATCTGGATCAAGGCCAACGCATAAAAAGGAGGCTTTCTTTTTTATTTGGGCAAATATCTCTTGAGAAGTCATGTGGTAAATATACAAAAATAGGAAAGGATAAACCTTGGTCTGGGGGATTACCTCAAATCAATAACCTCTACATCTTGATTTTCACTTGCTTTAAATACAAAATAATCGTCTACGATCTGCACGTTTGGATTCAATTCCTTAAAAGTATATTTGAAAGTGCCACCTACATCATCTTTTATTTCCCAAGCCAGTATTTCATTTTTCACTTTATCTACATAAAGCTTAATTTTTTTAAACCGTGCATTGGATTTTTCAGAGCTCAATAGAATTTCATGGGCAGCGACTCCATTTATTTCACTACTACCCGTAATTTTGGAAATGTATCCTTTTTTATAGATGTTGTAAACATTGGATGGGGTCAGTTCATCCGCATCATCCTCAACATTATTGATAGTGACTTCTTTGTATTTGCTAGATTTGATCAGCGTCCAAACGGTTTTACCATTATTGTAAATTTCCTGGTCGTTTAGTGTGAGTCTGTATTTATCACCTTTTACCGTAACATTACCTGTATTGGTTTGGATGAGTCCCTCGTCTTCAGTAGAATAGCTGTATTCGAAAAGCCCAGTAAATCCATTTAGATTTTTATAGTTTTCGCTTACTTTAGAAAGTATTTTCACAGCTTTATCATCACTTTGAGCAAGCAATGCATAAGAAATGCTGGTAAAAAGGAAAATTAAGGTGATTGCTTTTTTTAGTAACATTTTTACAAATCAATATATTTTAAAGGTTCTTCAATAACTGTTCCAAAGTGTTTTCATCTTGGACCAACACCTCCCGGGCTTTGCTTCCTTCAAATGCCCCAACTATACCTGCGGCCTCTAGTTGATCAATAATTCTTCCTGCTCGGTTGTAGCCCAATTTCAATTTTCTTTGGATTAATGAGGTGCTTCCTTGTTGGTGCATCACGATCAGTCTTGCCGCATCATCGAACAAAGCGTCCCTGTCAGCCAAGTCAACTTCTCCCACGGAACTGTCTCCGTCTTCGCCGACAAATTCAGGCAATAGGTAGGCATCCGTATAGCCTCTTTGGTCTCCAATCCAATCACAAACCGCTTCTACTTCGGGAGTGTCTAAAAAGGCACACTGCAGTCTGATAACATCAGAGCCCATGGAGAGTAACATGTCACCCATGCCAATCAACTGTTCCGCCCCTCCTGCATCCAAAATGGTACGGCTATCTATTTTACTTGTAACCCTAAAAGACAGCCTTGCCGGGAAGTTGGCTTTAATGATACCAGTGATCACATTTACGGAGGGTCTTTGGGTCGCAAGAACAAGGTGTATACCGATGGCCCTGGCCAGCTGTGCCAGCCTGGCGATGGGGCCCTCAATTTCTTTTCCCGCGGTCATCATCAAATCGGCTAACTCATCGATGACCAATACGATATAGGGCATGAATTTATGTCCTTTCTCTGGGCTAAGTCTTCTCGCCACAAATTTCGTATTGTATTCCTTTAAGTTTCTACAACCGGCATCTTTCAAAAGATCGTAGCGGTTGTCCATTTCGATACAAAGTGAATTTAAGGTGTAAATCACCTTTTTCGTATCTGTAATGATGGCCTCTTCAGCGTTGGGAAGCTTGGCTAGAAAATGCCTTTCAATTTTATTAAATAAGGTTAGCTCTACTTTTTTAGGATCCACTAAAATAAGTTTGAGCTGAGAGGGATGCTTTTTATAGATAAGGGAAGCCAGAATCATGTTCAATCCCACGGATTTACCCTGCCCGGTTGCTCCCGCCATAAGTAGGTGGGGCATTTTTGCTAGATCAACGACAAAGACCTCATTGGAAATGGTTTTACCCAATGCCACAGGAAGCTCTTTGTCACTTTTCATGAATTTCTCAGTACCCAATACTGATCGGGCAGCCACCAGTTCTCTATTTTTGTTCGGTACTTCTATCCCTATTGTTCCTTTACCTGGAATCGGAGCAATAATACGGATTCCCAATGCCGCCAGACTAAGGGCGATATCATCCTCCAGGTTCTTAATTTTGCTTATTTTTACCCCTGGTTCTGGAATTATTTCATATAGTGTAACCGTGGGTCCAATGGTTGCTTTAATTTCCTGAATGCCTATTTTAAAGTTTATCAGGGTTTCTACAATCTTATTTTTGTTCTCCTCTAATTCCTGCCTTGTTACGGTTACTTTTTGTTGGTCGTATTCGTTTAGTAGGTTTAAATTGGGGAACTGATAACTAGGTAGGTCTAATGTCGGGTCATAAGGATCCAGATTTTCGACCATTTCAGCGGTTTTCTCTTCCTTGCCGTTGGTGTTGACTACAAAGTCATTTGTTGCCCCTGTATCCTCTGATTTTACAGGGCCATCTTTGGTAGTGTCCTCTATTTTAAATGCTGGAGCTACTGGCTTTTCCTTTTTAGCTGATTGGGAAGACTTATCAGCATCGGACACTTTCCAACTGTTGGTGTCCACTTCTTCTTCCTCATCTTCTTCTAGCTCATCAAAATCTTCTTCCAGGGCTTGTTCTTCATACCCGTCCTCTTCTAGGTATTCATTTTCATATAGAGAATCCTCGTTTGGTTGGGCAGGCGCTTTATCAGCAGTATTGAACCAGGTGATCTGATCAACATTAAAGAAAACGATTACGAATATCAACAGTGTACCAAAAATCAGTATGAAGGTACCCCATCCTAGAAATGCGTCCGATAAAATGGCAAGTTCATAGCCAAATCCACCACTTAGAAAAGCCAGGTAATTGAAGCCATCAATAAGGTGTACCAAATAGCCCATCAACAAGCCCAGCCAGACCAAAAAGAACAGTGAAAATCCTGCATAACGGGTAAGAGAGACCAACGATTCTTTGAAGGATAATTTGTATCCCAAAAAGAATAAAAATGGTGGAAAGAACAATGCTGCAATCCCAAACCAACGGTAAATCATGAAATAACTTATGACCGACCCAGTGTAGCCAAGTAAGTTTTGGGTTTCACCAGCCTTGGTACGAAGCGGCATTTCCAAGGCATTCACCAGACTTTGGTCTGCTTGACCAACAAACAAGTAGCTTAGGAAAGCCAAAAACATAAAAATAGAAAGCATCATAAAGATGATTCCAAAAGATAGGCTCCAGCGCTTATCATTGAACAAGGCGAAGTTAAATCTCCTTTTACTTTTAGGGGCTGGTTTTCCAGGCGTTTCCTTCTTTTTAAATGTATTTTTTTTGTACGTATTTGCAGCCATGGTGCTTCCTTTCTCCGCTGGGGATGTAATTTAATGCTTGCTTTGGAAATAAAAAAGTTCTGCTAATTCACTGATTTATTTATCAGCCCTTTTTTCAAGCGCTTAACCAAGCTGGGCCCTTCATAAATCATACCAGTATATACCTGAACCAGGCTAGCTCCTGCTGCTAATTTTGCTGTCGCATCTGCTACAGAAAAAATACCTCCCACTCCAATTACTGGAAAAGAATTTCCTGAATTTTGAGTCAGGTAACGGATGACTTCAGTACTTCTTTCATTTAATACTTTGCCACTAATGCCTCCGGCACCTATTGCTTCTACTTGTTGGGCAGGCGTGGACAATAATCCCCGGTCTATAGTAGTATTGGTTGCAATTACTCCCGCAATCTTCGTTTCCTGCACTATAGAGATGATGTCATCAAGCTGACCATCTGTAAGATCAGGAGCAATTTTTAGCAGTATAGGTTTGGGTTTGTCGTACATAAAGTTTGCTTCATTTACGACAGCCAGTAATTTTTTTAATGGTTCTTTTTCTTGTAATTCCCTCAAATTTGGGGTGTTGGGAGAACTGACATTTACTACAAAATAATCTACATGGGCATGCAAGGCATGCAAACAAAAAAGGTAATCTGATATGGCGTCCTCATTAGGAGTAATTTTGTTTTTACCAATATTTCCTCCTACCAATACATCAGACTTTCTATTCTTTAATCTTTCTACAGCTGCAGCAACTCCACCATTATTGAAGCCCATCCTGTTGATCAGTGCTTCATCTTTAGGGAGGCGAAACATCCTTGGTTTCGGATTGCCTTCTTGCGGTTTGGGCGTCAAAGTCCCAATTTCTATAAAGCCAAATCCCAGAAGTGACATTTCATCTATTAGTCTTGCGTCTTTGTCAAATCCAGCGGCCAAGCCAATAGGATTTTTAAATTTTAAGCCAAACACTTCTCTTTCTAGTTCTTTGTGTTCAAATGCAAAATTTCCCTTTATGGCTTGTCTAAGCAAAGGGAAATTAAACAGTTTTTTAATCCAGGAGAACGTGAAATGATGCGCAGATTCCGGATTTTTTAGAAAAAGAAGGGGCTTTATAATTTGTTTGTACACGACGATGAATTTTTCTCAGGTACAAAAATAACGCAATTCTTTGACAATCGACCTGAATTGTTCCAGCAATGTGGCAGATTATAATTTAGATGAAGTGAAAAAGGACAAACCTATTGTTTATTAATGGTTTAGCGTTTTTAAAAAATCGCTATATCCTAAGCGCTGTTAATAAATTGTGGGAACCTTTAAAGGGTACTTATAGTATTGTAGACTTTCCAAAATACTTTTTTCTTAACCAAAAGGAAACCCGAACCAATAAAATCAATGCTGGCACTTCTACTAATGGACCGATTACACCAGTAAATGCTTGTCCTGAATTTAACCCGAATACAGCGATGGATACCGCGATGGCCAATTCAAAATTATTACCCGCCGCCGTGAAGGCAACCGCAGCCGTTTGGTCGTAATTTGCGCCCATTGCCTTTGTAACGAAAAAGCCAATGATGAACATCAACGTGAAATACAGGAGCAATGGAATTGATATAAGCAAAACGTCCATTGGAATTTGTACGATTAACTCTCCCTTTAAGGAAAACATAACCACAATTGTAAACAATAGTGCGATCAAGGTAATAGGAGATACCCTCGGAATAAATGAGTTGGTGTACCAATCCTCGCCTCTAAGTTTTACTAAGATGATCCGGCTCAATATGCCCAGTAGGAAAGGGATTCCCAAATATATGGCAACACTTTCAGCAATAGTTGCAATCGAAATATCCACTATTGCACCTTCAAACCCAAAATAAGGTGGGAGGATGGTGATAAAAAGCCAAGCATAAAAACTGTACGCGAAAACCTGGAAAATACTATTTAGAGCCACTAAACCTGCGCCATATTCAGTACTTCCCTCTGCAAGGTCATTCCAAACGAGTACCATGGCAATGCATCGGGCCAAACCGATTAAGATCAGGCCTACCATGTATTCAGGGTAATCCCTTAAAAAAGTGATGGCCAAAACAAACATCAAAACCGGGCCGATAATCCAATTGAGCACAAGAGAAATGGATAGGATTTTTGTGTTCCGAAAAACTTTAGGCAAGAGAGCGTAATTGACCTTTGCTAATGGTGGATACATCATTAAAATTAGCCCTATCGCTATGGGGATATTTGTACTCCCACTATTAAATGAGTTGATTGTATTGGGAAAGGTAGGTATAAAATAACCCAAACTAACCCCAATGGCCATCGCTACAAAAATCCAAAGTGTTAAGTTTCGGTCTAAGAACCCTAATTTTTTCGCTGCCATTTAATTATTTGATTTGAGAGAAAACGTAGTACAATTCAGTCGCAATCTGATCACTTCTTTCTTGGTATTTTTCCACTTGCTGAGGGGTGTTGTCAAAAGCTTTTGGATCGTCAAAAGTTACAGGGATGCGTTTTTCTGCCCCCTCTATAGTGGGGCAGGCGCTATCTGCTTGTGAACAGGTCATGATCGCTACGAATTCGGATCTGGGAATAAATTCATCTTCTAAACTTTTGGAAAACCCTATGATGGGATGCTGGTTGTGGGCATACTTGATACTGTAAACAGGGTTGCTATCTTGAGAAAGTGTTTTTATATGAAAGCCTGAATTTTTTAGGGTATCTGCAACCATGGGAAAAAGGGCTGTGGCTTCTGTTCCAGCCGAATAGCAAAAAACGTTTTTTATTCCAAAATGATAGGCCATCGTTTGTGCCCAAACCTGAGACAAATGACTCCTCCTAGAATTGTGAGTGCAGATGAAATTGATTCGAATTTCTTGTTGACTGTCCACCTTGAGCTGGATGTAATCAATCAATGGTTTTAAAACGGCTTTGCGGTCTTTGTTCAGGTGTTCTGGTTTAAGACGGTTTATGGTATTGCCTATTTCCGGAAAAAGATTTGACTGGGTGGGGATCATAGGGATAGGAATTGTGATTGTAAATTTATTTATTGCTATAATGCGATTAATAAAGAAATTTTTTTTTAACAGCAATTGGGTTTATTTGTGATGTCTTGATCTAGAAATTCAGCCATAATTGACTTCATGGCCGCCCATTTTTCTGTGTTGATGCAGTAGCAAACACTTGTGCCTTCCACATTTCCTTTAATAAGTCCCAAGAGTTTTAGTTCTTTTAAATGTTGTGATATGGTGGGTTGGGCCAGCCCAATCTCATTCACAATATCGCCGCAAACGCAGGAATCAATCTTGAATAAGTATTGTAAAATGGAAACCCTGGCAGGATGGCCGAAAGCCTTTGCGAACAGTGCAATTTCGTTTTGTTTGTCGGTAAATATCTCTGTTTTGGCTAGTCCCATGGCTCCTCATTATTTGATTGCAATATTACGATAAATAATTAAATCATCAAAATAGTCTATAAGCTTTTGATTGTTCTTTCTGGTGAAGTATTAATTCAAGCCCAGTAAGAAAGCTCAAATAGAAACCATGACCAACAACTTATTCCCTACAGGTTTGTTCAATGAAGAAAATATGCCGCCCTTTCAAGGCTTGTGGAATTATAAACCTTTTTACGATGGGCTGTACCCATCGCTATTAGATGTCACCCTTTCAGGGCTCAGTAAAGAAGAAATACACAAGCCGAAATAGAAGGACAGTTTAAGCCCTGAAAGGGCATAATATCAAAGCACAGGGGTGAAACCCTGTGTAAGAATCAATCATTCTTAACCAAGCCCTGAAAGGGATAAGTACTATTTTTCATCCTCCAGGTTTAAATTGTACCAGTCAATTTTGCGAGAGAAATACATCACGATGCCTAGTATTATAAATATACCAATACTGCCTATAAGCAGGGCGTAATCTTGTAGTTGAATGATGACAAAAATATTCTTGGGGCATATGTGCTTCTTTTTTCGCAGCCTTACCAGCCCTGGATTATTCTAAAGGTCAGCTAAATCTACCATTTAGGTATTTCAAGTATTGTGCTTTCACTATTCTTTGTTAATTTCATTCGGTTTTAACTAAGTATATCATTGTTCACCTTATGAAAGCATTTTCTACTCTTCTTATTGTAGTATTCCTTTTTACAAGCGTTTCTGTCTTTAGCCAGACCAAATCCCAAGCGATTTCCAAAATCAATACAGAAGGATTTCAGCATTCACAAGTCATGCGTCTCATCGAAGACCTTTCGGATGTTTATGGGCCTAGGTTGACAGGAACCGATCAATACCTGACCGCTGCGGAATGGACGAAAGAAACCCTGGAAGGTTGGGGCCTGGATAAGGTGTATTTCGAAAACTATTGTGACGATTGCATGGGTTGGGAAGTGAAATCCTTTAATGTGGAAATGATTGAACCCGCTTATATGAAAATTCAGGCTTATCCATATGCCTGGACAGAAAATTCCAATGGAGTGCAAATTGGGGACTTGGTATGGCTGGAAAGTCATGCGGACATGGAAAAGGTAAAAAAACAGTGGGCTGGAAAACTGAAAGGGAAGACTGTTTTGATAGGATCAGCTCCCAAGCCAAACATGTTGTTTGATCCACTTACGAAAAGATTTACCCAAGCCGAAATAGAAGAGGCTAAAAAGGATATTGTACCTGCTTCCCCAAATCCACTGGGCCCAACTTCCGGGAATGTGGACTTGGTAGCCAATAAAGACATTGTTTTCAGAGAAGGAATGAGGAAAAACGATGCGTTTTATGCTTTCTTGAAAGAGGAAGGTGCATTAAGTATTTTAGGAACGACACCTTTGTTTCCAGGTATTGTCCATCCAAGTGGCACCTATAGTTTTAGAAAAGACCATATCAAATCCGTCCCTTATTTTGCCATCTCTCCTGAAAGTTTCGGCAAATTAAAACGCCTGGCAGATAGAGGTATTCAGCCAAAAATCAAATTCCATCTGGATTCAGAGCTGTATTTAAAGCCAGAAAACAATGTGAACATTATAGGGGAAATCACAGGTTCAGACCCAGTATTAAAAGAGGAAGTAGTGATGATTGGCGCCCATTTCGATACTTGGCATCCGGCATCGGGGGCTACAGACAATGGAGCAGGAACAGGAGTGATGATGGAAGTGATGCGCATCATCAAAGCCACAGGCTTGAAACCAAAGCGAACCATAAGAATTGCCCTTTGGGGTGGTGAGGAACAAGGCTTTTTAGGTTCTTTGGCCTATGCTGAGGATCACTTTGGAAAAGTGGGAGAAACCAGCAGAAAAAAGGAAGTTGAAAAGATTTCAGCCTATTTAAATATGGACAATGGAGCAGGTCAAATGCGAGGCATCTACATGCAGGGGAATGAAGCCGTAAGGCCTATTTTTGAAGAAATGTTGGCTCCCTACGCACACCTGGATGTGGATAACCTAAGCATTCAAAACACCAACTATACCGACCATGATGTTTTCGATCATTACAAGGTCCCTGGATTTCAAATCATTCAAGACATGTTGAACTACTTCACCGTAACGCACCACACCAACCTGGATGCCATGGAATATGTACCCAAACGGGATGTAATGATCAATGCCACAGTAATTGCATCCCTTGTTTATCAGATCGCAGAAAGAGATGAAAGAATGCCTAGGGAGGAGTAGGGGGAGAGGTTAATCGTAACTTGAAAACTAGCCTTTTTCGGTGTTAATGAAACGGTCTGGCTAATCTGATTAGCAAATTCAAATTATACCTGGCAATGGTTTAATTTTCTGAACTTGAAATTTATATACTTTCAGGAAGTAATACTTTAATAAATCTTGGTGATAAGTGCGTTAGCAAAACTGGCATATAAAAAAATCGTATCTTTATATTGTGGAGAAATTTGGCGACATAGAAATCAGGGTTTTTGGAAAATCAGGTAATTTAGAATTGAAACCTGAGAATTACGACATAAAGCATATTGCTAGTATTTTGCAAAATGTTGAAGATCTGTTATACCCTAATAATAAAAAAGACCGGCCAATCATTACTTATGATATTCAAGGAGGCTCTGTAAGGCATGTTTTTAAAACACCAATCCAATATATTATTGGATTTAGTGCAATTCTAAGTCAAATTCAAGTATCTAACTCAATCGATTTTCTCGATTTAAAAACGGCTAGAGCTTTAGAAAACATTCAACAACTTGCGCAGCAAAAAAATTATGAATTTCAATTTACTACCTCGGTTAAAAAAGAAGTTGAACTTGCTATAAATCCAAACACACGATTTTTCAGATCGGAAGAAACTTGGGCAGATGCTGAATTTTATTTTTACGGTATCTTAAAGGATGCTGGCGGAAAAAGCAAAGCCAATATTCATATTGACACGGATGACTATGGTTACTTGGCAATTGAGACTGGAAAGGAATTTTTAATAGAGCAAGAGGGAAATTTGTTGTATAAAAAATTTGGCGTCCGTGCTACAGGAAAACAGCATCTGGAAACCGGTGAAATTGATACCAAATCATTGAAGCTTGTTGAATTAATAAATTATAACCCGTCCTTTGATTCAGATTATTTGACTTCATTAATTACTAAAGCCAAAAAAAGCTGGAACGGAGTAAATACAGATGAATGGCTATCTAACTTAAGGGGAGGATATGATACCTAGTGTCCTTTTAGATACAAGTTTTTTTGTAAGGCTCTTAAATTTAAACTTTTCGCCCAAGCTGACCTTGACAATTCAATCAATTATTTTGTAACATCAGATAGTAGGTCAAAAAACATAGTAGGTCAAAAAACACTTTTTCAGCATTAAAAAGAAGAATCAATCCAAAATTTGAAATAATAGATATTGCAAGACCATTTAATGAAACCTTTGGATTGCTAGACTTAGTGTAGCCTTGATACTTTCTACAAAAATGTATAAGAGGAGCTAAATGGCTAAAATTAATGCCACAATAATTGCAGCCCTTGTATATCAGATCGCTGAAAGAGATGATAGAATGCCTAGAGAGGAGTAGGGGGTTGGTTTAAAGGGGGGTGAGAAGGAGCTGAAATCCTGTCGAATTTCATTTTAGGGATATTTCATGCGCGTCAGACTAGACGGATATCTATGGTCAATACAAAAGTCATTGTCTTTATTTTTTAATGTGCCTATTTTATATTTCTTAACGGACTAATATCCAAAGGTAAAGTGAGTCCTGAGTTCACTAATCAAAATTAAATATGGCATTTAGACTTGTTTACCTGACCGAAATCCTTAATTTGACTGCGGGAATTAACTGAAGGAGTTATGCGCATAGTAAATATATACGTAACTCCATTGCTAAAACATAGCTTTATACAAATGTTGCCACCAATGCAAAAAATAAGAACCTATGAGATTTAGAAGAAAAGCCAAACTATTCCCGGGAGTATACCTGAACTTTAGTAAAACCGGTATCAGCACGACACTAGGAGTGCCAGGAGCAAGTATTAATCTCGGAAAACAAGGCGCATATCTGAATACAGGAATTCCAGGGACAGGACTGTACGACAGACAAAAAATTGGCGGTGGTAAAAAGGGAAAGCAAACAAATCCACAAGCGGACATTGAAATCCCAAGCGAAATTGTGCCTAATGCAGAAATTGGTGCAATCAAAACTGAACAAGCTGAAATAACCACGACACAAGGACTACAAGAACTTAAAAAAACGCTTCTCGATTGCTATCAAGAAAGAATTGACTTGAAAAAGGAAATTCAAAAGGCTAAATCTAAATTGACAGTTGCAACTGTTTTGATGGTCTTTTCTTACCTACTGATTTTCGGATTTTTTATAAAATGGTTTAAAGAAAATAGAAAGGACAAAAAGGAGTATCTGACTGATTTAAACACTCAACTTGAAAATTGTTTCGTGAATATAGATATAGATGTTGATGACCAAATTGAGAAGAAATATCAGAACTTATTAACTAGCTATAAAACTCTGTTGTCTTGCGAAAAAATTTGGGACATAACTTCAACTGTAGCAGTTGACCAGAAAACCTCACATTCAGCCGCTTCAGCTTCAGTAACACGTAGATTGGTCAAGTTTGGCTTTGGTAATATTGATATAATTAAATCCAAACATGATGCTTTGCATTTTGAAAATGCCAATGGTGGAGACTTGTACATATATCCTGCTTTCTTGGCAATTGTTGATGCGCAGAAAAAATTTGGACTAGTAGATATTAGAGAATTAGACTTCAATTTTCATGGACAAAGATTCATTGAAGAAGAAAAAGTTCCAAAAGATGCGGTTGTAATAGACCATACTTGGGCTAAAGTCAATAAGAATGGAGCCCCTGACAAAAGATTTAAGGACAACTATCAAATTCCAATTTGTAAGTACGGAGAAATCGAATTGACAAGCACAACAGGATTAAATGAAGCTTATTCATTAAGTAGCTTCGAAAAGTCGGAAAGCTTTGCACAATCAATGATTGAATACCAAAATACCATAAAATAAAAAGCACATGGTGGCAACAATGGCTATTCGTAATGCGTGCGGAAGTGCTGATATGAAAGTAATTACATCAAATAAACTAAGTGCTAAATTGAAAGGTATGTGCCTTGAAATCCCGCACTACGCATAGCCAGAACGTTACGCAACTGTTTATAAGATGGTGGAACCGACCGACCGGTGTTGTCCTACAGGGGAGAGCATCAAACCACCATAAGGTGCTTTGGTGGCAGCGTCAAAGTATTGAGCTTTATGGAAATGGCTAGGTCAAGAACGTGGTCAGGTAAGGATAAAGGAGATGAATGCAAATTAACCTCTGATGAAGTGTCCCTGAAAAACAGGGCAGGCTGAGAAAGAGCTACATTCTGTCAAAAGTGGTTGAAGTATGACAAACATTACGAGTTCAGTGGTTACCTGTTTATTGAATGAACGGTCCCGATGCATCAGGATCATTTAGGTGGCATAGCCTGTCTCGTATTTGCGGGAAACTTTATTCGGGCTTATTTGCGGAACTTGGGAAACTGCATACAAATGCCAAGGGAAATGCACAATAAGATCAACTTAGAAGTAGAATAGCGATGTTTGGTTCAGGGCCTTACCAATCCGTAGTAGTGTTGAAATTTCTGTAATAGAAACGTAGTGAAGGGATTGGCTTATACAGTTTTCATCAGTTTTATATGTCAGCAGGACTAACAGGTCCAGGATTTTTGCTTGAAATTGACTCAATAGCATTTAACCCTGAATAATAAAAACTATGGAAAGAGAATTGGGACAGCAAGAATCCGCTGATTTTTGGGGGGTTTAAACAATAAAATGAAGTAGGTGGACCATGAAGATTTATACTAAATGTGCAAAATGTAGATCGGAAATTGTTTTGAAGACAAATGCTTCGGACAGGTTTGTTCTGGCTAAAAAAATTGGAGAAACTATCGATTTAAGCTGCAAATCATGTGGAACAAATAAAAAGTACCATGTTAAAGAAATGAAGGCTGAAGAAAGCAAAATTGTCGGTTTTATCTCACTTTTAATTTTTCTAGGTGGAACATCTGGAATATTCTTTTATTTGTGGCCATACTTTTTTAGAACATCCTATATTTATGCAATATCAGCGCTGATTGGAGTATTGACCGTTCCATTTTTAATATACCAAGCAATTAACTTTGGACAATCAAATAAAGTGAAATACTTCAATGCAAAACAATATGGGTAGGAAAATAAATCCTGGAACTTGAACTATTAAATAAATCGGGAACTCCTTATTTAATTAGAGCAAATGCTATTGCTTTTTTACAACTTAAAACAAACCCTAAAGTACGGCCATTTTATTGTATTTATTTCTATATTCAATTGGGGTAAGTCCCGTGATTTTTTTAAAGGTGGTTCGAAATGCTTTGGTGTCAGCGTAGCCAACATCATACATTACCTCATTAATATTCTTGCGACTGGATTCAAAGCTACGCTTGGCACTTTCAATCTTCACCCTGTTGATATATTGCAAAACCGTATTGTTCGTGGCAATTTTAAACCGCCTTTCAAAGCTTCTTCTCCCTAAAGAAACCAAATTAGCCAATTCATCAATCGTAATCTTTTCCTGAATATTATTTTCAATAAATTGTTGTCCCCGCTTAATTAATTCATCCGGATGGTTTTTTTGCCCCTGAAACATGGCAAACGTTGCTTGACTATCTCTGTCAATATCAATGGCAAAATATTTGGAAGCCAATATGGCCGTTTGCCTATCCGTGTATTTTTCGACCAGGTACAGCAACAAATTCCAATATGAGTTTGCACCACCACTTGAGTAAATTCGCTCTTCTTCTGTAACAATATTTCCTTCCACCACTTCGACTTCGGGAAACATCTCCCGAAATTCATTTTGAAAACCCCAATGGGTAGAGCATTTTTTGCCATTAAGCAAACCCGTGGAGGCCAATAGAAATGCACCTACACATAGGGAAGCAATTTCTACTCCCTTATCGTGTTGTTCCTTAATCCAGGGCAAAAGACTGCGATTCGAAGCAATGGCCTTTTTCATATCGCCAAACAAAGCAGGAATAATAACTAAATCGGTTTCATCAACCTCTTTTAAAAGTTTAGAAGGATTTACGGAATACAAACCATCATTGAGTTTCACTTCTTTTTTTACACCTACCAAGTGTACCTCAAACAAGGGGTTTCTACCATTAACCGCCATAAACTGATTAACTGCCGTAAACAAATATTGGGGGTCGGCTATCGCTTGCATCACAGCGCTTTCAGGAACTAAGATACTGACTTTTTTCATTTTCAATTTGTTTTAGACCATCTATAAAGATAGATTTAATTTTGTCGTTTACCACCCCTTTGTTGTCATCTTCGCACATCATAATTATGGAAAGATCCTCGCATCTTTGTAATAACAATAATTTAAATCAACATATCATGAGCAATTCAAAAATCAAAGTACAAGCCATCATTGATGCAGGAATAAAAAAAGTTTGGGATTATTACAATCAACCGCATCATATCGTCAATTGGAATTTTGCGGACCCAAGTTGGCACTGTCCAACTGCTGAAAACGACATGCAGGTAGGGGGTACGTATAAAGCAAGAATGGAGGCCAAGGATGGTAGCTTCGGCTTTGACTTTGAAGCGGTTTATACCCATATTTCAGAAGGTAAAAGCTTTTCGTATGAATTTGGGGGAAGAACGGCTACAGTAGACTTTATTGACTTGGATGGCAAAACAGAGGTGACAGTAACTTTTGATCCAGAAGAAGAAAACGCTATAGAGATGCAAAAAAGCGGTTGGCAGGCCATCCTGACCAATTTCAAAAATTATACGGAAAATAATTGAATGAAAATCAATGCTTACCTCACCGTTGGCGGTAATTACCGTGAAGCCATGAAATAGCATTATTAATTCCAGAAGTTCCAGGCCGGCTAAAAGAATGGGCTGATGCTGGTTTGACCTATAATTTTATCTTTTCAGCAATAAGTCATGGTGCGGTGGACGGGGTGAATTTTCAAACTTTCTTTCCCCTTGTCATCCTAGGTTTTTTAATGGTTTCTTAGGTAAAAGTAGGTTGACGTTATTATTTTTTCTACTGCCAACTTTAAATTTTTTCAATGGATTAAGTAAGTCAAGGTTTTATAGGGAGATGGTCTTGGCTACAAAATATGAGTTCGAGGCAATTTTGGCAGTATAGTTGATTTCTTTACCACTGACTGCACTGTTGCGACCTTTGAAAACTATCTGATGTTAGGTTTTATCGAAGTCATAACTCCAATCTAGGTTAATAAATGTTAATCGTTTATTTTAAGTTGTGCACAATTAAATTTTACACTATATTTGTGCTGGTCTAAGAAACTAAGCCATGTCAGACAATTTAAAATTAAGCAACCAAATATGCTTTCCGCTTTACACTTTAGCGAAAGAAGTAATCAAACAGTATCGCCCAATACTTGATGAATTGGATTTGACTTATCCACAATATTTAGTGATGTTGGTTTTATGGGAAGAAGGGCCTCAAAGTGTCTCTGAAATAGGAAATAAACTGTTTTTAGATAGTGGTACGCTTACCCCATTGCTTAAAAGATTGGCACAAAAAAACATAATCACAAGACAAAGAAATGCAGAAGATGAGCGGGTTGTAACGATCTCTTTAACTGATAATGGAAGAATAATGAAAGAAAAAGCACGATGTGTTCCAGATAGAATAGCAGAAACTTTAAACATTTCTACAGAGGACTTGGTGCAGCTTAAAAATACAATTGATAAAATTAATACAGGAATAAATAAAAACAAAGAGCAATGAAATCGATTTACACAATAGGGGCAAAAGCCACTGGAGGAAGAAACGGACACGTAGCAAGTGAAAATGGAATTATAGACATTGAAGTGAAACATCCAAAAGCCTTGGGTGGAGCCAATGATGATTATGCCAACCCGGAAATGCTATTTGCAGCTGGATATGCAGCTTGTTTCGATAGCGCGCTAAACTTAGTGATTAATAAAACCAAAGCAAAAACCGGAACAACTTCCGTGCAAGCAAATGTTAGCATTGGTCAAATTGAAAATGGTGGTTTTGGACTTGCAGTAAAATTGGATGTAAACGTACCTGAAGTTAGCCTTGAAGAAGCTAAAGCATTGGCAGAAAAAGCCCACCAAGTATGTCCTTACTCCAATGCCACTAGAGGAAACATAGAAGTAGCATTAAACATTTCTAACGATTAAAAAATAATGTCATTAATTGAAAATTTGAATTGGAGACATGCTGTTAAAGCTTTTGATCCTAACAAAAAGGTAAGTGAAGAAAAAGTTGAAAAAATTATTGAGGCTACTAGGTTGACTCCTACATCCTCCGGCTTGCAACAGTTTAGAGTATTATTGGTAACTAACCAAGAAGTAAAAGAAAAGTTAGCACAAGGGGCCTTAAATCCTGAGTCAATGAAAGAATGTTCCCACGTTTTGATTTTTGCTGCTTGGGATACCTATACTTCAAAAAGAATTGATGAAGTATTTGATTTCGCAACCGAAGAAAGAGGCTTGCCAAAAGGAAGATTTGAAAGTTATACGGATAAGTTAAAGGCTATGTATTTAAACTTGCCCGCCGAAACAAATTTTGCGCACACTGCAAGACAATCTTATATAGGCTTGGGGTTAGCTATGGCAGAAGCGGCAGAATTGAAAGTAGATACCTGCCCTGCAGAAGGTTTTGACAACAAACAGGTAGATGAGGTTTTAGGCTTGGATAAATATGGCCTAAAAAGCGTTTCCTTGCTGTATATTGGTGTGGCTGATGATGTAAGGGATTGGGTGAAACCAATGAAGAAAGTAAGAATACCAAGAGAAGAATTTGTTATTGAGGTTAATTAATAGGCGTCAATATCGTTTTAGAAACACCTGATAAGGCCTTGTACCTGTCAGGTGTTTTTTTATGTTAAATAATTTAAGAATCGCCTATCATCGATTAGCCTAATGCTTTCTATCCATTAAGATAAGGAGCAAGGCTTTCTTTTGTACATCATAAAAGGTGGATTATTGAATGGCGACAAATTGGTAAAACCAAAACCAAAAATGTTGTTATCTTAGGGGAAGGAATAAGGTATGGCTTATTCGCTTAGCTTAAAATACTTTTAATTCATGATTCAATATTTACCTACCCTGTCCATTAAATTTTTGTTTCTACTTCTTTTATTGCTACCTGTTTCAGTTTTTGCACAAAAGAACAAGGTTTTAATTGTGTCTGACACCTGGCCTGAAATGGAGGTCCTGTCAGAAGGCTTGGTGGAAAAGGGATACCTCGTAAGTAAGACGAGCGAGGAAGAACTTCAGTCCGATTTATCCGGTTTTGACTTTGTTTTCATGTATGTTCATGTAACCCATGCTCCCAGAACGACACAGGTATTAATTGATTATACCATGAATGGCGGTTCATTGGTTGTCTTGCATCATGGAATATCCTCTTCTAAAATGAAAAATCCGCAGTGGCTTGACTTCCTAGGTATAGCATTGTACCCAAGAGACCATCAGGAATACCCATGGAAGGTATTGGCTAATTTGACTTATTCCATGGTGAATTTAAATCCGGGACATTTTATCAGCAGTAATGAGATGGACTATGAAAACGTCACCACCTTTAAATCGGAATACGAAACAAATTACGAGGGTGAGTATAGTGCTTTTCAACTCGTCAATACGGAATTGTTTTTGAACCAGCGTTTTACCGAAGACCAAAGAACAATTTTGTATGGTTTTAGAACGGAGGATGGATCAAGGATTCAACCAACATCAGGCTGGTACAGTAAGAAAGGAAAAGGCATGGTTTTTTATTACCAAGCAGGCCATGCAGCATCAGATTATCAAAACCCGAATTTCCACCAAGTTATATTGAATACGCTGGAGTGGGATCCGAGTTAAGGATAATTCGTCCAGATTAATGTTGTACCCTGAGCCTGTCGAAGGGTACAACATTAATGATCGAATTGAAATGGAAATTTTTGGATAAATTGAAAAAAAAGAGGGTCTAGGTAAAAATAAAAAATCAACATTGAAAAGCTAGCAATGGAATTTAGGGAACTAATAGCGGGGAATTACAGCATTATTCTTTGGGCATTACTGGTTATTGTTCTTCTATTTGCTATTGTTTCAATTATTAAAACAATTCGCGATAGAAAAATTATAAAGACAGTTACTTCCTTAAACCGTGGGACCAAATCAGAAAGATTTCTAGTTTTGAAGTTGCTGAAACATGGTATTCCTGCAACAACAATATTTCATGACTTATGTATTGAAAGGAAAAATGGAGAGTTTTCTCAGGTTGATGTTGTGGTTGCAACATCTGAAGGACTTATTGTGTTTGAAGTGAAGGATTACAAAGGTTGGATTTTTGGTAATGCAAATCATTCACATTGGACTAAAGTTCTTGCTTACGGTAAGAAGAAATATAGATTTTACAACCCTGTAAAACAAAATAATCGTCATATTGAGATTCTACGAAAGCAATTAAGGCAGTTTGAAAATATTCCATTTTTCTCAATAATAGTTTTCTTTGGGGATTGCGAATTCAAAGAAATAAATTTCGTTCCTGAAGGGACGTTTCTTGTGAAATTTCCGAGGTTATTCGAAGTGCTTAGACTCATTAAGCAAAACAATGAAGTAGCTCCTTATACCAATAAAAAAGAAATTGTTGGAGTGTTAAAAAAAGCAGTTCTTACAGGTGAAAATATACGTAATCAAGAAAAGCACATTAAAAATATTAATGATATGTTGGGTAAGGATAGAATATTTGACTAAAAAAATCTTATCAAGAACAAGTAGCTTTCCACAATTAACTCCACCAGTTTGATTTTAAATCATGATTTGTCTCTCCCTGCCTCGTCTGTTAAAATAACAAAAGCGGTAAGGAATTTAGCCAATCGATTTCTCGTATCTTTATCTGATATTTCGCCTTCCGTATTTACCTTTCCTTTGATGCCTTGGATAAGTAGGGTGGTTTCTTCTTTGAAAGTTGCCTGAATGGTTTCCATGATTAGTTTCAATTCTTCATGGCCTTTTACACCACTGGCTGAGGCCGTTACCAGCCCAACAGGCTTTTCTGAGAAGACGGTGGTAGCAACACACCATTCTAGCAGGTTTTTTAAACCGCTTGGAATACTAAAAACATATTCCGGGGTACAGATGATTACCCCATCAGCTTTGGTGATTTTCTCTCTTAGGACAATGATTTTTTCCGGCACATTATTTTCAGTTAGTGCCGTTTGGAAATGAGGCAATTCCGTCAAATCATCAAGCAGTTCCATATTGAAATCAGCTTTTCCCAATTCCGTCAGGTATTTTAATAGTGCCAGGTTGCCGGAGTTTTTACTTGCGCTGCCACAAATACCAAGGATGGTTTTATTTGTTTTCATTTAGAATTAATTTATTGTATTAAATAATTTCGAATTCAAGTTATCAATACTTGAATTAAATGGAATCTAAAGAATAGCAGGCAGGCCCTGAAGATTATAATTTCAATTTACACATTTTTCGTGATGCTGGTACATTTCTGTAATGCTGTCTCCCCTGTTGGGTTTTGGATGGGATGTGGATTGATTGTCTATAATCGTTTCATCCCTTTGGGATTGGTTTTTGGTCAAATTGACTTTTCATCGCGTAAGCAACGTTAAGTATTTAATTGGGTTTGGGTGGAAAGCCGATATTTGTGCAGTAGGTTTAATATTTTAGCAAGGTTAGTAGGAAAAGTAGATTTGCAGAAACCCCAAAGGGGTGTCAAGATTATAGCAAAATGGTACCTGAAAAATACATGAATCCCGTAGGGATGGTATTATAAATTTAGCCAATCCAGCAAAAAATTTAATAAAATAAGTTGTAGCCATAATTTTGCCCTATAATGGCTGTAATAACTGTCACCCCCTTGGGGTTTTAAATTTGACGCGATTTTTAAATCTATAATCCTGTCATCCCTTCGGGATTTGGTTTTGTAAAATTGTGTTAGTACTACCTATGGATAAATTTTAAAACTGTAAACTTTTTTCAGGACGGGGCTGAATGCTAATTTTTTAACCCCAAAGGGGTGCCAAGATTATAGCAAAATGGTACCTGAAAAATACATGAATCCCGTAGGGATGGTATTATAAATTTAGCCAATCTAGCAAAAAATCTATTAATTAAGTTGTAGCCATAATTTTGCCCTATAATGGCTGTAATGACTGTCACCCCCTTGGGGTTTTAAATTTGATGCGTTTTTTAAATCTATAATCCTGACATCCCTTCGGGATTTGGTTTTGTAAATTTGTGTTAGTACTATCTAAGAATAAAATTTAAAACTGTAAACTTTTTTCAGGACGGGGCTGATGCTAATTTTTTAACCCCAAAGGGGTGTCAAGATTATAGCAAAATGGTACCTGAAAAATACATGAATCCCGTAGGGATGGTATTATAAATTTAGCCAATACAGCAAAAAATCAATTAATTAAGTTGTAGCCATAATTTTCCCTATAATGGCTGTAATAACTATCACCCCCTTGGGGTTTTAAATTTGATGCGATTTTTAAATCTATAATCCTGACATCCCTTCGGGATTTGGTTTTGTAAATTTGTGTTAGTACTATCTAAGAATAAAATTTAAAACTGTAAACTTTTTTCATGACGGGTCATAATCCTGTCATCCCTTTGGGATTTGGCTTTAGATTGTTTTATGGTGCTATTTTAGAACAAGATTCCTTATTCAAAAAAAGTCCCAAAGAATTTCTCCTTTGGGACTTAACTTGACATACATTTAAATAGCTTAATGACTATTGGTACTATTTTCAGACACACTTTTACCCCAAATCAAGCTTCACTTTCTTACCCGTTTTTACGGCTTTATAGATGGCGTCAATAATGATTAGGTCTTTTAATCCTTCCCTTCCATCCACGGGAACTTTGGCAGATTCTCCATCTAGGATAATGCCAGCCATTTTGTCCATTTGAACGGTTTGGTGTGTAACATGTGGGAAATTTAATGGGCCTTCATTCGTCCAGGCTTTTATAGGGCCATAACCTGTGGAGGGTTGCATTTCCGCAAAGCCTTTGGTGCCGTTTAGGAAAAACTTATCCAAATTGCTTGTGCTGTAGGTGGACAAGCAGGAAGATATCACCCCGCTTGGAAATCCAAATTGAAAAGTAATGGTTTCATCCACTCCTTCCTTGAATTTTACCGGATCGGTTTTGGTTTCTTGGGCAGTAACCCAAATCGGTTCTTCACCCACCATGTACCGGGCCCCATTGATAGAATAGATCCCTATGTCCATCATGGCACCGCCTCCGGCCAATTCCTTGTTAAGCCGCCACTGGGTTGGATCACCGATTCTAAACCCGCTTAATCCCTGAAAGAATTTTATTTCACCAAATGCCCCGCTATCACGCAAGCGAATAATCTCCAGCGTGTTGGGTTCGAAGTGCATGCGATATCCCACCAATAATTTAACGCCAGCCTCTTCACAAGCGGCCACCATTTCTCTACCTTCTTTGGCATTCAAGGCCATCGGTTTCTCACAAATCACGTGCTTACCAGCCGCTGCTACTCTTAAAGTTTGAGGGTGGTGTAGTGCATTTGGTGTGATGATGTAGACAGCATCGATGTCTGGATTGTCCTTGATGGCATCAAAGTTTTCATAATTGTAGCAATTTTTATCAGGGATATCATAGGTGGCTTGCCAGTCTTTGATCTTGGATGGAGTTCCACTGATCAAACCTACCAATTTGGCATTTTTGGAATCCAACATGGCTTTGGCAACGCGGGTAGCATAACCACCCAAACCCATAATAGCCACTCTTAAAGTGCTTGCTTTTTTAGGGTTGCTATTCATGATTGCTTGTGGTTTTTGCGTAAAGTTTGGAATCAGGGGAAGGGATACTGCGGAAAGGGTCAGCTTTTGCAAAAAGTTTCTTCTACTTGTCATGGTCTGCTTTAGGTTTAGGGTTAAATCTGAAATTGGCTATAGCAAATGTATTATGTGCTGAAATCACAAAAACTATTTCTTAATCCAGATTAAATTCATTAACTACAAGATATTGTTTTTTATCCGAAAACGGAAAATAAAATATTTTTTACCTTTACACAAATAGGAAAACTAAATACCAATCGAATGCCAGCTTCCATTACTTATCAAGCAGAGCCAGAGTTAAATGCCGTCGATTTTCAAAAGCTACTTATTGCCTCTACCCTGGGGGAGCGCAGACCTGTTGGGGAGCTGGAGCGATTGGAAAAAATGCTTACCCATTCCGATTTGATTCTTACTGCCAGGGAGGAAGGTAAATTGGTAGGTATAGCCAGGGCAGTTTCAGATCATTGCTATTGTACTTATCTATCAGACTTGGCGGTACATAGGGACCATCAAAACATGGGAATTGGAAAGATGCTAGTAAAGCTTAGCAAGGCCACATTCCCATTGGCAAATCTAATATTGCTTTCGGCACCAAAGGCCATTGCTTATTATCCTAAAATAGGGATGAAAAAACATGAGAACTGTTTTATCTCAATACCTGAGGATCCGATCTATTGATGGAATGAAGCCAGGTTAAAAAAATGGCTGTTTCATTTTAGAAACAGCCTTTAGAATTGTTTTAAACTTTATCAGGCGAGGGAAGATCAAATTCCGCTCTTCTCGGATCAAACAGCAGCCTGTTGGCTTCTACTGATCTATTTCCTACAAAGAACTCTGAATCTCCATCAAACTCCAGCCAAGGGCCTACAATATAATCTGCTTGGTCCACAGGTACTCCCATGCCATCTCTTGCGATTTCGTGAATTTTCATAAATTCTTCAAAGGCCAATTTATTGTCACCAAAGGCTCCTGCTTTCGCATTAAAAGGTACTTTTTCTCCCATTCTATAGGAGATGTTCATTAGGTGGCCCAAAGTACAGCTGTAATGAGCATCATACATATTGCCATTGGCCATAGTAGGATCTTTGGCGCGACATGCATTTACAAAGCTTCCAAATGCTCCTCCCGGAGTCATAGGTACCTTCTTAACATTTACATTACGTGCCTGGCTTCCATTATGTGACTTGTACTCACCATCTATTAGTTTGCCACCATCTTCAAAATAGAAGCGGTTGGTAACTTCTTTTACATATCCTTCATGGTTTGCATTCCTGACATTGAAAAACACATATTGCCCATTGGCAAATTGGGCCACAGCAAACATGGTATTTGGAGTTTCTCCTTGGTCATCCCAGTTGAATCTACCACCCATGGCCATTACCCTTACCGGGTGTGTATTGGCCACTTCATCATCAAGGGCCCAATAGGCCACATCTAACTGGTGCGTACCTTGGTTGTTCAATTCTCCATTACCTACCTGCCAGTTCCAGTGCCAGTTATAATGAACAAGGTTCTCATTGTATTGGTCAATTACCGCTGGACCTTTCCATAAGTTCCAGTCCAGATTACTAGGAGGAGCTGTATTTGGTTTGTATCCTATACCTTCTCTTGGCTTACAAGCAAAACCATGTGAAACCAACATTTTCCCATATTTTCCAGACTTGATATCACTTACTTGATCACGCCATTCGTCGCTGCTACGCCTTTGGGCGCCATGTTGAACTACTATGCCGTATTTTTCTGCAGCAGCCAAAGCGATTCTACCTTCGTGGACGTCATGACTGGCTGGTTTTTCTACATAGCAATGTTTTCCATTCTGTGCAGCCCATACCACCATCAAGGAGTGCCAACTATTGGGTGTGGCCACACTGATGGCATCTATGTCCTTTAGCTCAAGTACTCGGCGAACATCTGCCTCACCTTTCACGCGATTACTTTTAGTATCTCCATCGCGTAAAGATTGTACACGTTGGTTAAGTACGTTCTTGTCTGGATCGACTAAGTAAGCAATTTCCACATTTTCCATTCCTGAAAAAGCCGCTATATGCGATTTCCCACGGCCATTTACCCCACATACGGCCATTCTAAAACGATCGTTCGCACCAATAATTGAACCGTAAGATTTTGCACTAAAACTCATGGCTCCGATGGTCAATCCACTGGCTCCAAATATAGATTTTTTGATAAACGCTCTTCTTTCTTTCATGCTTTGGGTTTATTAATACTATCGAAATAAAGCCGAAATACCCAATAGATATTTTATGGTATATTTCGAGTTAAAGGTATAAGTAAGAGAAAAATGAGTTTTATTTCAAGTTTTACTTAGTTTTTTATTTGCAAGAAAGAGCAAGTACACAATTACTTTTGAAATAAGAGGATTTTTTGGTAGGAAATTATTTTGAAGAAGGAGATCCGAAAATTTTTAAAGGTAGGCTAAAAAGTTTCTAATCTTCAAAATGTACAATTTGTAGGATTGGGCATAAAGAAAATGGTAGCAATAAATCCTCCTTTTTAAGAGATAAATAAATACACTTAAGGAGTAGTTATGAAGCCTTCAGTAAAGTGTAAATAAGTTCTGATGGCGTCTGAATACGGGCGACTTTGTCGTCTTCTAATTCTTTATTTAACTCGTGTTCCAATTCGAAGATTAATCCTGAAACAAAAATCTTGTCCATTCTCAAGTCACAATAAAAGTTGGCTGCTTTTTGCTTTCCCGTTAAGGGGATTCCGTAAGACTGGAAAATTTCAATGGCCTTACGCATTGCTGCAATATTGTTCATAGGTATTAAATTCGATTCAAAGTCAATACGCTGAAACCTTTCACTTTGTTGTGTCTTTGAATAAATTTTTTCCTTAAAATTTGTTAGGAGCTCAATAAAACTACTAGAAATTTACTTATCATTTGGAATTCGGAATTTATAAATCACCTAGTTTTTTCCCTTTTTTGTTTAACAACCCTTCGTTTTTGGGGGAACCTAGTACCTGAGAATGGTAAATGCCCGAGTGGCCACTAAACAGGTAAGCCAAAACACAAGCTAAACCAATATACACCCCAGGGAGTGCACCAAAAAGCTCAATTCCCATTAGGGTACAGGCAAGAGGTGTATTGGTAGCGCCAGAAAAAACGCCTACAAAACCCATACCTGCTAAAAGCGCTACGGGTAATGGAATAATACCTGACAATGCATTCCCAAGTGTGGCTCCTGTATAGAACAATGGGGTGACTTCGCCTCCTTTAAAACCTGAACCAAGGGTGAGTGAAGTTTTAGCAATTTTCACCAAAAAATCATACCAAGGTAAATCTTGGGAAAAAGAGTCGACAATGGTAGGAATACCCAATCCTATGTATTTAGTGTCGCCAATAATAAATACTGATGCGGCAATGATCACTCCCCCCACCAGGGGCCTAAATGGAGGGTATTTTATTTTACGGCTAAAGAAATTTGACCAGAAATGGGTGGATTTTGAAAAAAGCCTAGCAGCCAATCCAAAACATATCCCTGCAGGAATTACCCACAGTACATTGATAATATCAAATGCAGGTACAATTGGGACAGAGTACTGGGTATGATGTACTAGCCAGATGCCTTCGCAAGCAAAATTTGCGATTATGGCTGCCAGAAAAGCGGGCAAAATCGACTCGTACCTTACCCTACCAATAATGAGCCATTCGAGGGCAAAAACTGCTCCTGCCAGTGGCGTGCCAAACACGGAGGAAAAACCTGCGGCCACTCCTATGGTAATGATCATTTTTCGGTCTCCATTGGTAAGTTTAAACCATTTTGTGAATTGATCCGCAATAGCACCTCCCATTTGAATAGCTGTACCCTCTCTGCCGGCAGACCCTCCAAATAGGTGGGTGAGCAGTGTCCCAAAAAGAACCAATGGGGCCATTCTGAGAGGTATTATTTTCAGAGGGTTGTAAAATTCCTCGAGCAATTGATTGTTGCCTTTGACCACAGAAGTTCCATATCGGTGGTAAACCCAACCTATGAAAAACCCACCAAAGGGTAAAAACAATATGATCCAGGTATTGGCCTCTCGGTAATTTGTTACCCAATTTAAGGAAGTTAAAAATAAGGCTGATGCCGACCCTACAAGCGTACCAATAACCAAGGCCAAAATCAGCCATTTGGCTGTAAAGGCCATATTAGGAAGCAGTTCCTGAAAAATATATTTGGAAATCAAAAGTAGGTTAGGGTTACTATTTGACATGAAGCCAATAATTTATGTTCAAAAATACCATTTACCCAAACCTAAAGTTAATTACCGATGATTAGGAGATTTTGAATTGGGAGCCAAAAAGCGATGTCAATTTACCAATAATATTTTGGCAATTCAGTTTCTGTTTAGACGCTGCCTTTAATCATAACAAATATAGGCAATCTTTTAAACATTAAATTTCAACAATTAGGGTTTGTTAAAGGCTTTGCCTTTTAGCAAAAGTTAAAAATTTTTCATAACGTATTAAATTTTTAAGTGTGGAAGAACATTGTTAATGTAGGTTTTTTCACTGATTGAGTTAATTTTCAAATTTATTGCGTTACTTTTCTTAAGGATTAAGGCTTCGTGGAATAATTTTTGTGGAGCCTAGCTTTCGATGAATTAAGAAAATTGGGGTAAATTAATTATGCAACATATACTAATTACGGGAGGATCAGGACTTGTAGGTGCTTCAATAACAAAAAGACTTGAAGCAATTGGTAAAAAGGTTGCCTGGCTAAGCAGAAATCCGGATAAACATTCTCAAAAGTGCTTCTTTTGGGATCCGAAAAATGGGGATATCGATGAGGATGCAGTAGAATGGGCAGATGCTATAATCCATTTAGCAGGAGCAGGAGTAGCGGACAAAAAATGGACTGATGAGCGAAAAAAAGTAATTCTTGACAGTAGAATTGATAGTACTGAGTTGCTTTATAAAACTTTAGAAAAAGCCGAGAAAAAGCCACAAGCGATTGTCTGTTCAAGTGCTGTAGGTTACTATGGATTTTATACAGGAGAAAAATTGGTTTTTGAGGGAGATCCAGCAGGAGATGATTTTTTGGCTACTGTGGTTAAAAAATGGGAGAAAGCAACAGATAAATTTCAAGAATTAAACATTCGTACGGTTACTTTTCGAATAGGAATTGTATTGGCCAAGGAAGGCGGGGCGCTGAAAGAGATGTTAAAACCACCTGTAGCAGCACCTTTGGGTTCAGGACAACAATATTTGAGTTGGATATTTATTGAAGATTTGTCTAGAATGATTGAATATGCTTTTGAAAACCATGGAGTATCGGGTATATACAATGCGGTAGGTCCAGTACCAGTTACAAATAAGGTGCTTACCCAAAGAGCCGCTGAATACAAAGGGAAACCTTTTGTAAATATAGGTGTTCCCTCTTTTGCCTTGAAACTTGGACTTGGAGAAATGGCCAATATGGTTTTGGGTGGAAATAGAGTCAGTAATGAAAAAATTGAGGGCACAGGTTTTAAGTATGAGTATGGAGATCTTAACCAAGCGCTGAAAAAAATTTTCAAATAAGTTTTGATAAATGACCGTTCAATTTATAAAAAAACATCCTAAATTTCGATCCCTGAAATAACACGACGCTTAATTTACGTGTAATTAACCCCCAGCAAAAAATGAAAAGAGGCCTACTTAGCAGTATATTGTTATTTCTATTTTTTTCGGCTAGTGCTCAGAATGTTAAACTAGATTATTACCTTCCTGATGACGTTACCTACGACACAGGAATAACAAAGCCTTCTTCAATTTTAGGCTTCGAGGTGGGAGAGTGGCATGTGAACCACACCCAAGTCGTACAATACTACAGGGCCATAGCTGATCAATCTCCCAGGGCTACCTTAATAACCTACGGCCAAACTTATGAAAAACGACCTTTAATAATGTTGGCTGTCTCTTCTCCTAAAAACATCAAACAGCTAGATAAGCTTAAGGAGCAAAGGGGAGGTTTGAGGTATCCTGATTTTAAATCCGATCTTGCCGGAATGCCGGTGGTCATGTACATGGGGCATTCTGTACATGGAAATGAAGCCTCGGGTGTGAATGCATCTTTACTTTCAGCCTACCACTTTACGGCTGCAAAAGAAATAGAAGAAGACCTAGAAAATATTATATTGCTTATTGACCCTGCCATTAACCCTGATGGTATAAATCGTTTTGCTTCATGGGTAAACAGTCATAAAAGCTATTATCCTAATGGGGACAGAAACAATAGAGAGTTAAACGAATCTTGGCCTAGAGGAAGAACAAACCACTATTGGTTTGACTTAAATAGGGATTGGCTGCCAGTACAGCATCCGGAATCTCAAGGGAGAATAGCTCAGTTACAGGCTTGGTTGCCTAATATCGTCCTTGATTTTCATGAAATGGGTACGGACAATACTTATTTTTTCCAACCGGGAATTCCCAGTCGGAACAATCCACTAACTCCAGCAAAGAATTTTGAACTCACGGAGAAAATAGCAACTTACCATGCAAAATACCTTGACAAAATAGGCTCACTTTATTATACCAAGGAAAGTTTCGATGATTACTATTTTGGGAAAGGTTCCACTTATCCCGACATTCAGGGAGCTGTAGGGATTCTTTTTGAGCAAGCCTCTTCAAGAGGAAACTTACAGGAGAGCGATTATGGTAAAATTTCATTTCCATTTACTATCAGAAATCAATTCACCACTGCGCTTTCATCCTTTGATGCCGCTACGGACATGAGGGTAGAGTTGAATACTTACATGTCTGATTTTTATAAAGAGGCCAAAGCGGAATATACTGAGGACGATAATAAGGCCATAATATTTGGAGCGATAGAGGATTATGGACGGACCTTTCATTTTGCCGATATTCTTTTGCAACACAATATACAGCTTTATAGCCTTGAAGAAGATGTTACCCTAAATGGAGTACCCTTTAAATCAGGGAAGTCTTTTATTGTCCCTTTGGACCAGCCTCAATACAGGCTTGTTAAATCATTGTTTGAAAGTAGAACAACTTTTCAGGACAGTTTATTTTACGATGTTTCTACTTGGAACATGCCAATGGCATTCAATCTAAACTCCATGTCATTGAGCAGCAAAATATTAAACTTGGCTAAAGTAGTAAATGTAAGCAATGGTCTTTCTTTTAAAGAAGGGGAAGTGTTTGGGGAAGCTGGCGCTTACAGTTATGCCTTCGAATGGGATGAATATTATACTCCCAAAGCCCTTTACAAGTTAATGGATCTTGGTTATCAGGTAAGGGTGAGTCACAAGGAATTTCAATCGAAAGACAAGAAAAATTTTGGAAGGGGCACCATATTGGTTGAAAAGGGAAACTCCGAAAAGTCCGACCAAGCCTTTTTTGAAGACCTTAAAACAATAGCATCGAAAACGGGAGTGAATATTTATGCCTTATCCACAGGGCTTACGGGAGGTGTTAACCTTGGCTCACCTAGCATAAGTGTATTGAAAAAGCCGTCCATTGCACTTTTGGTGGATGATGGAGTTGGAAGCGCGGATGCTGGAGAAATATGGCACCTTTTTGATCAACGCATGGAAATCCCGATTACGTTAATGGCCACCTATAGGATGTCCGTTGCAGATCTTAACAGGTACAATGTAATTATTTTGCCCACTGGTGATTATTCTATCTTAGGGGAAAAAGAAGCCGAAAAATTAAAATCATGGGTACAAATGGGGGGAACACTTATAAGCAGGGGAGCTGCCATGAGTTGGTTAGCGGACAATGACATTGCCGTTTTTAATTTTCAAAATCCAGATTATAGTGATACCACCAGTCAGAAACAGTATGCAGACTTGGAAAACAGCAGAGGGGCGAAGGTTACCGGAGGGGCAATTTTCAAGGCTACATTAGACATCACACATCCTATTGGCTATGGCTATAATAATGCTGAAATTCATGTGTTTAAGCAAGGGAATCAATTTCTTGAGCCTTCAGGCAATCCATTTGCCAATCCATTGATGTACGCAGAGAGTCCATTGGCAAGTGGCTATGTTCACCCTACCAATCTGGCAATGATGAAAAACAAAGGTGTGGTTCAGGTTTCAGGTAAAGGAAAAGGAAAGACCATTGGGTTTGTAGACAACCCTAACTTTAGGGCTTATTGGTTTGGCACAAATAAAATGTTTTTAAATGCCGTGTTTTTTGGGCAGACTATAAACAATGCTTCTACCAGATAATGGTAGAAATATCCCTAAAAATGGAATTTGCTTTACTGTTGCAAGCATTTGACATTAATGATAATCGAAATTAAAAGCTGTAAATTGTGGAAAAACCGCATTTTTCCGATTACTTTTCTTTAATTTGCAGGCTCAAAGGCGAATCATGACTAGAAAACTGTTTCCATTAGATAAAAATTATATCCTTAGGCAGGCCCAAGATGGCATTGAAAAGGAGATGATGGATCTGATGGTGGAGGAATTGAAAATTGCCTTTACCTTATTGTTCAACCCCCTTGAATTACAGGATGATACCTACTTGAAGATACTTTCTAAAAAGTCTTTTCCAGAAGATCATCTGTCTATAATTTATAGGCAACTTGCGGGTATTTTTAGGTACAAATTTGGCACGAATCAGTTGGAGCTAAGGTTTGATGGTAAAAGCCACTTTGAGAAATACCAAGAAGATTGGAAGTGTACCTTTCATAATTGGATCCAAACACTGGGACAAAATCCTGCCTACGTAAAGAACCTTTTAAGGATGACTTTGCTTTATGATACTTCTTCCCGTGCACTTTTTGCAGAAAATAGGTGTAAATCTATTTTGAATGAACATTTTGGACTTCTAATTATCAAAAGAAAAGGGGACCTCCTGATGAAAACAGGAAGCTAGTCCGAAGATTAAACTAATCAACAGATTCTAATACAGAACGGAAAGAAACAAACTGGCTTCCAAATTTTTCTTTTATTCTTTCTCTGAATATAGCGCCATACCTGGATTGAAAGAATTTTACCTCTTCTATACTCTCTGCCGAAAATTGAGCGGAAAAATTGATGCCTTCTCCATTGTCTTCCTGCAAAAGGCGAAAAAATCGTTTCTCATAAAAAAGGCCAGTTTGCATGATTCCAGAAAGATAAACCTGGTTCATCCACTCAATAAACTCTTCCTCTTTTTCACTGTCAATATTTATTGTTATGTTGTAAAGTATCATTAGCTCTTGTGTTATGCCTTGTTTAATTCAATTTCTACTAAATTCGTACCGATTCTTTCGAACAAAAATGTAAAGAAACACTTATAGTATATTGAAAACAAAAATAGTACCTCAATATTTAATTTTCTGTTTTGCTATGCCTAATTATATGGAGAATTCGACCCTCTTTAATTTTGAAAAATCTCAGGTAGCCAAAGTCTTCATTACCATACTTCATGTTGTAGGTCTATTTGGATTGTATTGGGAAAAAAGTCGATCATTGTTTCAGTTAATTACACCATTTCATTTGTTATTGGTTACGGGCATTCTGCTTTATTTTCATTGCGACTTTAACAAAGGCTTCTTTGGGTTTTTATTTTTTTCATTCTTTCTCGGCATGATTACCGAAATCATTGGTGTCAATACCGGAATGCTGTTTGGGGATTACAGCTACAGTGGTGTCCTTGGTATTAAGGCCTTCGGGGTGCCTTTGATGATAGGATTAAATTGGTTTTTACTGGTTTACCTAACTGGCGGGATTTTTCAAAAAATGATAAAAAATGACTTTATTGCAGCTGCCTCAGGTGCTGCATTGATGGTTTTGTTGGATTTAAGCCTTGAAAAAGTAGCTGTTGCTTTAGACTTCTGGCAGTGGCATCAGGCCAGTATTCCTGTGTCCAATTTCGTCACCTGGTTTTTAGTTGCCTTTATCATTCAGGTCGTATATAGAAAGCTCTCTTTTGAGAAGGACAATAAACTTAATCTTGTTGTCTTTTTTAATCTACTGGCCTTTTTTACTGTTTTGGCAATGATTCTATAAAATGAAAACAAAATTACCCTAGCTTGGTTTAATTAACAATGATTTACGCTTTGTCCTATATATTGGTTGGATTTGTGGCCATGGAATTTTCCGGATGGTTTATTCACAAATATTTAATGCATGGTTTATTGTGGAAAATTCACAAAACACATCACAGTTATTCCAAAAAATTTTTTGAACTCAATGACCTTTTCTCTTTCCTTTTCGCTAGTGTTGCTATTGTACTGATCTTATTGGGAGTTAGTACTTTAGACCATAGGTTTTGGATTGGCACGGGAATCACCTTGTACGGTTTTAGCTATTTTATTTTGCACGATATATTAATACACAGGAGAGTGAAGCTTTTTACAAAACCGAAAGGCGGATACCTGGCAGGTATTTTTAGGGCCCATCAAGCACACCATGCAAGTAGAAAAAGAGATGGCGCAGTTTCATTTGGATTATTCATTGTACCTAACAAGTACTTTAAAAAAAAGGTAAATGAGTAAATATTCTATAAAAGACCTAGAGAAGTTATCTGGGATAAAAGCCCACACTGTAAGGATTTGGGAGCAGCGGTATAAACTACTTAATCCAAAAAGAACGGATACAAATATCAGGTTTTACGACGATGATGACCTAAAATTAATTTTGAATGTAGCCTTACTCAATGAGAATGGGTTGAAAATAAGCAAGATCGCCAAAATGACTGGTGAAGAAATGAAAGCTGAAGTGCTTCAAATGACTGAAAGGTCCTTTGCTTACGATGATCAAATCAATTCGTTGGTTTTAGCGATGGTGGAGTTCAATGAGGAAAGATTTGAAAAAATTGTTGCTACCAATATTCTCAAAATAGGTTTTGAACAGACCATGTTGAATATCATCTATCCCTTTTTGTCTAAAATAGGGGTGTTGTGGCAAACCGGAAGCATTCATCCAGGACAAGAGCACTTTATTTCGAATCTGGTGAGGCAAAAATTAATAGTAGCCATAGATGGTCAGGTGTTTACTGGAGAAGGAAGTAAATTTTTGCTGTTTTTGCCAGAAGGTGAGTTGCATGAGATATCCCTGCTTTTCACTTCCTATTTACTAAAAGCCAATGGGCACAAGGTTATTTATCTTGGCCAAAATACCCCAGATGAAGACTTAAATAATGTTTATAAGGTGCACAATCCAGATTTTCTTGTGACGGCAATTACGACTAACCCTTCTAGCGAATTTGTAGAAGGATACCTTCAATCTTTGGGTAAGAGATTTCCTAAATCCACGATTATTGCCTCAGGATATCAAATCCTTGGACAGCACCTAAATTTGCCTTCAAACATTCTTTTGATGCATTACTTAAAGGAAATAAAAGAATACATTAATCAACTCGCTACAAACACAGTTTAATTCTACTATTGTATTAAAATAAACAGAATTTTAAATTTTCTTTATGAGTTTAACTTTGAAGCAGAAAAGTGGTTTTTTTGTAATATGATTCTCATTTAGGTTAAAATATCAGGTATTATGAGTGTGAAATCACACTTTTTTAATACTTTTGCCATCTCATTGGCCCAAGATAGGTAATATTCACAATTCACTGAAATGGAATCACCTCCTAAAATAATCAAGAATTGGTATTACAAAACCTAGATTTCCAAGTGTTGGCTCTTTTATAAATTAGAGCTTTCACCCTAAAAAATTTGCAGTAATTACCCCGAAATAATTCGCCTTTAATACAAGTGAAATCAACGTAAATTTGATTCAGCCCAAAATAGGTTCTGCCCTTTATTTACATGGAATTTTGGTTGGAGCTTTGAGGTAGGAACCATTTCCATCCTGCTTTATCCACTTAAGTAATTTTCTTTTATTAATACGCTTGTATTCTAGGGAAATTTTATGATTTCAACTTAACTTACCTATCTAATTTATAATACGATCACCCACTTAAAATTAAAAAGACGAATAGCTATTAATGTTTATATGATGAAAAATATTTCTTTTAACACACAAAAGCGCTTGGCTTACTACACGTTGATGTTTGTTCTTTTTTCTCTTGGAGCTTGCCAATCAGGAGTGAAATTACCAAGCGGAGATTCCGACAATGGAGGTTTAACGCTTCCTGGAGGATTTGAGGCAGTTGTAGTGGTAGATAGCATTGGGCGAGCAAGGCACCTTACAGTTAGGGACAATGGCGACATTTATGTAAAGCTAAGAGTCGGTAATGAAGAAGGCCAAGGCATAGTTGCCTTGAGAGATACTGATGGAAATGGAAAAGCTGACATTGTAAACACATTCGGATCTTATCCAGAAATAGGCAGTTATGGTACAGGTATGGAGATTTACAATGGATACCTTTACTTCAGTACAGCTGGGGATGTTTTCCGTATTAAAATTGACCCAGAGAATTTGGTGCCCGAAGGGGAAGCCGAATTAATTATGCGTGATGATTATAAAAATGCATTTTATGGATATGAGCACATTGCTAAACCACTTGCATTTGACAATGAAGGCAATATGTATGTGCCTTTTGGTTCTCCAGGAGATGTTTGTCAAGAGTTTAACAGACGTCCAGGTTTACCAGGAATGCTTCCTTGTCCTCAGTTGGAATGGCACGGCGGTATTTGGAGGTTTGATGCAAATAAGCCCAACCAAACCCAGAAAGATGGTTACTTGTATGCAACAGGCATTAGAAGTGTCGTGGCAATGGATTGGAACGATAAGGAAAACAGCCTTTACGTGGTTCAGCATGGGCGAGATAACTTGTACAGAACCTGGCCTGATCTTTATTCAAGATGGGAATCAGCAGTTCTTCCTTCTGAAGAGTTTTTAAAGGTAGAAGAAGGTACCAATGCAGGCTGGCCTTATTTCTATTACGATCATATTCGGGGTAAAAAACTATTGAATCCAGAATATGGCGGAGACAAGGAATTGGACACGGGTGTAGATTCAGTGGCCATGCCTATAGTAGGTTTTCCAGGACACTATGCGCCTAATGACCTGTTCTTTTACACAGGAGATCAATTTCCAGAAAGGTATAAAGATGGTGCATTTGTTGCCTTCCATGGCAGTACCATCAGAGGGCCCTATCCTCAGGCAGGATATTTTGTAGGATTTGTTCCTTTCGAAGGAGATAAACCTTCAGGGCCATGGGAAGTTTTCGCTGATGGCTTTGCCCAATTGGATACGATAGTCAACACCGGGGATGCTGCTGCGCGACCTATGGGGATCTCTATGGGACCTGATGGCTCACTTTATATAACTGAAAGTGTGCAGGGTAAGATTTGGAGAGTGATGTATCCAGGAGACAAAGAAGATTTTTCTGATGAAGCCTTAGAAGAACTAGCAAAAAGAAAAGAGTCAAGAACCAACATTAGAAAGCCTGATGAAGAGCAAGACAACCTTGAAAAAGGATTGCTGGAAGTTGGTGCGCAGACTTATAATGTATACTGTGCTACTTGTCATCAAAGCAATGGGTTGGGAGATGGTACTAGATTTCCTCCTTTGGCAGGAACCAAATGGGTTCGAGGTAATAAAAAGGAATTGATCAATGTTATATTGCAAGGTCTGGAAGGACAAATTGAGGTAGATGGCGTACCTTACAATGGAATAATGCCTGCTCACTCTTTCCTAAGTGATGCGGAAGTTGCAGGTGTATTGACCTACATCAGAAAAAGCTTCGGTAACAATTCCTCTAGTATTTCAGCGATTGAGGTGGCCAATGCACGTAAAGAAATTAAGTAAGGACTAAATTAGCGACCACCAATTAAACCCCAAAGGATGAAATTAATTGTTTCTTTTTTTATTGTATTATTTGGGCTGATTCAAGGTCCTAAACCTAAAGCTATGATAGAAAGCAAACCATCGACTTCTGAGTACATTGTCAAATCCGTAGACAAGCCAATATCAATTGATGGAAACTGGGACAAGCCGGAATGGCAAGAAGTATCATCGGTTGCTATAGCACTTCATATGGGGCCAGAACCGGAGAAATTTATCCCAAAAACACAAATAAAATTAAGATACGATAAGGACAATATATACGGGATTTTCAAGGTGGAGGACAAATATGTTAAATGTGTCGTTCAAGAGGTAAATGGAAACGTTTCTAGCGATTCTTGTGTAGAGTTTTTCTTTGCTCCTGATACCAGCTCACCTTTAGAATATTTTAATTTAGAGATCAATTGTTCTGGTGTGCCCTTATTTCATTATGTAACAGTACCTAGAAAAGAATTCAAGTTATTGAAACCTGAAGAAATTGAGCAAATTGAAATTGCACACACTATGCCTGATAAAGTAGACCCTGAAATCACGGAGCCAGTCACCTGGTTTATAGAATTCAAGGTGCCTTTGGCATTGCTTAAGGAATACAGAGAGATCACTAGTCCTGCACCAGGTGTAACTTGGAAGGCTAATTTTTATAAAATTGCAGGCAGGACCAGTAACCCTCATTACTTTACTTGGAATGAGGTAATCAATCCTCACCCAGATTTCCATTTACCGAAATATTTCGGAAAAATAACCTTTCAATAAATTGTTATACCTATGAAATTACTAAAGCTAACCTTTGTCCTATTTATGGCGATTGTCCTACAAGGCATGGCCCAGGATTTTGACCTTTTGATAAAAAATGGTCATGTAATAGACCCCAAAAATAAAATTGACGGGGTGATGGATGTCGCAATTAAAGATCAAAAAATTGCGAAAGTATCCAAAAATATTAGCGAAAAGTCTGCTAAAAAAATCATTGATGCCAAAGGTTTAATCGTAACTCCAGGCTTGATTGATATTCATGGGCACCATTTCTCCGGAACAATTTCCCATAGAGATTATAACAATAGCTTTTCTGCTTTGCCCCCTGATGGTTTCACCTTTAGAGCGGGAGTCACTACGGTTGCTGATGCCGGAAGTCCTGGCTGGAAAAATTTTCAGATTTATAAAGAAAATGTGATTGACCGATCTAAGACCAGAGTATTGGTTTTTATCAATATTGTAGGTGAAGGTATGAGTGGGGTAACCTCTAGGGAACAGGACACTACTGACATGAGTCCAAAAATGACAGCTATGATAGCGAGACAGCACCCTGAGATTATTGGGGTTAAAATAGCCCACTATAGAGGACACGAATGGGGGCCTTACGAAAAAGCGGTTGAAGCGGGAGAAATTGCCAATATTCCGGTAATGGTGGATTTGGGGGGTGCAGATCCTGCATTACCACTTTCTACCTTACTATTTGATGTGTTGAGGCCAGGAGATATCCTTACACATATGTACGGTGGAGATCACTCCGGGCATGGACCTAAAGAAGGTACCCTGAATGCTGATGGTAAAGTTTGGCCACATTGGTTTGAAGCTCAAAAAAAGGGCTTGATATTCGATGTTGGGCATGGCGGAGGGTCTTTCTTATTCAGAGTAGCTGTACCTGCAACACAACAAGGTTTTTATCCAAACACCATAAGCACCGACTTGCATACTGGAAGTATGAATGGGGGAATGAAAGACATGTTGAATGTAGTGTCTAAAATGATGAATTTAGGAATGACGCTTCAAGAAGCCATCACCGCTTCAACCTGGAAACCTGCTCAAGTAATACAAAGAGAGGAATTAGGCAATCTATCTGTGGGAGCTGAGGCTGATGTTGCTCTCTTCAAATTACATGAAGGTCAGTTCGGTTTTATAGATTCTTCTGGTGCTGCCGCTAAGGGTACACAGAAATTAGAAACGGAATTGACTCTAAGAGCGGGAAGAATTGTTTGGGACCTGAATGGTATTGGTGCCAAAATTTGGGAATAAAACCCCAGATACTTTATTATAGACCTAATTACTACTAAATATAAAACTGTTATGCTTAAATCATTTGTGTTTTTGTTTTTCATATGTCTGGTTGCTTCGCCTACATTTTCTAATGCACAGCAAAGCCCAGAGAAAAAATTAAAAGATATGGGGATTGTCTTAAAAACCCCCGAACCGTTTACAGGGAGTATTGTGAAGGCGGTAAGAACAGGAAACTTGGTATTCCTTTCTGGCCATGGCCCAGTAAAGCCTGAAGGTGGAATGGTAACAGGTAAACTGGGAACAGAATTGACAATAACTGAAGGTAGAGCAGCGGCGAAGTTGGTCGGCATTGATTTACTTACCTCCCTAAAAGCTGAAATTGGAGATTTGAGCAAGGTGACAAGGATTGTAAAGGTTCTTGGAATGGTAAATGCTAGTCCTGATTTCGTAGATCAACCTAAAGTAATGAATGGTTTTTCTGATTTTATGGTAGAAGTGTTTGGAGAAAAAGGAAGGCATGCCAGATCAGCGGTGGGAATGGGATCTTTGCCTGGAGGCATCGCCTTGGAAATTGAAATGATTGTTGAAATCGAGGACTAATCTTACGATTCATTTGCAAATGAATCGGATCGTCTTCCAAAAAAAATATTACTATGTTAAGTAGAAGAAAATTATTGAAAAAATTAGGCACCCTTCCTCTTGTAGGAGGAGCACTTGGTGCGGGAATCCCTTTATCGGCTGTAAAAGCAGAGACCATGGTGGCGGTTCCCAAAAGGAATGTCATTGAAGAATTGGGACTTAGAAGCTTTGTGAATGCTGCAGGTACCTATACTGCAATGACGGCTTCCCTAATGCCGGATGAAGTTATTCAGACCATTAACTTTACTTCAGACCATTATATAATGTTAGATGAAGTTCAGGACAAGGTAGGCGAAAAAATTGCCGCATTGTGCCATGCTGAATATGCCACCGTTACCGCTGGCTGTTGGTCTGCCATGGTTTTAGGTACTGCAGGTGTCCTTACCGGAAAAGATAGAAAAAAAATTAGCCAATTGCCTGATCTAACAGGTATGAAATCTCAGGTAATTGTTCAAAAATCCCATAACACAGGTTATGTCCACGCCCTTACAAATACTGGAGTTGACATTGTTGAGGTAGAAACTGCAGCAGATGTAGATCGCGCTGTTAACAATAAAACTGCAATGATGTGGTTCCTCAATTATCAAGCGCCTTCTGGGAAAATTCAGCATGAGGAATGGGTAGCCCTGGCAAAAAAACATGGTCTTCCTACTATGATAGACATGGCGGCTGATGTTCCTCCAGTAGAAAACTTGTGGAAGTACAATGATTTAGGATTTGATTTGGTGTGTGTTTCTGGTGGTAAAGCCATTAGAGGACCCCAAAGTGCAGGAATCCTAATGGGACGCAGAGATCTTGTAGAGGCCGCTAGGTTAAGTGCACCACCAAGAGGAGGCACAATCGGTCGTGGAATGAAAGTCAATAAAGAGGAAATTCTTGGCATGTATGTAGCACTTGATACTTATATCAAAAAGGATCATGACAAAGAATGGAAAGAATGGGAAGACAAAATTGCACATATTTCTGATGCCGTTTCTGGTATCGATGGGGTTAGTACCGAGGTATCTGTTCCGCCCATTGCAAACCATACGCCTTATCTAGAAATTGGCTGGGATACTGCTAAGATTAATATTGATCAAGGGGAATTTCGCAAAAGACTACGTGAAGGAAACCCTTCTATAGAAGTGATAAGTGGTGGTGACAATGCAGTTAAACTTACTGTATTTATGTTAAGACCAAAAGAAGAAAAAATTGTCGCTAAGAGAATTGCTGAAGAATTGCTAAAAGCTAAAGTTTAACTGATGAATTTAAGATATAGATTATTACTTGTTGTGATGGTGTTTACCTGTAGCTTGGTAAGTGCCCAGACCTATGACATGCTAATCAAAGGCGGTAGGTTAATTGATCCAAAAAACAATATTGATGCTACTATGGACATCGCCATTAAAGATGGAAAGGTGGCTAAAGTGGCTAAATCCATTTCTGAAAAAGAGGCTGGAAAAGTTATCGCTGCTTCAGGACTTGTCGTAACTCCTGGATTAATTGATATTCATGGTCACGTATTTCATGGTACCAAACCAAACCATTACTTAAGCGATGGTTTAACAGCATTGCCACCAGATGGCTTTACTTTCCGAGTAGGTGTTACTACAATCGTTGATTGTGGAGGAGTTGGATGGAAAAACTTCGATACTTTCAAAAGAAATGTAATCGATGCAAGTAAAACAAGGGTATTGAGTTTTATGAATATCGTGGGTGAAGGCATGCGTGGTGGAGCTTGGGAGCAAAATACAGGTGACATGGATGCTAAATTGAGCGGCATGGTGGCTAAGCAAAACAAACAACACATTGTAGGATTTAAAGTGGCGCATTATGGAAGTCGCGATTGGATTCCAATAGACAGAGCTGTGGAAGCTGGTAGGATTGCTGATATGCCGGTAATTGTTGATTTCGGTGGGTCAAATGAATTTGATCCGCTATCAATTAAAGAATTGTTTTTTGAGCGTTTAAGACCAGGAGACATTTATACGCATACTTATGCCGAGCTCAATGGCGCTAGAGAAACAGTGATCAATCGTACTAGTAGAGAGCTAGAGCCTTTTATATTGGATGCGCAAAAAAGAGGGATCATTTTTGACGTAGGGTATGGTGGAGCCAGCTTCGAATTTAAGCAAGCAATTCCTGCTTTAGCTGCTGGACTTTATCCTAATACGATCAGTACTGACCTTCACACTGGGAGCATGAATGCTGCTATGAAAGACCAGCTTAATGTAATGACCACTTTCTTGGCAATGGGAATGGAACTTCCAGATGTCATTAAAGCGAGTACATGGAAGCCTGCTCAGGTTATCCAAAGGGTTGAATTGGGACATCTTTCTGAAGGAGCGATAGCTGATATTAGTATTTTGAATATCAGAGAGGGTGAATTCACACTTTGGGATAGAACAGGACAAAAAGTCCCTACTAATCAAAAATTAGAGTGTGAATTGACTGTAAAGGATGGTCGAGTAGTATATGATTTAAATGGGCGATCCATTCAATAATATACAGCTGATCAGCCTTTGTAAAAAGAAAAAGTCCTTCGAAAGAAGGACTTTTTTTATGCTTAAATATACTTGGTAGCAATTATACCTGAGCTTCTAATTTATCAGCAATTACAGATTTAGGAACTGCACCTACTATTTTGTCTACTACCTCTCCATCTTTAAAAATCAAAAGGGTAGGGATACTTCTGATTCCAAATCTGCCTGGAATTTCTTGGTTGGCATCTACATCTAATTTACCGATGGTGACCTTACCTTCATATTCTCCTGCAAGTTCTTCTACTATGGGTCCTATCATTTTACAAGGTCCACACCATTCTGCCCAAAAGTCTACCAATACTGGTTGTTCAGATTTGATTACTTCATCAAAACTGCTATCTGTGATTTCTATTGTTTTTGCCATTTTAATGTAATTATGGTTTTTTATAAAATATATAACTTAATCAGTTTCAACAATAATAAGTTCCAGACTGACAAAATTAATTTAGTATCAAATGATCTTATAGGCCACTTCTGGTATTTGATCCAAGGCCTGTATGAACTCGTTTGATGGGTCTATTCGGTACTTTGAGGAGATCAGGTCCAGCGTTAAATTTTCTTTATTGTCTATGATATTTATATATAATTTGGCTTCCCCTTTGTATTTCTGGGTGATGGTTTCCAATTTTTCCATCAGTTCTAGCCCCAAGTCATCCAAATCAATATGCACTCTCAAACCCTTGATCATTTTAGCCCTTATCTCATTAAGTAGAGTGATTTGAGTAATTTTAAATTCAAATTCTTCAGGGTTAAATCTTTTGGGTTGCACCGATCCAGTGATGTATAAAAACCAATTGGGCATAAAATATTCCTTGAATCTCACATAATCCTCTCCAAATATGAAAAAGGTATGTCCACCATGATAATCTTCCATAGTGAGTGTTCCAAAAGGTTTTCCATTTTTTGTAGTCCGGTGAGCAAAGGTGGTTACTGCTCCCGCAAGTTTAATTTCACCTTTTGATTTAAGCTGAGCAGAGTCAGCGAGTTCAGGCAGCCCAGTGTTGGTAAATGCGTCGATTTCTACCTTGTACTGATCCAGTGGGTGCCCTGAAATATACAGTCCTACGACCTCTTTTTCAATGTTTAATTGTTGCAGTTGGCTGAAGGGTTCCATTTGAGAAATTGTAGGAACAGGAATGTCAAGACCTCCGCCTCCTCCAAACATAGAAACTTGTGAACTCTCTTCCTCTTGAATAACTTTTTGGGCATATTTAACAGCTTTCTCTAGTAGTGAAGCTTCACCTTCTGGTGCTTCTAGGTATTGCCTGCGGTGAAAGTCTACAAAACAATCAAACCCACCTGCCATGGCCAATACTTCCATGGTTTTCTTATTTACCGCTTTAAGGTTTACCCTTTTTGTAAAGGAAAAAATATTTTTGTAAAGCCCTGCTTTCTCCCTTTCTTCAATGATAGCGTTCACAGCAGCATTACCTGCCCCCTTTATCGCTGCCATGCCAAACCGTACCTGCCCTTCCATGTTTACTGTAAAATCACTTTTAGATTCATTAACATCAGGCCCTAGTACTTGAATGCCCATTCGTTTACATTCCTCCATAAAGAAAGTAACCTGCGTAATGTCATTCATATTATTGCTTAGCACAGAGGCCATGTACTCTGCAGGATAATGCGCTTTTAGGTAAGCTGTTTGATAAGCAATCCAGGCATAGCAGGTAGAGTGGGATTTGTTAAAGGCATAAGAGGCAAAGGCTTCCCAGTCCTTCCATATTTTTTCTAGTTTTTTGCTATCGTGACCTTTTGCTGCTGCCTGATTGACGAACTTTGGCTTCATCTCATCAAGCACGTTTTTTTGTTTCTTACCCATGGCCTTACGCAGCACATCTGCCTCACCTTTGGTAAAATCAGCTAGCTTTTGCGAAAGTAGCATCACTTGTTCCTGGTAGACTGTGATCCCATAAGTCTCCTCCAGGTATTCCTTCATGTCGTCCAGATCGTAAGTGATCGGTTCTAAGCCATGCTTTCTTCTAATAAAACTGGGTATATACTCCAAAGGTCCTGGTCTGTACAAGGCGTTCATGGCGATGAGGTCAGCAAATACAGTAGGTTTCAATTCCCTCATGTATTTCTGCATACCCGCAGATTCATATTGGAATATGCCGACAGTTTCTCCTTTCTGAAAGAGCTCATAAGTCTTGACATCGTCAATCGGGAAGCTTTCAGGATCTAGTAAAATGCCATGTCGTTCATCAATAATCCTTACAGCATCCTTGATCAGGGTTAGGGTTTTTAGGCCTAAAAAGTCCATTTTAAGTAAGCCAGCACTCTCTACAACGGAGTTGTCAAATTGAGTGCACACCATTTCCGAATCCTTAGCAAGCGCCACGGGTACAAAATTGGTAATGTCGTCAGGCGTAATAATAACACCACAGGCATGAATACCGGTGTTTCTTACTGAACCTTCCAGCACCTTAGCCTGATTGATAGTTTTGGAACTTTCATCGTTGCCTTTTGAAATTCGGATAAGCTCTAATGCTTTTTCTAAATTGTCATTGTTGTTTTTAAGCTTGGCAGAAAGCTTGGCCCGGTCATTGGCCAATTCAAAAAGCGCTTTAAGTTTGATATCTGTAACTAGCTTTGCCAGCCTATCGGCTTCAGGGAGTGGAAGGTTAAGTACCCTAGCCGTATCCCGAATGGCGGATTTGGCAGCCATTGTTCCATAAGTGATGATCTGTGCTACCTGGTTAGCACCATACTTCTTAATAACGTAGTCGATAACCCTTTGTCGTCCTTCATCGTCAAAGTCAATGTCAATATCAGGAAGCGAAACCCTGTCTGGATTAAGGAATCTCTCAAAAAGTAGGTCATAAGCAATGGGATCGACATTGGTAATTGCCACGCAATAGGCCACTGCAGACCCTGCGGCAGAGCCCCTTCCGGGTCCTACCGAGACGCCCATGTCTCTCGCTGCACGCGTGAAGTCCTGAACAATCAGGAAATAACCCGGGTAGCCTGTCCTCTGTATCGTTTCCAATTCAAAATCCAGTCTTTCCCTAATTTCATCGGTGATCTCTGTGTACCTTTTTTTAGCTCCTTCGTAAGTGAGGTGGCGCAGGAAAGCATTTTCACCCCTTTTGCCTCCATCTTCATCGTCTTTAATATCCACAAACTTCTCAGGAATATCAAATTTTGGCAACAACACTTCCCTAGCCAGTTTGAACGGCTCAATCTTCGCCACGATCTCATCCGTACAAGTGATGGCTTCAGGAAGATCAGCAAAAAGCTTCTTCATCTCTTCCTGAGATTTGAGGTAAAATTCCTCATTAGGAAAGCCATAGCGATATTCTCGTCCTTTCCTTCCGATGTATTTCTTAGGTTTTTCAACCAATTCTCCATCCTTCACACACAATAAAATATCATGTGATTTGGCATCCTCCTGAACATTGTAATAAGTGTTATTGGCAGCAAAATATTTGACCTTGTACTTTTCTGCCCACTGGAGCATTACCTCATTTACCTTTTCCTCCTCTGGAATACCATGGCGGTTTAGCTCAACATAGAAATCTTCACCAAATTGTTCCACCCACCAGACAAAGGCTTCTTCTGCCTGGGTTTCACCTACATTTAGAATCAGATAAGGGATCTCTCCCCATAGTCCGCCTGTAGTCGCAATGATGTCTCCTTTATATTGGACAAGAACTTCCCTGTCTATACGGGGCACATAGTAGAAACCTTCGATGTTGGCATAGGAAGATAGTTTAGCAAGATTATGGTAACCTGCTTTATTCTTTGCCAGCAATACGGTTTGGTAGCCATCGTCTTTATTGGATTTATTTTTTCGGTCGCGGCAAAGATTGAATTCACAACCAATAATGGGTTTGATGTCATTGTTAAAAGCTTCTTTTACAAAATTAAATGCGCCCATCATATTGCCATGATCGGTCATGGCCAATGCGGGCATTCCCAAACTTTTTGCCCTTTTGATGACAGCAGGTATTTCTGAGGTGGACTGAAGTATGGAAAATTGGGTATGGACATGCAAGTGTGTAAAAGGCGTGTCTTTGAGATCCGTAATGTCTGCTCCATCTGCTGCCTTAAGGACTTTTTTGGCTGAAAGCTTTACCTCATCTTTAGCTGCAGCAAAATTTGCGGCCTCAAGATTGGGAGCCTCATAGACTATTTCCTCTATAGTCACTCCCTCGGCGGGTGGCTGTACTCCTTCTTTAATAAGACCGAAAAAACTTTTAGCTGTGGCGTCTACATCATAAGCCGCGTCATGCGCATCGCCAAAACCTTCCCCAAACAATCTCTGGTGGAGCTCAATTAAAGTTGGCCATTTAAATTTCCCCCCTTTACCGCCAGGGATAGCACAAAATTCCGTAGAAATATTTTTTGTGTCGAGGGGCTCTTTTTCCAGGTCTTCGATGGACTTGTTAGTCCTCAATAATTCCGCCCCAACGATGGATATATCGAAGCCAATATTATGGCCTACAAGATAGCTTGAGTTTTTGAGGTCTACTTCAAATATCTCCAATACCTTTTCCAAGTCGTGCCCTTCCTTGAGGGCTCTTTGGGTGGAGATACCGTGTATTTTCTCAGAGTTATAAGGAATAGTAAAACCTTCAGGCTTTACTATAAAATTATTGTTAGAGACAAGTCGTCCTTTATCATCATGGAGTTGCCAAGCCAATTGAACCAATCTTGGCCAATTCTCCAGATCAGACATGGGCGCATTGTAATTGCGAGGAAGCCCAGTAGTCTCAGTGTCAAATATCAGGTACATATTAAATCTATGGATAGGGTATTAAAACCAATTTTTTTAACCAAATGGGGCATTGGACAGAAGCTTTGTTCTGACCAAATCCATTTGCTTTATTTTAACCTAAGGCGAGCAATCGCTGCTGTGGTATCTTCAAAATACTGAATCAATTCAGCCAATCCTAGCCCTTACCGAATACAAACTATTTTAATTACTTAATCCGCTGTTTTTCTTATTATTACAATTTTTTATAAGAAGGGAATGGCTGTTTGTCAAGATTGCTATTGCGAAATAGGAGTTAAAAATACAGGTAATAAAAGGTTTCTACCAGTTAAATTTGAAAAATATCTGAGTAAAAAAAAAGGCCTGTCAGCAGATAAATGGCTAACAGGCTTTAAGTCGAAAGATACTTTTGGTCTTCTATGACACGTTGAATGCTTTTGCTTGGTTTGGCTTTAAAACTTGAAAATTGTAATGTATTATTTGTTAATTGAAAATTGATCGACCTTCTCTCCATCAACATTGATGGTTTGCGCTTTCATCGTTTTACCATCAATTGTAATGTATTGGTACAAGTGATCCGCTTGAAACTGAATTTCCGCATAGGAACCAGTTTCTACGTCTTTGTTTTTCCCAGTGGTGCCAACAGAAATCCAGTAAATGGTTCCGTCCTCAGGATTTTTTACAATTTGTCCGTTATTAATTGGTTTAGACCGCATATAGTAATGAAAATGTCCTCCCATTACCATGTCAACGTGGTACTTGTCGAAGAGTGGTCCCCATTCTTCCTGTATGTCTTCGTAAGGTTCTACAGCATTGAAAGGGGGGAAATGGAATACGGCGATTTTCCATATTGCATCCGATTCTTTTAATTTTTTCTCAATCCATTCCGTTTGGTCTTCATTGGGAAAGGTAGAGTCTATCATTAGGAAGAGCGCATTTCCATAATTGAAAGCATACGAGCGCCCAGCCATTTCAGGAGAAGGACTGTCTGAAGGATAACTCAACATTTTTTCAAACATCCAGGCCCCAAGCCCATCCTGACTATCGTGATTACCAGGAACTGCCATAAGTGGTTTCCTTGCTACAGTACCTCCCGCATATTGGAATAACTTGTCCCAATCATCTCTATATAAACCGGTATTTACAAGGTCTCCTGCAATATAGTAGAAAGCAATGTCGGGGAATCTTTTTTCTGCTTTTTGAATGTTATTGCCCCATACTTCCGAAAGGTGAACATCACCAGACCAAACAAATGAAAATGGTTTGTCTTTGTCTGAAGCAGTGTTGAAGGTCTGGGGAGATGACCAGCCGGCTTCTTCATTTCCCACAATATAGCCATATTCAGTTTCTGGCGTTAAGGACCTGAGCTTCGCTGTAAACCTATTCATGTACCGGTCATTTTGAAGGAGACGGTCTTCCATTAAAAATTTTTCTGCCTGAGTTTCTAAGGTATCTTTCGTACCGCCTTTCCAATACTTAACTATTCCTGAGGGCACTGTCTCCGTCGTTCTCCATTGGATGTCCATGGAGTTTTCGGGCGATTCACTCCAGGTAAGGAGTACCTGATCAGGTTTTTCCCCTGTAGGATAAGCCGTAGTTCTAAATGCATCCACCATGTGTGCCTCTCTAGCTCTACCTCTGATGGTTGTCAGTAGTTGTTGCCCTTTGAGTGCGTCAGGAACCTCGGTAAGTGTCAATCCACTCCAGTCATGATACGTGAAAGCACCAATTTCAAAGACTTCTATGTGTTGTTTTGCAGGAAACACAGGCGTAATTTCCAATTCCTCCTCGGCATTTTGTGGGGCAAGGCCTATAAAATAAACAGGCCTGTGTTTGCCAAAACCGTTAATGCCCAACTGGATTTCTCCTGCATCAAAATCTTTTTGCCAAACTTCGTAAGTATCGTGCTCATTTTTCACTTCCAGCGCTGTGAGACTGAACCCAGAAGGCTTAAGCCAAAAAGGAACGACCTCTTGGCCTTTATTTCTCATGAGGGAAACAGTAGTAGGTACATTTACCTTTACTTTCCAATATTGGGTAGCCAGGGATTCTTTTTCTTCCTCCGTAAGGTAATGTTCTGCATAGCTATGTGAGATGGTATCAAGCGCTTCTTTATCCAATTCTTTATAAAGACGAGTTACTACCTCATCCATCGTTTCCTTTACCGAAGGCAAAGCTTTTTCATCTTTTTTTTGAGGTCCGCATGAACTGAAAATCAATACAATGCAAACCAATAATAGTGGTAAACTTTTCATAAACTGTTTAAAATTAGTGGCCATTGGTCTCCAAAGGCCGATTTTGGTATCAAATAATATTACGCATTAAAATGAAATCAGGCCACTTTGTGCTAAGGTTAAGTTTGTTAACAATTATTTCACAATAAAAAAGAATTGAATTAAATAGTCTCTTTTTTATAACCTATGGTATTTACGGTGGAGGGCATTTATATGAAAAAGAAAAAAGCAGAGGCTCTAATGCAGAGACTTGTACAAAATAAAATTTCACGGCCGGAGTTTGAGGAACTTTTAGGAAGTCTTGAGGATCCAGAAATGGTGAACGGGATGGAAGAAAGTATGCGGAAACATTTTGAGCAAGTCTTAAAAGACTACGACGATGAGTTAAAATCGAATATAGAAGATCAAATAATAAGTGATAATTACAGTAAAGATCATAAAGAAAAGTAATAGAAGTCCTTTAATGGGCAAGGTTTGGAGAATCAATTCCAATTAATAAAATGAACGCAAAACTGAAAATTCAAATCAATTAATTATGAAAAAACATCGTACTAAAAAAATGATGAAGTGGATGGTGCCACTTCTCTCGGTAGGTATTTTATCTACTGGATCAGTACTGGCGGAAGCCAATGGAAATCCTGCAATAGGGAATTCTTTTGCACCTGCTTTTACTGTCGAGGAGATGGTTGCAGTCACTATCAGAGGAAAAGTTACCTCCACAAGTGATGCTTCAGGCTTGCCTGGTGTAACCATTTTGGAGAAAGGAACAAGCAATGGAACAGTTACGGACATAGACGGATCATATACTATTGACGTCGCTGGTTCCAATTCAGTATTGGTATTCTCTTATGTAGGCTTTGAAAGCCAGGAGGTAACAGTTGGTAACCAAACCAATATTAACCTAAGCTTGGAAGAGGCAGCTACGGCCATGAATGAAGTAGTAGTAACAGCCCTTGGTATCAAAAGAGATCAAAGGTCATTAGGGTATGATGTATCTACTGTATCTGCAGAAGACGTAACTCAGGTGTCTCAAGAAAACGTTTTGAGTTCTCTTGCAGGTAGGATGGCTGGTGTGACCATCAACCAAACAAGTGGACCAGGATCTTCCATGAGCATGGTAATCAGGGGCGCGAGTTCATTGTCATCTGACAACCAGCCTCTATTTGTAGTAGATGGGGTGCCAATGTCTAATTCGCTAAATAACAATTCTCAAAATGGTGATGGTAACCAGGTTGATTATGGTAATGCGATTTCCGATATCAATCCTGATGATATCGCCAGTGTCAGTGTGTTAAAAGGCCCAAGTGCAGCAGCACTTTATGGTACTCGTGCAGGTAATGGCGTAGTTATCATTACTACCAAATCTGGTGGGAAAGGTAAAAGCATGGGGCTTTCCTTCTCTACAAGTAACGTTTTTGAACAAGCTTCTCGTTTGCTTGACTTGCATTATAATTATGCAAATGGTAACAGAGAAGGTGTTTTTAATGATGGATCAGCCTATTGGGGTGGACCACAATTGGACGTCGGAAACTTAGCACAACAATGGAATAGCCCTGTTGATGAAAACGGAAACGTAATCCCAACTGAGTTGAAGTCTTATCCGAATGCTATGAAAGACTTCCTTCAAACTGGTATCACTTCCAATAACAATCTCGCCATAAGTGGTGGAGATGACAAGGCTACCTATAGGGTGTCTTACGGAAATATGATCCATCAGGGTATGATCCCAAATTCCGATTTGTATAGAAACAGCATTTCTTCTGCCGTTACTTATGACATTTTGGACAATTTGACGCTTAGTACTAACTTCAACTATACCAATAGCAAGTCAAATGACAGACCTAGTACAGGTGATAGAAGAGGTAACGCTTTAGAAGCGGTGTACAATTCCTCTTATATTGATTATGAGGGAATGAAAGGCATCTGGGTTCCTGGACAAGAAGAAATTCAGCAATTAAGGACTCCTGTGGGAGACAACCCATATTTTATCGCTTATGGCATTGAAAATGCTTTCCGAAGAGACAGGGTTTATGGAAACGTATCTTTGGATTATAAGTTCTCTGAGAACTTAAATTTATTGGTAAGGTATTCTTTGGACCGATCTGACGAAAACAGAGAAACCAAAATCGGTTACAGTTATAGCAGAATGGCTAAAGGTGGATATTACAACACAGACATGTTGAGGCAAGAGTCTAATGCCGATTTCCTTTTGAGCTATAATGAGGACTTTGGTAAATTAGATTTCAATGCATCTGTAGGTGGAAATATCATGAATAGGTATTATAGTGCGACAGAAATTGGAGTAGGTAGTGACAGGAACAATGGTCTTGTGGTACCGGGTATTTATAATGCTCAGAACATTCCAGCAGACAATAGAGCTGTTTCCAGTGCTTTTAATAAAAAGCATATCTACAGTATTTACGGATTGGCCTCATTTGGATATGACGATCAATTGTATTTGGATTTGACTGCTAGAAATGATTGGGCATCTACTTTACCTTTGAACAACAATTCTTATTTCTACCCGTCTGCTTCTTTAAGCTGGTTAGCGAATTATACGCTTAATCTTCCTGAAAGCATTGACATGTTGAAAGCAAGAGTAGGTTGGGCCAAAGTGGGTAATGATACAGATCCTTATAGTTTGTATCCTAACCTTTCTACAGGTAATTATAATTCAATAAATACTGCTTCAGTAAGTTCAGCAATATTGAACCCTAATTTCTTACCTGAAGAAGCTACTTCTATAGAAGCTGGTATCGATTTGAATATGTTTGCCAATAAGTTAAGGTTTTCTGGAACCTATTACGTGATTGAAAACACGAACCAAATATTCGCTGTAAATCTTCCAAGATCCTCAGGATTCAGTAGCAGGTTAATTAATGCTGGATTGATCCAAAGTAAAGGTTTGGAATTGGCTTTAGGTGGTACACCTCTTGATAGAAATGGTTGGAAACTGGATGTTGATTTAAATTGGAGTAGAAACAGAACCAGCGTTTTGGAACTGGTAGAAAACTTTGATAGAATTACCCTTTGGGGAGAAAATGGTGGAGGAGCCATTACTTTCTTAGGAGATGAGATTGGAAACATGTACAGTAGAGGATATGTAGAGGTGGAAGATCCAAATTCTCCTTATTACAAATGGCCAGTATTAAGTAATGATGGTGAATGGCAACGATTGTCAGCAGATGAAGACTTAAGAAAAGTGGGTAACTTCAACCCTGATTTCATATTGGGTATGCAAACTGGGATTAGCTACAAACGATTTGTTTTGAATGCGAGTTTTGATTGGAGACAAGGTGGTGAATTCATGTCATTCACTTATAGATATGGTGAATCTGATTGGAAATCCCAAAGACAAATTGACGATCTAATACCAGGTGGTTTGTATTCTGAAGATGAATTGGCAGCCATGTTGAAGTCTGATCCAGATAAATACATTATACCTAGACCTGGAAATTTCCCTCGTGTAGGTGGTCATACCGCTGAAACAGGCGGATTCCCTATCGATGAGAATGGTTCTGACGGGGCATTTATTCCTGGTGTGATTCAAACTGCTGGTGCAGATACTCCTGACAATTATGCAGATGATGTGTACGAAGAGCATTTGGGTGGTTCTGGCACAAATATTTATCCTATCACCAATACCTACCCATGGAGTTTCAATGAGCAAGTTACATTTGATGCAACTTTTATTAAATTGAGAGAATTGTCTTTAGGGTATAAAATACCAAATTTCAGTGTGTTTACGAATGCTACATTCTCTGTTTACACCAGAAATATTATGTTATGGACCAAAGCTGATATCGGAATTGATCCTGAAAGAGCCTTTATGACTTCTGGATCTGGGTTTAGACAAGGAATCGAACGTCAAAACGTTATGCCTTGGAGTGTGCCAATTGGTTTCAAGCTTAATTTTAATCTTTAAAGTTCCTATACTTACATATCATGAAAAATTTATTTGAATTTAGAAAGATAGCCGTATTTCTCCTGGGGCTTATCTTGGTCACAGGATGTGACGAAAAACTCAGTGAGATCAATACCAACCCTTATGGTATTGACCCGGCCAATGCCAATCCAAACCTTTTAATGCCTTCAGTGCTAACTTCTTCAGCGCAAGGTTATTTGGAGTTGGGCTTTAATGACCTGGCTGGAGCCATGCAATACACACAGAAAAATGGATGGTATAGCGGTCATAATAATTATGAGTGGGTTTCGAGAAACTGGACAGGATGGTATGATATCCTGAGAACCAACAACCTGATGATTACCAGAGGTGAGGAAATGGAAAATGTCTTTTTCCAGGGAATTGGGCTTACCATGAAATCCTTTGCTTTCGGAAATATTGCAGATCTTTGGGGTGATGCTCCTTATACGGATGCCCTAATGGGTGACCAAGGAAGTGACCAATTTCAGTTCCCAAAATTTGACAGCCAGGAAATCATTTATGATGGTATCATTGCTGATTTGAAAGAGGCAGCAACCATGCTTGCTTCTGCTTCAGCAGAGGGTGTTACAGCTGGAAATGATCTTATTTATGGTGCCAATGTAGATAGCTGGAGAAGGTTTACCAACTCCTTATTGCTAAGGTATTATATGCGTTTGTCTGAAAAGAAGCCTGATGTAGCCAAAGCTGGAATTGAAGCCATTTATAGCAGTGGGATCTATATTCAGGATCCTTCTCAGGATGCCACTCTTGATTATACAGGTGGATCAAATGACATTTGGATCACAAGACATGTTAGGTTAAACCCTGATGATTTCCAAAGATACCAGGCTTGTCAGACTTTCATCGATCAATTGATGATGACTGAAGATCCTAGACTTCCTGTATGGTTTGATTCTGTAAGGGTGCAGTGGGTAGAAGATGCTACCCTTGCTGTTGCCGCCGAAAGTTTCATTAGAGCTAATGGAAATCCAATCGAATCAATTTACACTTTTGATCAATTCGAAGAAGATTATGCTGATGTGAAATTTACACGTCATTTTAATCCAAATATGGCGGATTACAATACAGATTTGTATGTTGGTTTACCTCCATCTATCCTTACGCCAGAATCTTATAACGGTAATCCTATCCCTGGTCAAGGAACGCAAAACCTACATGTTTCTCAGTTGGATGAAATTTATGGTACGGCTGGATCTTCGGGAGACATCCTAAAAGCGAGAATTATCTCTGCTGCAGAAATTAGCTTTATCTTCGCTGAAGCAGCCTTGAAAGGCTGGAATGTTGGTGATGCTGAGATGCATTACAATATGGGAATCGAACAATCTCTTGAAGTTTGGGGAAAAGGCGATATGTACGATGAATTTATCGCGAAATCTGGTGTAATGTTTAACGGTACTATCGAACAAATAATTACCCAAAAATGGGTAGCTAACTGGTCCAATGGTACTGAAGCTTTTGCAGATTACAGAAGAACAGGTTTTCCTGACTTAACTGCAGGTCCATTGTCTCCTCAGCCAGAGGTAGCAATCAGGTTCCAGTATGGAAATGATGAGTATAACAACAACGCAAATAATATTGATGCTGCACTAAACAACCTTGAAGTGACTGACTTCTCAGGTAACTTTGGAGCAGATAGTCAATGGTCTAAGCCTTGGTTGTATCAAGGAACTACAACACCTTTTTAAGGTATTGATTAGTTTTTAATTAAAACTTAAGGTTCTCTGTCGGTTCGGCAGAGAACCTTTTTTATTTTGGCTTTTGTGAAAATGGTTTTAGACCACCCAGCAAATTTATTTCTGGTTTTTAGTTTAGCGTTTTTAGTGTTTACTTTTAACCACCCAGGAAGTTGCTTTGGTAAAGACAAAGGATTTATCAATGTCTTTAGATTTTCCAGTTTGTATTATTATGCCCCATAGGGTAAATCCTTTGGAATCCCTGGCAGGATTAAAAATGTATGAAGCATAAAAATTTGCATGGTTGGAGAGGAAGACTTCAGACATTCAGGTGTATCAGCTGATTGAGATAATAAGAGCCAAGCCTAAATTTAAGGCATTACCGGTAACAGGGGAGCTATATGATGCTTTCGATTTGCATAATAATAAATCAGGCAGCATTAAGCTGGTCTTTTAAATAGCCAATTTGCCTAAATCGATACGAAAAGAATTATGATAAAGAGTAAAAACGAAAAAGTCAGGATCGTATGATCCTGACTTTTTTATAATATAAATCAATGGAATATTTAAGCTATTCTATTTGGGGTTAAACCCAATCAAATCGTTTTTGCATATGGGACATTTCTCCATGGCTATTTATCAATATAAGTGTAAGAATAGCCAAGAAGATAAAAATAAGTAAAAGGGCTTTTCTCCAGGTTTTTGAAAGTGCAGGGCGTTCCTGAAAAGTAGGTTTGAACTTGGGGATTAATAGAATAATAATAATAAAGTTGACGATATATAGAAACTGTTCTATTCTATAGAAGCTTAAAAAGGAGCCTGTTATGAAGATAGAGAACAGTATGTAGGTAGCGAAAAAAGTTTTGAAAACCATGGATAACTCCTTGTAGCTGATCTGTTGGTTTTGAAGAGCCTTTTTGCCCGAGAACAAATTTATCCAATAGATGGCTAAACCTAGGAATACGATAAGGGCAATTATTTGAACAGCCATCATCCATGTTTGAGGCTGGCTAACAAATGCCCCCAAAGTGTCTGAGAAATCCTTCATTATAAAAGATTGCTGCCAAACAAAGAAAGGAATAAGTAGTAATAGGCCGACAGCCGGAATGGTAAGGTTGCTAGTCGTAAATGAAGCTGTAGCTTTTTCTTCTGGCCATTTAGAGGTAAATGTTCCATAAGCCATCCCTGCTCCACCAAAGAACCCAAGAGAATATTCCATGACATTCCACATGTTGAAGGGTACTTCAGCGAAATTGCCGAGCACATGTAGAAAATTACCAAAAGCGAAACCAAAGCCGCCTCCCAACCCTGAATATACAGCCACTCTCATGGCGCTATATTGTTTGGTTCTTGCCATATAATACAACATGGCAATTCCTGAGCCAGCACATATCCCCCAGGCCTCAGAGCGTGGAGGCGTCATTTCAAAACCCAATTGCTCAATGATTAAAAAATAAAAGATGATACCACCTACCGTCATTTCCATAACTACTTGGTGCCATTTAATTTTCTTTTCAGGATGATCTGCCAGAACTAACCCAAATAGACCACCCCCTATTAAACCATAAAGACCTCCAACAACCAATAAACTTGCTAAGCCGTAATACACATTAATAAAATCCACGCCTCTTCCGTACCCGACAAGAATACCGTAACTCATCATGCCACCAAATCCCCATCCTAATGCTCCTGCAAAGGCAGCCTTAATTGCCTTATTGTACCAATGTTCTTTTTTTGCCAATAATATAATACTCAGACAGCCTATACCTCCCGCCCAAGCTGCACCTTGTTCATGCCCGAATTGGCCACGTATGGCCCAGGCAGTGGCCAATGCCATACCAGCGATGATAATGGAAATGATTGTATTTTTGTCTAAATGTTTCATAAAGGGAATTAAGGTAAGGGTTGAAAATTGATATTGACATTAATATTCTATAATACCCTAGCCTTCTGAAAAGTACCATTCTTGGTATTTTCTTTTTATGAATGGTAGCAATTAATTATTTCGTAAGTGAGAGTTTACGAGAAATTTACAACTGCTGTAGCTAAAAGTGGAGTTATTTTCCAGCGAGATACCTTTTTCGGTATTCAATAGGATTGCACCCTTTGACCTGTTTGAATTGGCGGGCAATATTTTTGCTATCATTCAATCCCAGGTCCATCGCGATTTCAAAAACGGTCTCGTCCGTTTCGAGAAGTTTCTGGGTGAATTTTTCAATGCGTAGGTTAAATATATATTTATAAATGGGGTAGCCTGTAATCTGCAGAAACCGTTTTTCCAAGCTTCTTCTGGAAAGAGGAACCTGCTTTACAACCTCATCTACCTGTAGGTTTTTTTCTATGTTTTTATGGATAAATTTTAAGGAAGAGGCAATGTGATCATCATTGGTCGCATAGATATCCGTAGACTGGCGGGTGATAACTTGGGTTGGCTTCACCAGGATGTCATAAAAATTACTTGCGCTTGTCCTGATCATTTGTTCCATCAATTTGGCTGTATCATAGCCCCCTTTTTCTATGTCCAGCCCTATACTTGACAGTGGAGGGTCAGACAATTCACATAGCATTTCATCATTGTCTACGCCCAATACGGCGACTTCTTCGGGGATTCGGATTTTATTTTGTTTGCAAGCTTCTGTGATGTGCAGACCTTGATTGTCATCACAGGTCATTAATGCGATCGGTTTCGGCAAGGACAGCAACCATTTACTCAAGGAGTTGCTTTTATAATACCATAAATCTGTGGACCTTGATTTTCTGTGTTCAAAGTAATTGACTTTGTAACCCATGGAATTGACTTCTTTTTCGAAGCCTTCTGCTCGTTCTCTGGACCAAACAATGTCCTTGAACCCATAGAATGCGAAATTTTTAAACCCTTTTTTTAAAAAATACTGTGCACCGATTTCACCAGCTTCATGGTAGGAGCCGGTGATATTTGGAATTTCAGTAAACCGTTCTTTAAAATCTTGTGCTACTACAGGAATCTTAGAGTCGATAAGCAATTCTAAGTCAATTTCATTGTATAATTGCCCTATTATCCCATCTGCTCCCCAATCCTTAGCCCATTCAAGTATTCCTTTGATCCCAATGGTTTCCCTGTAATATAGCGGCATGCGACAATAAGTCCACGGACCATTTTCAGTAGAGTACTTGGAGATTCCTTTTAATAAACTCTTGCTGTACTCTTCGGCAAAATCGAGGAGCAAAATTATCTTATACATGTATTACTTAAAGATATCCTTCAAACTTTTAGTAGCATTGGTGACCAATGGTTTGGCCCAAATTCCTATGCTCAATATATATCCTAAAGTAAACAAAAGAAATAACATCGACAATTTTAATCCAACAAGTTCTGCCAAGCCACCGATTACCAGTGGCACTATAGCACCACCAGCTATACCTGTACACAATATCCCTGAAAAGGTACCATGGTGCTGAGGTACTGAATTGAGCGCCAATGAAAAGATAATAGACCACATCACAGAAGCGAAAAAGCCAGTCAAAGGAAAGGCGATCAAAGCAATTTCTGCCGTGCCAAAAAGACCTGCTAACAATGAAATAATTGCTCCTAATGTGAAAGCGATCAAAACTGTTCGGCTATCAAGGAATTTTAATAAAGCCAGCCCTAGCAAACAACCGATTGTTAGCAAACCCCAAAAATAGGAAATGACAATCGCACCCGTAGTAGAAGGGTCAATGCCATGGTATGATTGAAGGAATTTTGAAATCCAGTTGGCTATACCTTGCTCAGTACCCACATAACAGAATATTCCAAGAAAGTACAGTAATACATATTTATTGCCAAGTAGGTCTTTAAAAGCTACCCCCACATCAATTTTTTCATCTGCTTTAAGCTCAACTTTAGGGAATTTTGCGAAATATACGATGATGACCATAAGAAAAGCAATGGCTGCAAATACCCAGTACAATGAAACCCATTTTAGGTCTTCAGGAACCATAGGGTTTAAAAATGAAAAGAGAAGGGAATCTTTTGTCGTATGAATATTCGTAACCAAATAGCTGTAAAGCATAGGGCTAAGAAAAGAAGCCGCTCCAAAGGCCAGCTGACCCATCACTGAGTTAAATGCAAAGTGTTCCTCACCTCCAGCCGTTCTTAACAAAGGATTAATGACTACTTGAAGTACAGCCATCCCAATTCCAATAATGAATAATGAAATCAAAGCGACGGAGAAGCCAGGTATAAATGCGAAAAGGAGCGCACCAATAAAAGCCATGGTAAAAGCAAATATTAGCATTTTCTTTTCCTTGTATTTCTCCACTAAAATGCCGGAGGGAATAGACATCACAGCATAGGCTACAAAAAAGGCAAACGGTAAAAACCCTGCTAAACCAATGCTAAGTGTGAAACTATCGATGATATCGGGAATGATCGGCCCAAGAATATTGGTAAGAAATGAAATGACGAAAAAAATCAATAAAATCAAGGCAACAATCAGTGTGTTTTTTTTCATGTCATTTAATTATTGGTCGTAGCAATTGTTTTGATTGATAATTTGCTGATTAAGATTGGTCATTGAACCAATACAATCGATGATATTAAAGTGCTTTGCTGGTATGTTTGATTGATAAGTCCACGAGTGCAGCAGCACCTAAGAGTGCAATATCTGCATTTTTGGTCAAATGAATCTTCAATTTTTTCACAGATTCTGGATAAATGTAATTGCTAAAGGTTGCCCGCATGGCTTCTTCGAAAAATGGGAAGGCGTTTGCCACAGAACCTCCTATTACAATGGCTTCTGGATCGTAAGTATACATCACTACCTGAACGGCAGCGCCAAAGTGTTTTCCAAAAGTATGCCATTGAGCCAAGGCCTCCTTGTCTCCATTTTTTGCAGCTGTAAATGCATCTAGAGCAGTGGTTTGATATTCTGCACTAAAGAAATTTCCACTCGCATAATATTCAATATTATGTTCAAGGTAGGGAAGTAGGCCGATTTCTCCGGCACCACAGTTCACCCCTGCATAGAGCTTGTCTTCGATGATTATCCCTGAGCCCAAGCCTGTACCTATAGACATGCCTACCATATTGCTGTAGTTTTTGCCCATACCAAATTTGTATTCACCAATGGCAAAACAATTGACATCGTTGTTTACAAATACTGGAAGGTTGAACTCCTTTTCAAGAATGTCTTTTAATGCCACCTTGGTCCAAGAAGGAATATTAGTCACATTATAGACTATCCCTTTTTTTACATCTACTACCGAAGGTACGCCTATACCTATGCCATCTACATCGTATGCTGTTAGTGGCTCGATAAATTTTATAACCTGGTTAAGAGTGGACTGAAGGTTGTCTTTTTCTTTCAAAAGCGCTTTCGTCTTATGAATGATTTTGCCTTCGTGCTCTATCCCTACCTGGATTTTTGTTCCTCCTAAATCTATTCCTATGTTCATGGTAATAAGTCGGGTATCTTTAAAAAAAAATCAACGACAAATATATCTTAATTTTAACCTTTTAACAATTAATAAAAGTATTTTAGGTCATGTTTAAGGTCTATTAACTGGCTGAAATACAGTATATAATAAGTTGGTATATGTGTTGAAATTCAAGAGGTATACTTGAAAAGTTGCGTTAAGGCTATTTGAGAGCTATTGTTTTTTTCAATAGTACAAAACAGTAATTTGTTGTAATGTATTTGAGAATTAAGATTGGGGAAGGGTTTGTCCAAGTGCAAAATGAAAGCTTAGCCCTGATTGGGGTGCCTGACAACGTTATGTTAAAATTGAAGGTATTAATGATAGCGAACATTAGAAGTGATTTAAAATGCAATAGCTTGTCTATTGCCATTTTCATTTTAGGGTAATTAAAATGTTTGTGATTAATCCATCGCAGCCCGATTGAATAAGTGTTTTTATATTTTTATAACTAAATAACCTGTACTATATTTATTTAAATCCAGAATGATGAAAGAAAGAATTAAAGCATTATTTAATATTGGGTTCTTTTGCCTGCTAGGTTTGTCTCCATTGGCTCTTGCTGCTCAGGAAGAACCAAGTGGGATTTACCTTACATGGCAAGAAGATCCAACGAGCACCATTACCATAGATTGGCACCTTAAAACCAGCACTAGTCAGACGCTTGCTTATCGTAAAAAAGGCACTGATAGTTGGGTTGAAGCAACTAGCAATGTAACTGACTTTCCTTTTTCAGACCGCAAAATCCACAGGGTTTCGCTGAAAGGACTTTCTGCTGAGAGTGCATACGAATTAAAATTTGCTGCCAAGGGCAATGTTTATTATTTCAAGACCATGCCAAAGGATATTTCCAGAAGTTCGATTAAGTTTGCGATAGGAGGAGATACCATGCATGACAAGGCTGTAATGGAGAAGACCAACAGACAGGTTTTACCTTATGATCCGGATTTTATAATCATTGGAGGAGACTTGGCTTATGGCAATGGAGATGGTAAAAACGTAAACAGATGGTATGATTGGTTTGACGCTGTTAAAAACACCTTGATTCAGGAGGATGGACGTATAATACCGATGATGTTAGGAATAGGAAATCACGAAGTGAAGAGTGGTTACAATGATGAGGACATCCCTGAACATTTGAAAGTTGAAAAAAGAAAAGAGAGTGCACCATTTTACTTTAACCTTTTTGCATTTCCAGGACAGCCAGGGTATGGCGTACTGGAATTTGGTAAATACCTAAGCTTTATCTTCTTGGACTCAGACCACACCAATGCAATAGATGGTCCACAGAAGGATTGGTTAGCCCGCGAACTAGCGATTCAGAAAGAAAAGAAAACTTCCCATGTGATGGCTGTTTATCACGTTCCAGCTTACCCGTCAGCGAGGGCTTTTACAGGTACTACCCAAACCATGATCAGGAAACATTGGGTGCCTTTATTCGAAAAATCTAGCATGCAATTAGTATTTGAAAACCATGATCATGCTTATAAGAGGACCTATCCAATAAAAAACAACAATGTGGATGAGGATGGTATCGTCTATATAGGTGATGGATCCTGGGGAACTAGACCTAGGACGGTTCATGATGCTGCGAGTACTTGGTACTTGGAGACTTCTCAATCCGTAAGGGCCTTCACCTTGGTAACGCTTCAAGGCAAAAGTTTTAACATTCTAACAGTTGATGAAGATGGAAAAATCATCGACAGTTATCCAAATAATCCATTGATAAAACCATGAAAAATTCTCAGAAAGTAATTAGTTGTGTACTTTTCGCACTTATAATATTCCTTAATTCCGGCTGTGGTAATGGGAATAAAACAGAAGAAGTCTCAGAAGAGGCCGTGAATACTCAGGTTCCCACGCTTGTAACGGAAGAATATGAACATATCTTCGGTGAGGACAGGCCATTTGCGCAATGCCATGCCTCAACCATTACCGGACTTGGTGACGGTAATTATTTGACAGCATGGTTTGCAGGATCCTATGAAAAACACAACGATGTAGGCATTTGGATTTCTAAAGGCAAGCCAGGTAATTGGTCCGAACCGGAATTACTTGTAAAAGTAAGAAATGAGCCGCATTGGAACCCCGTTTTATTCAATGCTCCTGATGGTAAAGTTTATTTGTACTTTAAAGTCGGTAAAGAAATTGATTATTGGGAAACATGGGTTCAGTATACTGAAGATGGTGGCGTTACCTGGTCTGAGGCCAAAGAATTGGTGCCAGGTGATAAAGGTGGACGTGGCCCTGTAAGAAACCATATGCTGGTTTTATCTGACGGTACATGGCTTGCTCCTGCATCTGATGAAAAAAACAAAGTCTGGACTGTGTTTGTAGACAGATCTGAAGATGAAGGGAAAACCTGGAGTGCTACTGATAAACTAGAAATGGACCGAACAGTGATCACTGAGGAAGGGGTTATTCAACCAGCACTTTGGGAGTCAAAACCTGGACATGTACACATGCTAATGCGAAGTAGCTCAGGGAATATCTGTCGATCAGATTCTGAAGATTATGGAAAAACCTGGTCGGAAGTGACAGAAATAGAATTGCCTAATAATAACAGTGGGATTGATGTTGCCCATATTGAAGGGGAAAAGATAGCTTTGATTTATAATCCCGTAGCTGAAAACTGGGGAGATCGTTTTCCAATTTCCATTGCTGTTTCAGAAGACAACGGCAAAACCTGGCCATTAAAATTTGAAATTGAAAAAGGAGATGGCGAAGATGAATTGTCTTATCCAGCAATGTTTTATGAAGATGGCCATTTGGTGGCTTGCTATACATGGAATCGACAAACTGTTGCATTCTGGAAAGGGAAGCTTGAAGGAATCTAAATCTTGATATTATGAAAATTTCAGTCTGGAATTTATTGATTATATTATTAATCTACCAACCGGTCTTTAGCCAACAAGAAATGACATACGCTCAAAAACTAGGTTATCCTGAAGGGAAAAAAGTTGTCATCTTTCATGTAGATGATGCAGGAATGTCATTTGAGTCCAATGAAGGGGCAATTAAATCCATCAAGGAGGGAGTGGCAACATCCTGTAGCATCATGATGCCTTGTCCATGGGCAGCGAGTTTTGTGAAAGAGGCCTTAAAAGAGCCTATGGATGCTGGACTTCACCTGACCCTAACTTCTGAATGGAAAGATTTTCGTTGGCCTCCAGTTGCTGGCAAGGCTGCAGTTCCTGGTCTGGTCGATAAAGAAGGTGCAATGTGGTCTTCCGTTGAAGAGGTTGTTGCGAATGCGACTCCGGATGAGGTAGAAATAGAAATCCGGGCACAAATTGATCGCGCTTTGTCACTAGGATTAAAACCCACTCATATGGATAGCCATATGGGGACTTTGTTCTATCATTCTCCATTTCTGGAGCGCTACATAAAGGTGGGAATTGAATACGGTATTCCTATCATGTTCCCTGGTGGGAACAATAAATTGCTTGGTCTTTCGATGAATAACAACCTCATCAAACAATTGAAGAAAGAAGGGAAATATAAGGAGGGGATGAAATTGCCCAGCAATTCCCTTATGGAGAAGACGCCTATTGTAGGTAAAAAAATATGGGAAGCAGGATTGCCCGTTTTGGACGACTTGCATTCAATAAGTGGCAATTGGTCTCCAGATTATGAAGTTGATGATGAGGGATTGGGAGCATACAAAGTAGAAAAGTGCAAAGAATTACTGACATTAATGGAGCCTGGATTGGCCATGGTGATTGTTCACAGCATAGGTGATAGAAAAACCTTTGACAGGATCAGTGGATCGGGAGCATCAAGGTATGCTGACATGCTTGCCATGACATCCCCAGATCTTCAAAAATTTATTGAAGAGGAAGGAATTATACTGACTACTTGGGCGGAAGTTATGGAGAGGAGAAAGAAGATAAAATGAAAAGATTAGTATTTATAGGCTTGTTTTTACTCAATACTGCTGCTTTTGGACAATACATACCAAAGGAGAAAATAGTGGTAAATGAAAATCTGATTTTCCCTCTGCAAGGAAACCATGTACATGGAAGTAGTATTGTGGCATTGCCCAATGGGGATTTACTTACAGCTTGGTTTGAGGGATCAGGAGAAAGGAAAGCAGATGATGTTCGGATAATGGGGGCTAGACTCAGAAAGAAGGAAACCCAATGGGGAGAGCCTTTCTTAATGGCAGATACACCCAACCTTCCAGATTGTAACCCTGTACTTTTTCTTAATCAAGAAGGAAAGCTTTTCTTGGTATGGATCGCCGTACAGGCCAATCGTTGGGAACAGTCCATTTTACGCCTACGGACAAGCTCAAGTTATGACAATGCAGGAGCACCAATATGGAGCTGGCAAGACAATATTTTGCTCAAACCGGGGGAAGAATTCCATCAGGAGGTGGTTAAACGCTTTGCCGAATTGCCTGATAATAATGCTGGATGGTCTGAATATGCACCTCTTTATGATCACATGATCATTGAAGCTAGCAAGGACAGTAAGAAATCCAGTATTGGATGGATGACGAGGATTAAACCACTTGTACTCCAGTCGGGAAGGATTCTTTTGCCACTTTACTCGGACGGGTTTAATTTTTCTTTGGCAGCCATTTCAGATGATGATGGGGCCACCTGGATTCCTAGTAAACCAATAGTAGGTAGAGGACCTATTCAACCAGCATTGAGCCAAAGGAAAAGTGGAGAGATAATGGCAATAATGAGGGACAGTGGAGATGCTCCAACCAGGCTACATAGAAGCTTTTCTACAGATGAGGGGATGACATGGACTGCCTCCGAGAAGTCAAGTATTCCCAATACTGCTAGTGTCGAACTGCTGGAGTTAGACAATGGACTGTGGCTATTCCTTGGGAATGACATTGATGATGGCAGGTACCGTCTTTCCCTTTACGTTTCAGGTGATGAGGGCCAAACCTGGAGAAGTAAAGTTTATTTGGAGGATGAGAAAAAAGAATTCGGTGGTTTTTCCTATCCTTCAATGATCCAAGATAGTAATGGAATGATTCACATTACCTACTCCTATCACCTAGACGAAGGTGGCAAATCTATTAAGTACGTAAAAATTGATCCAAATAATTTCGAATCGAAGTAGCCCATCTTTATTAAAAATTGTATTATAATTAACTGAATCACTTACTGGTATTAAGTAAGTCTGGTTCGGCTTTAGTAGTTAGGTTAGGTAATTTTTGTCCGCTCATGTTTTAACAACGGGGCGGACAAATTTATTTATTGGCCATTTTCAGGGCCTACGCTTTAAAATGAATCCACTTTAGTCGCAAGATCGATTCACCAGTCTATTTTTATCAACCATATTATTTTACAATGAAATACTTACAGTCAAAGCTTCTTATACCTGTTGGATTGCTTTTGGGTTTGACGCAAGTTCAGGCGCAACAACTGCCATCAAGCAGTAAAAGGACGCACCAAGATGTTCCTTTTGTGCAAGAATACAGCATCAAATATTACTCAGATGAGCAGTCCACGGACCTTAAAAAGGTTTATGCTGACAGAAATGGCACCGTGCAGCT